>Ga0302299_10000944_pt1 | contig 17007 bp, 32 predicted proteins | sample III_Fen_N3_4_FD_198795 | JGI IMG/M metagenome (GOLD analysis project Ga0302299, IMG submission 198795) | Peat permafrost microbial communities from Stordalen Mire near Abisko, Sweden - III_Fen_N3_4 | ecosystem: Environmental > Terrestrial > Soil > Wetlands > Permafrost | place: Sweden: Abisko... | reverse complement strand
AGCTTGCCGCTGTCTGCGTCGAAGTGGACGGGCATCGTGCTCCTTCGGGGTGGTTGGTTCGGGGTGAGCCGGGCGGGGTCGTCCCGCCCGGCTCACCCCGGGTCGAGGGGTCAGCGGGCGTAGATCACGGACTGGCAGTCCGTGCACTCGCCCTCGTGGAGCGCGACCGCGTCGCAGGTGTCGGCGACGGTGTCGCCGCACGGCATCCGGGTCTCGCCGTCCTGCGGCTCCAGCCACCCCGCAGAAGGCGTCCAATGGACGCGCTCGACGCTGTCAGTGGTGGTGGTGACCGGCATGGTGGCGGTTGCGCTCATGGGTCAACCATAGAGGTTTCGACGGGAATTATCAAGGGCCTTGCACTGCCATTGGACGTGCTGTAACGTTCATTGCATGCGAACGATCGTGACCGTTGAGGGCGAGACCCGGTGCCGCCGGTGCCGCCGGACCCTCCGCTCGCAGGCCACCCGCACCGCGGGCATCGGGACCACCTGCGCCCGCAAGGAGCGCGCCGAGCAGGCGTACTCAGCCGACCAGCGCGCCAAGGCGCTGCAGGTCCTGGAGGACGGCGCGATCGCCCGTACGCCCCTGCGCACCCCGCTCGGACGGCCCGTGTTCGCGGTCGTCGCCTCGTCCGGCGAGCAGCTGTACTTCGCCACCAAGACCGGGTGCACGTGCCCCGCTGGGGTCCATGGTCGCCGCTGCTACCACCAGCTCGCGGTCGTCTACTCCGCCGCCTGACCCTTCCCGACCAGCACAGGAGCCCGCCATGTCGCAGGAGATCGTGCACGTGATCGAGGGCATCGTCCTCGGCCGCCCGACGTGCCAGCTCGACCTCTACGGCGACCGCCGCGAGTGCTCGGGTGACGTCGAGCGGACGGTCAACCCGTTCGCCGAGGACGTGTACGGCGACACGGAGGAGATCGACGTCTGCGCCGGTCACCTCGACGGCATGCACGCGGACGTCTGAGATGACCAAGACGCCCGAGCAAGCCGAGATCGCCCGCCTCCGCGCCGAGGTGAAGGCCCTGCGCACAGTCGACACGATCCGCGTCGCGCTCGGGATGCGCTCGGCCGCCGCCGTCCTGCACGTCGCCGACGGCATCGTCCGCGCCTACTCCACCGATCTGGTCCTCCTCCCGACCGGGGACCTGATCCGCACCATCCGCGAGACCGGGCACGACGTGCTCCGCGTGCACGCCATCGACCCGCCCGTCCTCGACATCCGCTGACCGACTGGGAGATCGACGATGACCACCACGACCCGCGCGACCTACGCGCAGAGCGACCGCGAGATCCTCGCCGCGCTCGCCGCCCCCGAGGGCTGGCGGCTCGACCGGGCGGAGACGTTCCGGGTCCACGTGCTCGACGCGGACGGCCAGACCCTCGGCCTCGCGAACATCGACGACGAGACCCACAGGTGGTACCTCGCCTGCCAGGGGTGCGAGTGCGCCCTTGAGCCCGGCGACGGCCGGTACTGCCCGACCTGCACGATGATCCTCGTCGCCGAGGGCGTCCAGTGAGCGCCGCCAACCTTGGCGTGGTCGTCGTCAAGAACGACGACACCGACGCGTGGGAACTGACCAACGCGGACGGCACCCGGTTCCTGGCCCGCGGTCACTTCGACGCCTGGGAGGCCCTCGACGTCGCCCGTGCCCGGCACCTCGGCGGCCGGGACGTCGCGTGGCGTCTCGTGGACGGCGGCGGCTTCGAGGCGGTTGCGCTGTGACGGTCCTCGACGAGCACGCCGCGCACCTCTCGGACCGGTTGGCCGCGATCGCCGCGGAACCGGCCGGGCCGGTCGCCCGCCAGGTGCGGGACGACCTGCGCCGCGCCCACCCGGTCGGTGTGGCCCGGAACGAGGCCGCCGTCCGTGACCTGCTCCGGGCGCTCCCGCCGACCCTGCTCGACGGGTGCCTGTCCCACCGGTCGCCGAACCGGGACACCTACCTGCGGATGCTCGGCCGCGTCCGCTGACCACCCCGTCACGGCGGCCCAGGATCCCGGCCGCCGTCCCCACCCGAACCCGTCTCGACGGAGGTCCACCATGTGCCGCAGCAAGAGCCAGGCGCCGCCCGACGGGCGCCGCTGCCCGTCCAGCCAGCGCACCACCCGCGGGTCCGCCACCAGCAGGGCCAGATCAACCAGCAGCAAGCCCGCCGGCCGTCGGCCCACCGACCCCACGCCCGTGCCCAACACCACGCCGGCGACGTCGCCCGCGCCGTCGCTCGACCAGTCGGCGGTCCGAGAGCTGATCGGCTCGGCCTTCGGCGAGCTGGCCCGGTTCCCCGAGCAGGGCCTGTGGGTCGGCGACGTGCGCGCTGAGATCGACCGGCAGGCCGGTCGGCGTGTCCCCCGCGAGGACGTCGACGAGGTGGTCCGCCAGATGGTGTTCAGCGGCGACGCGTACCTCTCGACGCAGCCGGACGACGACGGCTTCGCGATCCCGGACCGCGAGAGGGACGCCGGGGTCCCGATGGGCCTCGGGACCTACCACAAGCTCACCTTCGCGGGGACGTTGCGTCCCCCCACGGTCTCGACGGACGAGGCGGAGCGGGCGCACGCGCTCCTCGTCAACGCCGTGTCCAACGTCGGAGCCTCCGCCGGGAAGGTTCCGCTGCGGGAGGTCCGGCGGGAAGTCGCTCGCCTGGCCGGGGACAAGAGGCTGTCCCGGCACGCCGTCGACGTTGCGCTGCACCGGATGGCGGCCGGGGCAGACGTGCAGTTGACCGACGAGGCCCGGCAGTGGCTGCTCACGGAAGAGGACCGAGACGCGGTCCTCAGCGTCGGAGGCGGGCGGCGCTACTACATCCAGATCGTGGAGTGATCCTTCGACCTGCTCCGCACCCAGTAGGACCGTCGGCAGCCCCGGACCTCGGCTGCCCAGCAGGGCGACCCGACCGCCCCGCCGATCGACTCGTCGATCGACCGGCTCAACGAGATGCTCGGCGCCCTCGACGTCGCCCAGCCGCCCGGCGACGGCACCCGCGCCGTCCTTGTCCGTGTCCCCCGCGCCTGGCACGTGGCGCCCGACGCCCAGGGACACGACCGGGTGTGGGTCGACCTCACCACCGGCCCGGCACCCGTCTTCCCCCAGCCGGACCAGTTCGCCTTCCCCGGCCGCAGCGACCGGATGGGGAGCTTGCTGAACACCGCCTTCGCCGCCGCTCTCCCCCGGAAGCAGTGGGCGGTCCACGACGTCAGCGAGGACGTCATCGTCCCCACGGCGAGCGAGGCACAGGCCCGAGTGCTCGCCTGGTCACTGACCCGGGAGTGGTTGACGGAGCATGTCGTCGTCCACCGCATCGACGACGACGCCGACTGGGAGGCTGCGGGCCTGACTTACCGGGACCCGGCCCCGCAGCCAGTCACTGATCTCCTCGCCGACCGGGACGCAGTCGCCCAGTGGATCGGCGAGGCGACCCGGTGGACGGCGACGGGCGAGCCCGGCGCCGTCGAGGTCCTGGCCGCGCTGCGCCGGGAGGCGACGGCCGCCGGACACGACATCGACGAGACGGAGGGCTGACCGTGGCGACGCTCAGGGTGATGCGGGGCCTGCCTGGCTCCGGGAAGTCGACCTGGGCGCGGGCCACGCAGGCGGCCTTCCCGCAGGGAGCCGTCGCGGTCCTGTCCCGCGACGACGTCCGGGAGAAGGTCTTCGGCCTGTCCCTGGCCCCCGGGCAGGGCGTCCTCAACGCGGCCGGTGAGGACGCTGTCACGGCGGTCACGGAGGTCAGCGCTCGGGCCCTGCTCTCTCGTGGCGTCCACGTGATCGCGGATGCCACGCACCTGTCCGACGAGCACCTGGCCCCCTGGGTGGCGCTCGCCCTTGAGGTCGGCGCCGACCTGGAGCTGGTCGACCTGCGGCACATCCCGGTCGAGGAGTGCATCGCCCGCGACGCAGCCCGTGCCGCCGCCGGTGGCCGGGGTGTCGGCGCCAAGGTGATTCGGGAGCTGCACGAGACCGGCCGACCGACGTGGGCGCCGCGGTGAGTGGGTTGCCGCGCCGTTCCCGGCCGTGCCGGTCGTGCCCGTGGCGCCGCGACCACGAGCCCGGAACGTTCGGGATCGACCGGTACGAGCAGCTCGCCGCCACGTGCGAGTCCGCCGGCGGCGGACTCCTGGGCGCGCCGATGTTCGCGTGCCACCTGTCCCCCACGGGGGCGGAGGAGGCGTGCGCGGGCTGGTTGGCCGTGGAGGGGCACGGGCACATCGGTGTCCGGCTCGCCGTCGCCACGGGCCGCCTCGACCCGGTGGCGCTCGCCTCGGGCGAAGGGTGGCCGGTGCTGTGGGCGTCGTTCGCGGAGGTGGTGGCGCGCGGCGCTGGCCCGCGCGGGGCGTGCGGGATCCCGGCACCAGGCCCGAGGCCAGATTGAAGGCCCTCGGCGCCCACGGCAGACGATGAAGGCCCCACACCGTGTGGTGCGGGGCCTTCATCGTGCTGCGCTACTGCGAGGCGGAGGCTCGTCTCGAGGCCAGCAGCGCCGCCACCTCGGCATCCGACAGCACCCGCCGCCGCGCCCGCTCCCCCTCGGGATGCGCCGCCGCCCAGTACGTCATCCGCACAAGGTTCGCCAGCAGCAGCGCTCGCGTGTCCACCGACCCCGCCCGCGGCGGGTTCACGCCCGCGCGGCGGGCGAGGACGGCGAGCTGCCGGTCGTCGAGCGCCGCGACCTGGTCCGGGGTCAGCCCCGCGTCCCACGCGGTGTCAGCGAGCCGGGCCGCCTTCTCCCACCGGCGGCGGGCCGCCTCCACCGTCGCGTCGTAGGTGGTCACCGCTGGCGGCGGGACGGCTTCGTCCGCCACCCGTCCCCGTCGCAGCTCTTGCACACCCGGAACGTACCGTCCGGGCGGACGATCTTCCCGCTCGTGCAACGGCGCGGGCACCGCCGCCCGTCCGACGTCACCCGGGACAGGACCAGCGCCACCAGGAGCCCACCACCGACGAGCAGGGCGGCCGGCACGGGGATCGAATGCGCCTCCAGCACCGCAGCGAGCGTGTACAGGGTCACGGGAGACCTCCAGAGAGGGCCGGAACACCGGCCCAGTGCACGATGAGCACGACCTGAACGACCGCCGTCACGGTCAGTAGGCAACCGGCGACCTTCGAGCGGGTCCCGCCGGACGGCCAGTGGACGCCGCGGTGCGACCACCACGGCGCGGCGGGGACACCGGCGCGGACGATGACGCACCCCTCCGGGGTCCGGACGGTCGCGCCGAACACGTAGTCGAGGGCCAGGTGCGACGCCCACCCCGCGGCCACCCCAGCGGGGACGGGCCACACCCACCCCACGGGGACGACCAGCGCCAGCAGACCGGCCAGGACGACGGGCAGCGCGAGGGCCGTCCCCCACCAGTGCGAGATCCCCCGGTGCTGCAGCGGACCACCGGCGCCGAGCAGCTCGTCGGGCAGCCACCGGTCCAAGCGCCGCCAGGCTCGGTACTGGTCGACGTCCGGGGACAGCCGGCCCCCGCCCGTCGCGGTCGCGGTGACCGCGACGGCGAGGGCCGGCCAGGGGGACGCGCCGGCGGCGAGCGCGGCCCCGGCGACGGTCAGGCCGGCGACGGCGCCGCCGGCGTGGTGGGTGCCCCGGCCGCTCACGTGTCCGCTCCGACGGCAGTCCGGACGGCGCCCTGGTGGTCGTCCGCGGCGGCGTCGCTGCCGTCCTCGCGGGCGACCGCGGCGCGCCACTCGGACGCCCGCTTCCGGGCGTTCACCCGGGCGTCCGGGCCGGGCTTGTGGACGTCGCCTGAGCAGGCGTCCGTGCACCCGGACAGGACGCACGCCAGGCGCTCGTTCGGCCAGGGGTCACCGGCCCGGACGGACGCCATGTACCCGTCCTTCGCGGTGCGGCGTCGCTGCACGTCATCGGCGCCCTGGGTGGTCTTCCCGGACGGTCGGCGGGCGTCCGGGCGGGCGCCCTTTCGGCGGCGTCCGGACGCCGTCCGGGCGGCGTCCGCGGACGGGTCCGGTGTGCCGTCCGCGGACGGTGCGGACGCGTCCGCGTGGGCCGTCCGGGCGGCGGCCAGGGCGGCGTCCAGTTCGGTCACCCGGGCGCCCAGGGCGGACGCTTCGGCGCGCGCCTGGGCGGCGTCCTCGGCGGCGGCACGGACGGCGTCCTGGGCGTCCGTGTGGGCGCGGGCGACGGCGGCGTCCGCTGCCTCACTGACGGCGCGGGCGGTCAGCTCAGCCGTCCGGTCGGCGTCGTCCGCGAGGGCCTCCAGGTGGGCGAGGAGGACCTCCAGGGGCTCGCCGTCGTCGCCCTCCATGAGGGACGCCGCGATGACGGCGACGGCGAGCGGGTACCCGACCGCGACCCACGCCCAGGGCGTGTCCCCGGACTCCGACAGGCACGACCAGCCGACGAACGCGGTCGCGGCTGCGGCGCCGATCCACCCGCGGATCGAGCGGCGGTCGAACCGCAGCCGGGTCACCGAGAGGATCAGCAGGATGTCCGGCAGGACGGCGGTCACGGACACCATCCATCCGTCGCGCATGCCGGGCGGGGCGAGCTTGTTGACGTGGTCGTAGGTGTGGCCGATGTTGCCGGCCGCGGCGACGGCGACGAGCAGGACGGCCCCGGCCAGCAGCCCGCGGCGGGCGCGGACGGGGAGCATCACCCGGGGGCGGGTGCGGCGGGCGCTCACGATTCTCCAATCTCACGTTCTGTAGTCATAGCGAGTGCGGTAGGGGCGCTCCGAGGGTCTTCCGATGGGGTCTCCCGCAGGGTCTCCTGAGGCTTTCCCGCCACGTCTCCGCAGTTCAGACGGCACGAAGCTTCGTTGACCGGGTAGACCCGTCCGGCGACCCCGCCGGAGACCCTGCGTAATCCCCGTCGGAGACCGGGACCTCTCCCGCCTCGATGCGGGCGATCCCGGCGAGGACCCCGACGTCCCCGAGCTCGCGGTGTTCCTTGGTCAGCCAGTACGCCTGGCGGTTCCCGGCGTCCCGGTCGGGGCGGGGACGCACCCCGTAGGGGCGGAGGAGGTCAGCGACCTTCTCCTGCCGGACCTGGTCCTCGCTCTTGCCGCCTTGGACCTCGTCGGCAGTGACGGTGATCAGCTCGTAGCGGGCGAGAGCAGCGGCGACCTCGACGGACAGCATCCGGCCGTTGCGGGACGGCTCGGACAGCAGCCGGCGCATCTCGATCAGGACCCGGGGGACGACCGGCCGGGCGCGCTCCGGGCGTCGCCCAGCACCTCGGAGGCGAGCGGCGCGTGCAGCGATGTCCTGGACCTGCTCGGGGGTGATCAGGTAGGGGCGGACGATCCGGGTGTCGCCGGGGACGGACATCCACTGCAGGCCCTTGACGGTCTCGTCGAGGGTGGAGGCGTCGATGCCCCGGGATGCACTCCCCCTCCCCATGATCTTGTCACTCATCTCGGGCGAGTCACACAGGAGCGCGGCCCGGCCGTTGATGACGCCGCGGCCGTCGGTGTCGAATGCCTTCGCGGACGGGGACTGGGTGGACAGGACCGCGTGGATGTTCGTCTTGGGGGCCTTCTGGATGATCGAGACGAGCTTCTTGGTGATCTGCCCGGCGAGCTTGCTGTCCGAGTGGTTGGTGAACGCCGCGAACTCGTCGAACCCGAGGAGGCCGTCTGACATGCCGTGCTCGGCGTAGAACTCCGGGGTGGGGCGGACCAACCTGGCCTGGGCGAGGAGGTCCTGCCGTCGATCGATCTCGGCGATGACGTCGTCGAGGACGAGGAGGGCCTTCACCGGGTCGGTCGTCCAGTGCCGGACGACGCCGGCGTCGTACCAGGGTCGGGTGTCGACGTCGCCTCCGTCGATGATCCAGATGGGGGCGAGCGGGTCGAGGGAAGCGGCAGAGTAGATCGGGTAGAGGGACGTCGACTTCCCGCGGCGCATCATCCCGCCGATCAGGTAGTGCATCTCGAACATCGGCAGGCGCCACTCACCCTGGGTGATCATGTCGGTGGCGTACGGGATCGGGTCACCGAATCGGAACCGCTCAGCGGCGATGAGCGGAGACATCACAGGCTCGCCCCAGGGGCTCTCGACGATTCCGGTGAGGCGCACCCGGCGACCGAACTCCTTCGACTGTTCGACGAGCAGTCGGGGCCCGGACAGGCCCAGCCGGGACGCCACGTCGCGGCGGGCCGCGACGATCGGACCGGCGTCGGGGCCGCCGGTGTCCAGGGTGACGGTCCACATCCTCCCGCCGGCCAGGGGCATCACCCCGGGGGCGACGACGGTGAGGACGGCGTCCTTGGCGAGCTTCGCCTCGGAGAGGGTGACGGCCTTGACGATGGCGCCGTCGTGGGCGTCCTGGGTCTCCGGTTCGGCGGGGACCATGACGGGCACGGGGACGGCTTCTCCTGCGCGGAGGTTATCGGCGATCGTCCCGTCGTCGGCGGTGGCCTTCCACGCCCACACCACGGCGTAGACGAACGCGGGGACGCCGAGGACCGTCGGTGGGAGCAGGTACCACGGCGACCATGCCCATGACAGGCCGTGCACCGACACCGGGGACGGGTGCACCCCGAGCGCGGCACCGAGGATGATCCCGAGGACGAGACTGATCCCGGTGACCTCTGCGCAGCGCATCACGACCTTCCCGTGGTTCGCCTTGCGCTGCAGCAGGAACAGCGCCGCAGCCGTGACCGCGAACGCGGTGATCGTGAACCACGCCCATCCGCCCCATGCCACGGGGACAGCGATGCACCCGACCTCGAGCAGGAACCTGCCCGCCCGGTCCCGACGGTCGGCGGCGGTCTTCTCCTGCCGGTCCCGCAGAGCACCGGCGACACCGGCCTGCCCGCCAAGCTCGGCGAGGCGGACGGCCGTGTCGTACTCGCTGGCGATCCGCCAGTCCCGGAAGGCGGCGGGTGCTGAGGACATGCCCTTGGCGACCCTGCTGATGCGGGCGGCCCACAGCTGCACACGGCTGGTGGTGTGCGTGTCCTCCGCGGGGACAGGGCCGGCGCCGCGGTGGTCGACGACGCGGCCGTCGAGGACGACCGGACCCGCGGCCTCAGCGCGGGCGGGGATGGCACGGGGCGTGCCGCTCGGGGATGCCACTGTCCTACCTCTCTAAGTGATCTACCTGCGCTTGCCGGCGCGGGGACGTCGTCCCCGGGAGCCGGGTGATCCGTTGACGATTCCGGCGCTGTTGCCGGAGCCGATGGTCGTGTTCGTCTTGAGCAGCGAGTTGTTCGACCCGGCGCCCTGGAACAGGCCGCCGAACAGGCTGATGTGGATCCCGCCGCGGCCACCTCCCCCGCCGCCTCCGCCGCGCTGGCGCTTCTTCTTCCCGGTGAACGGGGTCCCGCCGCCGCGCTCCGAGCGCGGGAGGGACGTCGACCCGCCGCCGGGGCGGGCGCCGTCGTTGTCGCCCTGTCGCGGCTCCCCCGGGGCTGCCTCGGGCTCTCCGAACCCCCAGTCGCCGGGCTCGTCGGTGACGGCCCACGGCTCGACCTCGGCGCCGCCGGGGAGGGCGTCTCCCTCGACCTCCGGGAGGTCGGTGTCGGGTTCGACCTCGGCGTCGACGATGTCGAGGGGCTCCACGCCCCACGAGGGAACGGCGACGTCCGTGCCGGGGGACGCGTCGGCGGCGTCGCCTGCGTCGGGTGTGGTCTCGGACATCAGGCGATCACCGTCCGGGCGGGGCGCGGCCGGGGGTCGTGCTCGGCGAGCTGGGCGCCTTTCAGCAGCGCCACCACGACGGCACCGAGGACGAGGAGGGCCGCGTAGGGCGCGGTGGCCGGGCTGGACGACGCGGCGAGGACCTGGGCGGCGGCGAGGATCCCGGCGACGAATCCGGCGACGACGAGCAGGGCGTGCAGCATCGGGTGCAGGGGGCGGGGACGGCGGGTGGTGGGCATGGCGGTGGCTCCTCAGTCGGTGACGAAGCGCTCGGACCTGGTCCGAGGCTGCGGGGACGGGTGGGGGGTGGGGTCGGCCCAGACCTGCGTCTCCATCTGGCGCAGGACGCAGTACCGGCCGGGCCCGATGGCGAGGGGGTCGTGCGCGTCGGTCCCCGCGGGCTGCACGAGCAGCGCGTGCGCGGGGGCGACGACCTCGACCAGGAGGACGGCGTTCGGGACGGCGCCCCGGTACCGCCACGCGGTGACCGTCCCGCCGGCGGCCGTGGCCGCCTGCAGGAGGTGCCCGTGGCCCTCGCGGACGACGACCACGGCCTCCCTGTCGCCGAGCTGCACGCCGGTGCGGCGCTGCCGGGCGGTGACGGTGAACGGGTAGGGGACGACGAGGACGTCGCCCTGCCGCTGCTGGCCGGTCAGGATCGGCGGCCCGGGCGGCGGCGGGTCGGCGACGGGGAGCGCGTCGAGGTCGTCGAGGAACCGCGCTGCCCACCCGTCGGTCCGCCCGTCGGCGGACGTCGTGGAGTCGGTGTAGGGGTCGGTCACGGCCGGGCCTTCCTCGGGGTCAGGTGTGCGGTGCGGACGTGATTGGACGGCCGGATCCGCGGGGCGAGGCGGCGGCCGTGGCGGCGATGGACGGGGCGGGAGAGACGGCGCTGCCAGTCGCGGGCGGCGATCCGTTCCAGGTCCGACGCGGTGATGGCGACGTCGTGGCCGAGGTCCAGCACGTCGGGGCAGTCGCTGGGCGGGCACGTGGCGCACCGGTGCTCGATCACCTCGGGGCCGTCGATGACGAGGTACCGCACCCAGGGCAGGCAGCAGGAGCTGCAGGCCGCGCGGTCGAACGCGAACAGGAGGCCGTAGAGCATCTCCCGGAGTGCGGCGAACATGGGTCAGACCTCCCTGGCAGGTGCGTAGTGGGCCGCGTCGACACCGAACGTCGCGGCTGCGGCGGCGGTGCAGGTGGGGACGGTGGCGGGGACGATGAGCGCGACCCGCGGCTGGTGGGCGCGGGGGTTGGGGTCGACGGCGTAGAGCACCCGCAGGTGCTTGCGCCAGGGGCGGGGCGGGTCGAGCAGCCAGGCCCGCGGGTTGCCGGGCGGGTCGGCGTGGACGACGTCGCAGAACGTGGAGAACCCGTCGACGCCGTGCCGGTCGATCTGCGCACGCAACGTCGCGGTCAGGTTCACCGGCGGCAGGGTCGGGGCCGTCGGAGGCGGGGGCTGGCGGCGGGCGAGGCGGGCGGACTCCCGGGCGGACAGCGGCCCGTGGATGCCCGAGCTGGCCGGGTGCAGGCCCAGCCTCCGCGCGAGGCGCTCCAGGGGCAGGAGCCCGTCCGGGTTGGACATGCGTCAGCCCTCGTTGCTTCCGCCGCCGTAGTTCCCGCCGTTCGCGCCGGCGGCACCCATGTCCCCGCCACCCTTGAGCTGGCGGGCGGCGTTCCGTCCGACCGCGGCCCGCACCATTCCGAGGTCGCGACCCGGGATCTCGGCTGCGACGGCCTCCCAGTGGCCGGACCGTTCGAGCGCGTGCACGATCGCTGCTGCGGCGCCGTCTGCGGCGGCGCGGTCACTCTTGTTGCTCATCGTGATCATTTCCTCTCTGTCGTTGATCTACTTGGAGCAGTCGGGCCAGCGCGACCCGGTTGAGCAGGACCAGAAGTGACCGGAGACCACCAGCTCGGTGGTGGTCTTCCCCGAGTCGTGGCGGACGGTCACCCAGTAGTTGGTGTGGCCCCTAGACCTGGTCGTGTACCGGCCGGTGACCTCGCCGGGGCTGCTGTCGCAGCCGGCCAGCGGGAGCACGAGCGCAGCGGCGATCACGACGGCGGCGAGGGCGCGCCGCTTGCCGCGGGTCACCGGTCGTCCTCGGCGGGACGGAGGTTGGTGATCCGGCCGACCCGCAGGACGTACCGGGTGCGTGGCCCGGTCGGGGTCGTGGCCGCCGGCAGCGAGATGACGCCCGACGGGTCGGTCTCGGCGAGCAGCCCGATCAGGGCCAGCCGGCGGCGGGTCGACATGTCGAGGTACAGGACCTGCACGCCGTCGGTGGCGTGGAAGTCGATCGCCCAGGTCCGGGTCGGAGCGGGCCGGGTCAGCCGGTCCGCGAACGCGATCTGCGTCGGGGTGGCGTCGATCAGGCCGAGGTCGGCGAGCCACTCGACCCACACCGGCTCCAGCCCCGGCTCGGCGGCGTCACGCTCCTCAGCTGTGTACAGGCCGATCCCGAACTCGATGGTCCGGTCGGCGAGGGCCTGCACCTCGACGGGCGTGTACCAGCGGGCGCCGAGGGTCTCCCGGCGGCTGGGTGTGAGGTCCCCGACGACGGACGCCCGGTAGATCCGCCACTCGTGGCCGGGGCCTCCGGGCCCCGGCTCGGGGCGCCCGCACCGGTTGGGTCGCCACCCGCCGACACCGGTGTCCTCCAGGGAGACGACGGTAAGGCCGGCCTCCTGGGCGACCTCGGCGCGGGCGGCCTCGGCCCAGCTGGCGTGCTCGTCGCGCACGTGCCCGGCGACGGGTGCGATGCCGGTCCCATCCGAGCGCGTGATCATCAGGAGGCGGCCGGTGCGGTCCGTGATGACCACGCCGACGCTGGTCTGGCAGCAGGTGCTCATCGAGCGGCCCTCCGTGCAGCGAGAGCGGCGGCGTAGTCGGCTTCGACCTCGGCAACTGTCCTGAAGATGTCCCGGCCGTAGTCGACGACCGGGGTCACACCGGTCTGCGGGTGGTCGGAGCAGGCCGACCAGTCGGGCGTCTCGCCCATGGGGCCGCCGCAGAGGTCGCCGTACAGGTAGCGGACAGTCCGGTCGACGGGCTCCAGCGGGCCGTCGTAGTACGGACCACCGGTGCCGCACGTGCAGCACCCGGCCGGGGACACCGCGCAACGACGGGCCTCCCGCCCGCGGCCCGCCCGCACCTGCAGCGCGGCCATCACGACGGTGACGGCGAGGAAGACGACGAGCGCGAGACTGCCGATCATCGGGTTCCCCTTCCGGATGGCCGGGACCCGCCGGACGGGCGGTCCGAGCCGCCGCCGGTGGTCTCCCGGTCGTAGCCGTCGATCAGGCCCTTCGCGAGCGACGCCTGGTTGACGGTGATCACGTCAGGGGACCGGCCGTTCGTCCGGGTCCGGCCCCACGGGTTGTGGTGGACCGTCTTCAAGACGCGGCGGTCGTATGAGCCGTCCATCGACGCGGCGTTGCAGTCCTCCCACGCCATCAGGCACCCCCTGCAGCCGACGAGCGCGGGCCGGGCGCGCCGCTGTTGGCGAGGTCGTAGGCGTCGAGGACTCCCCGCACGTCGGCGGCGAGCACGGCGACGTCGGCGCGGGCGTCCACCTCGACGGATCCGACATCCTGCCCGGTCGCGGTCGCAACCAGGGCGAGCAGCATCCGGGCGTACGCCTCGACGTCCGCCGCGCTCAGGTGGACGCCCGTGGCGGGGACCACGCAGAGGACGACCGTGGGGTCGCCGTCCGGGTCGGGGGCGGCGACGTACCCGTTTGCGGTCCTCACTGAGCCGTGCAGGTCGACGGACACGATCTGGCTGATGCAGCCGTCTCCGTTGTCCAGGCCCTCGCGGACGATGAGGTCGTGGTCCGCTCGGTCGCACCACGAGCGGTGGGTCGTCGGCTCGGTCACGGTGTGCCCCTCTCCGCCTGGTCGGCGAGCTGGAGCAGCGTCCGGGCGAGCGCCCGGATCTCGGTGGGCGTGTGGACGTCCTTACCGGCGCGGGGCCGGGGGACGTCGTAGACGGCGACACCGCCGCCGTCGACGGACGCGGTCCCGCCGATCGCGGGCAGCGGGGTGGGTCCCGCGGCCGGCGCCGCGGTGTGATGCGTGGTGACGGCCATCGGTGGCCTCCTCAGACGGGGGCAGGTTGAGCGGTCGCCGTGGGGCCGCCATTGATCGGCGTGCTGACCCAGCGGTCCGCCCAGTCCTGCGGGATGAAGCGGCGCCGCCCGAGCCTCTCCAGCTCCGGGATCACGCCCTGGTCCATCAGTTCGGTGACGGTCTTGGGGGCCATACCGGAGAGCGCCGCGAACTCCTGCGGACTGATCGCTCGGCGCGGACGCTCTCCGGGCATGGAAGGCCCTCTCCCGTTCTCTCGCACTTACTCAACTTACATTGGATAGGTTACATATCTAGTCGACGATTCGGCAAGAGGTGCGATCACCCGGAGGGACGCGCGATGCGGCAACATGGCCTGCATAGGCAACCTGAGTGATAGGAGCCCCCGGGTGCCCCAGGAGACGAAGCGGGCCCGCATCGAGCGGGAGGTCCGCGAGTCGATGACCGAGGGCATCTACCAGGTCGGGGAGAAGCTCCCCTCCGCCCGTGACCTCGCCAACCGGCACCGGGCGTCCATCGGAACTGCTGTGGCCGCGCTGGCCGCGCTGAAGGACGCCGGGGTCATCGAGGGACGGCAGGGCGACGGCTACTACGTCGCCGACCTGGCCGCCGCTCAACCGGCCGTCAGCGCCGAGACCCGGCTCGACGAGCTGGCCCAGCGCGTCGCCGAACTCGACGAGCACGCGGGGTTCCTCGAAGCGGTCCTGCGGGACCTGTACGGACGGCTCGGCTACCCCTGGCCCGGGGACGCCGACCAGACCACCACGACCACGGTGAAGGGCAGCGGGGGACATGGGCGACGTCATCGACCTTCAGGCACGGACGGGTAGACGCCAGCAGCCGGCCACCGCGGCGGACACCGCCCGGCGGCGGCTCGCGGCTGCCGCGCAGGCTGTCGGGGGACGCCAGCAGCTCGCAGCGATCCTCACCCGGTCCCTCGGGTGGACGGTCCGCACTTCGACCCTCGCCGCATGGGAGAGCGACGTCACCCCTCCCGCGGACGTCCTGCTCGCCGCCGAGGAAGCCGCCGACGAGGCGACCGCCTACGGGCAGGCCACCCGGTCGGGGACGGCCGCGCAGGCGTCGCCGGTGGCCTCCCTTGCCCGAGCCAGGTTGCGGGCCGCCGGGGACCACGCCGCGTCGATGGAGTCCCTGCGAGCGCAGGACCTGCGGGTCGGCGGCGGGCACCTGTACGCCGCGGTCGTCGACTACCTCGCCACCGCTGTGGCCCCCGACCTCGTCGCCCTCGACGGCGGCGACGGCCGGTCGATCTTCACGGCTGCCGCCGGGCTCACCGAGATGGCCGGCTGGGCTGCCCACGACGCCGGCGACGACCACGCTGCGCGCGCGCACTTCGATCGGGCCCTCGACCTGGTGGCGGTGGGCGGGGACCGGCAGCTGTGCGCGCACGTCCACGCCAGCCTCAGCCACCTCGCTCACCACCGGGCGCAACCCGCGCGGGGCCTGGTGCACGTCCGGCGGGGGCTCCGAGCCCTCGGCAGAGGGCCGGCCGTCCCGGAGCTACACGGACGGCTCTTCGCGATGCAGGCCCGCGCCGTCGCCGCGCAGGGAGACGGGCCGGGTGCGGTGGCGTTGCTGCTGGACGCGGAGCGCGCCCTCTGCGCCCCCGGAGGCGGAGACCGGTCCCCGTGGATCAGCGGCTTCGACATCGGATCGCTGGCCGCCGAAGCAGCGAGGTGCATGCGAGACGTCGGTGACCTCGCCGAGATGCGACGCCAGGCCGAGCTGATCGTCGCATCACGGCCGCAGGACCGGGCCCGCAGCCGCGCGTTCGGGCTCCTCCTGCTCGCTGACGCCGCGGTCCGGCAGGGACACCCTGACGAGGCGTGCGACCTGGTCCGCCATGTCCTGGCGTCGACGCAGCACCTGGGATCCGCGCTGGTGGTGCGGCAGCTCGGCGAGCTGGCCGGCCGGTTGGGCACGTACGCTTCCCGCGATCAGGTGGTCTCGGGCACGTTGGAGCACCTGCACGAAGAGCTGAGGAGGCGTACGTGGCCAGCGACACCGGGCATGGAGGGGTCATGACGGACGAGCCGCTGTACGTACGGGACCCGGACGCCTGGCAGGCGCACCTCGCGGAGGGCAACGCCAAGCAGGCCCGGAAGCGGGTGAGCGCCGACGTCCTGCTGTTCGACGGGGACGGCCGGGTCCTGCTCGTCGACCCGGCGTACAAGCCGGGCCTCGACCTCCCGGGCGGGATGATCGAGGAGGAAGAGGCGCCACACGAAGGCGCCCGCCGAGAGCTGCGCGAGGAACTCGGCCTCGACGTCCCGGTCGGGCCGCTGCTGGTCGTCGACTGGGTCCCCGCGCACGGCCCGTGGTCGGACATGCTCGCGTTCATCTTCGGGCCCCTCACCCTGGACGCCGAGCAAGTCGACCGCCTCACGCTGGCGGACGACGAGCTGGTGGCCCTGCGCTGGTGCCCGGCGGATCAGGTCCGGGGCGAGCTGAGCGAGCGCACGGGTCACCGGTTCACGGCTGCGCTCGACGCGGCGCGGACCGGGCGTGCCGCGTACCTGGTCAACGGCTCACCGGCAGGCTGAGGCGTCGAGCCGTGGCCTCCGTGGACCTGGACGCCATGGTCGGGCTCGCCGGGGCCCTGGTGCGGACCCGATCGCGGGCCGGGATCGACGGGTACGGCGACGTCGTGGAGGTCCTCACCGCCTGGCAGCGCGAGGCGGGGCTCGAGCCGCGGGTCCTCACCCGGGACGGCTCCCCCGTCGCTGTCGTCATCAATGTCGTAGGAGCCCGGCCGGGCCGGCACATCGTGCTCGACGCCTGCCTCGACACCGCGGCGGTCACCGACCCGGGCGCGTGGTCGTTCCCGCCGTTCGCCGGGGACGTCGTCGACGGGTGGCTACGCGGCCGGGGCACCGCCGACTCCAAGACCGCCATCGCGGTCTTCTCCGGGATCGCCGCCGACCTCGCCCCCCGCGCAGGCGAGCTGGCCGGCCGCCTCACGGTCCTCGCGGACCTCGACGAGCACACCGGCGGGTTCGCCGGCATCCGCGCGTTCCTCGAGGAGGCCCGCCCGGATGGGGTGTTCGTCGGCTACCCGGGCCCCGACCACGTGGTCATCGGCGGGCGGGGCGTCCTGCGGGCCCGGATCACGGTGCACGGGGAGGCCGGGCACACCGGGTCGTCCCGGCCGGTCCGGAACGCGCTGGTGAAGGCGGCCCGGCTGGTGCACCTGCTGACGCACGCGTCCCCCAGGGACACAGACCCGGTGATGGGCCTCCCGGGGAAGGTGACTGTGATGTCCCTGCGCGGCGGCGCGGACGGCGTGTTCT
>Ga0302299_10000942_pt1 | contig 17025 bp, 14 predicted proteins | sample III_Fen_N3_4_FD_198795 | JGI IMG/M metagenome (GOLD analysis project Ga0302299, IMG submission 198795) | Peat permafrost microbial communities from Stordalen Mire near Abisko, Sweden - III_Fen_N3_4 | ecosystem: Environmental > Terrestrial > Soil > Wetlands > Permafrost | place: Sweden: Abisko... | reverse complement strand
GGCTGTCGAGCAGCGCCCGCACCTGCGGGTCGCTGTCGGCGCGCCCGCCGGCGCGTCGGGTGGCGCCGAACGCCGCGAGCGTGGCGTTGCGCAGGGTCAGGTCGGCGGCGGCACGCGCGAAGAACTCGGTGTCCTTGGGGTTCGCGCCGGGCCAGCCTCCCTCGATGTAGCCGACTCCCAGCTCGTCGAGCTGCATCGCGATGGCGAGCTTGTCCGCCACGGTGAGGTTGAGGCCCTCCTGCTGTGCGCCGTCGCGCAGCGTCGTGTCGTAGACGTGGATGTCGGTCATCGGAGCTCGCTCGCGCTAGGGATGCCGGTCGCCCGGCGTCTGTGCCCCGGCCCGTGAGGGCCGGGGCGGGACGTGTGCTGCTCCGCCCATTCTCGGACCGGCGCTGCTACCGCGCCCCCCCGGGGTGTGGGGGATGCGACATCCGCTTCCCGAGAACGCCGCGCCCGCGACGCTCCCGACAAGCAAAAGACCCCCCGGGTGCGGGAGGTCTGCGCGACGAGGAGGTCTCGTCGCGCTAGCCGATAATGATCGTGGTGGTGGCCACGTCACGGAACGTCACGAGCCGAGCCTCCCACGGGACCCCCCCATCGGCCTACAGCTCGTCCACATGCTGGCCACGATGGGCACAGACGCGAGGTTAAGCCGACCGTGCGGGGTCAGCGCGAGAAGTCGAGAGGTCAGGACTTGCGCGGGATGCAGCGATTCCCGCGCGTGTTGTGACCCCTCGACTGGCCGCTCGGGGGCTCAGACGTGGGTGACCACCGGGGTGCCGACCGGCGCGAAGTCGTAGACCCACTTGGCCGCGGGGACCGGCAGGTTGATGCACCCGTGCGAGCCGCGGGCCCCGGCGTAGCCGAACGACGAGCGCCAGGGCGCGCCGTGCAGGGCGAACCCCTTGTGGAAGTAGGAGATCCAGGGCACGTCCGGGGTCACGTACTTGGTGCCGTCGGCGTTGCTCCCACGCATCGTCTGCGTCGGCAGCTTGACGTAGACCTTGAAGGTGCCGACCACGGTGGGCTTCTTGTCCGAGCCGTTGACCATCTTGACCGGGCCGTGGACGCGCTTGGCCCCGACGTAGGCGGTCATCGTGTGCTTGCTGAGGTTGACGTCGACCCACCGCTGGCCGTTGCTGGCGTGGTAGGCGAGCTTGTCGGCCCCGGCCGCCACCGGGTGCTCGGTCCAGGTCGCGGGAAGCGTGCGCTGCTCGAAGCTGCCGGAGAAGCTTCGGCCCGAGGCCAGGGCCGAGACGGCAGCAGCGGCGACGGCGTCGGCGTTCGTCACGGCGACCCCGTCCTTCGCCGGGGTGACGACCTGTCGCACCGCGCCCGAGGCGTCGACGTTGCGCACGCCCGCGCTCGGGTCCTGGTCGACGCCCTTGGCGACCTTGTGGACCCAGGCGGTCACCTTGGTGGCATTCATGGCCGGCGTGCCGAGCATGCCGTTGGTGAGGGGGATCGTCACCCAGGAGGCCTTGGCCTTCTTCGACGCGGAGTGCTTCTCGCTGCCGGCGGTCACGGTCACCGAGTGCGCGACCAGGGCGTTGGCCCGGTCTGCGACGTGCTGGGCCGCCGCCGTGGTGACGGCCGGGACGGCGTCGACGAACTGCACCCGGGTCTCGGCGGACTTCAGACCCCGACCGGCGGCCAGGACGACGTCCTGGTAGCTCGCGGCCGCGATGGACCTGCCCTGCACGGCGGGGACGACGACGAACGACTTGCGATTCGGGGCCAGCTTCACGCCGGCGTTCGAGCCGGCCTGGCCCACGCCGCTCAGCAGGTCGGCGGCCACCTTCTGGGTCGCTGCCTGGTCGACCCGCACGACGGCCGGCACGTCGTGCGAGGAGACGAGCGAGCTGGCGTAGGCCGACCACGACGCGTTGGCGTCGAAGACGGCGTCGACGGTGGGCCCGACGTCGACGGCGTAACCGAGGTCGGCCAGCCGCGCCGTGCGGGTCACCTCACCCGTGTCGAGGGTGATGGTGATGGCGTTCGCTCGCTGCTGGACCAGCGCCGTGACCTCGGCCCGGCTCATCCCCTCGACCGAGATCCCGGCGAGCGTGCTGCCGGGCAGGGCGCGGTACCGGTAGTGGGTCGCGTACGCGGTTCCGGCGCCGACCAGCAGCAACGGCACCGCCACTGCGGTGGTGATCAGCACCTTGGTGCGAGCCCTCATGGTGTCCGCGAACTTTCTCTCGTCACGGGATCGCACAAGGTGCGCCCGGGACACTATGATGCGCCACCGCATCCTCCGATGCGAAACGCGACAGGCCTGAGGCGCCGGGAAGGTTCAGGCGCGACCCACCGCAGCGTCGGCCAGCCGAAGCTCCCACCAGCCGTCCGGCGCGGGAGGCGCCGCCACGTCGACCCGGTCGCCGACCCGCGGAACCGCCACCGGGACCTCCGCGGCAGAGGCCGCGACGAGCAGCCGCTCGACCGGCTCCGCCCACGGGTGCGGAGCCAGCACGAAGGTGCACCAGTGGATCGGCAGCAGCAGCCCCCCGCGCAGCAGGCGGGTGGCCTCGACCGCCTCCTCCGGGTTGAGGTGGATGTCGTGCCAGGCCGGGTCGTAGGCGCCGACGGCCATCAGCGAGACGTCGAACGGCCCGTGCTCGGTGCCGAGGCGCGCGTAGCCGTCGAAGAAGCCGGTGTCGCCGCTGAAGAAGACCTTGCCGGCGGGGCCTTCGAGCACCCACGAGGCCCACAGGGTGCCGTCACGGCGCAGCCCCCGGCCGGAGAAGTGCTGGGCCTCGACCGCGGTGACGCGCACGCCCAGCACGTCGAGCCCCTCCTCCCAGTCGCACTCGACGACGCGCTCGGCCGGGACGGCCCAGGCGTCCAGGTGCGCCCCGACGCCGAGCGGCACGAGGAACACCGCCTCGGTCAGGTCGACGAGCTGGCGGATGGTGTCCATGTCGAGGTGGTCGTAGTGGTCGTGCGAGATGACCACGGCGTCGATCCGGCCCAGCCCCGACAGCGGCACCGGCACGGCGTGCAGGCGGCGTGGCCCGACGTGCTGGCTGGGCGAGCACCGTTCGCTCCACACCGGGTCCATGAGCAGGCGCACCCCGCCGAGCTCGACGAGGCACGACGCGTGGCCGAACCAGGTGACGTGCACCCCGTCGGTGCGCGGCTCGTGCGTGGCGGTCACCACCGGGATCGGCAGGGCCGGGCGGCGCGTCTCGGCGTTGTCGCGGAACCGGCGGAGCACGTCGCGCTGTCCGGACGGCATCGACGAGGTGCCCCGGGAGGTGTTGTGGAAGGCGCCGGCGCGGTAGGCCGCCGAGCGCTCGGCGCGCTCCAGCCGGGCCCCCGTGGGACGCCCGCCCATGGCGGTGTTGACACCCTTGCCGGCAGCAGCGAGCGCCCCCAGGGCACTGGCCGCGCCGGCGGCGATCGCGAATCGGTTGAGCTTGGTCACCCGGAGATTGTCACCCGGACTGGTCGCCGTCGACGACCACCGGCCGCGCAGCGGACGCCTGGTGGGCCGCCGCGGCCGCGACGAGCGCCTCGAACAGCCGCCCGTCGTCGCCGGCCTCGGGGTGCCACTGCACAGCGAGCCGGAAGCCCGACCCGGGGTCCTCCATCCCCTCGAGGGTGCCGTCGGCGTGCCACGCGCAGGGCCGGTAGGCCGTCCCCTCCAGCGAGGTGGGGCGCACCGCCTGGTGGTGGTAGGTCGGCACGGCGAGGGGGTCGCTGCCGAGCAGGTCGGCGAGCCGGGTGCCGGCCACCGGGGTCGCGTGGTGCGAGGTGTACTCCCCCGGCCGTGGCGAATGGGCGTCGTGCCCCACCACGTCGGGCAGGTGCTGCTCGAGCTCGCCGCCGGCTTCCACCGCCATCACCTGCATCCCCCGGCAGACCCCCAGCACGGGCAGGTCGAGCGCGCCAGACACCCGGGCCAGGGCGAGCTCCCACGCGTCGCGGTCGGGCCGCGGCGCCTGCGACGTCGGGTGCGGCGGTGCGTCGTAGCGGGCGGCCTCCACGTCGGCGCCCCCGGCGATCACCAGGCCGTCCAGCCGCTCGAGCACCGCACGGGCGAGCTCGTCATCGGCGCCCGAAGGAGGAGGCAGTACCACGGCGACCGCACCGGCGCGCTCGAGCTGCTCGACGTAGCGGTGCGGGAGCACGGTGCTGCGCTGGGCGCGCCACGGCGGGCGGTCGACATCCTCCACGTAGCAGGAGACGCCGATGACCGGGCGGCGGCCGGACCTGTTCTCGCCCATCGTGCTCAGAGCGGGGTCACGTAGGCGCCGGAGATCCCCCCGTCGACGAGGAACGTCGAGGCGGTCATGAAGCTCGACTCGTCGGAGGCGAGGAACAGCACGGCGTTTGCCATCTCCTCCGGCTCGCCGAAGCGACCCATCGGCACGTGCACCAGCCGGCGGGCGGCGCGCTCGGCATCCTTGGCGAACAGCTCCTTGAGCAGCGGGGTGTTCACGGGCCCGGGACACAGCGCGTTGACCCGGATGCCGTCGCGCGCGAACTGCACCCCCAGCTCGCGGGTCATGCTGAGCACGCCACCCTTGGATGCCGAGTAGGAGATCTGCGAGGTCGCCGCGCCCATCACGGCGACGAAGCTCGCGGTGTTGATGATCGAGCCCGACCTGTTCTCGAGCATGTAGGGCAGCGCCGCCTTGCAGCACAGGTACACCGAGGTCAGGTTGACCTGCTGGACGCGCAGCCATGCGTCGAGGTCGGTGTCGAGGATCGAGTCGTCGTCGGGTGGGCTGATGCCGGCGTTGTTGAACGCGATGTCGAGCTTGCCGTACTTCTCGACGGCGGTCGCGAAGAGCCGGTCGACGTCATCCTTGCTCGCGACGTCGGTGTGCACGTAGGCGCCACCGACCTCCGTCGCCAGCGCCTCACCCGCGTCGTCGGCGAGGTCGCCGATGACGACGGTGGCGCCCTCCTGCGCGAACCGCCGCACGGTCGCCAACCCGATGCCGGAGCAGCCGCCGGTGACCACCGCGACCTTGCCCTCGAGCCTGCCTGCCATCGTGCTCTCCTATGCCTCGGTGCTGATGAAGACGTTCTTGACCTCGGTGAACGCGTCGAGCGCGTCGGGGCCCAGCTCGCGGCCGATGCCGCTGGCCTTGAAGCCGCCGAAGGGCGTCGAGTAGCGCACCGAGCTGTGGCTGTTGACCGAGAGGTTCCCGGCCTCGACGCCACGGGCCACCCGGATGGCGCGACCGACGTCCCGCGTCCAGATCGACCCCGCCAGGCCGTATGCCGTGTCGTTGGCCTTGGCGACCGCGTCGGCCTCGTCGTCGAAGGGCATGACGGCGACCACCGGCCCGAAGACCTCCTCGCGCCAGACCCGGTCGTCGGTGCCGCCGGGCAGGACCACCGTCGGCGGGTACCACCAGCCGGCACCGTCGGGGGCGCTGCCGCGGAAGGCGACGTCGACGGGTGCGTGCCCGCCAGCCTCAGCGTCCTCGACGAAGCCTCGCACGGCATCGCGCTGCCCGCTCGACACCAAGGGACCCATCTGGGTCGACTCGGCCCCGGGGTCACCGACGACGACGGCCTTCAGCGCCTGCTCGAAGCGCTCCATGAAGGTGTCGAACACGTTGCGCTGCACAAGGATCCGGCTGCGCGCACAGCAGTCCTGACCGGCGTTGTCGAGGAAGCTCATCGGCGCGGCGGACGCCGCGGCGTCCAGGTCGGCATCCGCGAACACGATGTTGGCCGACTTCCCGCCGAGCTCGAGGGTCACCCGCTTGAGCTGGTCGGCGGCCTTGCGCATGATGCCCTGGCCCACGGCGGTCGAGCCGGTGAAGCACACCTTGCGGACGTCCGGGTGGGTCACGAACCGCTCCCCCACCACCGAACCCTTGCCCGGCAGCACGGTGAACACGCCCTCGGGGATGCCGGCGTCCAGCGCCAGCTGGCCGATGAGCATGGCGGTGAGAGGCGTCAGCTCCGCCGGTTTGAGCACCACCGTGTTGCCCGCGGCCAGCGCCGGCGCGAACCCCCAGCCCGCGATCGGCATCGGGAAGTTCCACGGCACGATGACCGAGACGACCCCCAGCGGCTCCTTGAACGTGACATCGAGCCCCCCCGCGACGGGAATCTGCCTGCCGAAGAGGCGTTCCGGGGCTGCTGAGTAATAACGCAGCACGCCGACGACGTTGCCGACCTCCCAGCGGGCGTTGCCGATGGTGTGCCCGGAGTTGGCGACCTCGAGGGCGGCGAGCTCGTCGGTGTGGGCCTCGACGACGTCGGCGAACCGGCGCAGCAGCATCCCCCGGTCGGCGGGGCTCACCGCCCGCCAGACGGGCCCGACCTCCACGGCGCGGGCGATGGCGGCGTCGGTCTCCTCGAGGCCGACGAGGTCGACCGTGGTGACGACCAGCTCGGTGGCCGGGTTGATGACGTCGTGTGCGTACGTGGTGCTCATGGTCGGTCGGGTCACAGCCTCTCGAAGCCGCGGACGCGCTCCCAGTCGGTGACCGCGGCGTTGAACGCCTTGATCTCGACGTCCGCAGCGTTGACGTAGTGGTCGACGACGACGTCGCCGAAGGCCTCGCGGGCGATGGCGCTGCCCGCGAGGAGGTCTCGGGCCTCGGCCAGGGTGCCGGGAACGTGCTCGTAGTCGCCGACGTAGGCGTTGCCCGCGCAGACGGGTGGCAGCTTCAGGCCTTCACGGATGCCGTACAGCCCACCCGCCATCATCGCCGCCACGGCGAGGTAGGGGTTGACGTCACCGCCGGGCAGCCGGTTCTCCACTCGCATCCCGGAGCCGTGCCCGACGACGCGCAGCGCGCAGGTGCGGTTGTCGGTGCCCCACGCCACGGCGGTGGGTGCGAACGACCCGGCGGCGAAACGCTTGTAGGAGTTGATGTTCGGCGCGTAGAAGTAGGTGAGCTCGCGCATCGTGGCCAGCAGCCCGGCCATGAACTGGTCGAACAGCTCGCTGCGCCCGCCGTCGCGGTCGGAGTCGGCGAAGACGACCTTCCCGTCGGTGCCGCGCAGGGAGAGGTGGATGTGGCACGAGTTGCCCTCGCGCTCGTCGAACTTGGCCATGAACGTGAGCGACTGCCCGTGCCGCGCCGCGATCTCCTTGGCGCCCGTCTTGTAGACCGAGTGGTTGTCGCAGGTGCGCACCACCTCGTCGAAGAGGAAGCCGATCTCGTGCTGCCCGAAGTTGCACTCGCCCTTGGCCGACTCGACGTTCATGCCCGCCGTGTACATCTCGTTGCGGATCTCGCGCAGCACCGGCTCGACCTTGCTGCCGCCCAGGATGGAGTAGTCGACGTTGTACCGGTTCGCGCCGGTGAGGCCCGAGTAGCGGCGGTCCCAGGCGCTTTCGTAGGAGTCCTCGAAGAGGATGAACTCGAGCTCGGTGCCCGCGAACGCGGCGTAGCCGTCGGCCTCGGCCGACGCCACCTGCTGCTTGAGGATGGTGCGCGGCGACTGCACGACGTCGCCGCTGCCGTCGAGCCAGGTGAGGTCGCTCTGGATCGTCACCGACGCCGGGTGGCCCGGGGTGTGCCGCAGCGTGGTGAGGTCCATCTCGAAGAACATGTCGCCGTAGCCGCGCTCCCACGACGACATCGCGTAGCCGTCGACGGTGTTCATGTCGACGTCGACGGCGAGGAGGTAGTTGCACCCCTCGGTGCCCGCCTCCAGCACGTGCTCGATGAAGTAGTGGCCGTGCAGCCGCTTGCCCTGCAGGCGCCCCTGCATGTCGGTGAAGGCGACGATGACGGTGTCGACCTCCCCTGCCAGCACCGCGGCGCGCAGCTGGTCGACGGTGAGCGGCGGGGGGCCCCCCGGGTGGATCGAGCTCGGCATGTCTGCTCCCCTTCGTCTGTGGCGTCGTTATCCGAGTAGTCCACGCAGGAGCGCCGACGTCGCGTCGCAGTGCTCCTCCATGGTCGTGCGGGCCGTGTCGGGGTCACCGTTGAGGATCGCCGCGACGACAGCGTCGTGCTGTTCGTGGGAGTGCTCGATGTTGATGCGCAGCACCGGGATCTGGCCGAGCAGCTCGCTCAGCGCGGCCTGCGCCCGGGTCACCGCCTCGACGACCATCGGCGAGCCGGTGAGCGTCGCGATCGCCAGGTGCAGCCGGGAGTCGGCGATCCGGTGCGAGTCGACGTCGGCCTCGCGCACCGCCCGGCACGAGTCGGCGAGCCACTCGCGCTGGTCACCCGACAGCCGGCGGGTGGCCGCCAGCCGGGCGGCTCCGGGCTCGACGACCCGACGGAAGTCGAGGGCGTCCTCGAGCGCCGCACCCGAGCGCACCGGTGGGCCGTCGAGCAGGGCCGCGTCACCGCAGCGGGCCCGACCGGCATACGTCACCACCGTGCCACCACCGCGGCCGCGTCGGGTGGTGACCAGACCGGAGTCGCGCAGGGCGGCGATCGCCTCCCGCAGGGTGTTGCGCGAGACGCCGAGCCGGTCGGCGAGGTCGCGCTCGGCCGGCAGCTGCTCCCCGGCCACGAAGACCCCCAGCCGGATGGCGGTCGCGAGCTGCTCGACGGTCGTCTCGAAGACGTTGCCGACCGCGGGACGCAGCACGGCATCCGGCAACCGCGAGGGCTGCGGGGGTGACTGCTCCGGAGTCATGCGAGCGAGTATGCCGTGCAAATGGTCCTTGTGTGAACCTTTGCTCACGCGAGACGCGTCAGCCAGCCGTGGGTGTCGTCGGTGCGGCCGTACTGGATGTCGAGCAGGGCACCCCGGATGGCGTGGGTGACCTCACCGCCACCGGCCCCGGCGGTCGAGGGCGCCGAACCGCCCTCCCACCGCAGCTCGCCCACCGGTGTGACGACGGCGGCTGTGCCACAGGCGAACACCTCGCGGATCTCGCCGCTGGCCACGCCGTCCTTCCACTCCTCGATGGGCACCCGGCGCTCCTCGGGCTCCAGGCCGAGGCCCTTGGCCAGCTCGAGGATCGAGCTGCGGGTGACGCCCTCGAGGATCGAGCCGGTGAGCTCGGGGGTGAGCAGGCGGTTGTCACGGGTGACGAAGAACAGGTTCATCCCGCCGAGCTCCTCGATGAAGGTCTGCGTCGAGGAGTCGAGGAAGACGGCTTGGTCGCAGCCGTGCTCGATGCCCTCGAGCTGGCCGGCGAGCGACGAGGCGTAGTTGCCGCCGGTCTTGGCCGCGCCGGTGCCGCCGGCGCCGGCCCGCGCGTAGTGCTGCGAGATCCACAGCGTCACCGGCTTCAGCCCGCCGGCGAAGTAGGCGCCGGCCGGTGAGGCGATCAGGCAGTAGGTGACCTCGTCGGCCGGGCGCACGCCGAGGAAGGCCTCGGAGGCGTACATGAAGGGGCGCAGGTAGAGGCTGGTCTCGCCGGTGCCCGCCGGCGGCACCCACGGCTCGTCGACCTCGACCAGGGCGCGCAACGACGCGACGAAGTCGTCGGTCGGCAGCTCGGGCAGGGCCAGGCGCCGGGCGCTGCGCTGCATCCGCTCGGCGTTGGCCTCGGGGCGGAAGGACCAGACCGAGCCGTCGGCGTGCCGGTAGGCCTTCAGGCCCTCGAAGATCTCCTGGGCGTAGTGCAGCACCGCGGCGCTCGGCATCAGCTGGATCGGACCGTACGGCTCGACCCGGCCGTCGCCCCATCCGGCGCCCTTGCGCCACACGGCGGTGAGCATGTGATCGGTGAAGTGCACCCCGAAGCCGGGGTTCGCGTGGATCTCGGCACGGCGTGCGTCGCTCGCCGGGTCGGGCCGGCGGCGCAGGTCGAAGGTCAGGCTCATGGGACTCGTGGTCCTTCCTCGGGGAGCGACGGTGCTTCCCCGGAGAGGCTACCCGTGCACGGGGAGGTCAGAGGCGGGCGGCGATGGCGTCTCCGACGGCGCTCGTCGAGCGCGGCGTGCTGCCCCGCTCGGCGAGGTCGGCGGCCACCGCACGCTCCACCCGCTCCGCCTCGGCCGCGCGGCCGAGGTGCGCGAGCAGCATCGCGACGGACAGCACCGCCGCGGTCGGGTCGGCCTTGGCCCGGCCGGCGATGTCCGGGGCGGACCCGTGCACCGGCTCGAACATGCTCGGGTGAGCGCCCTCGGGGTTGATGTTGCCGCTGGCGGCCAGCCCGATGCCACCGGCGACTGCTGCGGCGATGTCGGTGATGATGTCGCCGAAGAGGTTGTCGGTGACGATCACGTCGAAGCGGCCGGGGTCGGTCGTGAGGAAGATCGTCGCGGCGTCCACGTGCTGGTAGGCGGTCTCGACGTCGGGGAACTCGGTCGCGACCTCCTCGACGGTGCGCCGCCACAGGTGGCCGGCGTGGGTGAGCACGTTGTGCTTGTGCACCAGGGTGAGGTGCCGGCGCGGGCGGGCCGAGGCACGGGCGAAGGCGTCGCGCACGACGCGCTCGACGCCGAAGCGGGTGTTGACGCTGACCTCGGTCGCGATCTCGTGGGGGGTACCGGTGCGCAGCGAGCCGCCGTTGCCGACGTACGGGCCCTCGGTGCCCTCGCGCACCACGACGAAGTCGATGCCGTTCGGGGCCACCCGCTCGACGGCCAGCGGGCTCTGCACCCCCGGGTAGAGCTTCGCGGGGCGCAGGTTGACGTAGTGCTCCATGGCGAAGCGCAGCGGCAGCAGCACGCCGCGCTCGAGGATGCCGCTCGGCACGGTGGGGTCGCCGATGGCGCCGAGCAGGATGGCGTCGTGCTGCTGCAGCTCGTCGACCACGGAGTCCGGCAGCGTCTCGCCGGTGGCGTGCCAGCGCTTCGCGCCGAGGTCGTACTCGGTGGTCGTGACCTTGGGCCCGCCCGCACCGACGACCGCCTCGAGCACCTTCAGACCCTCGGCGACGACCTCGGGCCCGATGCCGTCGCCGCCGATGACGGCGATGTCCAAGGTGGTCGCGGAGGTGTCGGTCATGGGCTCCAGCCTAGGGACGGGTATCGGGATGCGGACGGCCGTCCCAGCCCGTGGAAGGGCAGGGACGGCCGTCATGGATCGTCGCCGGTGGCGTCAGTCGTCGCTGTGGCCCTGGTCGCGCAGGTCCATCGACTCCTGGAGCGCCTGGCGGGCGAGGGTGGCCTCGTCGTGGGTGGTGTTGTCGTTCATGGGTGACTTCGCCTTCTCCGGCCTCGGGGCCGGTCGCTAGGTGGGGTTCGGGGGCTCGAGCCGAGGATGTCTCGGCGAACCGGTCAGCGACGTCGCGGGGTCTCCGCGGCGAGGATGCTGACTACCGGACCTCGCCGCGGCTCGCAATGAGGATGAGCACCTGGAGCCGCTGCATGTCTTCGACGGTACGTGGACGTCCTAGTACCCGTCAGGGGCCTTCCACCATGCGGACGCCTGGGTACGTGTTCCTCGCCACATCACCGCTCCGCACGACGGATTCCGCAGCCATTCGGGCCGCCGGGGCGGAACCCGTCTGCGGGGAGGCCGTTCGGCGGGCGGGCGGTTGCGGCGGCGTCCGAGGGGCCCCGTCGCCGGGCGGCGACGGGCAGGTATCACGCCGGTCAGGTGCGGGCTCCTCGAGACGAGCACTGGCGCAGGGCCGGTGCGGCGGGGCCCGAGGGCCCGAGGAAAGGACGTCGACATGGCGAAGACCTACGGCTGGCTCGCGGAGCAGCTCGCGGCAAAGGGGATCTCGGTGGCCCTGGAGGAGCAGCACGACGTGCGGCTCCCCCGCCACCCACTGGGGGCCGAGCTCGACGGCCTGCGGCTGGCCGCCGACGTCGCGGCCCTGGACTTCGAGACGGTGCTGGCGCCCACGAGCAACCCGCTCGTCATCGCCCGTCGGGTCGAGCTCGGCCTGCAGCGCCCGCTGCCATCGGTGGTCGAGGGCCTGCCACCGATCGAGCGCCCGCTGCGCCCCTTCGACGTGCCCGAGCCCGAGCCCCCGGCCTCGCCGACACCACCCGCGGGCGGCACGGCCACCCTCGTGGACTGGCGCAGCCGCTGGGGCAGCAACTGGGTCACGACGGTGCGCGACCAGAACCCGTGCAGCTCGTGCTGGGCCTTCGCCGGCACCGCGCTCGTCGAGGCGATGGTGCGCGTGGAGACCTCCTACTGGACCCGGCTGTCGGAGGGTGACCTGCACGACGGCGTGGGCAGCCACTGCGCCGACGGCAACAACCTGGGCAGCGTCGACGACTTCCTGTCCGCCCACGGCCTGGCCGACCCGGGGTGCTGGCCCTACCGCACCGACGACCCGGTGTACGCCCCCTCCCCCGACCGCGACGGGCGGTCGGTGCGGATGCCGCGGTTCACCTGGGTGGGCTCGGCCGACGACCAGAAGAAGTGGATCGACACCACCGGCCCGCTGGCGACCTGGTTCGACGTCTACGAGGACTTCGACGCCCACCCCGCCGGCCACGTCTACCGGCGCAGCACCGACCCGAGCAACCACGAGCGCGGCGGGCACTTCCTGCTCGTCGTCGGTTACGACGACGCGCAGCAGGCCTGGATCTGCAAGAACTCGTGGGGCAGCGGCTGGTGCGACTCCGGCTACGTGCTCGTCGGCTACGGCGAGGCCGGCATCGACCAGTACGCCAAGGCCGGGCTCACCGGCCTGAACCCCGACCCGTGGACCAAGCGGCGGCTGTCCAACGGCGTGCTCTACGAGTCCGGCAACGGCGCCATGCACCGCAACCTCGAGGTGGCCGGCGCCAGCGGTGCCGGCGTGGTCACGCACCACTGGCGTGAGGGTGGGCCGCCGTGGACCTGGGGCACGTCCGACCACTTCGCCTCCGACGCAGCGGTCTGCCCGACCCTGCGCGGCACGACCTACCACCGCAACCTCGAGATGGTGTACCTCACCCGCAGCGGCCGGCTGCACCACTGGTGGCGTGCGGGCGGCGGGGGCCCCTGGAACGACGGCGGCGTCTTCGGCCCCGCGGGGTGCCAGGGCGTTCCCGGGTTCGTGCAGGGCGACTACGGCACGCCGGGCAACTTCGAGGTCGTCGTCAAGGTGGCCGGCAACCGGCTGCAGCACCTGTGGCGGCGCAACGGCGCTCCCTGGACGTGGTCGGCGGGGCCGGCCTTCGGCACCGACATCGCGCTCTCCGGGGCCACCCTCGTGCAGGGCGACTACGCCGACAGCGGCCACGGCAACCTCGAGGTCGTCGCCGTGCGCAACGACGGCCGGATGCAGCACTTCTGGCGCCGGGCGGCCGACCTGACGTGGCACGACGGCGCCACCTTCGGTGCCGGTGTCGGCAGCACGCCGGTGATGATCCAGGGCCAGTACGGGATGGCGAACGAGGCCGGACCGCACGGCAACTTCGAGCTGGTCGTCGCCCGCGGTGGGGCGATCGAGCACTGGTGGCGGGACAACGCGAGCGGTTCGATGGCGTGGCGGCAGAGCGCGACGTTCGGCAGCGGCATCCAGACGGCCGTCGGGCTCTGCCAGAGCAGCTGGGGCATGAACCTGGAGGTCGTCGCGATGCGCACCGACGGGCAACTGCAACACTTCTGGCGTGATGGCGGCGGATGGCACACCGGCCCGGTCATCGGGCCAGCGTGACGCGAGCGGACCCGTGACCCCAGGTCGCGACGACGACCTGCCCGGCACCCTGGAGGTGGGTGTCGGGCAGGTCGTCAGGCTGCCGCTGCCGGGCCGCGCGTCAGGCGCAGGTCACCGGTGGCGGGTCGCAGCGCCGTCCGGGGCCGGTGCCCCGACCCCGGAGGGAGCCGCGGAGGCGGCCGACGTGCGCGTCGAGGTCGGCTCGCTGCCGGCCGCTCCGGACACACCCGGCGGCCCGCCGCCGGCCAGCACGAGCGCCCCCGAGGTGCTCGTGGTCGAGGGGAGGGCACCGGGCACGGTGGACGTCGAGCTGCGGCTGGCCCGCGCCTGGGCTCCTGACGAGCCGCTCGCCACCCATGTCCTGACGGTCGTCGTCGGCGCCTGAGGCGAGTCCGCTCAGCGCGCCCGACGGCCCGTCGCCAGCACCCGGCGGAACGGGTCGCCGCGCTCGAAGACCCGCCGGCCCTCGGCCTGCAGCGACTGCATCGCCGGGTCGTCGGACTCGGGCATCGCGACGACGGCCCGCCAGGCCTCGCGCTCGGCGGCGAGCCAGTCCTCGCGGTCCTCCGACCGCACCCCGGTGAACCCGGCCGATCGCAGCCCGGCCGCCAGGTCGACACGCCGGATCCGCTCCGGCACCTGGGGGTCGTGCAGGTCGCGGGGCTCCCACCCGGTGAAGACGGCCGGCCCGCCGGGCGCGAGCACCCGGTGCGCCTCGGCGAAGGTGGCGCCGAAGTCGGGTGGGAACTGCGCGGCATCCAGGCAGAGCACCGCCGTGACGGATGCCCGCTCGAGCCCGGTGGCGGTCATGTCGCCGACCCGCAGGTCGGCCCGGTCGGCGAGGCCGAGGCGCTCGGCGTTGGCCCGGGCCTGGTCGATGGCGGCGGGGGCGAAGTCGAGACCGACCAGCCGCGCGCCCGATCGCGCGACCAGCTCCAGGCCGTAGCCGGCGCGGCCGCAGGCGAGGTCGAGCAGCACGTCATCGGGACCCAGGGCCAGGATGCCGGCCACCTCGTCGAGCGCGGCACCCGACAGCACGCTGGTGGAGAGCAGGTGTGGTGGCAGGCCGAGCAGGCGCGTCCAGAGCCGGTCCTTGTCCGGTGCCTTGCCCATGTCGGCGTACCAAGCGGAGAAGTAGGCAGCATCGGGTTCGGACACCCCCCGATGATGCCCCCGGAACCGGGGTCGGGTGGGTGATCTCGGTGCGTGGGCCGTGGCCTGGCGCGCCGGTTCACCGGTGGCGGCGGGGCTCACCCTGGCGGCCATCGGGCTCGTCAAGCTCGCGGCCGCCTGGGTGCCGTGGCAGGCAGCCCGCTCCGGCGGCCCCCGTGGGGCGTTGCGGCTGCTGTGCTGGGCCGGCGCCGGGCTGCTCGTGGCCTACGGGCTGGCCAACACCGTTGCTGCCAACGTCGCGCTGACCGGCGTCCTGGGCCCGGTGGACGACCTCGCGGCCACCCGCGGCCACGCCTGGCTGTGGGACCCGTTGTTCCTGGTGTGGGGGCTGGCCCTCGGGGTCGGCCTGCTGCGGACGCGACGACGGCCCGCCCCGAAGGAGCGGACCGTCGTGGAGCTGTCGCGGACCTGGGCCTCAGACCAGGTCGACGACCCGCACCCTCTCGGCGCCGATCTCGCGCTCGATGGCGGCCACGACGTCGAGCGGGATGGCCTGGTCGACGGTGAGCGCGATCAGGGCCTTGGCCGCGTCGTCGTCGCGCGCGACCTGCATCCCGGCGATGTTGACGTCGGCCTCTCCGAGCAGCTTGCCGACCGCGCCGATGACGCCGGGGCGGTCGTCGTACGCGAAGAACGCCATGTGGGTGCTCACCGGGATCTCGAGGTCCCAGCCGTTGATGCCGATCAGCTTCTGCACCATCTTCGGCCCGGTCAGGGTGCCGGAGACCGAGACCGTGGAGCCGTCGGCGAGGGTGCCGTGCAGCGTGGTGACGTTGCGGAAGCTCTCGGAGACCTCGTCGGTCACCAGGCGCGACTGGCAGCCGCGCTCCTTGGCGAGCAGCGGGGCGTTGACGTAGGTGACCGGGTCCTCGGTGACGTCGGTGAACAGGCCCTTGAGCGCCGCGAGCTCCCACACCGACACATCGTGTTGGGTGATCTCGCCGCGCACCTCGACGTCGAGCTGCACCGGCACGGCGCCGGCGAACGCGGTGAACACGCGGCCGAGCTTCTCGACCAGGTCGATGCCGGGGCGCACCTCCTCGGCCACGGCGCCGCCGGAGACGTTCACGGCATCCGGCACGAGGTCGCCGCCGAGCGCGAGACGCACCGACTTCGCCACTGCCACACCGGCCTTCTCCTGGGCCTCCTCGGTGGAGGCGCCCAGGTGCGGGGTGACCACGACCGACTCGTGGGCGAACAGCGGGCTGTCGGTGCACGGCTCGGTCGCGAACACGTCGATGCCAGCGCCGGCCACGCGGCCCTCGGCGATGGCGTCGGCCAGCGCCTCCTCGTCGAGCACCCCACCGCGGGCGGCGTTGATGACGCGCACGGTCGGCTTGACCTTGGTGAGCGCCTCCTTGCCGATCAGGCCGATCGTCTCGGGGGTCTTGGGCAGGTGGATGGTGATGAAGTCGCTCTCGGCGAGCAGCTCGTCGAGGGTGACCAGGCGGGCGCCGAGCAGGCCGGCGCGCTGCACGGAGACGTAGGGGTCGTAGGCGAGGATCTCGACGCCGAAGCCCTTCAGCCGCTCGGCGACGAGCTGGCCGATCCGGCCGAAGCCGACGATGCCGACCTTCTTCTCGAGCAGCTCGACGCCGCCGTACTTGCTGCGCTTCCAGGCGCCGTTCTTGAGGGCCTCGTTGGCCGGCGCGATGTTGCGGGCGCAGGCGAGCAGCAGGCCGACCGCGAGCTCGGCGGCGCTGGTGATGTTGGAGGTCGGGGCGTTCACGACCATGACACCGGCCTTGGTGGCGGTGTCGACGTCGACGTTGTCCAGGCCCACGCCGGCGCGGGCGATGACCTTGAGGTTCTTCGAGGCGGCGATGGCCTCGGCATCCATCTTCGTCGCGGACCGGATGAGCACCGCGTCGACGTCGGCGAGGGCCGGGAGCAGGGCTGCTCGGTCGGCGCCGTCGACGTGGCGGACCTCGAAGTCCGGGCCGAGGGCGTCGAGGGTCGCGGGTGAGAGCTCCTCGGCGATGAGGACGACGGGCTTGGTCACGAAAGGTCCCTCTTTCGGTGCTGCGGTCGGTCATCAGCCGGTCGGCCGGATGCCGGTTCCCCGGGTGGGCAGGGCCCCTCACCGAAGTGGTGGTCGGGCTCTCCGGCACGCCGCTGGGCCGGGTCTTCATCTTAGGGGCGTGCCAGCATGTGGACGCCAACGCCCACGATGTGGTCGGCGGCCAGTACCGATGCACGCCCGACCCCGACGTCGTGGAGGCGGACGAGGGAAGGCAACACGCACGGGCCCAGGTCATCCCGGTCCGCGTGTTGCCTCCCCTCGACGAGGACGTGACGCCGGTCAGCGGGCGGCGGAGCCCTCGACGTAGTCCTGGTCGCGGTCGGAGTCGACCCACGCCATCAGCTTGCGCAGGTCGCGGCCGGTGGCCTCGATCGGGTGCGCGGCA
>Ga0302299_10000941_pt1 | contig 17025 bp, 12 predicted proteins | sample III_Fen_N3_4_FD_198795 | JGI IMG/M metagenome (GOLD analysis project Ga0302299, IMG submission 198795) | Peat permafrost microbial communities from Stordalen Mire near Abisko, Sweden - III_Fen_N3_4 | ecosystem: Environmental > Terrestrial > Soil > Wetlands > Permafrost | place: Sweden: Abisko... | reverse complement strand
ACGGGCGAGTTGCGCGGCGAACTCGGTGCGCGCCCCGACGACTTCGTGCTGCTCGTGCTGGCGGCGCTCGTGCGGCGCAAGGGCCTCGACGTGCTGCTCGAGGCGCTCGCGCAACTGGACGCGCGCGGACTGCGGCCCGTGCTCTGGATCGCGGGCGAGGGCGAGGAGCGTGCTGCGCTCGAGCGCCTGGCAGAAGAGCGCGCCCTCGCGCGCGTGCGCTTTCTCGGCCGGCGCGCGGATGCGGGCGAGCTGCTCGGGGCCTGCGACGCGCTGGTCCTGCCCGCGCGGCGCGAGGGCATGGGTGTCGCGGCCCTCGAGGCCATGGCCGCCGGGCGTGCGCTGATCGCCAGCGCGGTCGGAGGGCTCGCGGAGGCCGTGGTCGAGCGCGAGTGCGGCCTGCTCGTGCGTCCGGAAGATCCCGCCGGGCTGGCCGCGGCGATCGAGGAGCTGTACAAGGACCCGGCCCTGCGCGCGCGCCTGGCCGCGGGCGGCCGCGCGCGCGTGGCGCAGGGCTACCTCGCACCCCAGATGGTCGCTGCCTACGACGAGATGTACCGCCGCGTGCTCGCGGAGACTGCGCGCCGATGAATCCTCCGCGCGAGCGCATCTCGGCCTGCATCATCGCGATGGACGAGGAGGACCGTCTCCCGGACTGTCTCGCCGCGCTCGATTTCTGCGACGAGATCGTGGTCGTCGACTCGCACTCCAAGGACAGGACGCGCGAGATCGCCGCGGCCGCGGGCGCGCGCGTGATCGAGCGCGACTGGCCCGGCCACGTGGCGCAGAAGGAGTTCGCCGTGCGCGCCGCGACGCACGAGTGGGTGCTGTGCGTCGACGCCGACGAGCGCATCTCGAAGGAGCTGCGTGCAGAGATCCTGGCGCTGCGCGACGCGGGCTTCCCGGGCCACGCCGGCTGGCGCTTCCCGCGTCTCTCCTCCTACCTCGGGCGCTGGATGCGCCATGGCGGCTGGTATCCGGACTACCAGCTGCGCCTGTTCGACCGGCGCCGCGCGCACTGGGGCGGCAACGACCCGCACGACCGCGTGCAGCTCGAGGGCGCGCCGGGAACGTTGCGCGTGGATCTGCTGCACCATCCCTACCGCACCTTCGCCGAGCACCTGCGCACGATCGACAAGTACACGACGATCATGGCCGAGGGCATGTACAAGCGCGGCCGGCGCGCCACGGCGGGGCACCTCGTGGTCGGGCCGGCGGTGCACTTCGTGCGCTCCTACATCCTGCGTCTGGGGCTGCTCGAGGGCTGGCGCGGACTGCTGCAGGCCTACCTCGCGGCGCACTACGGGCGCATGAAGTACGCCAAGCTGCTCGTGCTGCAGCAGGGTGCTGCGGTAGAAAAGCGTCCGGATCCCCGATGAATGCCGCCTTCGCTCGCCCGCTGTGCGCACTCGCGCTGCTCTTGTGCGCCTGCGACTCCTACGAGCGCGTCGACTCGGCCTCGGGCGGCGCGGCGCTGATGCACAACCTCCAGCGCGCCGGCATGGTCGAAGTACAAGCCGCGAAGGGGATCGTGCTCGAAACCGCCATGCGCGCCGCGAGCCTGCGCGTGCGCGAGCGCGACGGCTACGCGCTGCGGATCTCGACCGGCGACACGCACCTGCCGCGCGTCTGGCTCGGCTGCTATGCCGACAGCGCCGCGCGCAGCCAGCTCGAGCGCATGGGTGCCAGCACGGGCCTCAACTCCGGCCGGCCCTGGTTCGCGATCGGCGAGATCCAGTTCGGTTCGCCCGACGACGCGCTCGTCGCCTGCTTCGAGGACCCCGAGCGGCCGGGCCTGCCGCTGACCTTCTACTACGCCAACGACGAGGAGCACCTCGCGCGCCTCGCCGCGCAGGAGCTCGCCGCCGGCTGGAAGCCCTCGCTGCGCGCCTGGAGCGAGGGACGCGAGACGCTCAGCGGCCCGCTCTCGCTCTCCGGCCGCATCGATCCCGCGCGACTCGCGCGTGCGACGCTGCGCCGCGCGGAAAACATGCCGAGCATGGTCGAGCTGCAGAAGCGCGCCGACGGCTTGCGCGGCACGGCGCAACAAGGCTGCGATCCGGTGCGCATCGAGGCGCTGTGCGAGAGCATGGTGCGTGCGCGCGCCGCCGTGCAAGCCTGGGCTGCGCCCAACGTGCCGCCGCCGGAGCTCGAGTTCGTGGCCTACCTGCGCGCCGAGGAGTACACGCGCATCGCCGGCACGGCCGAACCCGCCGAGCTCGACCCGCTCGCGCGCCGCATCCACGCCTGCATCGGGCCGCTGATGCCGCTCTCTGGCGGCACGCCGGCGGCGCGCGCGACCGCGCGCAAGCTGCTCGGCGAGTGCGCGCTGCCCTGGCTCGAGGACGGCGCCGCCGTCGACGCGGCCGCGAGCTGGTGGGGGCGGCCGCTCGAGGGATGGCTCGCCTGGATCTGCGCGCGCGGCCTGGCGCTGCCGCTCGAGAGCATCGTCGATCCGCGCGCGGAGGAGGAGTTCTCGCCGCACCTGCTGCTGCCGCTGCGTGCCGCGCTCTTCCGGCTCGTGCGCGAGACGCGCGGCGATGCGGAGCTGCGCGCGCTCTGGAGCGGGAAGAAGGCCTTCGTCGCCGACAGCGTGCTCGCACAGGCCTTCTCGAAGGCGCTCGCCGCGCGCGCCGCCGCGCAGCCGCCGGCGAACGCGCGTCCATTCCCGCTGCCCGAGGGCGATGGAACAGAGACCTGGCGCGGCGTGGAAAGCGAACCCGCGCCGGGCGGCGAGGGCTGGGCCAGCGAGGCCGGCACGCGCAGCATCGCGCGTGCGCAGGAACTCGGCGCCAACGCACTCGGCTTGCGCATCTCCCTCGTGGCGCGGCCGGACGCGCTGGCGCTGCCCGATCCGTTCCATCCGCGGCGCTTGGGCACGCGCGAGGGCGACCTGCACGTCTTCGGCGGGCTCGCCGCCGCGCGCGCGAGCAGCATGGCGAGCTTCGTCGACGTGGACCTGCTCGCGACGCCGAGCGGCATCGAGGACGGTGCCTGGCTGCGCGTTCGTCCGGAGCAGTGGGAGCGCTTCTTCGACGCGCGCACGCGCGCGCTCGTGCACGCCGGCCTGCTCGCCGAACTCGGCCAGGCCGGGGCGCTCTCGATCGGCTGCGGACTCTCGGCCGTCACGCGCGACCAGATCGAGGGCCGCCAGGGCCGGCAGGAGGACCTGGACGAGAAGCGCGCGGGCTGGGCGAAGGTGATCGCACAGACGCGCCGCAGCTTCGACGGCGCGCTCGTCTACGTCGCTTCGCCGATCGATCTGCAGCAGGCGCTCTTCTGGAAGGACCTCGACGCCGTGGGCTTCCGCCTCGACGAGCCGCTCCCGGCGGGAATGGGCAACACGACCGCCGAGCGCCAGGAGCTCGTGCGGCGCCTGCTCGTTCCGCTGCAGCAGGTCGCCGCCGTGGCCAACGCGCACAAGAAGCCCTGGTTCCTGGCGCGCACGGGTTTCGAGCCGCTGCGCGCCTCGCCGGGCGCGCCGCGCGACGGCGCCGGCTCGATCGACCCGCTCGGGATCCGCATCCAGCTCGAGGCGCTCGGCAGCGCGCTGCTCGCGCTGCAGAAGCACGAGCATCCCGCGGCGAGCTTCCTCTGGCGCTGGCCCGCGGACCTCGACGAGGACCCGCTCGATCCGCGCGACATGCTGCTCGGCCGGCCCGAGCTGTTCGAGACGTTGCGCAAGCTCTGGCACGTCCTGTGAGCGGGCTCTCGAGCGCGACGCGTCGCTTCCTGATCGGCAGCGCGCTGATGGGTGCGGCGCAATCGGTGCCCTGGACGATGATCGCGCTCTACCTCGATCGCCTGGGCTACACGAAGAGCCAGATCGGCGCGGTGCAGAGCTGCGACGCCTGGGGCAAGCTCGTGATGGCCATCCCGGCCGCGTTCGTGCTCGCGCGCAGGCGCACGCCGCCCGTGCTGGTCGCCTCGGCGCTCCTCGCGGGCCTGGCCTACTGCATGCTGCCCTGGATGCCGACGCCACATCTGGTGATGGCCAGCAACCTGCTCGCGGGTCTCGCCTGGTCGGTGCACTACGTCGCGATCGCGCCCTTCCTCTACCGCCACAGCGACGCGCGCTCGCAGGCGGGCGTCTTCGGTCTCGCCGATGCGGTGCACACGGCGGCCGCTGTGCTCGGAGCCTTCCTCGGCGGCCGCGCGGCGGCGCTCGCGACGCACTGGTTCGGCGACGAGACGCGCGTGCTGGCCTGGGTCGTCGCTTCGGGCGGCGTGCTGGCGCTGTGCGCCGCGATCCCGTACTCGCGCATCCCCGAGGGCGAGCCCGCGCCGGCACGCGCGGTGCCGCTCGGGCCGCTCTTGAAGAAGGAGCGCGGGCGGCTCCTGCGCTTCGCCTTTCCGCAGCTCCTGATCGGACTGGGTGCCTCGATCTCGATCCCGTTCCTGAGCTTGTACTTCCAGGACAGATTCGGAAGAGCGCCGGGCGATTTCGCGACGCTGCAGGCGCTCGCGGCGCTGCTCATGACGGCCGGCTACCTCTTCACGCCCTTCGCGGTCGCGCGCGCGGGCTACGTGAAGAGCATCGTCGCGTTCGAGCTGCTCTCGATCCCGTTCTTCGTGCTGCTCGCGTTCACGACCTCGCTGCCGCTCGCGATTGCGGCGTTTCTCTTGCGCGCGGGGTTGATGAACAGCGCCACGCCGGTGTTGAAGAACTTCTCGATGCGCGCGACGCCCGAGGGCGCGCGCGAACTGCAGAACGGCGTCACTTCGCTCGCGAACTCGCTCGGCTGGGTGATCGGCCCGCACATCGGCGGCTGGGTGCTCGACCAGGGCGAGGACAACTACAAGTGGCTGATGCTCGCGACGGTCGGGATCTACCTCGTGGCGGCAACCGTGACGGGCTGGCTGCTCGGGCCGCTCGAGCGTGTAGGATCCGGGCTCGAGGAACCCGCATGAAAGCAACGCTCTTCGCCTGTCTCGCGCTCGTTTGTCTGCCCCCGCACCAAGGCACGCGCCTCGCCGAACCGCAGCAGGAGTTCGTGCTCCAGGCGAACGGCAAGGAGTGCGAGCTGCGCATCGGCCTGCCGACCGAGCTGCCCAAGGAGTTCGCCGGCCAGAAGGTCACGCTGCGCGTGCGGCCGACGCGGCTCTTCGACTACCAGGGCCTGCGCTTCCGCTATCCGCAGAGCTATCACTGGGAGTACGAGGCCAAGGAGTCGGGCGGCCAATTCGTGACGCTCGCGGGCCACACGAACGTGCTGCAGCTCAGCGTCTACAACGATCGCGTCGAGCCCGGATCTCTGGTCGATTCGATGGCGCGCGCGATCGCGGCGCAGATGGGTACGAAGACGGAGACGAGTGCCTGCGAGCTCGCCGGCAAGGACAAGCGCGTGCTCAAGGGCCAGCGCCTCGCGCTCACGGTCGCCGGCCAGAAGAGCACGCAGGAGGTCTACGCCGTGCGCCTGGGCGACGAGGTCGTGGCGCTGGTCGTGCAGGACACCTGCGGCGAGGACGGCAAGCCCGATCCCGAGACCGCGAGGCTGCTCGATCTCCTCGCGGATTCGCTCGAGTGGCCGAAGTGAGCGCTCGCGCGCGCGATTACCACACGACGCGCAGGCCGTTGGTGATGTTCCAGGTGTCGCCCGCAGGACTGGGACAATAGCCGGCGCTCGGATCGCGGTAGAACGTCTGGTAGGTGCGCACGGATCCGGGCAGCAGCGGATCCCCGAGCGCCGCCGAGCGCTGGCGGATCGAGGGGTCTCCCGCGCCGGGCACGGCGATCATCCCGGCACTCGCGTTGCGCGCGAAGAGTCGCCGCAGGTTGCCGCCCGTGCAGCGCAGCCCATCGCCGAAGTGCAGCGGATCGTAGAGCAGCGCGTCTCCCTGGAGGAAGATCGAGAGCGCACTCGGGAGCAGCGCGGAAGCGTGCAGGACGAGCGTATCCGCGCTCGTGCTGCCGCTCGCGAACAGGCGCGCGCCGCCAGCCTGCGCCGAGTTCGCGCAGCCGTGACCGGGCAAGCCGAAGTTCGCGCACGGGCAGCTGCCGTCGCTTCCGTCACCGAAGCAGAAGCTGTCGAGGGCTCCGAGTCCGCCGTGCCACTGTGCGATCCCCTGCGACTCGAGCGAGCCCGCGTGGCTGAACGCTCCGCCGACGAAGAGATCGGCTGCGCCTCCGCTCTCGTCGAACACGCCGAGCACGTGGATCGTGCCGTCCGTGCCGGAACCGACAGCGCTCCAACTCGCTCCGTTCCAGCGCGCGAGGTTGCGCGCGGCATGCCCGCCCGCGGAGTCGAACTGGCCACCCGCGTAGAGCGCCGCGCCCGCGCCGTCGTCGTAGGCGACGAGGCTGCGCACGCCAGGGGGGTAGCCCGAAGCTGCGATGCCGCTGCCCAGGGCGGACCATGTCGCGCCGTTCCACTTGGCGATGCCCTGCGCGCTCTGTCCGCCCGCGGTCGCGAAGTACCCGCCCACGTAGAGGGCGGGACCGCTGCCGTCGTCGAACACGGTGAGTGCGTAGGCGTGGAAGTCCAGTCCGCTGCCGAGCGACGACCACGCGGTTCCGTTCCAGCGCGCGATGCGATTCGCGGAGATCACTCCTGCGTGCGTGAACGTCCCGGCGACGAAGAGCGAGGGACCCAGACCCTCATCGAACACGGCCAGCGCGGTGACGGCACCGTCCACTCCGCCTCCGACCGACGACCAACTCGTGCCGTTCCAGGCCGCGATGTTCGGCGAAGCGACGCCGCCAGCGAACGTGAAACTGCCGCCGACGTAGAGCTTTGCTCCGCTCCCGGAGTCGTAGACCGCGAGCCCCTTGCCTGAGCCCGGACCGGTGAGCCCGCCACCGACTCCGGACCAGGCCGTTCCGTCCCAGCGAGCGATGCCGCCGCCGCCGGCCTCCATCAACACGGGGCCGGAGCCCTCGTCGTAGAAGGCGAGTGCATCTCCTCCGACGCCGCCCCAGGCGAGTTCGGACCAGCTGCCGTTCCGGAAGCGGGCGATGCCCGAGACGACCGCTCCGCCCGCGATGCCGAATGCGCCGCCCGCGTAGAGCGTCGGCGCACCCGCCTCCGTGCGCGAGGCAAGGGAGCTCACGCTGCCTTGCACGCCTTGGCCGGGAGCAGGTCCGGGCATGCTGAGGGAGTTGCCGTCCCATTCCCCAAGGTGGTCGAGGAGCGCGCTTCCGCTGTAGGTGAAGTACCCGCCGGCGAACAAACGCGGGCCCCAGCCCGCGTCGCCTGCGCAGAGCGTGCTGACCGCATTGTCCACCCCGTTGCCGACGCTCATCCAGGTGCCGTTCACGAGGCGCTTCAGGATGTTCTGGCTGCCGACGTACAGCTTCTCGCCGGAGCCGTCGTCGAAGCTGGCAAGGGCCGAGAAGAACATGGATCCGACCGGGTTGCCTGCAGGCGCCCAGGCAGAGCCGTTCCAGCGTTCGACGCCTGCGGGAAAGTTGCCGCCTGCGTACAGCGCTCTCCCGGATCCGTCGTCGAACGAGCACAGCGAGCCGACCCACGGGGGACTCCCGTACATTGGAGACCAGGCACTGCCGGTCCAACGCGACACTCCGTAGCCGCCGGGGAAGTAGGAGCCGACGTACAAGGCCGGCCCGCTGCCGTCGTCGTACGTGAGCAGCGCTTCGATGGCATTGCTCGAGAAGCCGGGCACGGCGGCCCAGGACGATCCGGTCCACCGGGCAAGCGAGGCGATCGACGATCCCATGTAGGTAGGGGATCCGCCGGCATAGAGCGCCGGTCCCGAGCCGTCGTCGAACACCTCCAGAGTCGTGCGCCCGTCGTAGAACCCGCCACCGACTGCGCTCCACTGTGAACCATCCCAGCGTGCCACCACCGAGTACGGTCCGGACCCGAGCGCCGAGAAGGTCCCGGCTGCGTAGAGCTTCGGCCCGCTCCCATCATCGAAGACCTTGAGCGCGCTCACCTCCCCGCCGCCGAGTCCGGCTCCGAGCGCCTCCCAGCCGTGGCTGCCGAGCTTGGCGACACTCGGAGAGCTGGCGCTGCCCGCCTGCGTGAAGTTCCCGCCGAGGTAGAGCGCGGGTCCGCTGCCGTCGTCGAATATGGCGCAAGCCTTGACGGCTCCGTTCGTGCCGCCTGGCGTGGTGAAGCGCGAATCCCAGCGCAAGCTCTGCGCGAACGCAGTGATGCTGCAACCGAGGAATGCGAGGAGGATCGAAGAGCAGCGCGCGAGCGGTCTCATGGCCGAGGTAGGCGCCCTGCGCGCCGCCTTGGACAGTACCGCGACCTCGGCGGGGGCGCTACCCGCGGCAGCTAGAGCAGCGTTCCGGAGAGGATCATGCTCGCCGTCGTGAAGTAGATCACGAGCCCGGTCACGTCGACGAGCGTCGCGACGAGCGGCGCCGAGGCGCTGGCCGGGTCGAAACCCACGCGCTTCAGCAGGAACGGCAGCAGGGAACCCGCGAGCGTGCCCCACGTAGCGATCGCGACGACACTCATCGTCACCGCCGCGGCGATGTTGAGGTAGTACTTGCCGTAGTAGCCCTGCGTCGGGTCCTCGTGGTTGTGGAAGCTGAACTGCCAGATCACGATGCGCGTGAACCCGACAGCAGCGAGCAGCCCGCCGAGCGCCAGTCCCGAGGCCGCCTCGCGCACGAAGACGCGCCACCAGTCGCGCAGGCGCACTTCACCGAGCGCCATGGCGCGGATCACGAGCGTCGAGGCCTGAGAGCCTGAGTTGCCGCCGACCGAGAGGATCAAGGGCACGAAGAGTGCCAGCTGGGTCGCCTTCTGGATCTCGTTCTCGTAGCGGCCCATCGCGCTCTGCGTGAACATCTCGCCGATGAAGAGCGCGGTCAGCCAGCCGGCGCGCTTCTTGAGCATGTCGATGAAGCCGACCTGCAGGTAGGGCGCGTCGAGGGCGACCGTACCGCCGATCTTCTGGATGTCCTCGGTGGCTTCCTCGCGCACGACGTCGACGATGTCGTCGGCGGTCACGATGCCCTTCATGCGCCCCTCGGCGTCGAGCACCGGGATGCACATCAGGTTGTGCGTCGCGAAGACGCGCGCGACTGCTTCCTGGTCCATCTCGTCCTGCACGGTGAGCAGGTCCGTGACCATCACCTCGCGCACGCGCGCGTCGCCGCGCGCCATCATCAACTGGCGGAAGGAGACCACGCCGACGAGCTTCTGCTGCTCGTCGAGCACGTAGGCGTAGTAGATGCTCTCGACGCGCTCGCGCGTCTGGCGCCGCAGGTAGCTGATCGCCTCGTCGACGCTCGCGTCGGGACGCAAGCGCGCGTAGCGCGGGTTCATCAGGCCGCCGGCCTCGTCCTCGGAGTACGCGAGCAACGCGCCGATCTCCTTGCGTGTCGCGTCGTCGAGCAGCGCCAGCAGCTTGCCGCGCTCCTCGTGCGGCGTCGCCTGCACGAGGTCGGCCACGTCGTCGGGCGCCAGGCCGCGCAGCCACCAGCGCTGCTCGATGGCCGGCAGATTGAGCACGAGCTGCGCGCGGTCGAGCGCGCCGAGCTCGTAGAAGAACTCCTCAGCCTCGGCGGTCGTCAGGTAGCGGAAGCCCTCGACGCGCGCCTCGGCATCGAGCACGGCCCAGGCATCGCGCAGGTCGGCCGCCATCACGCGCTGGCCGAGCAGGGGATCGTCTTCGGTCGACGTCATGGCTGCTTGGCTGCATCAAGGGGGCGGGTGCGGGGAATTGCCTGTTCGCGCAACCTTGTACCTTTCGCGCGCGAAGGCCCGGAAGGGCGCGCGGCTTTTTTTTTCGCAGGCTCAGGGCTCGCGCAGCTTCCGCTTCGCGACACGCCACGCCGTCCAGAGGAAGAGCGCGAGCGCGAGGACGGAGGCGCACACGACGATCGGACTCTGCAGCAGGTCCTTGGATTCGGCGCCGAGCGTGGAGGCCATGCCCCAGAAGAGCGCCGCGATCGCCGCCGTCCCGAGTGCCACCGCGAGCACGCTCATCGGTCGCGAAAGGCCGACGATCTGGCCCGCGAACATGCCGCCCACCGCACCGGTCCCGGGCAGCGGAAGGAAGACGAACAGCGCCACCCCGACGAAGGCCATGCGCCGCAGGCGGGGGTACTCGGCAAGCACGGCTCCCGCGCGCAAGTGCACGTTGCCCAAGGTCGTTCCGATCCAGGGCAGGCGCTGCAGCGGGCCGAGGAACAGCGCCAGGGCGAGAGCGATCAGGCTGTCGACCGGCACGCACAAGAGCGCCAGGCCGCCGGGGCCCATCGGCGTGCCGGACATGAGCCCCGAAAAGATCACGTACTTCCCGGGAACCGAGGCGATGCCGACGATCTGCGGCCAGAGCCAGTTCAGGTTCTCGGGGGCGCTGCCGCGGATCCAAAGGCCGAGCACCAAGGCGCTCCCGCCGAGCAGCGCCAGGAACGCAGCCGAGAGCCAGAGCGTCTCGCGTCCAGGCGTGCTCACGGGATGAGCACGCGGGCGGGCCCCTCGGGCAGCTCGACGCGCGCGTAGCCCGAGCGACGCAGCTCCTCCGCGAAGGGCACGCGCTGGTCGTTCTCGCCGTGCACGAGGAAGAGCGCCTTGGCCCGGCCCGCGATCGGCACGAGCGCGCGCAGGAGCTCGTCGCGGTCGGCGTGGGCCGAGAAGCCGAGCATCGGCGTCACCCTCGCGCGCACCGTGTGCAACATGCCGAAGATGCGCACCTCGTTCGCACCCTCGAGCAGCCGCCGGCCGAGCGTGTGCTCGGCCTGGAAGCCGACGATCAGGATCTCGGTCTCGGGGCTCGAGACGTTCCAGGCCAGGTGGTGCAGGATGCGGCCGGATTCCATCATGCCCGAGGCCGAGATCAGCACCGTCGGGCGCCGGTCGGAGTTGAGCGCCTTGCTCTCCTCGACCGAGTGCGTGAAGACCAGGCGCGAGCGGAAGGTCTCGTCCTCCTGCAGGCTCTTGTACTGCGCCAGCGCCTCGGCATCGAAGCACTCGGGGTGCTCGTAGACGATGCGCGTCGCCGCCGTCGCGAGCGGGCTGTCGACCACGAAGCGCACGTTGGGGCAGCTGCCCGCACGGCACATGTGCGCGAACTCGTAGAGGATGTTCTGCGTGCGCCCGACCGCGAAGGCCGGGATCAGGAGCCGGCCGCGCCCGCGTTTTTCCAGGCGCTCGACCGCGGCGCGCAGCTCGCCCGCGAGGTCCTGCTGCGGCGGATGGCAGCGGTTGCCGTAGGTCGATTCGCTGATCACGACGTCGGCCTCGCTGAGCGGCTCGGGATCGCGCAGGATCGGCTGGTGGAAGCGGCCGTAGTCGCCGGTGAAGACCAGGCGCTGGATCCCGCCCGCCTCGCGGATCTCGGCCTCGATCCAGGCCGAACCGAGGATGTGGCCCGCGTCGCGGAAGCGGAAGCGCATGCCGGGCAGCACCTCGAACCACTCGCCGTAGGCGTGCGAGGCGAACAGCGGCAGCAGTTCGCGCACGTCCTCTTCGAGGTACAGCGGCTGGACCTCCGAGTTCGGCAGCATGCGCCCCTTCGTCGGCTCGCCGCTCTCGCGGCCGGCGCGCCAGCGTTGGCGATTCAGGAACTGCGCGTCCTGGAGCTGGATGTGCGCGCTGTCCTGCAGCAGCGCCTCGCACAGGTCGCGCGTCGCGCCGGTTGCGTGCACGCGGCCGCGGAAGTGGCCGCGCGTCAGCATCGGCAGCTTGCCCGAGTGGTCGATGTGCGCGTGCGAGAGGACGACCGCATCGATCTTCGAGGGATCGAACCCGAATTGCTCGTTGCGCTTGCGGCTCTCCTCGCGCCGGCCCTGGAACAGGCCGCAATCGAGCAGCACGCTGCGGCCCTCGGAGTGGATCAGATGGCACGATCCGGTGGTCGTGCCCGTCGCGCCGTGGAAGCGGAGTTCCATCTCGTCCAGCGATCGTAGGGGGGCGGGGGGGTGGCCCACAAGCGCCGGAACTTGGTAGCGTGGCGCACCCCCCGGAGAAAACCATGCAGCGCATCACACTCGCACTCGCACTCTCGCTCGCCGCATCCGCCTGCAACAGCACGAAGGCGCACGACCCGGCCGACCCGAAGAAGCGCGCGGCGCTGCTCGACAAGGTCAAGGCGCTCGAGGGCACCTGGGAGGGGACCGACGCCTCGGCCGGCGTGACCGAGTTCAAGGTCTGCTCCGGCGGCACGGCCGTGCGCGAGATCATGGCGCTCGGCACGCGGAACGAGATGACCAACATGTACCGGCTCGAGGGCAACGAGCTGGTCGTGACGCACTACTGCGCGATGGGCAACCAGCCCGAGATGCACGCCAGCTCTCCGGCGGGGAACCAGCTCATGTTCGTCTGCGATCACGTCAGCGACCTCGACGCGCCCGACGAGGCCTACATGGGCGGCCTGACGCTCGTGTTCGCCGATCACGATCACCTGCGCGAGCTCTGGAGCACCTGCGTCAAGGGCGAGATCCAGAAGGGCGAGCCCTTCACGATCGCGCTCACGCGCCGCAAGTGAGGCTCAAGGCCGCGCCAGCGCCTTGAACGAGTCCGCGCCCTTGCCGAGGAAGGCGCCGAGGCGCTCCATGAGCTTGGGGCCTAGCTGTTTCTCGAGCAGCTCGAGCTGCTTTGCGGGCGGGATCTCGTAGGAGGTGTCGCGCAACCAGGTCCCGTCGGCCTGCGGCTTGCGGTTGTCCTCGTCGCGGAAGTCCTGCAGGTCCTTGAGCGCCTGCGAGAGCTTCGGCCCCGATTGCAGCGCGAGGAAGCTCGCGCAACCGAAGGAGAGCCGCGCGCGCTCGAGGTCGAACTGACCACGGCGCATGGCGGCGAACTCGATCATCTCGAGCGGTTTCTGCGCGCGGCCGACGAATTCGTTCTTGAGATCATTGGGCCAGGCGCCGTGCTCGGCCGCAAAGACGAACTCGTGCCGGTAGGGATAGCTGTAGATCGAGCCGTCGTAGCCCCACTCGGCCGCCCAGGCGACGCCCTGCTGCAGCCAGTAGGGCTGCTGGCCGAAGCGCTGCACGAGCAGCAGCTGCGCCGCTCGGTCGACGAGTTCGTGCGCCGGGCTCCATTCTTTGAGTCCGGGGGCGCTCTCGAGGAACGCGGCGCAGAGCGGCTCGTCGAGCACGAAGCCGGTGTCCTTCTTCGCATCCAGCGTCCAGTTCGCGAGCGCCGGCACGACCTCGGCGAGGCGCTCGAGCAGCTGGCCGTACTCCTCGGGATTGCGCAGCACGAAGAGCGCCGCGCAGGCCGGAGCGGCTTTGGGCGCGCTGCTCTCGGGCAGCGCCGGGAAGTGGCTGTCGAACCAGGCGCTGGTCTTGCCGAGCTTGGCCAGCAGATCGTCGGCGTGCGTGCCTTTCTCCGAGGAGAAAAGGAGCATGCGTGCAGCGTTGTCCGCGTCGGCGCGGAAACCGGCGCGCTTCAGGAACGGGTCCCAGGCCGTGAGCACGGCGTGCGCGGGCTCGGGGAAGCCCGGCGGCAACGCGGCGCTCGTGCCGGTCTTGCCCTGCCAGCGCACGTTGACGCGCTCGCCCGCGGATGCGTCGAGTGCCGCGGCGAGCAGGGCCGCGAGGAGCAGCGGGACGCGCGCGCGCATCTCAGTGCCGTTCCCCGAGCCAGCGCTCGAAGCGCTTTGCGGTCTCCGCGAGCGGGCGCTTGGTGACGGCCTCGATCGCCGCCACGGTGCTCTCGCCCGCGCCGGCATGGGTCAGGATCTCGGGCAGCTCCTTGGGCAGGCCCTCGACGAGGTAGGCAGCGAAGGCCTGCGCGACGACCATCTCGTCGATCTTGATCCCGGAGAGTTCCTTGCCGAGCACATCCGAGAGCTTGGGCGCGCTCGGGCTCTTCAAGAGCGTGATGGCCTCGACGTACCAGTCGGTCTTCTGCGAGAAGAGCTTCGTGCGCAGCCCGACCGGTTCACCCGGCTGCGTGGCGATGAACCAGTTGGTGCGCGAGCCTGTCAGCAAGCTGCCGAAGTACAGGCCCAAGCCCTCGAAGGCCCACCCTTGCCTTGCCTCGAGGTGGAAGCCTTGGAACAGCTGGCTCGCGATCAGCTGGCGCGTGAAGCAGTCGACACGCCGCTTCATGTCCTTGTCCCAGATCACGGCCGAGGACAGGCCCGGGATGCCGAAGCCGGAAGAGTCCTTCCAGCCCTTCTTCACGGCGTCGCTCTGGCCCGGCAGGCCTGTCAGCAGCTTGTCCTTTTCCGCCGGATCGACGAGCAGGTAGGCCGTGAAGTTCTGCGCGGGCGGCATGGGCTTGCCGCAGGCGCCTTCGAGCAGCGCGCACGATGCGTGCGCCAGCGTGAGCCACTCCTTGGCTTCCGCGTCGGGCGTCTGCGAAAGCAGGTGCACGCCGTCGGAGTTCAAGCTCGCCTTCCAGGCCGGCAGCAGCGCGAGGTCGGCGGGTGTCGGCGGCACCTTGGCCGCCTCGGGCACGCTGGCGCGGCCCTTCTGCACCCACTGCTTGAGCTCGGCCCGGCGCGCCTCGCCCGCGACGGTCTCCGTGAGGACCCACTTCTCGCCCGCGCGCGCCTCGCCGCGCTGGCCGTGGATCACGGGATCGTCGGGATCGACGAGCAGCACTTCGTCGAGCGCAGCCGCGCGCTTCTCCGCGTTGGCCTGTTCCTTCTCGAGCAGCGCGAGCAGCGCGTCGCGGTAGCCGCCGACGGCCTCGCTGCGCTTCGTGCCGAACTCGGGCAGCGCGGCGGCGTTGCGGTCCTTGACCTCGCGCGGCGCCGGGTCCTTCCACTTGCCTGCCACGTCGCGGCCATAGCGCAGGCCCTGGCGCGCCCCCGCATTCTCGGAATCGAGTGCGAGCACCGAGCGCCAGACGTTGTCGCGCTGCAGGAAGAGCTCCTTGTCGTTGCACCAGGTCGCGAGCCCGAGCAGCTTCTGGATCAGGTCGGCGCGCAGCTTGGCCGCTTCGTCTTGCGGGTGCACGGCGGCCTTCGCGGAGGACACGCTGGGCGAGTCGGGCAATTTGGACACGGGTGCCGCGAACGCGAGCAGGGCGAGCAGGGTGGTGAGGGGCAGCATGGGATCAGTGGTCGGCTTTCGCCGGAGCGCTCTTGGCGCGCTTCTCGGGCAGCGGTTCGAAGACGACGGAAGACTTGTGGTCGGGCAAAAGTTTGGCGTCGATCACGGACGCCTTGGACTCGATGGCGCTGCGCGGCAGGTCCTTGCGCGCCTCGAACAGGCGCTCGACGGCGAAGAGCCACAGGCCGGTCGTGCCCTCGATGCTCGTGTGCAAGCCGTCGTCCTGCAGCAGCTCGGGTACCACGTTCTTGGTCCACAGGTTCGGGCCCACGCGCAGGTCCTCGCCGGCGAGCAGCGTGCCCATCAGCTTCGAGACCGGCACGAGGATCACGTTGTGGTGCTCCTTGGCCCAGGCCGCGAGGCGCGCGTTGAGCTTGACCAGCGTGGCGGGATCCGGCACGGCATCGGGCGGCAGGATCTTCACGCGCGCGTTGAGGGCCGAACGCATGTCGGGGAAATCCCCGAGCAGCACCGGGCACTGCAGGCCCTCCAGCGACTTCAGACCGAGCTCGAGTCCCGCGAGGCGCTGCTTCTCGCCATTCCAGCCGCTGCCGTACCCGAACCAGAAGAGGTAGTCGAGCGCCACCACCAGCGTCGGGTCGTCCTTCTGCAACGCCGAGAGCGCGCTCTTCGACGAGCCGAGCGTGTCGGCGAAGGCCAGGAGCGAGCTCCGGTCGAGGCACGGCTGGTGCTTGCCGGGAACACTCGCGTCGATCACCTGGGACAGCGTCAAGTGCGCGCCCTTCTTGATCTCAGGCAGTCCGTACCCGGCGGAGACGCTGGCGCCGATCACCGCCACGCGCTCGAGCAGCGGCTCGCCCTTCAGGGCGGCCGGGGCGGGAGCAGGCGCGGTTGCCTGGAAAGCGGGCAGCGCCGGCAGTGCAAGCAGCAGGGCGAGCAGTGCGAGGATCAGCCGTCGGGAAGCGGGCATGCTGGGTGTCCGGGGGCGCGAGTCTCTGGAAGGGGGCGAACTAGGTGCGGCCGAGGAGCATGTCACCAAGAAAGACGCCGCGAAGCCCCGAAGGTTGGCAGGTTCCTCCTGAAAAACTTGCGTCGGCGTTCGGCGGCTCGGTTTTTCGCCGGGGTCGAGTTCCGGCCAGCGACACCCGAGCCACTGCGGAGCAGCGGCTCCTTGAGCCCCGAGCGCCGCGCGGAGATCCTGTCGGTCGCGCATGCATCAAGAAGACGCCAAGTTGCCGCGACTCACCGACCTGCCGGGCATCGGCCCGGCGCGCGCGCGAGCTCTAGGCGCACTCGGCTTGCGCGGGCCGCGCGATCTGCTCTTGTGCGTACCGAGTGCCGCGCGCGAGTCCGCGGCCGAGCTCAGCGTGGCGCAGGCGCTGGCGAGCGCGGGCAGCGAGGTGCGCGTGCGCGGCAAGGTCGAGCGCGTCTCGCTGCAGCGCTTCCACGGCCGCTCGACGGTGCGCGTGCGCCTCGTCGATGCGAGCGGCACGCTGCACGCGCTCTACTTCAACCAGCCCTGGATGGCGAAGAGCTTCACGGTGGGCGAGGAGCTCGAGCTCGCAGGGCGCGTGAGCTCGGGCCGCGTGCCGGCCTTGATTTCGCCGCGCGTCGGGCGCGGGGAGAAGCCGCTGCAAGCCGCGGGCGAGCTGACGCTGGTCTACCCGCAGGTCGAGGGCATCAGCAGCACGTTCCTCGGCAAGCTCGCGCGCGCCGTACAGCCCAAGCTCGGAGAGCTGCTCGAGGAGACGCTCACGCCCGCGGAGCGCGAGCGCTTGGGCGTCGATGAGCTGCGTCCGAGCAGCGAGCGTCTGCATGCGCCCGCGAGCCTGGAGGAGTTCGCACGCGCGCGCCGGCGCGTGCGACTCGAGAACCTGCTCGAGCTGCAGGCGGGGCTCGTCGCGCGTGCACGAGAAGCGCGGGCCCAGGCCGCGCCGCGCGCGAGCGTGACCGAGGCCGAGCACGCGCAGCTGCTCGCGGTCTTCCCGTTCGCCTTCACCGCCGGCCAGGAGGCGGTCGCGCGCGAACTGCGCGAGGATCTCGCGCGCGGCCGGCCGATGCGGCGGCTCCTGCAGGGCGATGTCGGCTGCGGCAAGACGGCGCTCGGACTGTATGCGGCGCTGCTCGTCGCGCGC
>Ga0302299_10000940_pt1 | contig 17025 bp, 18 predicted proteins | sample III_Fen_N3_4_FD_198795 | JGI IMG/M metagenome (GOLD analysis project Ga0302299, IMG submission 198795) | Peat permafrost microbial communities from Stordalen Mire near Abisko, Sweden - III_Fen_N3_4 | ecosystem: Environmental > Terrestrial > Soil > Wetlands > Permafrost | place: Sweden: Abisko... | reverse complement strand
CAGCTCCGCCCAGTTCCTTCCGGCCAAGCTCAAGCGCGCCCAGTGCATGCAGCGCATGGGGCTGAAGCCCGCCGCCATCAAGGCCTTCAAGGAGATCACCGACGGCTTCCCCGGTTCGCCCGAAGCCCGCACCGCCCAGCAGGAACTGGCAGACCTGGGCTTCTGACCCGAACCGCCTAGCCCAGCAGGGTGCGCGCCGCGGCCCAGTCGGCGCCGCTCCAGGGCAGCAGCCCGGGCTGCGCCAGGTGCTCGCGCAGGCGCTGGTCGCGCTTGCCCATGGGCAGGGCGGCCAGTTCCCCGGCGCCGACCCAGGCCAGGCCTTCCGGGGCCCGCAGCGGGCGTTCCAGGCGCAGGGCGAGGGGATGCACGGTCTGCCGGAGGTGGGTGTAGACCTGGACCCAGCCGGGCCAGGCGCGGCCCTCCGCGGCCAGGTAGGGCACGGTGTCCTCGGCGGCGCCGCCGGCGCTTCCGGACAGGACCGTCGGCCAGCTCCACAGTCCCGCCAGCAGGCCCTTGCGGGCCGGGGGACAGAGCAGCCAGCCGTCCGGGGAGGCGATGGCCAGCAGGAACAGTTCGGTCTCCTTCGGCCTGGCCCGGGGCAGGACCGGCGGAATGCGCCCGGTCGAGCCCTGCAGGCGGGCCCGGCAGGCGCTCTGCAGGGGGCAGGCGGAGCAGTGCGGCTGGGGGGCGCAGAGTGAGGCGCCGAGCTCCATGATGGCCTGGGTGAGGCGGGAGGGGCCGTGCGCGGCCAGGGCCGGACGCAGCCAGGCGCGCAGCTCCGCGGCGGCGCGCCGGGGATCGCCGTCCAGGGCCAGCAGCCGGGCGGTGACCCGGAACGCGTTGCCGTCCAGGGCCGGGGTGGGCCACTGGAAGGCCTGGGCGGCCAGGGCGGCGGCGGTGTAGGGGCCCAGCCCGGGCAGGGCCAGCAGCCCTTCCAGGTCCGCCGGCCAGCCCTCCCGGGCCAGGATCCCGGCGGCCAGCTGCAGGTTGCGCGCCCGCCGGTAGTAGCCGAGCCCGGCCCAGCTGCCGTGCACCTCGTCCGCGCCCGCCGCGGCCAGGGCCGCCAGGTCCGGGAAGCGCAGCATCCAGCGCTGGAAGTAGGGTATGACCGTGGCCACCTGGGTCTGCTGCAGCATGATCTCGGAGACCAGCACGGCATACGGATCGTGCGGCCGATCCAGGTCCTCCGCGCGCCAGGGCAGGCGCCGCTTCACCTGCTCGAACCAGGGGGCCAGGGGTGCCAGGAGGAGTGCGGAGTCGGGCCAGGGCATGGAGACAGTGGAACCCGGAGGCCCCTCCGGGCGCAAGCGGCTGATATCGTGCCCGGGCGGAGCCCGGGCATGGAGTCTAGCTGGCGGCGGCCATGCCCCTGATATCGGTCACCCCGGGCAGGTTCGGCACCTCCACGTGGCCGCCGCCCTCGTGGGGCGCCTTCCAGAGGTACAGGGCGCCCCGGCCCCCGGACGCCGTGCCTGCGGCCCCCAGCATCCAGTTGCCGTCCCATGGGCGGGCGAGGATCCGGAGGTCCCGGGGCGGGTCGGGCAGGGTGCGGGCGGGAGCCTGGTCGTGCCGGCCGTTGAACTGCCCGTCGCCGAACACGAGGATCGCCGTCCTGCCCGCATCCCCGGGCGGGACCAGGACATAAAGCTCGTGCTGGCGGCCGTCATAGGCCAGCGAGCCGTGCCCGAGCGGATCGGGAAGCCGGGTGCCCGGGCCCATCAGGGTGTGCATGGGCCTCCGGTGCTGGAGGCTGGCCGGGAAGGCGCCCGCCGTGCCCTGGCGCAACCGGGGGCCCCGGAGGGACTGGGCGCCGCGGTCGTCCTCGTAGACCTCGCCGCCGCCGAACAGGGCGTAGACCCTGTGGAACGGGCCGGCGGCCACCCCGGCGCCCTGCCGGTCCCCTTCCGCCTTCAGGATGCTGTGCTCGTCCCTGGCCACGGTGGCGTGGTTGGCAACTTTGCTGGCGTTCGCCACCTGCCAGAGCCGGGTCTCATCCCCGTCCCGGGCGTTCTCCACCACATAGAGGATGTCCTTGCCCGGATCCAGCGCGGCCTGCCCGAACACCGAACCGCCGCGTAGCCGGTCGCCGGATGCGCCGAGGCTGAAGAAGATGATGTCGGACGGCCGGGAAACCTCGCCTTCCCGGTTGGCCGGATCGAGGATGACGTGCACCTTGCCGTCCTCGGACACCAGGTACAGCCGGTGGCGGAAGCCGTCCAGGGCCATGCCGCCCCAGGCCAGGCTGAGGCCCCGGAAGAGGCTGCTCTTGATGGCGCGGACCGGCTTGGGGATCTCCCCGCCGCTCCTGGCCGCGCTGTGCAGCTGCTCGAGGTCCTGCCACACCTGCACAGTGCGGCTGGCGTTGTCGAACAGGTAGAGCCCGGCACCGTCGTCGCGGTCGACGCATCCGAGGGTCCCGGCGAGCGCGATCGCGCCCAGGCAGAGGAGGCGGAGGGCAGAGCAGCGGATGGGCAAGGGGGTCTCCGGTACCTTGAACAATGCATGCCCTTCGGAAGCCACGCGCGCGGCTTCTCCCGGGAACGGACCTGGGCAGGTCCGCTTTCCAGATGCGGGCATACGGGCAAACGTTCCCGAGCCGGCCTCCGGGCAAAAAAAAAGCGCTCCGAAGAGCGCTTCCCTTTTCTGGTGCCCGCGAGCGGACTCGAACCGCTACGGCTTGTGGCCACCACCCCCTCAAGATGGCGTGTCTACCAATTTCACCACGCGGGCTATCTTTCAAGGATGCCACGGCCTGCGGCACCCGTCAACACTCACTTTTACGGGGTCTTGGGGGCCGGGGCGTGGGCCGGGGCGGGAGCCGCCGGGACGGAGGCGGGGGCCGGAGCGGCCGGGGCGGCGGGAGCCGCCGGGACGGCGGGCTTGGGGGCCGGCGCCGCCGCGGGGGCCACGTTGCGGTCCAGGACCGAACGGTTCTCGCGGACGATGATCACCTCGATCACCAGGGACGTGGCCATGACGCCGGCGGCCAGGTAGTAGGTGAACTTGGCCAGGAAGGGGGCCGAGCCGCGCGCGCCGAAGGCGGAATTGGCTCCGCCGCCGCCGAACGAGGCGCCCAGGCCGCCGCCCTTGGCCCCCGGTTGGAGGAGGATCACCGCCACCAGGAGGACGCTCACGATCACATGCAAGGTCAAAAGAAATCCACTCATGAATACTCCGAACCCCCAATCTTATCAGGAACCGGGCGTGGGGTCATGCTCCAACCACCAGCGGATCGTTTCCTCGGTCACGCCCAGCTTGCAGAGGTGCTCGGTGGCCTTCTTGATGCTCTGGCCTTCGTCGCGGCAGATGAGCAGGCGCTGCTTCCAGGCCTCGGTGGCGCGCTCGCGCAGTCCCGCCTCGCCGTTCTGCATGCGCTTCTCCAGCAGGAACCCGAGGTTGTTGGCGGCCTTGCGGTGCAGGGGGGAGAGGCTGAGCGCGCGCTCGTAGGCCTCGGTGGCCTCCACGCACTTGCCGCGCACCTCCTGGGCGACCCCCAGGGCATTCCAGACGTCCGGGTCCTCCGGGGCCAGGGCCAGGGCCTGCTTGACCATGGCGAACTGGTCCTCGGGCCGCTGCAGGTTGCGGTAGCATTCGGACAGCCCCAGGTAGGCGCTGTACTCGCTGGGGTCGGCCTCCAGGGCGGTGAGGAAGAGCTGCTCCCCTTCGGCGTACTGGCCCGTGTTCAGGTGGATGTATCCCATCTGCACCTGCAGGTCGGCGGCGTCGGGCTTGCGCGCGAGGGCCTCCCGGTAGCAGCGCAGGGCGTCCTCCCAGCGGCTGTCGGTCCGGGCCATGTCGCCCAGGGCCGCCCAGGGGTCGGGGGTCTGGGGGTCGGTCTCGGCGGCCAGGGAGAAATAGGAAGTGGCGCCCTCCAGGTCGCCCAGGTCGCGGCGGATCTCCCCGAGCATGGCGTAGGCTTCGGCCAGGATGTCCTGGGGCGGGGCCAGGGCGGTGAGATGGTGCAGCTCGGCCAGGGCCAGCTCGAGGTGGCCCTGCTCGGCGAACAGTTCGGAGAGGATGAAGTAGCTGGCGGATTCCCGGGCCTGGATGCTGCGCGCCCGGTGGATGCAGCGCAGGCCGTCCTCCAGCTCGCCCTTCTTGAGCAGCAGTTCGCCCAGGCTGTGCCAGCCCCAGAAGTAGAAGGGATCGACCTCCAGCGCCGCCAGGAACTGCGCCTCGGCGCACTTGAAATCGCCCAGGTGCTCGCAGGTGATGCCCAGGAGGCGCAGGGTGCGCGGATCGCGCGGCTGCAGGCTCAGCGCCTTCAGCAGCCAGGTCTTGGCTTCCTGGGAGTTCTCCCGCTGCACGCAGAGCAGGCCCATGAGCTCCAGGGCGCGCGGATCGGCCCCGTTCAGCTCCAGGGACTGGCGCAGCGCCCGCTCGGCATCGCCGTCGCGCTGCTGCAGGATCCGGATGAAGCCCAGGTTGCGCAGCACCGGCGCGTCCTCGGGACGCTCCTCGCGCAGGCCGGAGAGCTGGCGGTACAGGTCCGCCATCTCGTCCGCGGAGGCGTGGTCGCCCAGGGCCATGATCCGCTCGAACCAGAGGTCCGGATCCTGCTTGTTCTCGATGAGACTGCTGTCCAGGACTGCCCGGGCTTCCTCATGCATGCAGCGCCCGTTGAGGGCCCTGATGAACTGGAGGCGCGCTTCGGGCGATTGCCCCGCGGCCTGTTTCAATTCATGGATTCTGGGATCGAGCAGCCGGAGCCATTGACGGAGCATTGAATACCTCCAGCGGAATGAACCAAGCTTACCCCCCGCGGTCGAGCGGATGCCATCGCAAAGAAACTTGCTTGCGGCTCCCGGGAATTCCCGGTTGGAACGGGCTTGACGTGACGGAAGTATCCCGGGCAACCGGTAAAATAACAATATAAATTATTTGTTATTTTTGCAAAGTCCTCAGGGCCAAGCGGATGGCCTCCGCCAGCGGGGGCCGTTCCAGCTTCAGGCCCTGGACGATGGGGAGCACCACATCCTCCTTGAAGCCCAGGTTGGTGAGCGCCGAGCGCAGGTCGGACTCCCAGGGGTCGCGCGGGCCGGCCGGGCCGGAGAGCCCATCGAGTCCGACCAGGCCGCCCAGCTTCTCGGACAGCTCGAAGCACAGCTTCTCGGCGGTCTTCTTGCCCACGCCCGGGATGCGGCAGAGGGCCTTGACGTCCCGGCCGCGGATGGCCTGGATCAGCTCGGCCAGGGGCAGGGAGCCCAGGGCGGCCAGGGCCAGCCTGGGGCCGATGCCGTCCACCTTCACCAGCAGCCGGTACAGCTGGCGCTCCTCCAGGGTGGCGAAGCCCAGCAGGCTCAGGTCGTTCTCGCGCAGCAGGGTCTCCACGTGGAGGATGGCTTCGCGGCCCTCCTCCGGCAGCAGGCCGTAGGTGCCCAGGGAGATGGAACAGAGATAGCCGACCCCGCCGCACTCGATGAGGGCGTGGCCCGTGCTTTTCTGGATGAGGCAACCTCTGAGCCGACCGATCATGGCCGTAGCATATCAGGACCGCGCGGCGGCCCGGCGCATGTCGCAAATCGCCCGGGACCGTGGATACTGGTTCCAGGAGTGCATATGAAAATCCTGCTCATCGGTTCCGGCGGCCGGGAACACGCGTTCGCGTTGAAATTGAAGGCGGGGATGCCGGTGGAGCTGTTCGCCGCCCCGGGCAGCGACGCCCTGGCGGAACTGGGCACCTGCCTGGAGCTCCAGGCCGGGGACGTGCCGGGCCTGGCGGCCTGGTGCGCCGAGCACCGGCCGGACCTGGTGCTGGTGGGCCCGGAGGCCCCCCTGGTGGCCGGCCTGGCGGACTCCCTGCGCCGGGAGGGCATCGCCGTGTTCGGCCATGACGCGGCCACGGCCCGGCTGGAAGGGAGCAAGGCCTTCGCCAAGGACTTCATGTTCCGCCACGGCATCCCCTGCGCCGCCAGCGCCACCTTCACCGAGCCGGGGCCGGCCGAGGCGGCCATCCAGGGCTGGGCCCACGGCTTCCCCATCGTGCTCAAGGCCGACGGCCTGGCGGCGGGGAAGGGGGTGGTGCTGGCCTCCAGCAAGCGCGAGGCGCTGGAGACCCTGCACGCCTTCATGGACGGCCAGTTCGGCGACGCCTCGCGCACCGTGGTGCTGGAGGAGCCGCTGATCGGCATGGAGCTGTCCCTGCACGTGCTGGCGGACGTGGACGGCGACCACGCGGCCTTCGCCGTGCTGCCGCCCTGCCAGGACCACAAGCGCATCTTCGACGGCGACAGGGGCCCCAACACCGGCGGCATGGGCGCCTTCGGCCCGCTGCCGTTCCTCCGGCCCCAGGACCTGGCCCGGCTCACCGAGGAGCTGGTGGCGCCGACCATCCGCGGGCTGCAGGCGGACGGCCTGCGCGCCCGGGGCGTGCTGTTCCTGGGGGTCATGTGGACGCCCCGGGGGCCCAAGCTGCTGGAGTACAACGTGCGCTTCGGGGATCCGGAGACCCAGGTGCTCATGGAACTGCTGGACGAGGACCTGGCCGCGCTCCTGCTGGAGGTGGCCGAGGGCCGGCTGGAGCGCTCCCGGCTGGCCCTGCGCGAAGGCTGCGCCATCGCCGTGGTGCTCGCCTCGGAAGGCTATCCGGCCAGCTCGCGCCAGGACGCCGCCATCGTCATCGCCGATCCCGCCGCCACGGTCATCCACGCCGGGACCCGGCGGGGCGTCGACGGCGCCTGGCGCACCCACGGCGGCCGGGTGCTCAACCTGGTGGCCACGGCGCCGGACCTGGCCGAGGCCCGGGAGCGGATCGAGGCGGCCATCGCCCAGGTCAGCTGGCCGGGCATGCAGGTGCGCCACGACATCGGGCTGCGCGCGCTCAACCACGCCCGGGCCGGGCGCACCGTTGCCGATGCGTTCAGCTAGGTTCCTGCAACTTGGCCTTGACCGGCGCCCCGGGGCATGGGATGTTGGACTTCCCCACAGAGGTGTCACGGTGTTACTTCATCCCAATCCAGCTGCGTGATCGAGACCAACTGACCGGAATGCTTGCCGGGCTGGCAAGGGACATGAAGACCGAAGGGGAGACGCGGGACACGGTGGCCCGCATCCTCGACGACGTGCGCCGGAACGGGCTGGACGCGGTGTTCCGGCTCACCCGCCAGCTCGACGGCGTGGCGCTGGACGCCGGCAGCTTCCGGGTGGATCGCGCGGCGATGCGGGCGGCCCTGGCCGGACTGCGGGCCGGCGACCCGGACCTGGTCGGCGACCTGGAGGGCATGGTGGACGGCATCCGCCGCTTCGCCCTGGCCCAGAAGGACGCCCTGCGCGACGTGGACCTGGCCCTGCCGGGCGGCGGCCGGGCCCGGGAGCGCTGGCTGCCCATGGCCACCGCGGGGGTCTACATCCCCGGCGGGCGCGCCTTCTATCCTTCGACCCTGGCCATGACGGTGATCCCGGCCCAGGTGGCCGGGGTGGCCCGGATCGTCGGCCTCACCCCGCCCAAGCCCGGCGGGCCCGATCCCCTGGTGCTGGCCACGGCGGCGCTGCTGGAACTGGAAGAGCTCTACACCGTGGGCGGCGCCCAGGCGGTGGGCTGGATGGTCTTCGGCGAACCCCGGGTGGATCTGGTGGCCGGCCCGGGCAACCGCTTCGTGGCCGAGGCCAAGCGCCAGCTGGTGGGCAGCTGCGGCATCGATTCGGTGGCCGGGCCATCGGAGGTGCTGGTGATCGCCGATGCCGGGGCCGACCCGGACACCGTGGCGGAGGATCTCCTGGCCCAGGCCGAGCACGATCCCGACGCCGCAGCGGTGCTGATCTCCGACGACCCGGCGCTGCTCGCCGCGGTGGCCGCGACGCTGGCGCGGCGGGTGCAGTCCAGCCCCCGGCGCACCATCCTGGAGGAGAGCCTGGGCCGCCACGGCCGGCTCATCCAGGCGGACCGGGACTTGGCCGTCGCCTTCGCCCAGGCCTGGGCCCCGGAGCACCTGGAGCTGGCCGTGGCCGACCCCGAGGCCTGGCTGCCCCGGCTCAGCACCGCCGGTGCCGTGTTCATGGGCGAAAGCAGCGCCGAGGTGTTCGGCGACTACGGCGCGGGCCCCAACCACGTCCTGCCCACCGGCGGCTCCGGCCGCTTCTCCAGCCCGCTTGGGGTGGCCACCTTCATGAAGCGCCAGACCGTGCTTGAACTGGACCCGGCCCTGGCCGGCCTGCTGGCGCCGCGGGTGGCCCGGCTGGCCGAGGCCGAAGGGCTGCCGCACCACGCCCAGAGCGCCCGCCGCCGGGCCCTCCTGCACCATTCCTAGGACGCCGGCGCCGGACCCCCATATCCCAGGCGCCGGACCGTCCCCCACGTTCCGTCTGTCCACTCCCGGAGGCCGCATGCCCCTGATCAGACCCGAATTCCAGAAGCTGCAAGGCTATGTGCGCCCCCACGGCGAGGGCAAGGGCCAGACCATGACCCGCCTGCACATGAACGAGGCCGCCCAGGGCTGGCCCGACGGCGCCCGCCAGGCGCTCATGGCGCGCCTGGAGACGCAGCCCTTCCAGCACTACCCGGAGCGCCAGGAGGAGCTGACGGCGCGCCTGGCGCGCGGCCTGGGCGCCCCCGAGGGCGGCGTGCTGCTGGGCCCGTCCAGCGGCGCCCTGCTGGACCTGGTGGTGCTGGCCGGGATCGCGCCCGGCGAGGCGGTGGCCTACCCGGAACCGGGCTTCAGCCTCTACCCGGCCCTCACCGCCCGGCACGGGGTGCGCGCCGTCCCGGTGCCCATCGGCGACGGCTTCCCGCTCGAGCCCTGGCTCAGGCTGCTGGAGCAGGATCCGCCCCGGCAGCTCTGGATCACCCTGCCGAACAACCCCACCGGCACCTGGCTGGCGCCCGATGAACTGGAGCCCCTGCTGCAGGTCGCCGCGGCGCTGCCCGATCCGCCGCTCATCGTGCTGGACGAGGCCTACGCCGAATTCGCCCCGTTCACCCACCGGCTGGCGGTGGACCGCTACCCCAACCTGCTCCTCCTGCGCACCTTCAGCAAGGCCCTGGCCAGCGCCGGCTGGCGCCTGGGCTACCTGGTGGGCGACCCCCGGCTCATCGGCACCCTGGCCGCCCTGCAGCTGCCCTACAGCGTGCCCGCCCCGGCCCTGGAGGCCCTGGACGTGGCCCTGGACTACCGGGCGGCGTTCGCCCAGCAGACCCGGGAACTGCCCGGGCGCCGGGAGCGCCTGGCGGCGGCCCTGGGCGCCCGGGTGGCGGCCCGGAGCGCGGCCAACTTCCTCTTCCTGCGCCCCGACCCCGGGCCGGCGCTGCGCGCGGCGGGCATCCAGTCCCGGGCCCTGCCGGAACTGGGCGCCGGGCGCGTCTCCATCGGCACCGAGAGCGAGACCCGCCGGGCCGCCGAAGCCCTGGGCGCGGTCCTGCCCGAGCCCCGGCCGCGCGCCGTGCGCCGGCTGCTGGCCCTGGACATGGACGGCGTGCTGGTGGACGGCGATCCCGGCTTCATGAACGCGGTGGCCAAGGCCCTCGGCGAGCTGGCCCCGGAGCTGCCTTGGATGGACGCCCACTACCTGGCCTTCAAGCAGGTGGCCGGCTTCAACAACGACTACCGGGTCTGCGCCGCGGCCCTGGCCCTGGCGGAATGCGGCGAGATGGACAGCCTGTGGTCGGCCCAGGGCACCGGGTTCCCGCACCTGGAGGCGCGCATCCAGGCCCTGGAGCCGCGCTGCGCCGAGGCGGTCACCCGCGCCTACAAGTCGGTGCCGCCCCCGGACGTCCCGCTCATCACCCGGGCCGAGCTGGAGGCCCTGGGCTGGGACCTGGCGGTGCTCACCGGGCGCAACTACGAGGAGCTGGAAACCGGCTTCCAGTCCCTGGGCTTCCGCCTGCCGGCGGTGGCCGACGGCGCCCCGCACCTGCGCAAGCCCCTTCCGGCCGGCCTGCTGCAGCTGGCCGACGCCTTCCAGGCCGAGGAGATCATCTTCGTCGGCGATACCCGGGACGACGCCATGGCCCTGCGCCTGGCCCGGGAGGCCCGCCCCGACCTGGTCTGGACCTTCGCCGCGGTGGGCCCGCAGCGCGACGCCATCGCCCGGGAGGTGGACCTGCGCGCGCCCAGCCTCAGGGCCCTGCTCTCCGTCCTGAAAGGAGCCCGCGCATGAGAACCGCCGCGCTGGAACGCAACACCCTCGAGACCAAGGTGAAGGTCGCCCTGGACCTGGACGGCGGCCCCGCCAGGGTGAGCACCGGGCTGGCCTTCTTCGACCACATGCTCATGCAGCTGGCCAAGCACGGCGGCCTGGGGCTCGAGGTCGAGGCCACGGGCGACCTGGACGTGGACGGCCACCACCTGGTGGAGGACGTCGGCCTCTGCCTGGGCGAGGCGCTCAAGGCGGCCCTGGGCGACAAGGCCGGCATCGCCCGCTTCGGCGAGGCGCACGTGCCCCTGGACGAGTCCCTGGCCCGGGTCGTGGTCGACCTCTCCGGGCGGCCCTGGTGCCACTACGACGTCAAGCTGCCGGCGCTGATCCTGGGCAACGGCTTCCACCCCGAGCTGGCCCGGGAGTTCTTCATCGCCTTCGCCCAGCGCGGCGCCTTCGACCTGCACGCCACCATCCTCTACGGCGAGAACACCCACCACCAGCTGGAAGCCCTGTTCAAGGCCCTGGCCGTGGCCCTCAGGCGCGCGCTCAGGCGCGAAGGCGAGGGCATCCCTTCGACCAAAGGCACGCTCACCGCGTAGGAGTTCTCCCATGATCACCCTCATCGACTACGGCGCGGGCAACCTGCACTCCCTGCAGGGCGCCCTCACGCGCCTGGGCTTCGCCAGCGTGCGCGCCGTGACCCCGGCCGACGCCCCGGAGGGCGGCACCCTGGTCCTGCCCGGCGTGGGCCACTTCACCGCGGCCCGGGCGGCGCTGGTGGAGCGCGGCTGGTGGGACGCGCTGCCGCCCCTGGTCGCCGCCGGGCGCCCGCTGCTGGGCATCTGCCTGGGCCTGCAGCTGCTGGCCGAAGGCAGCGAGGAAAGCCCCGGCGCCGCCGGGCTGGGCCTGGTGCCGGGGGTGTCGCGGCTGCTGGGGCCCGGGGTGAAGGTGCCGAACATGGGCTGGGCCAAGGTCCGGGCCATGCGCCCCCACCCGGCGCTGCCGGACTTCAGCGAGGACTGGCTCTACTTCGTGCACAGCTACGCGCTGGATCCCGACGCCGAGACGGTGCTGGCCTCCACCCACGGCCGGGCCTTCGCGGCCATGCAGGCCCGGGGCCGGGTCATGGGCTTCCAGGGCCACCCGGAGAAGTCCGGGCCCTTCGGCGAAAGCCTGTTGCGCGGCGTGCTCGGCTGGATGGGAGAGACCCCATGCGCCTGATCCCCTCCATGGACCTCCTGGGCGGCCAGGTGGTGCGCCTGCTCAAGGGCGAACGCCGCAGCGCCTTCGTCTACCCCACCACCCCCGAAGCCTGGATCCGGCGCCTGGTGCAGGCCGGCGCCCGGCGCATCCACCTGGTGGACCTGGACGCCGCCTTCGGCGGCGCCCCCCAGCAGGCCCTGCGCGGCTTCGCCCGGGCCTGGCCCGGGGTGCGCTTCCAGCTGGGCGGCGGGCTGCGCTCGCGCGAGGCGGTGCAGGCTGCGCTGGACGACGGCTTCGACGCCGTCCTCGGCACCCTGGCCATGGAGACGCCGGAGGCGCTCCGCGGCCTGGATCCCCAGCGCCTGATCGCCGCCCTGGACCTGCGCCACGGCGCGCCCGTGGTGCGCGGCTGGACCGCCGCCTCGGCCCTGTCCCTGGAGGCGGTGGCGGCGCCCCTGCGCGACCTGGGCATCAGCCTCGCCCTGGTCACCGACGTGGAGCGCGACGGCGCCATGGCCGGTCCCGGGCTGGACGCCCTGGCCCAGGTCGCGCATTTCGGCTTCCGGGTGCAGGCTTCCGGCGGGCTGCGCGACCTGGCCGACCTGGCGCTGATCGCCGCCGTGCCCGGCGCGGTCTCCGCCATTTCGGGAAAGGCCCTGCTCGACGGGGCCATGACGCCGGAGGATCCGGCGGTTCAGGCGGCGATGTCCGCTTCGGAAGGAGACGCCTGATGGCCGCCAAACGCATCATTCCCTGCCTCGACGTCAAGGACGCGCGCGTCGTCAAGGGCATCAACTTCAAGGGCCTGCGCGACATGGGCCACCCGGCCGAAATGGGCGTGCGCTACGGCCTGGAGGGCGCCGACGAGCTGGTGTTCCTGGACATCGTCGCCTCCGAGGAGGGCCGCACCACCCGCGAGGCCTGGGTCCAGGAAGTGGCCGGCACCCTGAGCATTCCCTTCACCGTCGGCGGCGGGGTCTCGAGCGTGGAGGGCATCCGCCGGCTGCTCCGGGCCGGGGCCGACAAGGTGGCGCTCAACACCGCCGCCCTGGCCGACCCGGAGCTGGTCGGCCGGGCCGCGGCGGCCTTCGGCCGGCAGTGCGTGGTGGTGGCGGTGGACGTCAAGCGCGATCCCCTTCTGGGCTGGCGGGTCTTCGCCAAGGGCGGCAACGTCCCCACCGACCGCGACGCCGGCGCCTGGCTGCGCGAACTGGAGGACCGGGGCGCCGGCGAGATCCTGCTCACCTCCATCGACCGCGACGGCACCGAGCAGGGCTTCGACCTGGACATCCTGGACCTGGCCGCCAACCTCTCCATCCCGGTGATCGCCTCGGGCGGCGCGGGCAGCCGCGAGCACTTCCTGGAGGCCTTCCGGCACGGGGCGGAGGGGGCGCTGGCCGCCACCCTGTTCCACGAGGAGCGCCTGCGCATTTCCGAACTGAAGGCATTCCTGGCCCAAGAGGGCATCGAGGTACGACCATGAGCATCACCGCGCTGGACCGGATCAAGTACGACGCCCAGGGGCTGGTCCCCGCGGTCGTCCAGGCCCCCGGCGGGGAGGTGCGCATGGTCGGCTACATGAACGCCGCCAGCCTCGCCCTCACCCTGGAGACCGGCTGGGTCACCTTCTGGAGCCGCAGCCGGGGCCAGCTCTGGGTCAAGGGCGAAACCAGCGGCAACCGCCTGAAGTTCCGGGACGTGTTCCTGGACTGCGACGGCGACACCCTGCTGGTGCTGGCCGACCCCGAAGGCCCCACCTGCCACCGCGGCACCCCCTCCTGCTTCGACGGCCTGGCCCCGGTGGCCTGGCTGGGCCGCCTGGAGGCCACCCTGCGCGAGCGCAAGGCCGGCGCCGGCGCCGACGGCAGCTACACCCAGAAGCTGTTCCACCGGGGCCCCGAGCGCATCGGCAAGAAGGTGGTGGAGGAGGCCGGCGAGGTGGCCATCGCCGCCATGGCCCTGCGCTTCGAGCCGACCCCGGCCCGGCGCGAGGACTTCATCAACGAGGCCGCCGACCTGCTGTTCCACCTGCAGGTGCTGCTGGTGGACCAGGGCCTGGGCCTGGCGGACCTGGCCGATTCCCTGCGCCTGCGCAGCAAATAGGGACGACGATGCCCACCCACACCCCCAGCTTCCCCGACCTGCTGTTCGACGACGCCGCCCGGCTGCGCCGCTGGGAGGCCCAGCTCATGGGCCACCTGGACGGCGCCGGCTACCGGGAGCTGCACCCCAGCCTGGTCATGCGCGACCCGGTCAACCCTTCCACCGTGCGCTTCTTCGACGGCGACCAGCTGGTGGCGCTGCGCTGGGACTTCACCGAGGCCCTGGCGCGCACCCTGGTGCGCCGGTTCCAGGAGCCGCCCCGGCGCATCAGCTACGCCGGGCCGGTGTTCCGCCGCCCGGCCAACTCCTGGGACCCGGTGGAGCGGCTGGAGGTGGGCTGCGAGCACATCCAGACCGATCCCGAAGAACGCACCGAGGCCGACCGGGAGCTGGCGCGCCTGCTCATGGCGGTGCCGGCCCTGCTGGGGCTGGAAGGCTGCCTGCTGCACATCGGCCACGCCGCCCTGCTGCGCCGGCCCATGGAGGCCGAGGGCGTCCCCGCCGCGCTGGGCCGGGAAGTGGCGCGCTGGCTGGACCGCCGCGCCATCCACCGCGCCGCCGAGCTGCTCGAAGGCCATCCCGCGCGGGCGCGCCTGCTGGCCCACGCCGAGATCCTGCTCTCCGGGCCGAACGGCCCCGGCAGCCTCGCCGTCCTCGCCCAGGGCCCCTACGGCGGCCTGCTGGAGGCCGAGGCCGAGCAGCTGGGCCGGGTGCTCTCCGCGCTCACCGCGCAGCTGCCCGGGGGCCTGACCCTGCGCCTGGACCTGGGCGACCTGCGCGGCCTGGACTACTACAGCGGCCCGACCCTGCGCCTCTGGGCCCCGGGCGCCCAGCGCGAACTGGCCGCGGGCGGGCGCTACGACGGCCTGTACCCGGAGATGGGCCGGCCCTGGTACGCCGCCGGGTTCTGCGTGCGCCTCACCACCCTGCTGGAACTGAACGAAGGTGCCCGATGAGACCGCTGCTGATCGCCCTGCCCAAGGGCCGCCTGGAGGAGGAGCTGCTGCCCCGGCTCCAGGGCACCGCCTTCGAGCTCGACCCGCGCGCCCTCAAGTCGCGCAAGCTGCGCATCCCCATGGCCGATCCCAGCCTGGCGGCGATCCTGCTCAAGGGCGCCGACCTGCCGCGCTACGTGGCCGGCGGCGTGGCCGCCCTGGGCATCGTCGGCTCGGACATCCTGGACGAATGCCCGGTGGACCTCATGGAACTGAGCGACCTGAACTTCGGGGTCTGCCGGCTGTCCCTCTGCGGCCCCGGCAGCACCACCCTGGAGGCGCTGCGGCAGAAGCCGCACCTGCGCATCGCCACCAAGTTCCCCGGCGCCACCGGGCGCTGGCTGCGCCAGGAGGGCATCACCGCCGAACTGGTGCCCCTGCAGAGCAGCGTGGAGCTGGCCCCGGTGCTGGGCCTGGCCGACGCCATCGTCGACCTGGTGCAGAGCGGCGGCACCCTGAAGGCCCACCACCTGGTGGAATTCGCCACCCTGGGCAAGGCCTCGGCCCGGCTGGTGGCGTGCCGCGGCATGTTCCTGGCCGAGCCGGACCTGATCGGGCCGCTGGCCAAGGCCCTGGCCGGGCTGCTTCAGGTACACTGAAGCGGTCCATCGGGAGAGCGCGCATGCGGCAAGAGGAACTGGTGATTCGGGATGCGCGGCCGGAGGAGTGCGCGGCCCTGGGCCGGCTGATGGTCGAGGTCTATTCGGGCCTGGAAGGCTTCCCCAGACCGGAGGAGCAGCCGAAATACTACGAGATGCTCGCCAACATCGGCCAGATGACCCAGAAGCCCGGCGCGCGCCTGCTGGTGGCCGTGCGCGGCGCGGCCCTGCTGGGCGGCGTGGTCTACTTCGCCGACATGGCCCAGTACGGCTCGGGCGGCAGCGCCACCCGGGAGACCAATGCCGCCGGCTTCCGCCTGCTGGCGGTGGCGCCCGGGGCGCGCGGCAGCGGCGCCGGCCGGGCCCTGGCCGGCAGGTGCGTCGAATTGGCGCGGGAGGACCGCCTGGGCCAGGTCATCATCCACACCACCAACGCCATGCGGATCGCCTGGGCCATGTACGCGAAGATGGGCTTCGAACGCTCGCCCGATCTCGATTTCATGCAGGGGGAGCTGCAGGTCTTCGGGTTCCGCCTGGCCTTGTAGGCCGGGCCGGCAGGGTAGGATGGGTCCATGGACATCAACCGCCTCGCCACCTGCTACGGCCTCCTGCTCTCCGTTCTCTGGGGCCTGTCCTGCCTGAGCATCAAGGTGGCGGTGGTGGAGATTCCGCCCATGACCATGGCGGCCTTCCGCTTCATCATCGCCTGCGCGGTGCTGCCGTTCATCGCGCGCCTGTGCCGGCAGCCCCTGCGGGTCGCCGCCGCCGACCTGCCGGCCCTGGCGGCCGGCGGGTTCACCGGGGTGACCCTCTACTTCTACGGCGAGAACAACGGCATCGCCCTGCTTTCGGCTTCGGAGGCCTCGCTGCTGATCAGCTTCATCCCGGTGCTGGCGGTGCTGGCCGAGCGGGTGTTCCAGGGGGTCCGGCTCGGGTCCAGGGTCTACCTGGGCGCGCTGCTCTCCGCCGCCGGCGTGGCGCTCATCGCGGCCCGCTCCGCCGGGACCACCACCTCGCGCATGGGCTACCTGTTCATGCTGGTGGCCGTCCTGGCCTGGGTCGGCTACGGCCAGGTGACCCGCCGGGTGGCTGGGCGCTACGGTCTGGTCACGGTCTCCTTCTGGCAGTGCCTCTTCGGGCTGGCCGGGTGCGTGCCGTTCGCCCTGGGCGAGTCCGCCGCCTGGCAGGTGCCCGGGCCGGCGGCGGTGCTGAACGTCGTGTTCCTGGGCGTGTTCTGCTCGGCGGCGGGCTACTGGCTCTACATCTCCACCCTGAACGTCCTGGGCAGCGGGCGCGCCAGCATCTACATCAACCTGATCCCGGTGGTGGCCGTGGCCGCCTCCTACGTGCTCCTCGGCGAGCGCCTGGCGCCGCTGCAGCTGTTGGGCGGGGCGGTGGTGGTGGCGGGGGTGTTCCTGGCCACCGGGCCGGAGGCCTGGTTCGCGGGGCTGCGGCGGGGGCTGTTCGCCGCGTAGGGCCGTCCTGGCCCCATTTGCAGTGGTTCAAAAGTAACCACTCCGAGCGGTGGCGAGCTCAGTCTTTATAGCTCCCTGCGCCAACCGCCAGGCCATCACAAAGCTCGACGTAGGAGGTTTTGGCTTGGTTCTGGCCAGTCGTTGGGTTGGGGTAGGAATAGTCCACCCAGCCGTGGTTCTTGGTTGTCACCGTCTTGATGAATTCCCGCACGACGTAGATGCCGTTGGGATCCTTGAAGTCGTAACGGTTCTTTCCCACGAAGGTTTCGGTTCCGTAGCCTATGGCTTTGCAATTACCCTTCATGTCGTAGATCAGGATGTAGAGTTCAGCCCCGGTGCCGACATGGAAGATGCCGTGGGGCAGGTTGGTCTGCAGGATCAGCTTGTCCATGCCGTTTTTCTTGGCATAGTCCACCGCACTCTTGACCAGCTTCTCGGCCCTCGCAGGGGTTGTGTGCGATGGTTCCTGGGCAACCGCCATCAAAGCGGGAAGGAATGCAGCGAACAAAATATATTTAAATTTCATAAAACTCCTTTGAGGGCCGAACATCGGCTGACACAGCTCGAATGGAACTG
>Ga0302299_10000938_pt1 | contig 17039 bp, 14 predicted proteins | sample III_Fen_N3_4_FD_198795 | JGI IMG/M metagenome (GOLD analysis project Ga0302299, IMG submission 198795) | Peat permafrost microbial communities from Stordalen Mire near Abisko, Sweden - III_Fen_N3_4 | ecosystem: Environmental > Terrestrial > Soil > Wetlands > Permafrost | place: Sweden: Abisko... | reverse complement strand
GTCTTCCCGCCCGGGACGTTCGAGGGCTACCGGGTGGACGGGGATCGGGCGCTCGGCCCGGGCGTGCTCGACATGAAGGGAGGGCTGGTCGTCGGGATCTTCGCGCTGCGCGCGCTGCGCGAGGCGGGCCTGCTCGACCGGGTGGCGGTGCGCGGCATCGTCGTCGGCGACGAGGAGGTGGGCTCGCCGTCGTCGCAGCCCATCACCGTCGAGCGGGTTCGCGGCGCGGCGGCGGCGCTCGGGCTCGAGTCGGGTCGAGGGGGCGACCTGGTCGTCACCCGGCGCAAGGGCATCGCCTCGCTCGACGCCCGGGCGGAGGGGGTGGCCGCTCACGCCGGGGGGGACCACGAGAAGGGGCGGAACGCCATCTGGGCGCTCTCCCGATTCGTCGACCGGGTCCAGGGGCTCACCGACTACGCACGCGGGGTGACGGTGAGCGTCGGACGCGTGGAGGGAGGGACCACGAGGAACACCGTCCCGGCCCAGGCGCGCTGCGAGGTCGACGTGCGGTTCCTCTCGCCGGCCGACGGCGACGAGGTGCTGCGGCGGATCGACGAGGCGGCCCGCGACGCGGCGGTCCCGGGAACCCGCATCGAGGTCTCGCGCCCCGGCAACCGCCCGGCGCTGGTCCGAACGGAGGCCTCGGCGGCGCTCGCCGCGGAGTACGGGGAGTGCCAGCGGGAGGCCGGCCTGGGGGCGGGCGAGGCGCCCCTCTCCGGCGGCGGATCGGACGCCTCGGTGACCGGCGCGGCCGGCGTGCCCTCCATCGACGGCCTCGGCCCGCGCGGCAAGGGCTTCCACACCCACGACGAGTTCATCGAGCTCGGGTCGCTCGTGCCCAAGGCCGAGGCGCTGGTGAGGTTCCTCCGCCGGCGGGCCCAGGCGTAGCCTGGGGCCGTCAGGCAGTTCATCCAGGTGAACTCGGAGTGTCCGCCGGACGGGACACCCTCATTTCGTGACCGGCGCGGCGGTGACGCGCGCCTTGCCCCAGCAGGCGAGCACCTTCCGCCCTGCCTCGGCCCGGCCCGCGTCGTCCCCCGGAGCGAACCTCGCCACGGCGAAGCGGGGCGCCTGCGCGGGAAGCTGCCGGAAGCTCGGATCCACGGCGACCCAGCGCCCCCCGGCGGCGACCTCGGTCCACTCGTGCCACACGAAGCGCGCGCCGTCCCAGGCCACGCCGACGACGAACCTCCCCTCGAGCCCGTCCTCGCGGGCGCTCCGGAGGTAGGCGGCCGAGCGGTCCTGGCAGTTTCCGGCCTCGGAGAAGTCGCGCGGCAGGCCGGAGGGGGGCGGCGCGGGGTCCTCCGCCTCGGGGGCGAGCCCGCAGAAGCGCAGGTCCCGGGAGAGCTCGGCGCCGGGCGGGGCGGGCACGGCGCTCCCGAAGGTGGCGGGCGCCCGCGCCGGGACCTCGGCCGCCGGATCGGCGACGAAGCGGGTCTCCTGCCCCGGCAGGAGCACCTCCACGGGCAGGTCGCCGGATGCGGCCCGGAACCGTACCGCCTCTCCGAGCACCTCCCCCTCGAGCCAGGCGCCGCGGCGCGTGGCGCAGGCGGTCCCGGAACGTCCGGTCTCCGCGTCCTCCACCCGCAGGCAGCGCCGCTGCCCCTCCGGCGCAGACGAGAGCACCGCCTCGACGAGGATGGAGGCGACCGCCTCGCCGTCCCCCTTCCGTCGCTTCCCCCCGGCCTCGGCCTCGAGGAGCGCCCCGGCCCGATCGGTGGTGACCTTCACCCGGCGTCGCGCCACGCCGCCGCCTCCCGCGTCGGGCACCCGGAGCGCGGTCTCGAAGGCGGCGGTGCAGCGGGCCCGGTCGCAGCGGACGGTGAGCGTCGCCACCCCGACCGGCTGACCCCCGATCTCCACGCGGTAGCGGCGGGACGCCGCATCGGGCAGCAGGGCGAGGAGCGCGAGGAGGAGCGCCGTCATCCCTTCTTCCTCCGGGCGGCGCCGATGGCGAGGCGGGCGAGGAGCAACGCCGCGACCACGGCCATGGCCGCCCAGGCCACCACCGTGTACCGCTCGAGCACGTGCACGAACTCGTCCAGGTTCTTCACCAGGAAGGCGCCGACGAGGAGGAGGAGGGCGTTCCAGGCGGCCGCCGAGATGCCCCCCCAGAGGAGGACCTTGCCGACCGGCAGGCGGGCCGCGCCGGCGCCCACGAAGAGGAAGGCGCGGATGCCGGGCAGGAAGCGGTTGGCGAGGAGGAACCACTCGCCCCACCGGGCGTACCCCGCCTCGACCCGGCGGACGTGATCGAGGGTGATCGGGCCGCGGCGCGACGCGCCCTTCTCGAGCGCCGCCCCCAGCGCGACCCCGACCCGGTAGTCGATCCAGGCCCCCAGCACCGCCCCGGAGGTGGTGGCCGCGAAGGCCACCGGCCAGGAGATCTGCCCGTTCACGGCGTACCAGGCGCCGAGCACGACCAGCGTGTCCCCGGGGAACGGCGGGAAGACGTACTCGATGAGGCTGCCGAGGAAGAGGATGGCCGGCGCCGCCGGGCCGGTCCGCGCGAGCGCCTCGGTGAGGGTCGCGACCACGCGCTCGAGCGTGCTCACCGGGCCATGGTAGACCGGCGCCGGGCTCCCTGCTAATCATCCCGCCTCCGATGTCGCCGTCCGGCAGAGAGCGCCTCCGAATAGCCGCGCCGTACCTCGTCGCCACCGCCTGGATGGCGCTCGGATGGGCGTTCCTGGTCCGGGGGGTGGAGCATCCCGGGGTGGCCTACCGTCCCTGGGCGTTCCGGAACCACGCCTACTCCGACCTGCTCGCCATGACCGGGGACCGTTACCTGAACGGGGGGCGGCCGCTGCCGTACGTGGAGGATCGCATCGAGTACCCGGTGCTCCTCGGCGCCGCGCTCTGGGCTCCCTCGTTCCTGCCGGGCGGACAGGTGGTCCACTTCACGGCCAGCGTCGTAGGGCTCTGGCTCTGCCTGCTCGCCGCGATCTCGGTCCTGCGGCGCCTCCCCGGGGCGAGCCCGTGGTGGCTGGCCGGCACCCCGGCCATCGCCTACTTCGGCGCGCTCAACTGGGACCTCCTCCCCATCGCGCTCCTGCTCGCCGCGGTGCTCGCCGCGGAGCGGGAGCGCCCCGCCGCGAGCGGCGTCCTCGCCGCGCTGGGGGTCTCCGCCAAGCTCTGGCCGGTGGCGCTGCTGCCCGCGACCATCGGGGAGCTGGCGGGGCGGAGGCGGTTCGCGGAGCTCGCGCGGGCCGGCGGCGCATTCCTGGCCGTCACGCTGGCCCTGAACCTGCCGGTGGCGCTGGCGGCGCCTGGGAACTGGGGCTGGTTCTGGCGCTTCAACGGCGCCCGCTCGGCGGAGAACTCGGCCTGGGAGGTGCTGCGGATGAAGGACCCCGCGGCGCTCAACCTCCTCGCGGGCTCGTTCCTCCTCGTCGCGGCCGTCGCCGCCGCCACGCTCGCCTGGCGGGCCGCCCCGTCCACCCGGGCCCGGGCCGTGCGGCTCGGCACGGCGCTCGTGCTCGTCGTCTGGGTGGCGACGAACAAGGTCTGGAGCCCGCAGTACGCCCTCTACGCCTTCGCCGCCGGCGCCCTGGTGGCCGGTCCGCGCTGGATCTTCCTCTCGCTCGTCGCCGTGTCGGTGGTCGACTACCACCTGGCCTTCGAGGTCCGCGCCGGGCGCGGCGCGTTCTGGTTCTTCGACGGCTGGTACTACGCGGAGGAACTCCTCCGCACCGCCGTCTACGTTGCCTTCGTGGCCTGGATCGCGGTCGAGCTCCGGGCCACCGGCCGCGGAGGCGAGGCGAGGAGGGAGGTCCCGGCGTGAGCACCCCGGACGGAGGAGGGAAATGGGCGTGGCGTGGCGTCTTCGCGGCGATCCCGCTGCTGGTGGTGGCGTTCCACTGGACCGCGGCGCGCCCCGACATGGCCTTCAACGGCTCCGACCTCCGCTACTTCTTCTTCGGCGTGCGCGAGGCGGTGGCCGAGGCCCTGCGGCACGGCGACCTTCCGCTCTGGCAGCGGGGCTTCTACATGGGGTACCCGCTCGTGGCCGATCCCCAGGCCGCGGTCTTCGCCCCCGCCACCTGGCTCACCCTCCCGTGGGGCGCCCCTCGCGCGCTCACCCTGGCCACCCTCCTCCACCTCACCATCGCCGGGTGGGGCATGGCGGCCTGGATGCGCCTGCGCTCCCTCTCGCCCGCCTCCGGCCTGCTCGCCGCGGTGCTCTTCGCGCTCGGCGCCAAGCAGACCGTCCACATCGTCCACTGGAACTTCGCCGCGACCACCGCCTTCTGGCCGTGGATGCTGGCCGGGCTGGAGGGGTTTGCGGTCCACCGCCGGTCGCGCTGGCTCCTCCTCGCGGCGGTGGCGACCGCGTTCGCCTGGCTGGGCGGCTCTCCCCAGATGGCCCACTTCGGTACGCTGGTGGCCGGGCTCTACGCGCTCCGCATCGCCTTCGACCTCTGGCCCCGGCGTCGCGCCGACGCCGCCTGGGCCGTGGCCATCGTGCCCATCGGGTTCCTGCTCGCGGCGGTGCTCGTCCTCCCCACGCTGGAGCTCTCCCGCATGGGGCCGCGCGCCGTGGTGGTGGACTACGCCTTCGTGACGAGCTGGCGCTGGCCGAGCGCCTGGGGGCTCGCGCTCTACGTGCTGCCCCACGCCTACGGCGACGGGCGCTGGGGGCTCAATCTCTGGGAGGCCACCGGATACGTGGGGATCCCGGCGCTGGCGCTGGCCGTCGCCGCTCCGGCCCGCCGGCGGGGCGTGATCCTCTTCGCCGTCCTGGCGCTCCTCGGGCCGTGGCTCGCGCTGGGGGAGCGGGCGCCGCTCGGGCTCCACTGGCTCCTCTACAAGGTGCTCCCCGGCTACGGCAGCTTCCGGGTCCCGCCGCGCGGCCTCCTGGTCACCGCGTTCGCCGTGGCGATGCTGGCCGCCGAGGGGCTCGAGGCGCTGCGGCGAAATCCGACCCGCGCCCGCCTGGCCCGGAGCCTCGGGGTCTTCGCGGCCATCGCCGCGCTGGCGCTCCTCCTCCCCCGCCTGCCGGGCTTCCCGTTCGATCCGGCCTCGGCCCGCAGGACGGCCTGGTTCGCGCTGATGCTCTCGTCTCTCGGCGCGCTCTGGGTCGTGGCGGTGTGGCGCGGCCTGCGCGGCGCGGTGGCCGGCGCCGCCATCGTGGCGCTCGCCTTCTACGATCCCTGGTACCTCTTCTCCCGGTTCAACGACGTCGGCCCCGCGTCGGCGGAGCTGCCCAGCCTTCGCGACTTCGCCCGGATCGTTCCGGCGAGACCCGAGCCACGGCGGGTGGGGGTGATCGCCAAGTGGGGTGCGTCGGCGAACGCCCCGCTCCGGAACGGCTGGGAGGGGACGATGGGCTACGGGCCCATGTCCATCCAGCGCGTCCGCGAGCTGCTCGAGGCGACGCGGACGAACAAGGTCTCCCGGCTCGGCGCCATGGACGGCGACGCCACCTTCCCCTCGGCCAGCCCGACCTCGCCGCTGTGGCCGCTCCTCGCCACCCCGTTCGTCATCTCCGACAGGCCGCAGGAAGGGCTCCCCATCTCCTTCACCGGCATGCGGGAGTGGGAGAACCCCATGGTCGGCTTCCGCGCGCCGGCGCTCCCCCGGGTCTTCTGGACCGGGTCGTGGGAAGTGGCGCCCGACGCCGCCGTCACCGAGCCCCTGCTGCGCGCGGCCGCCGGGAACGTCGCCGTCCTCGCGGAGGCGCCCGCCGGCCTTCCGCCGTCCGGCCCCCCGGAGGGTCCGGTCGCCGCCGAGACGGTCCAGGTGGACGGTCCCTCGCTCACGGCAACGGTGGTCGCGCCCCGGGACGGCCTCGTCGTGGTCGTCGATCCCTTCTACCCGGGATGGACGGCCACGCTCGATGGCAAGCCCGCGCCCATCCTCCGGGCGAACTTCGCCTTCCAGGCGGTACCGGTCACGGCCGGCAGGCACGAGCTCCGCCTCTCCTACCGGAACCGTTGGGTGGGGATCGGGGCGGCGGTGTCGCTCGGGACGCTTGCCCTCCTGCTCGCCGCCCTCGCCGTCCGCGGCCGGCGGGCCCGCGGCGAGGCGGCGGCGTAGGGCCGCATCGGGCCTTCCCGGCTACCGTCGCCGGGGAGAGGCCAGGAGCAGGTGCACGTTCTCGCGCTCCCAGGCGGCGGAGCGGGCGTGGTCCGGAAAGGCGCGCTCCCGGCGCCGGAACTCGCGGCCGTGGATGGTGCGCCTCCCTCCCCGCTCGGCCGGCGGCACCGCCTGGTGGAGCATCTCGTGGAAGACCACGGACGCCACGTAGAACCCCGGGACGTCCTCCCGGTCCAGGGCGGGGTGGATGCGGATGGCGCGGGCGGCGTGGAGGTAGACGCCGGTGCGGATGGACCTGCGTCCGGGCAGGGCACCGCTCCTCCCCCAGCCGATCTTCGCCTCGACCGCCCCGGCGAAGTGCTCGGCGTTGAGCCGGTCGAGGATGGCCTGGAGGTCGTGGACGCGCCCGCGCGGCTGGAGCCTCCCGGTCCGTGGCGGGGCGATGCGGTCGCGGTGGTCGCGGACCCAGTCGTCGATGGCGCGGGAGGCGGCTCGACGGGGCTCTCCCCGGCCGGGGCGAACGAAGGCGGCCAGCGCATCGGCCACCCCGGGCGGGCAGCCCAGGAACAGGTGGTGGACGCGGAGCTGGATCCGCGCGCGCTCCCGCCGGAAGGAGACCATGGTGTGCCGGTTGTCGTGGACCACGAGCCGCACCGGCTCGCCGAGCCGCGTGGCCACCTCGTCGGCAAGCCGCTCGGCGGCTGCGACGCGGTCGGGCCGCGGGGCCTCGCGGGCGTCGAAGCCGAGGTCGAGCTGATCTCCTCCCCGGGTCACGGCTCCTCCGCCTCTCCCTGGAGGAGCCGCTCCACGCGGGTCGGCTCCACCCGGAGCGCCATCCCCTTCTCCTGGCTGTAGGTCACCGCTCCCGGCGCCGCGCCCTTCGCCTTCCGCACGTGCTTGGCGCGGGTGTAGACCACCTCGGGGGCGGCCTCCCCGCGCGCGTCGCTGAAGTGGGCCGCCAGGTGGGCGGCATCGAGCAGGCTCTCCTGGTCGGGGGCCCGCCCCTTCGGCAGCCGCAGCACGACGTGGGCGCCGGTGCGCCCCCGCGCGTGCAGCCAGACGTCGTTTCCCTTCGCCACCCGCACCGTGAGCTGGTCGTTCTCGGCGGCACCGCGCCCCACCAGGATGGAGAGCCCGGCCGCCGACCGGAAGGTTCGGTAGGGGGAGGCGGGCGCATCGTCACGCCGGCGGGGTGGGCGCTGGAGCCGGGGGCCGGCCCCCAGCTTGCGGGCCTCCCGCTCCAGCCGCGGCAGCGCCTCGACGGGCGCGCCGTCCAGCTCCGTGAGCAGGGCCTCGGTGGCAGCGAGCCGGACCCGGACCTCGGCGGCTCGGGCCTCCACGCGGGCGGCGCTCTCGGCGATGCGGCGGTAGCGCCGGTAGAAGCGCTCCATGTTGGCGCGCGGCGTGAGCGCCGGGTCGAGCGCCAGCGTGACCTGCCGGGGGCCGTCGACGGTCCACTCGGTGACGGTGGCCTCCCGGGCTCCGCGCGGGATGGCGTGGAGCTCCTGCTTGAGCAGGTCGGCGGCGCGCCGATCGGCCTCGGCGGCGGGGACGCGGGCCGCCTCGTCGGCGAGCCGCTCGAGCGCCCGGCGCGAGCGGGCCACGGCGGCGCGCAGCGGTTCCCGGAGCCGGCGCCGCGCCGAGGCGAGCGCGCGCTCCTCCTCGAGTCTCCGGTAGGCGCCCTCGACCGCCGCCGAGATCGGGAAGGGAGCGCCGGCCACCGGCGCGAACCGGCTCGCCTCGCCGTCCCCGGGACGGGGCTCGGGCGGCAGCCACGGCTGGCCGGGCGAGAGGACCCGCCGCTCGGAGAGGTTCCTCCCGGCCATGGCCCGGACCACCCCGGCCGCGTCGACGAGGAAGAGGTTCCCGTTCCGTCCGGTGAGCTCGGCGAGGAGGGTGACCGGGCCGGCCGGGCGCTCGAAACGCAGCGCCACCAGCCGATCCCCGCCGGGAGCCTCGATCGCCGCCAGGCGCGCGCCGGAGAGCTCGCGACGCAGCGCGACCTGGAAGGCGAGCGGCTCCGGCGGCAGGGAGGGGCGCCAGGTGGCGGCGTGGATCCGGGTGAGGTCGGGCTCGGCGGAGAGGAGCAGCGTCACCGGCCCGGAGGCCCGCAGGAGCTCCATCGTCACCAGCCGCTCGGCGTGGACCCGCACCGCGTCGACCCGCGCGCCGGCGAGCGGTGCCAGCTCCGCGATGAGCAGCGCGATCTCGCCGGAGCGGAGGGACATGGGTTCCCGAAACGGCTGCGGCCGCCCGGAGGCGGCCGCAGGACCTGGGCGCGAGTTGCCTCGCGCCACGAAGGCATCGTTACTTCTTCTTGGCCTTCTTGGCGGGCTTCTTAGCGGGCTTCTTAGCGGCCTTCTTCTTCGCAGCCATGTGTTACCTCCCTGACGATTGGTCAACTACCAACGACGCACGACAAAGACGAATGAAGATTAGCGAACGCAGATCCACCTTGCAAGGAGAGGGCCGCGCTTTTCTTGCGATGGTCGCCGGCGCTACACCCGGTTGGATCGTGCGCGTCCAGAGCCTTCCGAGCGCCTTCCGGCGCCGAACGGCGAGCCCAGATTCACCCACCGTGACCATTAACTATAAGTGACTGACGCGCAAACCAGCCAGGGGTAGCGATTCCCCGACGGTGACCTTCGGTGGATGACACGCGGAGCGGATCCGGCCAGGCGCCGTTTCCGGCCCGTCCCGGGGGGCGCGGAGCGCCCCGGACCGCCCCTCCGGAGGCCGGGCGCCCTCCCGAAAAAAAAGACGCCGGAGGGCGCTCAGGCGCCGAGCGCGCGCTTCAACTCGTCCACCTTGGAGGTGACGAGCGCCTGGATCTCGGCGAGACGCTCCGGCGTCCGGGCCTCGAAGCGGAGCACGAGCAGGGGCTGGGTGTTGGAGGCGCGCACCAGTCCCCAGCCGTCGGGGAAGATCACCCGGACCCCGTCGACGGTGACCGCCTCGTGGCGGGCGGCGAACCACTCCTGCGCCCGGCGCACCAGCTCGAACTTCAGCTCCTCCGGGCAGTCGTAGCGGATCTCGGGGGTGGAGAAGGTCCTCGGCACGTCGGCGAGGAGCGTCGAGACCGGGCGATCGGTCCGGGACACGAGCTCGAGGAGCCGCCCCGACGAGTAGATGCCGTCGTCGAAGCCGAACCAGCGGTGGGCGAAGAAGATGTGGCCGCTCATCTCCCCGGCGAGGAGCGCCCCCTCCTCCTTCATCTTGGCCTTGATCAGGCTGTGTCCGGCCTTCCACATGATCCCGCGCCCGCCGCGGGCGGCGATGTCGTCGTAGAGGGTCTTCGAGCACTTCACCTCGCCCACGATGGCCGCGCCGGGGTTCTCGGCGAGCAGCGCCCGGGAGAAGAGGATCATGAGCTGGTCGCCCCAGAGCACCGTCCCCTTCTCGTCCACCGCCCCCACCCGGTCGGCGTCTCCGTCGTAGGCGACCCCCAGGTCGGCGCCGGTCTCTCGGACCTTCGCCTTCAGGAACTCGAGGTTCTCCTCCACCGTGGGGTCCGGGTGGTGGTTGGGGAACCGGCCGTCCATCTCGATGAAGAGGGGGACCACCTCGATCCCCAGGGACTCGAAGAGCGGCACGGCGATGACGCCCCCCGTGCCGTTGCCGGCGTCGACCACCACCTTGAGCTTGCGGGGGCCGAGCTTGAGGTTCTTGCGGACGTAGTCCCGGTAGGGCGTGACGATGTCGTGGGTCACGACCGTTCCGGTCCCGCTCGTGAAGCGGTCCTCGACGATGCGCCGGAGGAGCGACTGGATGCCCTCGCCGTGCAGGGTGCTCTTCCCCACCCCCACCTTGAGCCCGTTGTACTCGGGCGGGTTGTGGGAGCCGGTGATCATGACCAGGCCGTCCACCGGCAGGGTGGCCGCGGCGAAGTAGGTGAGCGGCGTGGGCACCACCCCCAGGTCGGTCACGTCGATGCCCGCGGAGTTGAGGCCGGCGATCATCGCCCGGGCGAAGCGGGGACCGCTCTCCCGGCAGTCGCGCCCCACCACCACCCGGCGGCCGCCCTGCTCCCGCACCTCGCTGCCCAGCGCCCGCCCCACCAGCCGGACGGCGTCGTCGGTGAGATCCTTGTCCACCAGACCGCGGATGTCGTACTCGCGGAAGATCGTCTTCGAGATGGTCGCCATGTCGTTCCCCCTTGATTGCTCGCCCGCCCGCGCCTCGCCTAGAGGAGGTTCTCGCGACCGCGCCGCTTCAGCTCCTCGACCGCCTTGCGCACGTCCTGGGCCTTCTCCTTGCGCACCACCAGGACCGCGTCGCCGGCGTCGACCACCACCAGACCGTCGACCCCGATGACCGCGACCGGGCGCTTGCCCTGGCCGAGCACCACGTTGTCGTGCCCGTCGATCACGATGGCGTCGCCCTGCAGCACGTTGCCGAGGTCGTCGAGTTCCCGGACCTCGGAGAGGGCCGCGAAGCTGCCCACGTCGCTCCAGCCGAACTCGGCCGGGACCACCGCGATGCGCTGGCTCTTCTCCATCACGCCGTAGTCGATGGAGATGGACGGAGCGGCGGGGAAGACCCGGGCGAGCGTCCGGGCGTAGGCGGGCGTCCCGATGGACTTCTCGATGACGGCGAGCTGCTCGCCCAGCACCGGCATGGCGCGCCGGATCTCCTCGAGGATGACGTCGGCGCGGAAGAGGAAGATCCCGGAGTTCCAGAGGTAGCCCCCCTCGGCCAGGTAGCGCGAGGCGGTCACCACGTCGGGCTTCTCGACGAAGCGCTCCACCCGGGCCGGGTGGAAGGCCTTCTTTCCCTTCCCCATCGCCTTCAGCTTGGCGCCCACCTTGAGGTAGCCGTAGCCGGTCTCGGGACGGTCGGGGCGGATGCCGATGGTGGCCACCGCGCCCTCGAAGGCGAGCTGGGCCCCGGCGGCGAGCGCCTCGCGCATGGCCTCGGGGCGGGCCACGTGGTGGTCGGCCGGGAGCATCGCCATGACGCCCTTGGGGTCGCGCCGCTTCACGTGCAGCGCGGCCAGCCCCACGCAGGGGGCGGTGTTGCGCGGGCAGGGCTCGACGAGGAGGTTCTCCTTCGGCAGCTTGCGCAGGATGCGGCGGGCCGCGGCGGCGTGGTTCGGCCCGCAGACCACGAAGGTGTCCTGGAGGCGGGCCAGCGGCGGGAGCCGGTCGACCGTGGCGGCGAGCATGGGCTCGTCGCCGTCGAGGGGCAGGAACTGCTTGGGGCGGTTCTTCCGGCTGAGGGGCCAGAAGCGGGTTCCGCTGCCTCCGGCCATGATGACGGGATAGATCCTCATGCGGTTCTCCAGACGGTGAGGAGCTCGTGGAGGATGCGGGCGCTCGCCCCCCACACCTGCTCCCCGGCGACCTCGAAGGTGTGGACCTCGTGCACCATGCCGAACGCCTCCGCCTTCTCGATCCGGTGAGCCCCGGGCGCGAGCAAGGCGGCGACGGAGAGCTCGACCAGCCCGGCCACCTCGGCCGGCTGCGCGACGTAGGTGTACGGGTATGGCACGAGGCCCACCCACGGAGTCAAGCGGAAGCCGGAGAGAACGGCCAGGGCCTCGCTCAGCCTCCCCACCACCTCGACGTGACCCGGGTCGAGCCCGATCTCCTCGTGCGCCTCGCGCAGCGCCGCGGCCCGGGAGTCGGCGTCGCAAGGATCGATCCGGCCGCCCGGCCAGGAGATCTGCCCGGGGTGGAGCCGCAGGTCGTTGCGGCGGCGGGTCATGAGGACGTGCGGCGCGCCGTCGGCGTGGAAGTAGACCGGCACCAGCACCGCGGCCTCCCGGAGCGCGCCGGGCGAGCCGAGGTAGCCACGCCGGAGCGCGTCCACGTCGAGCAGGGAGATCGGGTGCCCCGCCAGCGCGCCGCGGAGCCGTCCGGGGGTCATCGGGCGCGAGCCGCGGCACGAGCCGGGACGGGTGCATCGTCGTCGGCCGGCAGCACGCCCTTCCAGAGCAGCACGGCCACGAGCACCCCGAGCACGATCCGCCAGGCCACGAAGACGTAGGTGGTGCGGGTGCGCAGGTAGCGGAGCAGCCAGCCGATCACCAGGTATCCGGCCACGGCCGAGACCGCGGTGCCGATGAGCGTGGCGGTCCTCCAGGCGGGCTCGCCGCGCAGCACCGGCAGGGCCTTGGTCAGCTTGTAGATGCCGGCGGCCAGGATGATGGGCACGGAGAGGAGGAAGCTGAACCGGGCGGCGGCCTCGCGCGAGAACCCGAGCATCATCCCGGTGGTGATGGTGCTCCCCGACCGCGACGTCCCGGGAACGAGCGCCAGCGCCTGGCCGACGCCGATGGCGAGCGCCGACCTGGCGGTCATGTCCGGGAGCGCCCGCCGGTGCGAGGCGTAGCGCTCCGCGCCGGCCATCACCAGCCCCCAGAAGATCAACGAGAAGGCGATGACCCCGTTGCCGAGCGCCTCGATGCGCCGCTCGAGCAGCTTGCCCAGGATGGCGGCCGGCAGCGTGCCGAGCGCGATGTACCAGGCGAGGCGGGAGTCGGGCGTCCCCAGCGGGCGCCCCTCCCGGATCCCCTGGACCCAGGCCACGGCCAGCCGCCCCAGGTCCTGCCGGAAGTAGACCAGCACGGCGAGCGTGGTGCCCGACTGGATGATGGTGACGAAGGCCCGGAACTTCTCGTCCCCGAGGCTCTCGCCCATGAGCTCGCCCACGAGCAGCAGGTGCGCGGTGGAGCTGACCGGGAGGAACTCGGTGATGGCCTGGACGATCCCCAGGAGGACGGCGGCGAGAGGTCCCATGCCGGCTCCCCGGTTCGGACGGCGGGGCTACCGACGCTTTCCCTTGCGCCCCACCGCGGCCCGGAGCGCGTCCTTCTTGTCGGTGCGCTCCCAGGTGAAGGCCTTCTCCTCGCGGCCGAAGTGGCCGTAGGCGGCGGTCGACCGGTAGATGGGGCGCAGGAGGTCGAGCCCCTCGATGATCTGGCGCGGCGTGAGGCCGAAGACCTCGCGGACGGCGCCGGCGATCGACTCCTCGGAGGCGGTGGAGGTCCCGAAGGTGTCGACCATCACCGAGACCGGCTCGGCCACGCCGATGGCGTAGGCCACCTGAACCTCGCAGCGGGTGGCGAGGCCGGCGGCCACGACGTTCTTCGCGATGTGGCGCCCCATGTAGGCGGCCGAGCGGTCGACCTTGGACGGGTCCTTGCCGCTGAACGCGCCGCCGCCGTGGCGACCCATGCCGCCGTAGGTGTCGACGATGATCTTCCGGCCGGTGACGCCGGTGTCGCCCATCGGGCCGCCGATGACGAAGCGGCCGGTCGGGTTGATGAAGATCTTGGTCTTGCGGTCGACGAGCTTCCTCGGCAGGGCCCGGGCGATGACCTCCTCCCGGACGGCGGCGTGCAGCTTCTTGTTCGAGATGGCGTCGGAGTGCTGGGTGGAGACCACCACCGTGTCGATGCGGGCCACCTTGCCGTCCCGGTACTCGACGCTGACCTGGGCCTTGCCGTCGGGGCGCAGGAAGTCGAGGCCGCGCTTGCGGGCGCGGGCCAGCGCGCGGGTGAGGTGGTGGGCGTACTGGATGGGGGCCGGCATGAGCTCCGGCGTCTCGTCGCAGGCGTAGCCGAACATCATCCCCTGGTCGCCGGCGCCGCCGGTGTCGACCCCCTGGCCGATGTCGGGCGACTGCTGGTCGACGGCCACGAGCACGGCGCAGGTGTGGCCGTCGAAGCCCATCTCGCCGGAGGTGTAGCCGATGCGCTCCACCGCGGCCCGGGCCAGCTTCGGGTAGTCGAGGCGGGCGGTGGTGGTGATCTCGCCGGCGATCATCACGTAGCCGGTCTTGAGCAGGGTCTCGCAGGCCACCCGCCCCCGGGGGTCGCGCGCCAGGACCGCGTCGAGGACGGCGTCCGAGATCTGGTCGGCCATCTTGTCCGGATGGCCTTCGGTCACCGATTCGGAGGTGAAGAGGAAGTCTTTCTGCATGGTTCTCCCGGGGGAAGGGTGGAAGTCTTACGTCCGCTGGAACGGACGTGTCAAGGATGGCGTCGGTGAAGCGGATGGGTGCGCTTCACCCGCTCACCGGACCCACGCTGGCGGCCCCCTCGAGCAGGCCCGGGAAGCGCCGGGTCATCTCGGACCGGACCATGCGCTCGATGTCGTCGGCGGTGTTGAGGCCGAGGATCCGATCGAGCAGCTCGCGCCCCTCGCGCGCCGAGGCGCTGCGGATCACCCGCTTCACGAGCGGGATGGAGGGGCCGTTCATGGAGAGCTCGTCGAGCCCCAGCCCGAGCAGCACCAGGGTGTAGAGGGGCTCGCCGGCCATCTCGCCGCACATCGAGACGCTCTTCCCGGCGGACCGGGCGGCGTCGGTGATGGACTTGAGCATGCGCAGCACGGCGAGGTGCAGCGGCTTGTAGAGGTAGGCGACGTCCTTGTTCTGCCGGTCGACGCCGATGGTGTACTGGATGAGGTCGTTGGTCCCGATGGAGAGGAAGTCGACCTCCTGGGCCAGCCGGTCCGCCACCACCGCGGCGCTGGGCAGCTCCACCATGACCCCCACCGGCGGCATGCGCGCCGGGATCCCCTGGGCCACCACCTCCTCGAAGGCCTCGGCGAGCATCCACTTGGCGGCCCGCACCTCGGCCACGCCGCTCACCATGGGGAACATGAGGCGCAGGTTGCCGTGGGCCGCGGCCCGCACCGCGGCGCGCAGCTGGGCGTGGAAGAGCTCGGGGTGGCGCAGGCAGTAGCGAACCGCCCGCAGGCCGAGCGCCGGATTCTCGGAGTGGTCCTTCTGCCCGGAGGGGAGCTTGTCGCCGCCCAGGTCGAAGGTGCGCACCGTCACCGGGCGCCCGTCCATGGCCTCGAGGATGGCCCGGTAGTCGCGGTAGTGGTCCTCCTCGGTGGGCAGCTCCTCGCGCCCCATGAAGAGGAACTCGGTGCGGTAGAGCCCGACCCCCTCGCCGCCGTGGGAGAGGAGCCCGGGCACCTCCTCGCCGAACTCGATGTTGCCGACCATCCGCAGGCGGACGCCGTCGACGGTCTCGGCCGGGAGGTCCTTCAGGCGGGCCAGCTCGGCCTCGCGCTCCATCTGCCGGATGCGCGCCGCCTCGTAGTCGGCCCGCTCGCCGGCGCTGGGGTTCACCACCACCACGCCGCGGCCGCCGTCGACGACGACCCAGTCTCCCCGCTCGACGGAGGCGCTGGCCTTCCCGGCCCCGACCACGGCGGGAATCTCCAGCGCGCGGGCCACGATGGCGGTGTGGCTGGTGATGCCGCCGGCGTCGGTGACCAGACCGGCCACCTTGCGGTCGTGGAAGAGGAGCGCCGTGTCGGCGGGCGACAGGTCGCGGGCCACCACGATGGAGCCGGGCGGCGGCGTCTCGACGACGTCGACCCCCTGGCCGAGCAGGTTCTTCACGATGCGCTCGCCCACGTACTCGACGTCGGAGCGGCGCTCGCGGAAGAACTCGTCGTCGGGGTCGAAGGCCCCCTTGATCTTGCGGATGGCCCGCTTCACCGCCCACTCGACGTTGACCCGCTCCTCCCGGACCAGCCGGCGGGCCTCGTCGACCAGGGAGGGGTCGCGCAGCATGGCCCGGTGCACCTCGATGATGGCGAGGTGCTCGGTCCCCTCCGCGCCCTGGACCTTGGCCCGCACGCCGTCGAGCTGCTGGACGGAGAGCTCGATGGCCGACTCGAGCCGGTGGAGCTCGGCCTCGACCTCCTCGAGGGCGACCTTGCGCCGGGGGGTGCGGACGCGGCGGCGGTCGACGGTCCAGCACCGCCCCACCGCGATGCCCGGGGAGGCCGGGAGCCCCTGCAGGGTGATCGAGGCCATCCGCTAGCGCTCCCCGAAGCCCGACTCGAAGACCTTCGCGATGGCCGCCATCGCGGCGGCGGCGTCCTGCCCCTCGCAGACCACGACCACGGTGGAGCCCTTGGCGGCGGCCAGCGTGAGGACGCCCATGATGCTCTTGGCGTTGATCTGGAGCCCGTCCTTCTCGAACTGGACGTCGCTGCGGAACTTGTTGGCGGTCTGCACCACCATGGCCGCCGGGCGGGCGTGGAGCCCGAGGGAGTTCACCACCGTGAAGGTCCGCTCCAGCCTTTCCATGGCTACCTCCCTCCCCGGAAGACCTGCTGCGCCGCCATCCCCGCCGCCGTGCCCAGGCCGATCGCCGCGTACGCCGACGGCAGCAGCCGGGCCCGCAGCGCCAGCGCACCCAGCCCGGCCGCCGCCGCCACCAGCGCCAGGAACCCGGCGCCCGGCCCCAGGCGCCCGGCCGCGGAGAGCGCGAAGAGTCCCGCCGCCACCCCGCAGAGGACGGCGCCGCCCTTGCGCAGGTGCGCCGCCCAGGTGGGCAGGGACAGCGCCGCCAGCCGGGTCACCACCTCGTCCCCGCAGCGGTAGCCGGCCCGGAACAGGCTCCAGCGGATCCAGAGGTGGAGGACGTTGTAGGCGGCGAGCGACGCCACGAGCGCAGGCCAGCCCAGCGCGAGGGTCCCCACCGCGGCGAGCGCGCCGAAGAACGGCCGGAGCCCGGCCCAGAAGAACCCGTCCCCCACCGCGGCCAGCGGCCCCTGCAGCACCTGCTTGTAGGCGAGCGGCGCGCCGGTCGGCTCCTCGCCGGCGGCGACCCGCTCCTCGTGGTGGATGGCGCCGCCCACGATGGCGGCGGCCGTGTACGGGTGGCAGTTGAAGGTGGCGAGGTGGCGCCGCAGCGCCTCGGTGCGACGGCCCGGGTCGGCGTAGAGGCGGCGCAGCGCGGGGTCGATGGCGTAGGCGAAGCCCAGGTTCTGCATGCCCCGGCGGTTCCAGGCCGCCTGCAGGAACAGGCAGCGCCAGAAGACGCGCCGCAGGGTGGCGGCCGGGACGCTCACCGGGCCCCTCCGGTGAACCAGCCCACCGCGAAGGTGACCGCGGCCGCCCCGGCGAAGAGGCCGAGGCCGGGCGCGCTGCGGAAGGCCCGCGCCCCCGCCGCCGCGGCGAGGCCACACAGGGCAGTGAGCCCCCAGCCGAGCGGGACGTCCATTCCGGGGAAGGCGCGCAGGAGG
>Ga0302299_10000934_pt1 | contig 17054 bp, 15 predicted proteins | sample III_Fen_N3_4_FD_198795 | JGI IMG/M metagenome (GOLD analysis project Ga0302299, IMG submission 198795) | Peat permafrost microbial communities from Stordalen Mire near Abisko, Sweden - III_Fen_N3_4 | ecosystem: Environmental > Terrestrial > Soil > Wetlands > Permafrost | place: Sweden: Abisko... | reverse complement strand
AACCTGGCCCTGATGTGCGTCGCCCACCACCACGCCGCCCACGAGCGCGGCTGGACCATCCGCCTGCGCGACGGCCTCACCGGCCACGAGCAGGGCTGCTGGGCGTTCGACCCACCACCCCTCCAACGCCGACGACTCCGGCCCCGACCAGCAGGGCCCGCCACCGACCACGACCCGACCGCCACTCCGGCGACTCGGTCGACCGGTGCTGCCCAACCCGCGCGATGTCGGGCAGCAGGCATCGGCTCTCGAGGCAACGGGTGTTGGCCACCGGAACACCCAGGGGGTTGATGCCAGACTCGCTTCTGTGGTGAGCATCGCGGTCTTCCCTTCCGGACCGTTCATGCGCTACTGGCGTGCCGACGCGGTTTCCGGTTTCGGCACCTATGTCACCTTGTTTGCCCTGCAGACGATGGTGGTGATCACGCTTCACGGCTCAGCAGCGGACATAGGCTGGCTCAACGCCGCACGGTGGCTGCCCTATCTGGTGTTCGGCTTCGTCGTTGGCGCCGTTGTCGACGGGAAGCGCCGCCTCCCCCTCATGATCAGGACCGACCTGGTTCAGGCGGTGCTGTTGATGGCTATCCCCCTGCTGTGGTGGGCCGGCCTGCTCTCCATGCCGACGCTCCTCCTGGTTGTCCTTGCCCTCGGGACCGCTTCGGTCGTCAACGTGGCAGCGGCCGTGTCGCTCCTGCCGCGGCTGGTCGAGCCGCAACACCTCCAGCAGGCTCACGCCCGCATCGACGGTGCCGACGCTGTCTCCATGACAGTGGGACCTGCGGCGGGAGGGCTGGTGGTAGCCGGGCTCGGTGCCCCTCTAGCCGTCCTGGTGGATTCCGTGACCTACCTGTACTCAGCGCTGACGCTGCGTCGTCTCGACGTCGACGAGCCGCCGTCGCGCGCAGGGGTCACGGCGCGAAGCTTGCTCCGCGAAGTGGTTCAGGGCATTCGATGGATCTACCGCGGGTCCGGCCTGTCCACGCTGGAGATATCCACTCACGTCTGGTGGGTCGGCAACGCGATCATGGGCGTCGTGCTCGCGCCCTACGTCCTGAGCGAGCTCTCTCTCACGGCATTTCAGTTCGGCATCATTGGCGCGGCCGGTGGAGTCGGTGCCCTGCTCGGCGCGACTATCACCACCCGGGTGGGCCGATGGTTGGGCACCGGGCGCACGATCGTCACCTGCCACGTCGTCACGACGCTCAGCGTGATCGTCATGGTGGTCGCTGGGCGCGGGCTGGAGACCGCGGCGGCGCTCATCATCCTCATGGCCGGGCAGGGTCTCTACGGTCTGGCACTCGGGATGAGCAACTCCCACCAGATGAGCTACCGCCAGCTGGTGACACCGGACGAGCTGCAGGCCCGCACGAACACCACGCTGCGTTCACTCAACCGAGCAGTCGTCGTTGTAGTTGCGCCGCTGGCGGGCATTCTCGCCGATGCCTGGGGAATCCGTCAGACCATGGTCCTGGCGGCGGTGATCTTCGCGCTGGTCGCTGTGGGGCTGGGCGGGACTACCTTCCGCGACGTGCGCGCTCCGGCGTGAGCGGGGAACGGGCTCTTCTGTGTCGATGCCGAGGTGCCGTTCTCGCTCGCCTCATCCGCGTCCGAGTCCGGTCACCGATGAGTACCCGCTCGTCGACTCATGCGCGCGGCCACACCGTGGCACCATCTGCAGATGGACGGCTTCGGAGTATTGGTCGGCGCTGGAACCCTGCGGAGCCCTTCTGCGGTGAACTCCTTCGCTCACCGTTGGACGGACGAGGGGGTGACCGTCGACGCGACCTTCACCGGTGGGCATCTGCTGCACCTCGCGGCTGCTGGCTGCGTGCTGAATGACGTATATCGCGAGGCTGCCCAGAGCGGGTTGCCGATCCGTGGCGTGCCCGTCGGCGCTGACGGCGCATTCGACGTGGACGACTGGCACTCGACCGGGATCGAATACTGGGTCGAGATCGACTGCGACGCTGAGCCGTCGGAAGTCGACGCACTGCTGCGGCGCGTTGACGCGGTGGCGGAGATCCCCAAGAGCATACGGGCGGGCACGAGCGTCGAACGCGTAGCTACGCCCTGACCGAGCCGAAGCCGCGACGAGCAGACGTGCCGATCTGACTCGCCCTGTTGACTGTGAACGCCTCGAGGCGACTGCACGGCGTCGACTCCATCGGCACGGCGCAGCGTGCTAGGAAGACGGTCGAAGCTTCGGGCGTACTTCGACGAGCAAGGGAGACAGGGGATGACGCGCTATCTCATCTCGTTCGACGACGGCGCGATGGACTTCCTGGAGGACGACCTGCCGGCGGTGGGCGAGGCCGCGCACGCGGTGCTCAAGGCGGCGCAGGACGCCGGCGTATGGGTCTTCGGCGGCGGCGTGCAGCGCCAGCAGGCGAGCATCGTGGCCACCGACGGTGCGATCGCCGACGGCCCCTTCCCGGAGACGAAGGCTGTCGTCGGCGGGTTCTCGATCATCGACGTGCCCACGCGCGACGAGGCGCTGGAGTGGGCGGCGAGGTTCGCCGCCGCCTGCCGCTGCGCCCAGGAGGTCCGCGAGATCATGGACGACCCCCTCGTCTGACGGGCGGTGATGCATGAGCCCGCGCGTCGAGATGTTGATCCGGCTGCTCACGTGAGCACGTGGTCGATCGAGGTGCGCGACCCCGAGGACGACGGCGCACGCGCTGCCGTACGGGCCTACGCGGCCGAGCTCGACGCGCGGCTCGGAGAGTCGTCGCCCACCATCGTCGATCCGGACCCAGGCGCCTACCGAGAGCCGCGGGGCCTCTTCCTGGTCGTGGTCGACGACCACGAGGTGCTCGGGTGCGCGGGCCTGCGCACCGTCGAGGTGGCGCCGTACGGCGCGGTCGCCGAGGTGAAGCGGATGTGGGTGTCGCCGCGGCTGCGCGGCCAGGGCGCAGGGCGCGCGCTGCTCGAGCGGCTGCATGCAGAGGCCCGCCGACGCGGACTCGCGCGCGCCGTGCTCGACAGCAAGCGCGAGCTGCTCGACGCGCGCCGCCTCTACCTCGCCGCCGGCTACTGCGACATCGAGCCGTACGGCGACAACACCGACGCCACGGCCTGGATGGGGCTTCACCTCGACGGCACCGGCTGGTGAGCCGTCGCCACGCCTGAGCAGTCTCAGCCGTGCACGACCTCGCCACCGACGACGGTGACGACCACCTCGGTCTCGAGGATCTCCTCAGGGCGCGCCGTGAGGACGTCGGCCGACAGCACGGCGAGGTCGGCGAGGGCGCCCGGCGCGAGCACCCCGCGGTCGCCGTCGCAGAAGTTCGCGAAGGCGCTGCCCACGGTGTAGGCGCGCAACGCGGTCTCGACATCGAGCGTCTCCTCCGGGATCCACACGCCGGTGCCGTCGAGGTCGGCCCGCGTCACCGCGGAGTAGAGGCCCACCATCGGGTCCATCTCCGCGACGTTCCAGTCGCTCGAGAACGCCAGCGTGGCGCCGGTCTCCGCGAGGCTGCGCATCGGCCACGCGTAGCGCCAGCGCTCGGGGCCGACGTTGGCTCGCCACTCCTCGACGATCGTGGGTGCGCAGTGCCGCGGCTGCATGCACGCGACGACGCCGAGCTCGCCGAAGCGCGCGACGTCGTGCTCGTCGACGCACTCGACGTGCACGATCTGGTGGCGGCTGTCGCGCGGGCCGTTCACCCGTCGGGCGTGCTCGAAGGCGTCGAGCACGGTGCGGATGCCGCGGTCGCCGGTCGCGTGCACGAAGCACTGCAGGCCCCGCGCGTCGAGCCCAGCGATGAGCTCGTCGAACTCGGTCGGCTCGTAGTACGTGCGCCCGCTGGTGTCCGGGCGGTTGGCGTAGGGCGCGAGCATCGCCGCGGTGTGCGGCTCGATGATGTCGTCGATGTAGAGCTTGATCGGGCCGAGCCGGAAGCGGTCGTCCTGGTGCGCGGCGATCGCGGCCTCGAACTCCGCCACGTCGGAACCGGTCGTGCCGACCGGGTGGAACAGCGCCGCGATCACGCGCGAGCGCATGCGCCCCTCTGAGCGGGCCCGCTCGAACAGCGCGATGTCGTCCAGCGAGTTCTGCGGCTCGACGACCGTGGTGATGCCGTACGACGCCGCCATGTCGAGCCCGAGCAGGAGGCCTTCGTACTGCGCCTCGACGCCGAACAGCGACGGGATCTGCTCGGCCAGCGCCCCGAGGCCGGCGCGCGACAACCCGTATGTCGCGTAGTCGTGGAGGTAGCCGGTGAGCCGGCCCGGCTCGTCGTGCTCGAACCGGCCGTACGGCACCCACACCGTGTCGTCGGCGAGGCCGAGCGCCGCGATCGCCTCGCGGTTGAACAGCGCGGCATGGACGCTGTAGTCGAGCAGCATCGCCGGTCGCCCGCCGCACAGCCCCGCGAGGTCGTCGGCGTGCGGGTGACGCCCCGGGGGGAACGCGGCGTAGTCGAATCCTTCGCCGAGGATCCACGGAGCGCGGGGGTGCTCGTCGAGCCACGCTGCTATGCGTGCGGCGATCTCGCCCAGCGACTTCGCGCCACCGAGCTGCACGGCGCCCGTCCCAGAGCCGAGGCGCACATGGTTGTGCGCGTCGACGACGCCCGGGATCACGAGGCGCCCCGCGGCATCGAGCTCGGCGGCACCGGCCGGCGCCTGGTCGAGCACCTCGGTGCCGCCGACCGCGACGATGCGTCCATCGTGCGCGACGAGGGTGCTCGCCCACGGTCGCGACGGGTCGGCGGTCCAGATGCGAGCGTCGCGCACGACGAGGTCCACGGCGTCCTCCTAGCGGGTCGGAGCCACCGAGGCTAGTGCCCGCTGCGCCATGCCCGTCAGTGCAGGTGCTGGAGCAGGTCGTAGACCACGAACGCCGGCCAGAGGATCGCCTCCACGAAGGCCCAGATGTGCAGCCAGAAGCCGTCGGCGTTCTGCCAGTAGTACACGAGCGCGCCGATGAGCCCCAGCCCGTAGACCGCTCCGGCGCCGCCCGCTCCGGCTGCGCTCGATCGTGCGGTGGTTCCCGACATGACCCCTCCTCGGGCTCGCAGTCGTTCAGACGTCGTTGTGCAGGACGGCGGCACCGCCGAAGGCGCCGCCGGCGAGGTCAGCCAGCGCGAGATCGGCGTCGGCCATGGCGTACGCCGTGGTGGTGGCTCGTACGCCGACGGCCGCGGCCTCGCGCAGGAACGCCTCTCCGTCGTCGCGCGTGTTCGCGGTGACGCTGCGCAGCACGCGCTCCTGGAACAGCTCGTGCTCGTAGTCGAGCGCGGGGATGGGCGACACCCAGATGCCGGCGACCGCGAGCGTGCCGCCGCGGTCGAGCGCGCGCAGTGCGACCGGGACGAGATCTCCTGCCGGCGCGAACAGGATCGCGCCCTCGAGCGGCTCGGGCGGTTCGTCCGTGGCGCCGCCCACGGAGCGGCAACCGAGCTCGCGCGCGAGCTGCTGGTTGCGCTCGCCGCGCGTCAGGACGTGCACGCGCAGACCGCGAGCCAGCGCGATCTGCGCCGTGAGGTGCGCCGAGCCGCCGAAGCCGTAGATGCCCAGGCTCCCGCCCTCGGGGACAGCAGCCGTCCGCAGCGCGCGGTAGCCGATGATGCCGGCGCACAGGAGCGGAGCGGCCTGCTCGTCCTCGAGCGTCGCGGGCAGCGGGTAGGCGAACTCCTCGTCGACCAGGCACGCGTCGGCGTACCCGCCGTCGACGTCCCAGCCGGTGAAGGTGGGGGAGAGGCACAGGTTCTCGCGGCCCGCCCGGCAGAAGCGGCAGGTGCCGCAGGTGCGACCCAGCCAGGCGGCACCGACGCGGTCGCCCACCGTGAGTCGCCGGCAGCCGGCACCGAGAGCGTCGACGACACCGACGACCTCATGACCGGGCACGACCCCGTGCCGTCGCGGCAGCAGGTCGCCCTCGGCGAGGTGGAGGTCGGTGCGGCAGACGCCGCAGCAGCGCACGCGCACCCGCACCTGCCCGGCTCCGGGTTCGGGATCTGCGAGGTCGACGCGACGGAGGGGCCCGGTCGCGATCGGCCCGGGGGAGTCCACGACCCATGCGCGCACGGCTCCAGCCTCCCACCTCTGCGGGGCGGGTGGCGGCGCGTCCCGCGGGTCGGAACACCGTCACGGGCGCTCCGGGGCGTGCGGCAGGATGTCCCCGTGCTCACCCGCGCGGTACGCCGTCGTCACGTCGACCTGCGACGCGTCACGAGCATGTCCTGTCGCCTCCGCTGACCCCAGCCCCGCGCGCACGCGCTCCGAGCCGACCCTCCAGGACCCCCCATGACCGACGCACCCGCCATCCCCGTCCTCGACATCTCGCGTTTCCGGGGCACGCCCGTCGAGCGCGAGGCCTTCCTCGCCGACCTGCGGCACGCCGCCCACGACGTCGGCTTCCTCTACGTCGTGGGCCACGGTGTGGAGCAGAAGATCGTCGACGACGTCTTCGCCGCGGCAGCGGCGTTCTTCGCGCTGCCCCTCGAGCAGCGCCAGGCCATCGACAACCTCACGTCGCCCCAGTTCCGCGGCTACACGCGCGTGGGCTACGAGCACACCAACGGCCGGCCCGACCGCCGCGAGCAGCTCGACATCGGCGTCGAGCGCCCCGCGCTCGAGGTCGGCCCCGACGACCCGGCCTACCTGCGGCTCATCGGCCCGAACCAGTGGCCCGAGGGGCAGCCCGAGCTCAAGCGTGCGGTGCTGGCCCACCAGGACGCCGCCGAACGGGTCAGCAAGGAGGTCCTCGGGGCGTTCGCCGTGGCCCTCGGCCAGGACGAGCACTACTTCGAGCAGTGGTTCGACGACGAGTCGCACAACCACCTCAAGGTGATCCGCTACCCCGGTTGTGGCGACGAGCCTGACGACCAGGGCGTCGGCGCCCACAAGGACTACGGCTTCCTCGCCCTCCTCGTGCAGGACGACTTCGGCGGCCTCCAGGTGCAGAGCCTCGACGGCCAGTGGCTCGACGCGGCACCGCTCGCCGGGTCGTTCGTCCTCAACATCGGCGAGATGCTCGAGGTGATGACCCAGGGCTACCTGCGGGCCACCGTGCACCGGGTGGTGAGCCCGACCGGCGACGTCGACCGCTACTCGGTGCCGTTCTTCCTCGGGCCGCGGCTCGACGCCGAGGTGCCCGTGATGCCGTTGCCCCCGGAGCTGGCGGCGGAGTCGCGCGGCGTCGACCAGGACCCCGACAATCCGCTCCTCGCGCACTTCGGCGAGAACACCCTCAAGGGCTGGCTGCGAGCCCACCCCAAGGTCGCGGAGGTCTGGTGGTCCGACGTCCTCGAGGCTCAGGGAGCCTCGTCCTCGGGGCTCGTGTGACGGACGGGACGAGCGGGGCGGATCGACGCCAAGGGGTGACCTGCCCCCGCCCCGGTCGCGTCGTTGGGCCGTTAGGGTGACGGCTTAACCAGCGCGGCGCAGGGTCTGCGCCGCCGCATGAGAAGGGCCCGCCAGTGCGCACCGTGGTCGCGAGAGCCGCTGCGGTCGTGGCCGCCGGTCTCCTGGTGGCCCTGGTGCCCGCGACGGCCGCGTGGGCCGATCCCGTCGTCTCGATCACCTCGCCCGGCGACGGCTTCTTCGCGGGCACCGTCCAGATCTCGGTGACGGCCACCGGGGACTCCGGCGACTCGGCCGTGTCGATCGGTCTCCAGCTCGACGGCACGGGCATCAGCGGCAGCGACACCGCGTGCCCGGTGAGCCTGGTCGACCCGCCCACCTGCACGCTCACCATCCCGTGGGACAGCTCGGCCAAGCCCGAGTACCTCGGGACGCACTCGCTGCGGGCCGTCTTCACCGAGCAGCTGCCCGACCTGAGCACGATCACCGGGGTGTCGGTACCCATCACCGTCACGATCGAGAAGGTGCCGGTCGTCGCCATCGACGCTCCGGTGCTCGGGTCCGGCGTCACCGGGAGCGTCGACGTCGCCGTGTCGGCGTCCACCGACGCGGGCGACTCCGACCCGCCCGCGTCCATCTCGCTGACGGCCACCCCCGCGGGCGGCAGCCCGTCTCCGGTCGGCACCCACGTCTGCGGGAGCGCGACGACCTGCTCGGGCACCATCACCTGGAACTCGTCCTCCTTCGACGGCGCCGTCACCCTCACCGCGAAGGTCACGACCGCCAACGGGCTGACACGCAGCGTCGACCTGCCCGTCGTCGCCGAGACGCCGACGGTCGCGATCACCGCCCCCACCGCGGGCTCGTCGGTGTCGGGGAACGTCCAGGTGTCGGTGCACGCCACGTCCACGCAGGCGGCGCTCGACCCGCTCGGGTCGGCCGGGCTCTACGTCGACGGCACGCTCGTCGACTCCCTGCCCTGCGCGGCCCCGGCCTCGGGCACCTGCGACCAGGTGCTCTCGTGGGACGCCACCGGCGCCAGCATCGGCCCGCACACCCTCACCGCGAAGGTCGCGACCAACCTCGGCATCACCGTGACGAGCGCCGACGTGGGCGTGTCGGTGGCCGCTCCACCGGCGACCGTGAGCATCAGCAGTCCGCGCGCCCGCGCGACCGTCCGCGGCACCGTCAAGGTCGGCGTCACCGCAGCCACGAGCGGGAGCTCGGTCGACGTGCCTCGCCGCGTCGACATCTTCGTCGACGGCCTGCCGTTGATCGGACGCCGCTGCCCGGTCGCCACGAGCCACAGCTGCGTGCTCACCATCCCGTGGGACACGGCGCGCCTCGCGGGCGGCCACCGGCTCACCGCCCGCGTCACGACGACGGTGGGGGACCAGGTCTTCTCCGCGCGCGTCCGCGTCTGGGTCTTCACCGGCAGCGTGCTGCGCCTCTCGCGCGTCGGCGTCGTTCCCGCGGGCCGCACGGTCACCGTGCACGGACGCGTCGTCTCCACCACCACGAAGCACGGCGTCGGCGGCGCCTCGGTGCGGCTGACCAAGGTGACCGGCCTGGGCTCGGTTCTGGTGCACCGGGTCACCACCGCCAGCGACGGCACCTTCGCCTACACCTTCCGGGCCCTCGTCACCACGCGCGTGATCGCGCGCGCGTCGGCACCCTGGCTCGTCACGTCGGCCTCGTCGCTGACGCAGCCGGTCCGGGCTCCCGTGCACTGCGCGCTGTCCGTGACCTCCGTGCGCTCGGGCAAGATCGGGAGCGGCGCGTGCACGGTCGCCTCGCTCCGGGCCGGGACGTCGGTGGCGCTCTACTACACGATCCGGGGGCGCACGACGCTGCTCGCCAGCGGCGCCACGCGCGGGTCGACCATCCCGTTCACGTTCCGGTTCACCACGCGCGGCTTCTACACGCTCAAGGTCGTGATCGGGGCCAGCGCCGTCTACGTGAAGACGACGAGCGCCACGATGGGGGTGACGGTCCGATGACTCGCCGCACTGCCACGCTCCTCGCCGCGGGCGCCGCCGCGGGCGCCCTTCTCCTCGCCGGCTGCGGCTCGTCCTCGTCGCCGAGCGTCACGGCGCCGGACCCGTCCGCGTCCGCCGTCACCCTGTCGTCCGACCCCGCCACATGCACGAAGGCCACGAAGACCTCCGACTGCACCGTGCGGGTCTGGTACTCCAACGTGTCGCGCTCGAACGTCGACGTCGACCCGACGAGCACCAGGCTGGTCGACGCCACGGGCGCGGCCTACCGTCCGGTGCCCCAGGGCGACGTGCCCGCGGGCCTGCTCGTCACCCCGGGCGGCAAGGTGTTCGTCGTCTGGACCCTGACGCTCCCGGTCGACACGTCGCTGTCGGCGGTCACCTGGCTCGGAACCGACGGCCTCTCGCAGACTGCGCCTCTCGTGCTCGCCGCCACCGGCTCGTCGCCGAGCCCGTCGCCGACCGCGTCGGCCAAGCCCACGCCGAAGCCGACCCCCAAGCCCAAGCCCAAGCCGACGCCCGTCGCGACGAAGAAGACGACGACGTCGACCGGCTCGAGGTCCAACGGCGGGTCGAAGCCGACGGCGTCGAAGCCACCCGTGAGCGGCACGATCGGCTAGCTGCTCGGCGCGTCGCCGTCAGGCGCGCTCAGCCGTCCCACCACAAGGTCGCGCTGCGCCGCGTGCCGGCGGGTCCCGCGTCGGAGAGCATGGCCGCCACCTCCGGCTCGCGCTCCTCCGGCAGGCACAGCCGGACGCGCACGACCCGAGCGTGCTCCTCGGGCGTCAGCGTGGTGCGGGTCTCGAAGGCGACGTCGTCCCACACGTCGAGGCGTGCGTCGATACCCGCCTCCTGCGCGACGGCGAGGCAGTCCTGCGCCGTCGGTCCGTCGGGCCGTTCGAGGTCCCAGAACCTCCGCCAGTACGGCGCGAGGTGCGACAGCGGGTGAGTCCACGGCAGCTCGACCACGACCCGTCGTGACGCCCGCGAGCCCAGCGCCTGGAGGAACGGAGCGAGGTCCGGCACGTTGTAGGCGACGTGATGGCACACCACCACGTCTGCGACGGGCACGGCGGCCGCGACGTCGGGCCAGCGTCCGACGACCTCGGTGTGCACGGCACCCCGCGCCTGCGCCGCGTAAGCGAAGCGCTCCAGCATCACGGCGCTCTCGTCGACCCCGATGAGCCGCGCCGCCGGCGGGACGAGCGGGACGGACGCGCGCCCGCCTCCGCACCCGACGTCGAGCACCGTCCCGCCCGCCGGCAGCGCCTCGCGGGAGCGGGCGTGCGAGGGCGTCGTCAGCTCGTCGGCGACGACCGTGAACATCGCGGGCGGCAGCACCCACGGGTCCTCCAGCGCCTGCGCCAGGATCGCGTCGGGGATGGCCCAGGCGGCGAGGTCGTCCGACCACTGCTGTGCCGCCGTCGTCATGGGTCCAGGCTACGGCGTGCCGCGCTGCGAGGGTCCGTGCCGCGGAGAGAGGATCGGGTCGTGGCAGCCGACGTGCGTGAGGCCTTCGACGACGCCATGGCGTCGCCGGAGTTCGTGACGCGTCTCGGCGTCGCGGCGGTGCTGGCGGGCTTCCGGCCGGGGGAGACACTGCTCATCACCGGCTCGTGCCGCGACGAGCTCTGCTTCCCGTTCGGCGACGACCTGCAGGCGACGTGGGGGTCGTCGTTCCACATCGGGTCGCTCGGCGGGCTGCTGTTCCTCGGCCGCACCGGGCTCGCGGCGGCCGCGGCGCACGCACCGCGCGAGTCGCGTCGTCGTCGCTACCTCGTCGTGGCCACCACGCACGTGGGCATCACCGACGACGGCGTGCTCGGCCGCGTGCGTCGGCCGCACCAGGAGGTCGCGTCGTCGGCGTGCGGCGCCCTCGTCGCGCTGCACGACGAGATCGTCTCCGGGCAGGACCTCACCGAGCTCGACCCCGACGATCTCGAGCAGGGTCTGGTCCGGCGCCGCCTCGCGCACCTGTGGCCGTGGGGCGAGAGCCTCTCGGTGCTCGACGTCACGCTGGCGGCGCGCGACGCCATCCGCGACGACCTGCTGCGGCTGCGCGGTGCGCTCGACCTCGACGGCGCGTCCGACATCCTCGTGGTCACCGGCGTCCTCGTGCACGCCGGCGAGGGCGACTGGGTCGCCGGGCACACGATCAGGCGCTCGCACCCCGACGGGCGCGTCGAGGATCTCGCCATCTGACCGCGAGGTCGCGGCTTCGATCACGTGGGATAGCGTCGGAGCCCGACGGAAGGACGCGGATGGGCCTGGGACTGCGACGCGCGCTCGCCCGTGCACGCGCTGGCAAGGTGCTCGACGTCGACGAGGTGGCCGAGCTGCTCGAGGCCCGCGGCGACGACCTCACGGCACTGTCGGAGATCGCCGCCCGGCTGCGCGACCAGGGGCTCGAGGCCGCAGGCCGCCCCGGCGTGGTCACCTACTCCCGCAAGGTCTTCATCCCGCTCACCCGCCTGTGCCGCGACCGCTGCCACTACTGCACGTTCGCGACCGACCCGGCGTCGCTGCGTCGCGACGGGCACGACATGTACCTCTCGCCCGACGAGGTGCTCGAGATCGCCCGCCAGGGCGCGGCGCTCGGGTGCAAGGAGGCGCTGTTCACGCTCGGCGACCGCCCGGAGGACCGCTGGCCGCAGGCCGCGCGGTGGCTCGAGGAGCAGGGCTACGCCGACACGCTGTCGTACGTGCGCGCCATGGCCGTGCGCGTGCTCGAGGAGACCGGGCTGCTGCCGCACCTGAACCCAGGTGTGCTGTCCTGGGCCGAGCTGCAGCGGCTCAAGCCCGTAGCGCCCTCGATGGGTCTGATGCTCGAGACGACCGCGACGCGCCTGTGGTCCGAGCCCGGCGGCGTGCACCACGGCTCGCCCGACAAGGAACCGGCCGTACGGCTGCGCGTTCTCGAGGACGCCGGGCGCCACGCGATCCCCTTCACGACCGGGATCCTGGTGGGTATCGGCGAGAGCACGCGCGAGCGCTCCGAGTCGCTGTTCGCGCTGCGTACGGCGGCGCGCGAGCACGGTCACGTGCAGGAGGTGATCGTGCAGAACTTCCGCGCCAAGCCCGACACCGCGATGCGCCACGTCGACGACGTGGGTCTCGAGGAGTACCTCGCCGCGGTCGCCACCGCGCGCATCGTGCTCGGTCCGCGGATGCGCATCCAGGTTCCGCCCAACCTCTCCGAGCCGCACGAGCTCGCGCTGCTGCTCGCCGCCGGCGTCGACGACTGGGGCGGCGTCTCGCCCCTCACGCCCGACCACGTGAACCCCGAACGGCCCTGGCCGCATCTCGACGACCTCGCCCGGATCACCGCCGAGTCGGGTTTCGCGCTGCGCGAGCGGCTCACCGTGCACCCCGAGTTCGTGCGCCGCGAGGAGCCCTGGCTCGACCCGCGCGTGCTCCCGCACGTGCGCGCCCTGGCGGCCGACGACGGCCTCGCGGTCGAGGGACGCGTGCCCGTGGGCCTGCCGTGGCAGGAGCCCGACGCGGCTCTCGTGCCGCTGGGCCGCACCGACCTCCACCTGTCGATCGACACCGAGGGCCGCACCGGCGACCGGCGCAGCGACTTCGACGAGGTCTACGGCGACTGGGAGGCGATCGGCGACCACGTCCGCGCGATCGACCTCCGCGCACCCGAACGCCTCGAGTCCGAGGTGAAGGCGGCGTTGCGCAGCGCCGAGCGAGAGCCGTCGGCGATGTCCGATGACGACGCCCTCGCGCTCATGAGCTGCGACGGGTCCGCGCTCGAGGCGCTGTGCGCCCTGGCCGACGACGTCCGTCGTGACCGCGTCGGCGACGAGGTCACCTACGTCGTCAACCGCAACATCAACTTCACCAACGTCTGCTACACGGGCTGCCGGTTCTGCGCCTTCGCGCAACGGCGCACCGACGCCGACGCCTTCTCGCTGTCGTTCGACGACGTCGAGGTGCGTGCCGCGGAGGCGTGGGGCATCGGCGCCACCGAGATCTGCATGCAGGGCGGCATCGACCCCCAGCTGCCGGGTTCGGCGTACTTCGACCTCGCCCGCGCGGTGAAGCGCGGAGCGCCCGAGATCCACCTGCACGCGTACAGCCCGATGGAGGTCGTCAACGGCGCGTCGCGCTGCGGCCTGTCGATCGAGGAGTTCCTGGTCGCCGCGAGGGAGGCCGGCGTCGGGTCGCTGCCCGGCACCGCCGCGGAGATCCTCGACGACGACGTCCGGTGGGTTCTCACCAAGGGCAAGCTGCCGACCTCGCAGTGGATCGAGGTGGTGACCACCGCGCACCGCGTCGGCATCCCCACGACGAGCACGATGATGTACGGGCACGTCGACGCGCCGCGGCACTGGGTCGCGCACCTGCGCCTGCTCGCCGACATCCAGCGCGAGACGGGCGGCTTCACCGAGTTCGTGCCGCTCCCGTTCGTGCACCACAACGCGCCGATCTACCTCGCGGGGGTCGCGCGCACCGGCCCGACCCGTCGCGACAACCGTGCCGTGCACGCGATGGCGCGCCTCCTGCTCGACGGCCTCGTCGACCACGTGCAGTGCTCGTGGGTCAAGCTCGGCGACGACGGCTGCCGCGGGGTGCTGGCCGGGGGGGTCGACGACCTCGGCGGCACGCTCATGGAGGAGACCATCTCGCGCATGGCCGGCTCCGAGTTCGGCTCCGCCAAGACCGCACGCGAGATCGCCGAGGTCGCGGCTGGTGCGGGACGACCGGTGCGGCAGCGCACGACCACGTACGGCGAGGTGCCGACCGAGCGCATCGCGGCCGTGGCGCGGGCCGAGGCCGAGGGACGCTCGCTGCTCCCGCTCGTCCCCGGCTGAACGACGGACAGCGCCGGTCGAACGTGGGACGACGGGACCACATGGTGGAACATGTGCTCACGAACCGGCGGCGCCTCTCTTGCCCCGCGGTCGGCCGGACCTACACTCGCAGGACGTCTTGTCTCGTGCGAAGGAGCACGCCGTGGCCGCGCGTCACCCCGACTGGTCGTCCGACGCCGGTCAGCAGGTGCTCGACGCCCTGCCCGCGGGCGACCGGCTCGTGCTCCCCGCGCTGCAGGCGCTCCAGCACGCGTTCGGCCATGTGCACGACGAGGCCGTGCCCCTGGTCGCCTCGCTGGTCAATGTGTCGGTCGCCGAGGTTCACGGAGTCCTGACCTTCTACCACGACCTGCGGCGCACGCCGCCCGCCTCGGTCACCGTGATCCTGTGCACCGCCGAGGCCTGCCAGGCCAACGGCTCGCGTGCGCTCGTGTCCGAGGTCGAGGAGTCGCTGGCCAAGCTCGGCGGTCGCACCTCCGACGGCGCCGTCGAGGTTGCCGAGGTGTTCTGCCTGGGCAACTGCGCGCTCGGACCGGCAGCGCTGGTCAACGGCCGGCTGTGCGGCCGGCTCGACCTCGACCGTCTCGTGGCCGCCGTCGGCGCGGCGCGCGCGGAGGTGGGCGCGTGACCACCGTCTACGTCCCGTGCGACAGCGCCGCCGTCTCGATCGGCGCCGACGACGTGGCGCGCGCCATCGCCGAGCGGGCCGCCGCGCGCGGCCTCGACGTCACCGTCGTGCGCAACGGCACGCGCGGCATGCTGTGGCTCGAGCCGCTGGTCGAGGTCGCCACCGACCGTGGGCGCCTGGGCTACGGCCCGGTCGAGGTGGGCGACGTGGCCTCGTTGTTCGACGCCGGGTTCCTCGACGGCGCCGGCCACCCGCTGGCTCTCGGAGTCGTGGCCGAGATCCCGTGGCTGGCTTCGCAGACGCGCATCACCTTCCAGCGCGTGGGCGTCATCGACCCGCTCGACTTCGACGACTGGCGGGCGCACGGCGGGCTGCTGGGCCTGCGGCGCGTCATCACCGCAGGGGCCGTCGAGGTGATCGACGAGCTGGTGGCCTCGGGCCTGCGCGGACGCGGCGGCGCGGGCTTCCCCGCGGGCATCAAGTGGCGCACGGTCGCAGCCGCCGAGTCCGACCAGAAGTACGTGTGCTGCAACGCCGACGAGGGCGACAGCGGCACCTTCGCCGACCGGATGCTGCTCGAGGGCGACCCGTTCACGCTCATCGAGGGCATGGTGATCGCGGGTCTGTCGGTCGGTGCGACCCAGGGCTTCATCTACTCGCGGTCGGAGTACCCGGTCGCCAACGACACCTTCCGCGCGGCCATCGAGACCGCCTACCGCGAGCACATGCTCGGCGACGACGTGCTCGGTGCGGGCGTCTCGTTCCACCTCGCGCTGCGGGAGGGGGCCGGCGCCTACATCTGCGGCGAGGAGACCTCCATGCTGGAGAGCCTCATGGGCAACCGCGGCATGGTGCGCAGCAAGCCCCCGCTGCCCGCTCTCGAAGGGCTGTTCGGCAAGCCGACGCTGGTCAACAACGTTCTCACCCTCGCGACGGTCCCGATGATCGTGGCCGACGGCGGCGCTGCCTACGGCGCCGCAGGGTTCGAGCGCTCGCGGGGCACGCAGGTGTTCCAGCTCTCCGGCAACGTCGCACGCGGCGGCATCGTCGAGCTCCCCTTCGGGCTCACCCTGCGCGAGCTCGTCGAGGGCTACGCCGGCGGCACGCGGTCGGGGCGCCCGGTCCGCGCGGTGCAGGTGGGCGGACCGCTCGGCGCCTACATCCCGGCGTCCGGGCTCGACGTCCCGCTCGACTACGAGTCGATGATCGCCATCAACGGCATGGTGGGCCACGGCGGCGTGGTCGTGTTCGACGACACCGTCGACATGGCCGAGCAGGCGCGGTTCGCCATGGAGTTCTGCTCGCGCGAGTCGTGCGGCAAGTGCACGCCCTGCCGCGTCGGCTCCGTCCGAGGGGTCGAGACGATCGACAAGATCCGATCCGGGGTCGACCGCGCCGACAACCTCGCGCTGCTCGACGACCTGTGCACGCTCATGACCGACGGCTCGCTCTGCGCCATGGGCAGCCTCACGCCGCTGCCCGTGCGCAGCGCTCTCACGCACTTCGCAGAGGACTTCGAGCGATGACGCTGACCCACGACACCGACCTCGGCACCCCGGCACGCGAGAGCGACCGCACGGTGACCGTCACCGTCGACGGCGTCCCGGTGGCGGTGCCCGCCGGCACCTCGGTCATGCGCGCGGCGGGCGAGACCGGCTGCGCCATCCCGAAGCTGTGCGCCACCGACTCCCTCGAGCCGTTCGGCTCGTGCCGCCTGTGCCTCGTCGAGATCGACGGCCGCAAGGGCACACCGGCGTCGTGCACCACCCCCGTCGAGGACGGCATGGTCGTGCGCACCCAGACCCCGCGCCTGGAGAAGCTGCGCCGCGGTGTCATGGAGCTCTACATCTCCGACCACCCGCTCGACTGCCTGACCTGCCCGGCCAACGGCGACTGCGAGCTGCAGGACATGGCCGGCGTCGTGGGGCTGCGCGAGGTGCGCTACGGCTACGACGGCGCGAACCACATCGAGTCGTTCACCGACGACAGCAACCCGTACTTCTCCTTCGACGACAGCAAGTGCATCGCGTGCAGCCGTTGCGTGCGCGCCTGCGCCGAGGTGCAGGGCACGTTCGCGCTCACGATCGCCGGGCGCGGCTTCGACTCTCGGGTGAGCCCGGGCGGCACCACGTTCTTCGACAGCGAGTGCGTGTCGTGCGGGGCCTGCGTGGAGGCCTGCCCGACCTCGACGCTGCAGGAGAAGACCGTCATCGAGCTCGGCACGCCCACGCGGCAGGTCGAGACCACCTGCGCCTACTGCGGTGTCGGCTGCTCGTTCACCGCCGAGCTGCGCGGCGA
>Ga0302299_10000931_pt1 | contig 17060 bp, 13 predicted proteins | sample III_Fen_N3_4_FD_198795 | JGI IMG/M metagenome (GOLD analysis project Ga0302299, IMG submission 198795) | Peat permafrost microbial communities from Stordalen Mire near Abisko, Sweden - III_Fen_N3_4 | ecosystem: Environmental > Terrestrial > Soil > Wetlands > Permafrost | place: Sweden: Abisko... | reverse complement strand
CGGGTGGTGGTGCTGGCCGTCCTGCTCGCCATGCTCGCCGGCGGCATCGCGCTGGGCCGCCGGACGCCCGAGGTCACGCCGGTCCGGGTCGCGACCGCGGGTCTCGACGGGCCCGAGGTCCCGCCGGCCGACGCGGTCTCGACGGCGTGGTACTGCTCGGCGGGCACGTCGTCGCGAGGTGGATCGGAGGACGAGACCATCTACGTGGCCAACCTCTCGCCCGAGCCGATCACCGCCGACGTCACGGTCGACCCGGGGAGCGGCCAGGACCCCCAGACCGCGCGGCTCCAGATCGACGGCTACGAGCGGGCCAGCCTGCCCGTGTCCGAGGTCCTGGCGGTCGACAGCCCCGGCGTCGTCGTCGAGGTGGCCGGCGGCGCCGCGGTGGTCGAGCACGAGATCCGCAACGCCGGTGACCTCGCGATGAGCCCGTGCTCCCACGAGCCGTCGGCCACGTGGTACTTCGCGGGGGGCGGCACGCCCAAGGGCACGACGCAGGCGCTCGAGCTGTTCAACCCGTTCGGCGACGACGCGATCGTCGACATCGCCTTCCTCACCGAAGGCGGGGTGCAGGAGCCCCAGGCCATGCAGGGTCTCGTCGTGGGGCGTCGGAGCAAGGTGCTGGTGCCGGTGACCGACCTCGTCGCCCGTCAGGAGCGCGTCGCGACGGTGATCCGCACCCGGACCGGCCGGGTGGTGGCCGAGCAGATCCGGACCTTCGACGGCACCGACGGTCGCTCCGGGCTCACCCTGTCACTCGGCGCCGCCGCGCCCCGCCAGCAGTGGACGCTGCCGGTCGCGCAGGCCCAGACCGGCGCCACCGGCGTCGTCGCGATCGCCAACTTCGGGCTGACGCCCGCCTCGGTCGAGGTGGCGGTGCTGCTCTCCGGCGAAGGGGTGCTCGTGCCCGAGACCGTCGACGTGCCGTCACGGTCGGTCGTGCACTTCGACCCCAGCCCACGGATCCCGGTGGGGACCACCTACTCCCTCGTCGTGACGGCGCAGGGCGACAAGGCGGTGGTCGCGGAGGCCGTCGTCACCGCGCCGAACGGCGCGGCCACCACGATCGGAGCCTCGACCGCGGCGCGCCGCTGGGCGTTCGCCGGCTCACCCGACCGCGCGTCCTCGGCCGTGGTAGCCGTCAACCGCGGTGCCGTCCCGCTCACCGTCGAGCTGCGTGCGTACACGGCCGGCGATCCGAACAGCCCGCACAGCGCACCGGCCATCGCGGTGGCGCCCGGCACCTCCGTCCGCTTCGACCTCGACGAGTGGGGGATCGACCCCGACCAGGTCCTCGTGGTGGCCGCCGACGGGCCCATCGTGGTCGGGCGGGAGACCTACGCGGGTGGCGTCTCGCTCGCCCTCGGCATCCCCTTCGCCGACTGAGATGATCGCCCGGCTCCTGATCGCGGCCGCGCTCGTCGTGGTGGTCCTGGTGGTCGCGCTGATCGCGCGTCGCCGGCGTCGTCCCGCCCCGCCGCCGCGCACGCCGTACCCCACCCCGCGCCAGCTCGACCGGGCCGACTTCCCGCGTCCCGACGCACCGTGGCTCGTCGCGTACTTCTGGTCGCGCACGTGCGACTCGTGCGCCGGGCTCGAGCCCAAGGTCACGGTGCTCGCCAGTGACGCGGTGGCCACGTGCACGCTCGAGGCCACCGACCAGCGTGACCTGCACCGGCGCTACGAGATCGCGGCGATCCCGATGATCCTCGTGGCCGACGCCGACGGGGTGGTGCAGCGGGCGTTCGTGGGCGCGGTCAGCGCCACCGATCTGTGGGCGGCGCTGGCCGAGGTGCGCTCACCCGGGAGCGTCCCCGAACCGGGACTGGGTGCCCTCGAGGACTGAGGTCTCGGGCTCGATGGGCGGCGGGAGCTCACCATCGCCGGAGCGGACCTCGGTGACCGAGCCGTCGGCGTGGCGGATCTTGCGGAACCCTCCGGCCGTGCGGCCCATGGCCGCGTCGACCAGGCGGCTGACCTCGGCGCCGTCGATCGTCTCGTGCTCGAGCAGGGCCCGGGCCACCGCGTCGAGACCGACGCGGTGCTCCTCGAGGATCTTGCGGACCCGCGACTCCTCGTCGCGCAGGATCCGCTCGACCTCCTCGTCGATGACCCGGGCGGTCTCGTCGGAGTAGTCGCGGGTGTGCATGAGGTCCTCGCCGAGGAACACCGCACCCTGGCTGCCCCACGCCATCGGGCCGATGCGCTCCGACATCCCCCACTCGCGGGCCATCTTCCGGGCGAGCTCGGTGACCCGCACCAGGTCGTTCTGCGCGCCGGTGGACAGGTGGCCGAAGACGATCTCCTCGGCGAGGCGACCGCCGAGCGCGACCCCGATGGAGTCGGTGATGTACTCCTGCTTGTAGATGTGGCGCTCCTCGACCGGGAGCTGCTGGGTCACGCCCAGTGCCATGCCGGTGGGGAGGATGGTGACCTTGTGGACCGGGTCGGCGTTGTCGAGGACGTAGGCGAGCACGGCGTGGCCGCCCTCGTGGTAGGCGACCACCTCCTTCTCCTCCTCGGTGAGGGCCATCGACTCGCGCTTGAGGCCCATGAGCACCCGGTCGCGCGCGGCCTCGAAGTCCTCGGCGTGCACGAGCTTGGCGCCGCGCCGCACTGCGAACAGCGCGGCCTCGTTGACGAGGTTGGCCAGATCGGCGCCGCTCATCCCCGGGGTGCCCCGGGCGATGATCTCGATGTCGACGTCGTCGGACACCTTCTTGTTCTTGAGGTGCACCCGCAGGATCGCGACCCGCTCGTCCTGGGTGGGGAGCGGCACCACGATCTGGCGGTCGAACCGGCCGGGCCGCAGCAGCGCCGGGTCGAGCACGTCGGGGCGGTTGGTCGCGGCCATCACCACGATGCCCTCGGTGGCCTCGAAGCCGTCCATCTCCGCGAGCATCTGGTTCAGCGTCTGCTCGCGCTCGTCGTGGCCACCGCCGAGGCCGGCGCCCCGCTTGCGGCCGATCGAGTCGATCTCGTCCACGAAGATGATCGCCGGCGCCTGCTTGCGGGCGGTCTGGAACAGGTCGCGCACCCGCGCCGCGCCGACGCCGACGAACATCTCCATGAAGTCGGATCCCGTGACCGACACGAAGGGCACCCCGGCCTCACCGGCGACGGCGCGCGCGATGAGCGTCTTGCCGGTGCCGGGCGGGCCCACGAGGAGCACGCCCTTCGGGATGCGGGCGCCGATGTCCTTGAACTTCGCGGGGTGCTTGAGGAAGTCGACGACCTCGGCGATCTCGGCCTTGACCGGCCCGTACCCGGCGACGTCCTCGAACAGCGTCTTGGGCTTCTCGGTGGAGTACACCTTCCCGCGGCTGCGGCCGATGCTCATCAGCCCGCTGGCCTGCGAGGAGCCGCGCCGCATCATCCAGACGAACAGGCCGACGATCACCAGGATCGGCAGCATGAGCGGGAGGATGCTGTCGAGGAACACGTTGGGCTGGTCGCTCGTGTACACGAGCGTGACCCCCTGCTCCTTCAGCAGGTCGAGCGTGCTCTCGGGCAGGTCGTCGTTGGGGCCGTCGGTGGTGAAGGTGTCGGCGCCGTCGACGGTGCCGCGGAAGTCGCCGGTGATGTTGCCGTTGCTCTTGTTGAACGTGACCTTCTCGACCTGGCCGGCCTCGACCTTGTTGATGAACTGCGAGTAGGTGAGTTCCTTCGCCCCCGAGTTGCTCTTGGACAGGTTCGGGATGAAGAACACGAGGACGAGCAGGCCGACGAGCACCCAGGGGAGGAACTTCACCCACGACGCGCCGGGCTTGCCCTCACCGGGTGCTCCCGACGGCGGGCCTCCGGGGCTGCCCTCGGGACGACGACCCGGCGGCGGTTCGGTCGGTGGGCGGGACATGGCGTTCATCGTACGGCCCCATCGCGGAGGCCGGGCCACGGCCCTGCGCTCGCTACGCTCCGGCCGTGGATCGCACCCCGGGGCCCCTGGCCCGTGCCCGGCTCCGGTGGGGGATCCCCGACGTCCTGATCGCTTGGCTGGCCGGCCTGCTGGTCGTGATCGTCTTCACGGGGATCGCGACCGCCCTCAGCCCGTCGCTCACCGACAAGGTCGCCCACGACGACGTCCCCACCTGGTACCTCATCGGCGCGATCCTGACCCAGAACGCCGGCATCGTCCTCGCCCTCGTGTGGATCTCCGACCGCAAGGGCCAGGGCTCGCTGCGGCGGGACTTCGGGCTGCTCTGGCCGTTCGAACGGCTGTCCTTCGGAGCCACGGCCGCCTGGCTGGCCATCGGCGCGGGCCTCTCGATGGCCGCGGCCCTGCTCCTGCGCCCGATCTCCGACCTGGCCCACCTCGACGACTCGGCCCAGCAGGTCTCGAAGTCGGTCGAGCAGGCGGGCGGGGTCGGACTGGCCCTGCTGATGGTGGGGATCGTCGTCATCGCCCCGGTGGTCGAGGAGCTGCTGTTCCGCGGTGCGCTGCTCCGGGCCCTCCAGCGGCGCTTCACCGTCCCCGTCGCGGTCTTCGTCTCGGCGGCGGTGTTCGCCGCGGTCCACGTGGTGGGTGACCCTGGCTCCTACCCGGTGGTGCCCGGCCTCCTGCTGCTGGGGCTGATCTCGGGTTGGCAGGCGGCCCGCACCGGTGATCTGGGCCGTTCGATCCTGCTCCACATGGGCTTCAACCTCCTCTCGGCCATCAGCCTGGCCATCAAGTAGGTCGGAACGTTCGACCGCGAGCTCGGGATTCGCGCTCAAGTCCGGGCCCCGAGACGCCGATGGGACGAGTCCGCATGGGACCTGGGAGGCCAACATGCATTGTCCGTCGTGTGCGAACGTCGGTCTGATCGAGATCCGGATGCACGTGGGGGGAAGTCCCCTCACCTTCCGGCGTTGTGGTCGTTGTGAGCACCAGGGCTGGGAGTCGCTCGACGCCCCCGTGTCCCTGGACCACGTCCTCGACCTCGCGAGGGGTTAGCCCCGTACGCGGGAGCCACCCGACACGCTGTCGGCGTGAGCTCCTGCGAGACTGCGGGGTGTGACGGCCGGGACGGAGCTCGACGAGGCGCGTCTCGACGCGGCCGTCGAGACGACCGTCCCGACGCCTGCACCGCGCCGGCGGAGCCGCTGGCGCCCGCCGACGGGGTGGTGGTGGCACCTCGACGACTGGCTCGGCCTCGCGATCCTCGTCGCGTGCTGCGCGATCATCTTCCTGAAGCTCCAGCCCCACCTGATCTTCCGGGACACCACGCCCAACGGCGGCGACCTCGGCGCGCACGTCTGGTGGCCCGCGTACCTCCGCGACCACCTGCTCCCGTGGCGGCTCGCCGGTTGGTCACCTGACTTCTACGCCGGGTTCCCTGCCGGGCAGTTCTACTTCCCGGTCCCCGCACTCGCGATCGTCGGGCTCGACGTCCTCATCCCGTACAACATCGCGTTCAAGCTGATCGTCGTGGCCGGGCCGGTGCTGGTCCCGATCGGCGCGTACGTCTTCGCCCGGGGCCTCAAGGCGCCGAACCCCACGCCCGCCGCCTTCGCGATCTCGGTGACGTCGTTCCTGTTCTTCACCGGGAACCCGGGCGCGGGCGACGCCGCGCAGGCGATCGCGTTCAACCAGCGGATCATGGGCGGCAACCTCGCGAGCACGCTCGCCGGCGAGTTCTCGTTCACCATCGCGATCGCGTTCGCCCTCTTCTTCTTCGGCACGTTGGCGATCGCGCTGCGCACCCGTCAGCACCTCTGGTTGCCGGCGATGTTCCTCGCGCTGTGCCTGATGAGCCACCTGATGGTCGGCATCTTCGCCGCGATCGGCGCGGTGGCGGTCTGGGCGTTCCACGGCCCGATCCGCAACTTCACCCGGGCGGCCGCGATCGGCGCCGTGGGGTTGTGCCTCAGCGCGGTGTGGCTCGTCCCGCTCGTCGTCACGATGAAGTACACGACCAACATGCGCTACGGCGCGATCGGTGTGCGCGCGCCCCCGGGCCAGGGCTACTCCGACTACCTGTTCCCCGGGTACTTCTTCAACCCGTCGGGCTGGGAGCCGTACCGCTGGGGTGGGTACGTCCTCATCGCGGTGGCGATCGTGGCCGCGGTCGTCTGCCTGCGGAACTCGACGCTCGTGGTGCTGGTCATGACCGCGATGTGCGGCATCGCGTTCCGCTACTGGACCGAGCTCGGGACCCACGTCTGGAACCTGCGCCTGATCTCGTTCTGGTACTTCGGCGTCCACCTGCTCATCGCCATAGGGGTGGCCGAGCTGATCCGCGGTGGCGGGTGGCTCGCGGGCCGGGGCTGGTGGCTGGCCCAGGAGTGGCGGGCGGAGCGGGCGGCCGAGGCCGACGCGGCCGAGTCGGACGGGTACGGGCGCTACGACGAGTACGGCGCGTTCGCGAATGGCGCGTTCGCGAATGGCGCGTTCGGGACCGCCCCGGCCCCCGGCCCCGCCGCGGTGGTCGCGACATCCGACCCGGTTGCCGCACCCACGTGGGTCGACCAGGTGCTGCACCGGCCCACGCGCGTCACCACGGCGGGGGAGCGCGGCACCGCGTTCATCGCCGTCCTCGTGCTCACCGCCGTCGTCGCGCTCGGGGCGCTCGTGAGCATCGAGCACGACGCGCGGAAGAGCTTCCTCCCGTACTGGGCGAAGTGGAACTTCTCGGGGTACGAGAACGTCGAGGACGAGATCCACGGGACCTACTCGGCGCCGTGCTCGAACGGCGGCTCGCCGGTGTCGTCGCTGCCCGTCGGCGAAGGCGAGACGCCGCTGTGTCTCTACGCGAACACGGTGGCGATCGGCAAGCAGTGGCCGGAGTACCACGCGCTCATCCGCGCGCTGCAGGAGCTGCCCCCCGGTCGCTCGCTGTGGGAGGGCGGGCCGTCGCTCGACAAGTACGGCACGCCGCTCGCGCTGATGCTCATCCCGTACTGGACCCACGGTCGCATCACCACGATGGAGGGCGTGTACTTCGAGGCCTCGGCCACCACGCCGTACCACTTCGAGGCCGTCTCGGCCCTCGTGGCCCCGGGCCAGAACTCGAACCCGGTGCGCGGCATCCCGTACCGCGACCAGCAGAGCTTCGACATCGGCATCGACTACCTCCAGGCGATGGGCGTGAACTACTTCATCGCCCACACCCCGACCACGAAGGCCAAGGCCGACGCCGAGCCCCGGCTCACGAAGATCGGCTCATCGCCCGACTTCGACGGTGCCGACCCGCAGGGCTGGAGCATCTACCGGGTCTCCGACGCGCCGCTCGTCGAGGGCCTCGCGTACGAGCCGGTCGTGGCCGACGGCGTCGCCCCCGACCCCGACGGCTGGGAGCAGAAGATCGCGGTCCCGTGGTGGTGGTTCCCCGAGCAGCTCGACAAGCCGATCGTGGCTTCGGGCCCCGACGACTGGCGCCACGCCGACGGCGCGGCCGCGCTCACCACCCCGCGCCGGGCGATCGACGATCCGGTCGAGGTCACCCGCGTGAAGGCGGACGACGACTCGATCTCGTTCCACGTCGACCGGGTCGGTGAGCCGGTGCTGGTCAAGGCGTCGTGGTTCCCGAACTGGACGGTCGACGGTGCCAAGGGCCCCTACCGGGCCACCCCCAACTTCATGGTCGTGGTCCCGACCGAGCACGACGTGACGCTCCGCTACGGGACCACGCACGCCGAGTGGCTGGGCCGTCTCCTGACACTGGCCGGTCTGGCGGGGCTGGGCGTCCTCGTGTGGTGGGGGCGTCGTCGCCGCCGGGGCGCCGACGAGACGGTGCCGACGGGTACGATGCCCGCCACGCCCGGCGCCTGACGACGCGCCGCTCGTCGCTTTCGTCCGCTGTGCTGCTCCTCCCGGAGCCTTCCTCCCCCACGGGACCGCGCCATGACCGCTGCGCCGCCGTCCGACACCCTCGACGCCATCTTCAAGGCCTACGACGTCCGGGGCATCTACCCCGACCAGATCGACGAGACGATCGCCCGCCTCGTGGGCAACGCCTTCGTGGCCTTCACCGGCGCGCCCACCGTGCTCGTCGGTCGCGACGCGCGGCCCTCGTCGGAGCCGCTGGTCGAGGCGTTCGTGGAGGGCGCCCGCCTCGCCGGCGCCGACGTGATCGACCTCGGGCTCGCGTCCACCGACCTCGTGTACTTCGCGGCCGGGAGCCTCGACGCCCCCGCGGCCATGTTCACCGCGAGCCACAACCCGGCGCAGTACAACGGCATCAAGCTGTGTCGCTCCGGGGCGGCGCCGATCGGCGAGGACACCGGCCTGCGCCAGCTGAAGGCCATGGTCGCCGAGGGCCTGCTCGAGCGGGCGGAGGAGCCGGGGCGCCACGAGCGGCGCGACCTCCTCGGTCCGTTCGTCAACCACGTCCGCTCGTTCGTGGACGTCGCCGCGCTCGCCCCGCTGCGGGTCGTCACCGACACCGCGAACGGCGTCGGTGGGCTGATCGTCCCCGCCGTGTTCTCGGGTCTGCCGATGGAGCTCTCGATGCTCTTCGCGGAGCTCGACGGCACCTTCCCGAACCACCCCGCCGATCCGATCAACGTGGAGAACCTGCGCGACCTCCAGCGCGAGGTCCGCGCGGTGTCGGCCGACATCGGGCTCGCGTTCGACGGCGATGCCGACCGGGTGTTCCTCGTCGACGACCAGGGGGAGCCGGTGTCGGGCTCCACCACCACGGCGATCCTGGCCCAGGCGATGCTCGAGCGCTCCCCGGGCGGGTTGGTCGTGCACAACCTCATCTGCTCGCGCGCGGTCCCCGAGGTGATCCGTGAGTCCGGCGGTACCCCGGTCCGCACGCGCGTCGGCCACTCGTTCATCAAGGCGGTCATGGCCGAGGTCGACGCCGTCTTCGGCGGCGAGCACTCCGCGCACTACTACTTCCGCGACAACTGGCGGGCCGACTCGGGGATCATCGCGGCGATGATCGTTCTGGAGCAGCTCTCGCGCGCAGGCGTGCCGCTGTCGGAGTTCCGTCGCCCGTTCGAGCGCTACTCGGCGTCGGGTGAGATCAACACCCGGGTCGCCGACCCGCTCGCGGTCGTCGAAGTGGTGGCGTCGGCGTTCCCCGACGCGCGCCAGGACCGCCTCGACGGCCTGACGGTCGAGTTCGACGACTGGTGGTTCAACCTGCGCTCGAGCAACACCGAGCCGCTGCTGCGCCTCAACGTGGAGGCGGCCGACGCCGCGATGTGCGAGGAGTGCACCGGCCGGGTGCTCGCGCTCATCGGCGGCGAGGCAGACTGACCCCGAACCCCGCATCCCCAAGACGCATCCCGCAGACCGCTGACGACTGGAGAGCCCGTGGCCCTCGACACCAAGCTGCTCGAGATCCTGGCGTGCCCCGAGGACAAGGGCCCGCTGCTGTACTTCCCCGACGAGGACACCCTCTACAACCCACGCCTGCACCGGCGCTACGTGATCCGTGACGACATCCCGATCATGCTCGTCGACGAGGCCGAGGCGGTCGACGACGCCGAGCACGCCCGGTTGACGGCGAAGGCGGAAGCCGAGGGCATCACCCCGACGTTCTCGGTCTGAGGCGGAGCGGGAGCGACCGGAGTGACCGACACGCTCGGAGTGGTCGACGCGCTGCGAGGCGCGCCGGAGCAGCTCGCCGCCGCACACGAGGCGGCGGCGCACGTGATCGGCGGCGTCGACCTGCCCACGGCCGGCGACATCGACCACATCGTGTTCTGCGGGATGGGTGGCTCGGGCGTCGTCGGCGACGTCGTGGTCGCGGTCGGCACTGCGACCGTCCCCGTCCCCGTCGTGGTGGTGAAGCAGTACCGCACCCCGGGCTTCATCGGCCCGCGCTCACTCGTGTTCGCGGTCTCGTGCTCGGGGGACACCGAGGAGACCCTCGGCCTCGCCCGGGGTGCCGCCGATGCCGGTGCGCACCTCGTCACCATCTCGGGCGGCGGCGCGCTCGCCGCCCTCGGTCGTGATCGCGCCTTCCTGCACTTCCCCGTGACCACCGACCTGCCCGGACCCCGCTTCGGCCTCGGCGCGATGGTGGCGCCGGCCGTGGTCACGCTGTTCAAGCTGGGGATGCTGGCCGAAGCCCACGCCGGGCTCGTCATGGCCCAGCAGCAGCTCGCCCGCCGTCGCGACGAGTGCGTCCCCGAGGTCGAGGGCGCTCGGAACCCGGCCCGCGAGCTGGCCCGGCGCATCGACCGCACGATCCCGCTCATCTACGGCCAGGGTGGCCTGGGTGCGGTGGCGGCGATGCGCTGGAAGCAGTCGGTCAACGAGAACGCCAAGGCGCCCGCGTTCTGGAACCAGTACCCCGAGCTCGACCACAACGAGATCTGCGGTTGGGGTCAGCACGGTGACGTCACCCGCCAGCTGGTCACGCTCGTCGAGCTCGAGCACGGGATGGAGGACCCCCGCCTGACCACCCGAGCCCACGCGACCCGGGCTCTGATGGAGGAGTGCGTGGCCCAGGTGCTCACCGTGGAGGCGGGCGGCGAGGGCCGCCTGGCCCAGCTCCTCGACCTGATCCATGTGGGGGACTGGACCAGCGTGTACCTGGCCCTGGCCCAGGACGTCGACCCCGGGCCCATCGACGCGATCGCGCAGCTCAAGGCGGCGTTGCGCGAGGCCTGATGTCTGGGTCGCTGCGCTCGCTCCGGTGCGAACGATTCCGCGACCCGGGACGCTTGCTGCGCTCCCTGGGAGGCCGCGGGGTACCATCGGGCGCAGTCGGGCCGCTCGCGGCTGTCACCCGGTGATCCGGGCCGACTCCAACGCAAGCCCGGATCCGGACCCCAGTGTCCGCCGTGTCCGCCGTTGGAGCCCGCCCGACCGTGAAGCCACGTGAAGCCACGTGCATCCCAGAGGATCAGGATCAGGTATGACCACGACCACCGTGTCCCCGCACGCGACCACCGACGACTTCAAGGTCGCCGACCTCTCGCTGGCCGACTTCGGCCGCAAGGAGATCGAGCTCGCCGAGCACGAGATGCCCGGCCTCATGGCCCTGCGTGAGCGCCACGGCGTCACCAAGCCGCTCGCCGGTGCCCGCATCACCGGGTCGCTGCACATGACCATCCAGACCGCCGTGCTCATCGAGACGCTGATCGAGCTCGGCGCCGAGGTCCGCTGGGCGTCCTGCAACATCTTCTCGACCCAGGACCACGCCGCCGCCGCGATCGCGGTGAAGGGCATCCCGGTGTTCGCCTGGAAGGGCGAGACGCTCGAGGAGTATTGGTGGTGCACGGAGAAGGCGCTGCGCTGGCCCGACGGCGGTGGCCCGAACATGATCCTCGACGACGGTGGTGACGCGACGCTCGTCGTGCACAAGGGCGTCGACTACGAGCGCGAGGGTGCGATCCCCACGCCCGAGGCGACCGACCCCGAGGACTGGCGTGAGTGCCTCGCGATGATGCAGCAGGTGTTCGAGGAGAACCCGCGTGCGTGGCACGCGATCGCCGAGGGCATCAAGGGCGTCACCGAGGAGACCACCACCGGGGTGCACCGCCTGTACCAGATGCAAGGTGACGGCACGCTGCTGTTCCCGGCGATCAACGTCAACGACTCCGTCACCAAGTCGAAGTTCGACAACCTCTACGGCTGCCGCCACTCACTGGTCGACGGGATCTGCCGCGCGACCGACGTGATGCTCGCCGGCAAGGTCGCCGTGGTGGCCGGGTACGGCGACGTGGGCAAGGGCTGCGCCCAGGCGCTCAAGGGCCAGGGTGCCCGGGTGATCGTCACCGAGATCGACCCGATCTGCGCGCTGCAGGCCGCGATGGAGGGCTACCAGGTCCTCACCATCGAGGACGCGGTCGACACGGCCGACCTGTTCGTCACCGCGACCGGCAACCACAACGTGATCACCGTCGAGCACATGGCGCGGATGAAGCACAACGCGATCGTCGGCAACATCGGCCACTTCGACAACGAGATCGACATGGCCGGGCTCGCGGCGGTGCCGGGCGTCGAGCGGATCACGATCAAGCCGCAGGTCGACGAGTGGGTCTTCCCGGCTTCGGGCGGGACCACCGCGCACTCGATCATCGTGCTGGCCGAAGGTCGGCTGCTCAACCTCGGTTGCGCGACCGGTCACCCGAGCTTCGTGATGTCGAACAGCTTCACGAACCAGGTCATCGCGCAGATCGAGCTGTACAGCCACACCGACTTCTACGAGCAGAAGGTGTACACGCTGCCCAAGCACCTCGACGAGGAGGTCGCGAGGCTGCACCTCGAGAAGCTCGGCGTGAAGCTCACCGAGCTCACCGAGGACCAGTCGTCGTACCTCGGCATCCCGACCAACGGGCCGTACAAGCCCGACCACTACCGGTACTGAGCCCGGCACCGGTACGGGACCGGAGCGATCGAGTGGGGGGACCGTGATCCCTCGGGATCCGATCCCGCCCACGATCGCGTGGCGGGCCGGACGCGTCCGCCTCATCGACCAGCGCGCGCTGCCGCAGCGCCTGACCTACCTCGAGTGTGCGACCGTCGACGCGCTGCACGACGCGATCATCGAGCTCGCGATCCGCGGTGCCCCGGCGCTCGGCGCGGCGGGTGCGTACGGCGTCGCGCTCGCGGCGGCGACGCTGCCGACTCCCGCCGCGGTGCGCCGGGCCGCGGCCCGGCTGCGGTCGGCCCGGCCGACCGCGGTCAACCTCGCCCACGGTGTCGACCTCGCGCTCGCGGCCTACGCCGACGGCGGTGCCGCCGGATCGCTCGCCGCGGCGAAGGCATACGCCGACGCCGACGTGCGCACGAACCGCGCGCTGGGCGAGCTCGGCGCCGCGCTCGTCCCGCTCGGGGGCCGGGTGCTCACGCACTGCAACGCCGGCGGGCTCGCGTGCGTGGGCTACGGCACCGCGCTCGGGGTCATCCGCGCCGCGCACGAGCAGGGGCGCCGACCCTCGGTGTGGGTGGACGAGACCCGCCCGGTGCTGCAAGGCGCCCGGCTCACCGCCTGGGAGCTCGGCCGCCTGGGCATCCCGCACACGCTCGTGGTCGACGGCGCGGCCGGCGGCCTCATGGCCCGGGGTGCAGTCGATCTCGTCGTGGTCGGCGCCGACCGGGTCGCGGCCAACGGCGACGTGGCCAACAAGGTCGGTACCTATCCGCTGGCGGTGCTCGCCCGCCACCACGGGATCCCGTTCGTCGTCGCCGCGCCCTGGTCGACCGTCGACCGCTCGACCCCCGACGGCGCGGCCATCGCGGTGGAGGAGCGCTCGCCCAGGGAGGTGACCGACATCGGCGGGGTGCGGGTGGCGCCGGCGGGGACCTCGGCGGCCAACCCCGCGTTCGACGTGACCCCGGCGCGACTCGTGCACGCGCTGGTCACCGAGCGGGGCGTGATCGCCCGACCGACCTTGGCGAGGCTCGCGCGCGTGGCCAGGAACGGGACGGGCCCCGAGTAATCCTCACGCTCCGCCTTGCGGCTCGGCGCTCCGACTCCTCGGGGCCCTCGTCCCTGGGCCGGTCCCTCTCGGGCGCCCTGCGTGCTCCGGAGAGCCCGCCGGCGCCGCTGCCGCCGTTCGGGTGGGACCCACCCTCACGCCGGACTCGGTTTCCGGTCCGTCCCGGCGGTCATCCGACTCGATCGTGAGACCTTGTCGTGCAACCTCCGGAAGACGCACTCTACGGACCGCGCCCATCCGGGTCAAGGGAATTTTCGCGACGCTCCGCGAGTCCTGACGCTGGGTCGCTGCGCTCGCTCACCCACACGTCCGACCGGTGATGCACAGCAGTCCGCGGCGGGACGCTCGCTGCGCTCCTAGGCTGCGGTGATGCCGTACCCCACGAACCTGCTGAACCGCAACGAAGAGGTCGCGCTCGACCTCCGACCCCACTGGTGGTACTTCGGTCGACAGATCCTCACCGGGATCCCGCTGTTCTTCGTGATCGTGCTGATCGCGGCGTGGAACCCCGACGGCGGGTTCATGGGGGGCGTGAACGACGTCGCGACGTGGCTGGTCATCGCGCTGGTGGTGGCCTGGGCGGTCTGGCTCGGGATCAAGTACCTGGCGTGGGCGCGCACGTACTTCGTGGTGACGAACCAGCGCGTGATCTACCGGACCGGCGTGGTGTCGCGCCACGGCGTGGAGATCCCGCTCGAGCGCATCAACAACATCAACTTCCGCCAGCGGATCCTGGAGCGGCTGATCGGCGCCGGGAACCTCGACGTCGAGTCCGCGGGTGAGCAGGGCTCCAGCACCTTCAACTTCGTGCGGCATCCCGACGGGGTGCAGCAGGAGATCTACAAGCAGATGGACGCACGCGACCACCGGCAGGCCTCGCTGGGGGCCGACGCGGTGGGTGACGCGGTGGCGAAGGTGATCGCCGAGCAGGGGTCCCCCGGCGGGGCGGCCCCGGCCCCCGGCCAGACCGTGCCCGAGCAGATCGAGGCCCTGGCCGGCCTGCGCGACGCGGGGCACATCACCCCCGAGGAGTTCGAGGCCAAGAAGTCCGAGCTGCTCGGCCGCATGTGAGCCGGTGACGGCGCCGCGGGTCGTCTCGCTGGTCCCGTCGGTCACCGAGACGCTGCTCGCACTCGGGTGCACCCCGATCGCGTGCACCCGGTTCTGCGAGCAGCCGTCGATCCGCGCGGTGGGAGGCACGAAGGATCCCGACGTCGCCGCGATCGTCGCGCTCGGCCCGGACGTCGTGGTCATGAACGACGAGGAGAACCGACGCGACGACTTCGCCGCGCTGCGGGCCGCGGACGTGACCGTGGTCGCGGTGTCGCCGCGCTCGGTTACCGACGTCGGGGCCGCGGTGTGCACCCTCGCCGACCTCGTCGGCGTCGAGCCGCCGGAGCCCTTCGGCGCGTGGGACGCGTGGGTCGCCGCCCGCGGGTCCGCCGTCGCGCAGGGCGTCGCGGTCACGATGGTCTGGCGGCGTCCGTGGATGGCGCTCGGGCGCGACACCTACGGTGCCTCGGTCCTGGCCGCGCTCGGGTACGCGACGCCGTTCGCCGACGACCGCTACCCGGAGGTGACGCTCGACCAGGTCCACCAGCTCCGTCCCGCCGCGGTGCTGCTGCCGTCGGAGCCCTATCCGTTCGCCGTCCGGCACCTCGCCGAGGTGCACGACGGGGTCCCGGGGCCCGAGGTGGTGCTCGTCGACGGACAGGACCTGCTCTGGTGGGGGATCCGCACCCCCGACGCCGTCACCCGCCTGGCGGCGCAGCTCCCTCGGACGGGGTGACCTCGGCGGCCGGCAGACCCGGGCGGACCGCGAACGCGACCGGGTCCGCCTCGCCCGTGGCGGCGAGAGTCCGGGTCACCTTCGCGAGCACGTCGTCGCCGTGGTTGCGTTGCACGAGCGCGACGACGCAGCCGCCGAACCCCGCGCCGGTGAGTCGGGCGCCGAGGGCGCCGTGCTCCATCAAGAGATCGACGGCGCGGTCGAGCTCCGGGGTCGACACGGCGTAGTCGTCACGCAGGCTCGCGTGGCTCGCGAGCATGAGCGGTCCGAGCTCGCCCGTGCGGCCGGCGCGCAATGCGTCGGCGAACGCGAGCACGCGGGCGTTCTCCGTCACCACGTGGCGCGCCCGCGGGTCGTCCCGCACCTGGTCCTCGGTTGCGTCGCGCAGCGCCGTGACGCCGAGGTGCGCGGCGGCGGCCTCCACCTGCGCGCGGCGCTCGGCGTACGGGCTGCCGACGAGTGTCCGCGCCCGGCCCGAGTGCACGACGACGACGCCGAGCGCGCGGGGGAGGGGGATGGGTTCGACCGTGAGCGTGCGGCAGTCGAGGAGGAGCACGTGACCCGGCACCGCGTGGAGCGCGGTCATCTGGTCGAGCAGTCCCCCGGGCACCCCGGTGGCCCGCAGCTCGGCGTCCTGGGCGAGGCGGGCGAGGTCGGTCCGATCGCGGGGCGCGCCGGCGAGGTCGGTGAACGCCACGACGAGGGCCACCGCCAGCGCCGCGCTCGACGACATCCCCGAGCCCAGGGGCACCGTCGAGGTGACGGTGAGGTCGCCCGGCGCGACCGGGATGCCGGCCGCGATACAGGCCGCCACCGCGCCGGCCACGAACCGGCCCCAGGGCGGCTCGACGGTCGACGGCGCGGTGGCGCCGTCGGCCGCCACCTCCACGACGCCCGGGATCTGCGCCGAACGGGCCCGGATGCCCGGTCCCGACGGCGCGGCGACGGTCACCCGGCACTCCCGGTCGACCGCCATCGGCAGGCACCAGCCGTCCTGGTAGTCGGTGTGGTCGCCGATGAGGTTCACCCGGCCCGGCGCGCGCCAGGTGCGCGGTACCGCGGTCTCCGGGAGTGACACCATGGGGTGAGCCTATTGACGGCGATCGCCGGCACGGAGTGGCAGGGAGTGCGGATGGGGCGGATCCAACGCTCGTGGTACCTCGGGAAGATCTCGTGGCGCGTCCTGCGCTCCGATCGCACGCTCGCGCTGTTCCCGGTCCTCACCGCGGCCGCGGCGATCGTGGTGTTCCTCGCGTTCGGCGGGCTCATCGCGCTCACCGGGATCGACGACGCCGGCGACCAGACGAGCCTCGCGCCCCTCGGCTGGGTGCTTGTGGTGGCGATGTACCTCGTCGCCGGGATCGTCATCACGTTCTTCCAAGCCGCGCTCGTGTGCGGCGCGAACGAGCGTCTCGACGGACGGGACGCCACCCTCGGGGGCGCGATGTCCAGCGCCGGACGCCAGTTCCCCGCGATCGCGGGCTGGGCGATCCTGCAGACCACCGTGTCGGTGATCCTCCAGGCCATCGAGGAGCGGGCCGGGTTCGTCGGCGCCATCATCGCCGGGCTCTTCGGAGCGGCGTGGCGGGTCGTCACCTTCCTCGCCATCCCGGTGGTCGCGCTCGAGGGCACCGGGCCGTTGACATCGCTGAAGCGCTCGGGCGTGCTGCTGAAGCAGACCTGGGGAGAGAATCTCGCCGGGCAGCTCGGCTTCGGGCTGCTCGGGTTCGTCGCCTCGATCCCGGCCCTGATCGCGATCGGGCTCGCGATCCTGAGTGACACCTGGGCGGTCGCGGCACCGCTCGGCGTGCTCGCGGCGCTGTGGCTGATCGCGGTGTCGGTGATCATCAGCGCCATGACGGGGATCTACAAGACGGCGCTGTACCGCTACGCGGTCGACGGGCGGGCCCCGGCGGGGTTCGCGACGAACGACCTGTCCGACGCG
>Ga0302299_10000930_pt1 | contig 17070 bp, 12 predicted proteins | sample III_Fen_N3_4_FD_198795 | JGI IMG/M metagenome (GOLD analysis project Ga0302299, IMG submission 198795) | Peat permafrost microbial communities from Stordalen Mire near Abisko, Sweden - III_Fen_N3_4 | ecosystem: Environmental > Terrestrial > Soil > Wetlands > Permafrost | place: Sweden: Abisko... | reverse complement strand
TTCGTCGCGGCGGACGTGACCAGTCCCGAGGACAACGAGCGGATGTACGCGACGGCCTTCGAGACGTACGGCCGCATCGATATCGCGTTCCACAACGCGGGCATCTCTCCGCCCGACGACGACTCGATCCTGGTCACCGGTCTCGACGCGTGGCGACGGGTCCAGGAGGTCAACCTGACCTCAGTGTTCCTGGGCTGCAAGACCGTGATCCCGTACATGCAGCGGCAGGGCAAGGGTTCGATCATCAACACGGCGTCCTTCGTCGCGACGATGGCCGCGGCCACGTCCCAGATCTCGTACACCGCCTCGAAGGGCGGGGTGCTTGCGATGTCGCGTGAGCTGGGCGTCCAGTTCGCCCGTGAGGGCATTCGCGTCAACGCGCTCTCACCCGGCCCGGTCAACACGCCCTTGCTCCAGGAGCTGTTCGCCAAGGACCCCGAGCGGGCCGCGCGGCGCCTGGTGCACATCCCCTTCGGGCGATTCGCCGAGCCGAGCGAGCTCGCCGCGGCGGTGGCCTTCCTCGCCAGCGACGACTCGTCGTTCATCACCGCGTCGAACTTCCTGGTCGACGGCGGGATCTCGGGCGCCTACGTCACTCCGCTGTAGGAGCGCCCGGCTCCCCTGATCGTCCTACCCTGGTCGACATGATCCCGACCGAGCACCTGCTGGCGTTCACGCTGACGTCCATCGCGCTCATCGTCGTCCCCGGCCCGAGCGTGCTGTTCGTCATCAGCCGGGCGCTGGTGCTGGGGCTGCGGGGCGCGTTCCTGACCGTGCTCGGGAACTCTGCCGGACTGCTCCTGCAGGTGTTCGCCGTGGCTCTCGGAGTCGGCGCCCTGGTCGAGCGTTCGGTCGTGGTCTTCACGGCCATCAAGCTCGGTGGGGCGGCCTACCTGGTCTACCTCGGGGTGCAGGCCGTCCGGCACCGGCAGGACCTCGCGTCGGTCCTGGTGAAGGACGAGGCCGTGACGGGCAACCGTCATGTGCTGCGCGAGGGATTCGTCGTCGGGGTCTCCAACCCGAAGTCGATCGTGTTCTTCGCTGCGGTGCTCCCCCAGTTCGTCGACCGATCTCTAGGACGGCTGCCGCTGCAATTGTTGTTGCTGGGCACCGAGTTTGTGCTGCTGGCCATGGTGCTCGACAGCGTCTGGGCCCTGGCCGCCGGGTCGGCCCGCGACTGGTTCGCACGGTCGCCTGGACGGTTGTCGACGCTTGGCGGCGTCGGCGGGCTGCTGATGATCGGTATCGGCGCGCGGCTGGCGGTCACCGGTCGTCACGACTGATCGGGCCAGGTTCGTAGACTGACCCGATGGGCACCGTCTTCGAATCGATCGACCCCCAGCTCGGCGAGTGGCTGGCCTCGCAGCCGGTCTTCTTCGTCGCCAGCGCCCCGCTCGCGGCCGACGGACTGGTCAACTGCTCACCGAAGGGCCTCCTCGGCAGCTTCGCTGTCCTCGACCCAGGGTCGGTCGCCTACCTCGACCTGACCGGAAGCGGGATCGAGACCGTCGCCCACCTGCGGGAGAACGGCCGGCTGGTGCTGATGTTCTGCGCCTTCGACGGCCGGCCCCGTATCGTCCGGCTGCACGGAGTCGGTCGAGCCGTGCTGCCAGAAGACGAGGGTTTCGCCGACCTGCTCGCCCGGTTCCCGGAGCATCCGGGGGTGCGGTCGGTCATCGTGGTCGACGTCCGCCGGATCTCCGACTCCTGCGGGTACGCCGTGCCGCGGATGGACTACGTGGCCGACCGCGACGTGCTCGACCTGTCGGCGACCAAGAAAGGGCCGGAGGGCATGGCGGCGTACCGCGCCGAACGCAACGCCCGCAGCCTCGACGGCCTCCCCGGCCTCCCCGGCCGGCCCGACTGACTTCAGGCGCGGGTCGCGGAGACCAGAGCGTCGAACAGTCGGGGGTCGTCGCCGACCTCGGGGTGCCACAGGACGCCGAGGGCGAACCGCCTGCTCGGGTCCTCGACCACCTCGATGGTGTCGTCGTCGGCCCACCCGGTGACGGCCAGCGTTCCGGGGTCGACGACACCCTGGTGGTGGTACGAGCGGACGTGCGCGGTGTCGCCGAGGATCGACTGCACCCTCGAGCCCGGCCCGAGCCGTACGGAGTGCTCTCCGTAGACGCCTGGTGAGGGGCGGTGCCCGTCGTGCCCGACCACCTCGGGGAGGTGCTGCGACAAGGTGCCACCGGCCGTGACCACCATCAGCTGCATCCCGCGGCAGATGCCGAGGGTCGGCAGGTCGAGCCCAAGAGCTGCCGTGAGCAGCACGACCTCGCCGGAGTCGCGGTCGGGGCGAAGCCCGGCGGTCTCGGAGTGCGCCTCCTGGCCGTACCGGGCCGGGTCGATGTCGGCACCACCGGCGAAGACCAGGCCGTCCAGGACGCTCAGCACCTCAGCCGGGTCGGCCTCGGACGGCGGGATGACGACGGCGCGTCCGCCGGCCTCCTCGACCTGGCGGACGTACGAGTACGGAACCAGAGCTGCGGGGGCGTCCCAGACGCCCCACCGGGCCTGCTCGACGTACGACGTGATTCCGATCAGGGGGCGCATGGCCCCATCGTCGCACCCCCGGTCGGTTCGCTGGGTGGACAGCAGCCCGGGAATCGGCACGGGTGTGCCACCGTTGTGCCTGTCGCATCCCGCCGTCACGCCTTTGGAGTTCGCCGTGTCCCTGCCGCCGCTGGTCGAGCCCGCCGCTGAGCTCACAGTCGACGAGGTCCGCCGCTACAGCCGCCACCTGATCATCCCCGACGTGGGCATGGCCGGGCAGAAGCGCCTGAAGAACGCAAAGGTCCTGTGCGTCGGCGCCGGCGGCCTCGGGTCGCCAGCCCTCATGTACCTGGCTGCAGCCGGAGTGGGCACCTTGGGCATCGTCGAGTTCGACGTCGTCGACGAGTCCAACCTGCAGCGCCAGATCATCCACGGGCAGAGCGACATCGGACGCAGCAAGGCCGAGTCGGCCCGCGACTCGGTGCGCGAGATCAACCCGCTGGTCACCATCAACGTGCACGAGACCCGGCTCGACAGCTCGAACGTCATGGAGCTCTTCGCCCAGTACGACCTGATCGTCGACGGCACCGACAACTTCGCGACGCGCTATCTCGTGAACGACGCCTGCGTGCTGCTCAACAAGCCCTACGTGTGGGGCTCGATCTACCGGTTCGACGGGCAGGCGTCGGTCTTCTGGTCCGAGTTCGGTCCGTGCTACCGCTGCCTCTATCCCGAGCCCCCGCCCCCGGGCATGGTTCCCTCGTGCGCCGAGGGCGGCGTGCTCGGCGTGCTGTGCGCGTCCATCGGCTCCATCCAGGTCACCGAGGCGATCAAGGTGCTGACCGGCATCGGCGAGCCGCTGGTCGGTCGGCTGATGATCTACGACGCCCTTGAGATGACGTACCGCCAGGTCAAGGTTCGCAAGGACCCCGAGTGCGCGGTGTGCGGCAAGAACCCGACCGTGACCGAGCTGATCGACTACGACGCGTTCTGTGGCTCGATCTCCGACGAAGCGGCCGAGGCGGCGCGCGACTCGACCATCACCGTCACCGAGCTGAAGGACAAGCTCGACCGTCGTGAGGCCGGTGAGGAGGACTTCGTCCTGATCGACGTCCGCGAGATCAACGAGTTCGAAATCGTCTCCATCCCCGGCGCGGTGCTCATCCCGAAGGGTGAGTTCCTCAACGGCTCGGCCCTCGCGGGTCTGCCGCAGGACAAGCAGATCGTGTTGCACTGCAAGGTCGGCGGACGTTCGGCGGAGGTGCTCGCGGTGCTCAAGGGGGCCGGGTTCGCCAACTCCGTCCACGTCGGCGGCGGCGTGATCCAGTGGGTCAACCAGATCGAGCCGGCCAAGCCGACGTACTAGAGCGCGCCCTTGCGCTGCAGGTAGTTGATCGCGCCCCAGCCGATCGGGATCGGGATCCAGAACGTCACCAGCCGGAAGAGCAGCACCGCCAGCAACGCGACCGAGTACTCCAGCCCGGCGGCGGTGAGCCCGGCCGACAGTGCGGCTTCGACGCCGCCGAGTCCACCAGGAGTCGGTACGGCGGAACCCACCACCGAGCCGGCCAGGTAGACGACGGCGACGGCGGGTATCGACAGGTGCCCGCCGAACGCCAGCACCGAGGCCTCGAGCGCGGCGATGTACGCGACGTTCAGCAGCACGGCCCCACCGAGCCCGGTGAGCAGCTTGGACGGCTGCTGGAACACCGCGACCAGCCGCGGCACCACCTGGCCGACCAGCGGACGCAGTCGCGACTGCAGCAGCCGACGACCGACCGGCAGCGACAGCCCGATGAGAGCGATCACCACGACGACGAGGAACCCGATGACCGCGCCCTGCGGCGGCGCGAACGAGGTGTCGGTGTTCGTCCCGGCGAGCACGCCGAAGAGCACCAGCAGCACGATGTGGCTGACGAGCATGCCGAGCTGCACGAGGCCGACGCTGCTCACTGCCACCGCCGGGTCGACCCCCGAGGACTGCAGGAAGCGGATGTTGAGAGCGACCGTGCCCACCGCCGTCGGGGCGACCAGCCCGGTGAACGACACGGCGAACTGGGTCAGCGTCGCCCGGACGAAGCTCACCGTCTGCGACACGAAGCCGACCGTGGTCAGCGCGGCCCCTATGTACGTCAGGAACGAGCAGGCCAGCGCCACGGCCGCCCAGCGCCAGTCGGCCTTGTCGACGACGTCGCCCACGTCGAACTGAGTCAGCTGGGTCAGCAGCACGTAGGCGGCGATGCTCCCGCCGAGCACGGCGACCACCGTGCGGAGGGAGAGTCGTTCGAGCTTGGCCTCCTCGACCTCGCCTTCGGCCGGGGTGACCGCGATGACCTGGTCGCGAAGGTCGTGCAGCAGACCCTTGTGCTGGCGCAGCTCGGTGCGCGTGGTCCGGGCCAGCACGATGCCCTGCAAGAACGGCAACGCGTCGATGAGTGGTTGAGGACCCAGCACATCGATGGCCGTCTGCACGGCGCGCTCGGACCCGGTCCGCAGGGCGATGGTGGTGAGCAGCTGCGCTGTGTCGAGCCGCAGCGGGAGGTCGCCGGCAGCGACCTCGCCGCTGCTCATGCCGAGGAGCACCACGTGCCCGTCGTCGGCGAAGAGGATGTTCTCGGGCGTGAGCCCTCGATGAGCGATCTGCCGTGCCTGCAACCGGCGGAAGACGTCCCAGACGCCGCGCAGCTGGGCATCGGTCAGGGTGCCGGGGTGGCCATCGGCGCTGTCGGTCGCACCCGTCAGCGCCTGCATCGAGACCCCAGCGACGTTCCCGTACGCGACCAGGGCTGCGTCGACGCCCACTTCCGCCACCGCCAGCAGCCGAGGTGTCGGGACGCCCGCATCGGTGGCCGCGAGCGCGAGCAGCGCCTCGTGGTCGATCGCACTGCGCACCGTCAGGAACGAGCGGCGGGTGGCCGGGCCACGCAGCCTGAGCCGGCGCCACAGCCGGTAGAGCGCCGCTGATCCGAACGTGTCACGGTCGAGCACGTTGACCCGGATCTCGGCGTCGTCGTGCAGGACCCCGAAGTACCGCCGTGGCTCCTCGCTGTCGTCGATGATCCGGCGGAGCTCTCGGACCGGGATCCCCAGGCGGAGCAACGTTTCTGCGATCTCGGTGCCCGGCGGCCGAGTGCTTCCGGCTCCGATGGCGTACCGGACGCCGAGGCCCACCGTCCAGCCCAGCGACAGCGAGAAGATGATCGACATCGCGGTCACCGCGCCCGAGACGACCCCGAAGATCGCCACCGAACCGACGGACACCGCAGCCAGGGTCTCCCACACCCGGCGTCCCGACAGCTGGGCCAGAGTGAGGAAGGCGACGATGGCGACGAGGAACACCTGGACGGGTGCCGACCGACCTGGCGCGAACGGGTTGACCTGCTTGGTCAGAACGTTGAGCAGCCGACCGGGCTCGGCGTGCAGGAGCCACGTGCGGAAGCCGAACGCGACGAAGCCCCCAACGGTCGCGGCGACGAAGGCGTCCAGCAGCTGCCAGGTCCGCCGGCGCAGGACCAGGTCGAGACTCAGGCCGACCGGCAGGGCGAGCACCCCGACGCCCGCCGCGAACGTGACCACCTTCAGGGCGAGCTTCGGCAGGCCGGTCGTCGACTTCACCAGGTCCTGCTCGAGGCCACCGGTCGTGCGCAGGGCGTAGCTGGCGAGCACCAGGGGCAGCACGAGCACCGCCACGCTGAACACCAGTCGCACCAGGTCGGCCGGACGCCGGGCTCTGCGGGGGAGAGGCGGCTCGAGGACGACGACGCCACCGGGGCTGCTCGTCTCTCCCGGCTGCACGGTCACCCCGGGAGTCTGGCACTTCGGGTGCGATGATCCGCGGTGTGTCCACGCCACGACCCGGCTCGCCTGCTGGCCTGCCCTCGCCGTACGCCGAGCGGGTGCTCGACCTGGTCGAGCGGATCCCGCCGGGACTCGTCCTGACCTACGGCGATGTCGCGGGGCTGCTCGACGAGGCCGGGCCCCGGCAGGTGGGACGGGTGCTCTCGCTGTGGGGTGGCGCTGTGCCCTGGTGGCGGGTGGTCCGCGCCAGCGGCGAACCGGCCCTGGGCCACGAGGCCGAGGCCTTGCGGCGGCTCAGGGCCGAGGCGGCGCCACTGCTGTCCGGGAGCGGTCGGGTCGACCTGCGCCGGGCCCGTTGGTCCGGGTCGTGACGGTCCCCGCCCTCGGCGCGGACCTGTCGGCGGGGCGTGGTTGGGTGACGGGATGAACCAGCCGGGGGACCGCCGCGAGCGATCGACGCACGGCTCGCCCGCCTATCGACTGGTCCGGACGCCGGCGCGGGTGGTGGGTGCTCCCCTGCTCGACCCGGCCCAGCAGGCGGTCGTCGACCGGGTCGCGGTGCCGGGTCACGGACCGCTGCTGGTGCTGGCCGGACCGGGCACCGGCAAGACGACCACGCTGGTCGAGGCGGTGCTCTCGCGGGTCGCCGGCGGCACCGATCCCGACCGCATCCTGACTTTGACCTTCAGCCGCAAGGCTGCCGCGGAGCTGCGTGACCGGATCGCCGCGCGGCTCGGGCGCACCGTCATGGCCCAGAGCGCGTGGACGTTCCACGCCTTCGCGTACGCGCTCAGCGGGGACACCCGGGCCGCGGAGGACTTCGGCCGGCCGCTGCGGCTGCTGTCCGGGCCGGAGCAGGACGTCGTGGTTCGCGACCTGCTCGCCGGCGACCTGGCCGAGGGCACCGTGCGCTGGCCGGACGACCTGCGCGCCGCGCTGCCCACCCGCGGCTTCGCAGACGAGGTCCGGGCGCTGCTCGCTCGGGCGCGCGGCCTCGGGCTCGAGCCGGCCGAGCTGCGCCGGCTCTCCCTGCTCGGCGACTCCGTTGGTTCGCGCGACCCAGGGGGTTCGGGCGGTTCCGGGGGTTCGGGCGGGGCGCGGGTCGACTGGGCGGCTGCCGCCGACTTCCTCGGTCAGTACCTCAACGTGCTCGATGCCCAGGGTCTGCTCGACTACTCCGAGCTCGTGCACCGGGCCGTCGTCTACGCCGAGTCCGGTCCGGGGCGGGCGGCCTTGCGGGCCAGGTTCGACCTGGTGGTCGTCGACGAGTACCAGGACACCGACCCCGCGCAGGAACGGCTGCTGCAGGCGATCGCTGGCGACGGTCGCGACCTGGTGGCGGTCGGCGATCCCGACCAGTCCATCTACGCCTTCCGCGGCGCCGAGGTTCGAGGGCTGCTCGAGTTCCGCACCCGGTTCCCGCGGTCCGACGGGTCGCCAGGCTCGGTGCTCACCCTGCAGGTGTCGCGCCGAGCGGGCGCCACCCTGCTCGACGCGTCAAGGGCGGTGTCCCAGCGGATGTCGCTGGCCGGCGCCGGGCTGGCTGGGGCGCTTCGCGAGCACCGAGCCCTCGTCGCGGCTCCCGGGCTGCCCCGCGGCTCGGTCGAGGCACTCACGTTCTCGTCGCCGGGCCAGCAGCTCGAGGCCGTCGCCGACCTGCTGCGCCGCGAGCACCTGGACGGGCAGACCCCCTGGTCGCAGATGGCGGTCCTGGTCCGCTCGGGCGCCTGGTCCATCCCAGCGGTGCGGCGGGTGCTGGGGGCCTCAGGGGTCCCGCTGCAGGTCGCCGGCGACGACCTCCCGCTGTCGGACGAGCCAGCGATCGCCGCCTTGCTGCTGGCCCTGCGAGTCGTGGCCGACCCGACCGCGCTGACCGCCGACGTGGCTCGCACGCTGCTGCTGTCACCACTGGGCGGGGCCGATGTCGCGGGGCTTCGCCGACTCGGACGGGCGCTGCGCGAGGAGGAACGGGCGGCCTCGATCACCCCCGAGAACCCGCGTGGGCGATATCCCCGACTCTCCGAGGAGCTGATCCGCGAAGCCGTCGCCGAGCCGCAGCGGCTGGTCACCGCTGACGAGCGCGACGCCGGGGCCGCCGTTCGCGTCGGGGGGCTGCTCGCGCGAGCACGCGAGCTGCTGACTGCCGGCGCCACCACGCACGAAGTCCTCTGGTCGCTCTGGAACGGCACCGCGTGGCCGACCCGGCTCGAGCGCGCGGCGGCTGCCGGCGGGCCAGCGGGCAGGGCGGCAGACCGCGACCTCGACGTCGTCGTCGCACTGTTCGAGCTGGCGGCGCGTTCGTCCGACCGACTCGAACGTCGTGGGGTCGGTGCGTTCCTCGACGAGCTGCAGGCGCAGCAGATTCCGGCCGACACCCTGGCCGAGCAGGGGACTTCGGGCGAAGGGGTGCGGGTGCTGACGGCCCACCGCAGCAAGGGGCTCGAGTGGCAGGTGGTGGTCGTCGTCGACGTGCAGGAGGACGGCTGGCCGGATCTACGGCACCGGGGCTCCCTGCTCCAGCCCGACCGGCTGACCACCACCGGTGCGGTTCCGGCCGCGCCCGCTTCGGCCCGGCTGGCGGAGGAACGCCGACTCTTCTACGTCGCGGTCACCCGGGCGCGTCGTCGACTGGTCGTGACCGCGGTCGACTCGGCGGAGGACGACGGCGTGCGGCCGTCCCGTTTCCTGGCCGAGCTAGGGGTGCCGGTGACCGTCGTCCGCGACCGGCCGCGCCGTCCACTGACCTTGCCCGCCCTGGTGGCCGAGCTGCGCGCAGTCAGTGCCGACCCGCAGCGCTCTGACCGCGTGCGCATCGCGGCCGCCGAGCGGCTCGCGACCTTGGCCACGGCTCGGGTGGGTCCGACCGAGCTCGTGCCGGCCGCCGATCCGAGCCGCTGGTGGGGGATCTCCGAGCTCACCGACCCCGGGACGCCGATGCACGATCCGACCCTGCCGCTGCGGCTGTCCGGCTCCAGCCTGGCGGGGCTGATGGAGTGCCCGTTGCGGTGGTTCCTCGAGCACGAGGTGCGGGCCCAGGGCGCTCGGAGCACGGCGCTGGGCTTCGGTTCGGTCGTGCACGCCCTGGCCCACGACGTGACCCGGAGCCCGGTCCCGCCCGACCTCGAGACCCTGCTCGGCCTCATCGACAGCGTCTGGAACCAGCTGGCCTTCGAGGCGCGCTGGAAGTCCACGAACGAGCGGGTCCGGGCCGCGTCAGCCCTGAGCCGTTTTCTGGCTTGGCACTCCGCCGAGCGGGGGCGCACCGTGCTCGGCAGCGAGGTGGCCTTCGCGATCGACCTCACGGTGGGGGGACGGGCGGTGACCTTGCGAGGGTCGATCGACCGGGCCGAGGTCGACGTCGACGGGTTCGTCCATGTGGTCGACCTGAAGACGGGCAAGACACCGCCGACCCAGCCCAAGGTCGACCGGCACGTGCAGCTCGGGGCCTACCAGCTGGCCGTGCGTGAGGGCGCCATCGAGGGCCACGACCGCGCCGGCGGGGCCGAGCTGGTCCAGCTGTCGATCGCCGGAAAGCCGCGCGAGCTGCCCAAGGTGCAGGCGCAGCCTGCTCTGGCGCCCGAGGCACCCGAGTGGATCGACGAGGTGCTGGAGCACGCAGTGGGCCTGATCGACGCCGAGGAGTTCGCACCGATCCCGAGCGACCGCTGCCGCTTCTGCCCCCATAAGGTCTCGTGTCCCACGCAGGACCAGGGACGGCAGGTCGTGTCATGAGTCTCGAGCCGGAGATCCTGCGCGACCTGCTCGGCCTGCCCTTCACCGCCGAGCAGCTGGCCGCGGCCACCGCCCCGCTGGAGCCGGGCGTGGTGATCGCCGGCGCCGGGTCGGGGAAGACGACCGTCATGGCCGCGCGGGTGGTGTGGCTGGTCGCGTCCGGCCAGGTCCAGCCGGAGCAGGTGCTCGGCCTCACCTTCACCAACAAGGCGTCGGCCGAGCTGTCGGCCCGGATCCGCGACGCGCTCAGCCGGTCCGGGTCTCCGCGAGCAGCCCCCGACCCACGCCGTCCCGACGGTGACGAGGAGCCCGTCGGCGAGCCCACGGTCTCGACCTATCACGCCTACGCAGGTCGGCTCCTTCGCGAGCACGGGTTGTGGATCGGTGTCGAGCCGTCAGCGCGGCTGCTCGCCGATGCCACCCGGTTCCAGGTGGCCGAGCGGGTGATCCGTCGTGCGGCCGGCCCGTACAACACCCTCGACAAGGGGGTGGCGGGTCTGGTCGACGACGTCGTGGCCCTGGACGGCGAGCTCAACGAGCACCTCGTCGAGATCGATGCGCTGCTCGCCAAGGACGCCGAGATCGGGCGGCTGGCGGCGGCCACGAAGCGGGTCACGGTCGACACTGCCAAGGTCGAGCGCACGGCGGCTCAGCGATCCGAGCTCGCCTCGCTGGTGCGGGCGGTCCGGGCCGACAAGGAACGCCTCGGCGTCCTCGACTTCGGTGACCAGCTGGCCCTGGCCGCACAGCTCGTCCACGACCATCCCGCGGTCGGCGCGACCGAGCGCGAGCGCTACCGGGTCGTCCTGCTCGACGAGTACCAGGACACCTCGGTGGCCCAGGTCCGGCTGCTCACCGACCTGTTCGGCGGCGGCCACCCGGTGACGGCGGTGGGCGACCCGTTCCAGGCGATCTACGGCTGGCGCGGCGCGTCCGTCCGCGGCATCGGCGACTTCCCCACCACGTTCCGGCGGTCCGACGGCGCTCCCGCCCCGCTCTACGGGCTCGCCCAGAACAACCGCAGCGGCTCGCTGCTGCTCGACCTGGCCAACGCGCTGGCTGAGCCGCTGCGCGAACGGCACCCCGAGGTTCAGCCCCTGACGCCGCGGCTCGACGCCGTCGGCGAGGGCGACACCCGCTGCGCCCTGTTCGAAACCAACGCCGAGGAGGTGGCCTGGGTCGCCGACGGCATCGCAGCCGAGGTCGCCGCCGGTCGGCCCCCGCGCGACATCGCCGTCCTGGTGCGGGTGCGCAGCGACTTCGCGCAGTACCACGCGGCCCTGGTCGAGCGCGGAGTTCCGGTCGAGGTGGTGGGTCTGGGCGGGCTGCTCGCCCTGCCCGAGATCTCGGACCTGGTCGCAATGCTGCACGTGGTCGACGACGCCACGGCCAACCCCGCGCTCGTGCGCCTGCTGGCCGGCCCGAGGTGGCGGATCGGGCCGCGTGACCTCGAGCTGCTGGGACGCCGGGCCAGCGAGCTGGTCCGCGGCGAGCGCTCCGACGAGTCGGGCGCCTCGATCGAGGAGCTGCTCGACGAAGCCGTGGCCGGCACGGACCCGACCGAGGTCGTGTCGCTGTCGGACGCGCTCGAGCGGCCGGGCCACCTCGCCTACTCGGCCGAGGCGCCCGACCGGTTCCGCCGGTTCGCCGCGGAGATCCGTGAGCTGCGTCGCCTGCTCGGCGGCCAGCTGCTCGACCTGATGCACCGGGTCGTCTCGATCACCGGGCTCGACGTCGAGGTGGGTGCTGCCCCGTACGGCCCCAAGACCCGGCGCAGCGACGCCCTCAGCACCTTCCTCGACGTGGCGGCCTCGTTCGCCGACCTCGACGGTGACCCGAGCGTGCGGGCGTTCCTGTCCTACCTGCGGGCCGCCGACGAGTTCGAGCGCGGCCTCGAGACCGCGGCGCCCACCGCGAGCGACAGCGTCAAGCTGTTGACGGTGCACAAGGCCAAAGGGCTGGAGTGGCCGGTCGTGGTGCTCCCCGACCTGACTCTGGACGTGTTCCCCACCAACCGCGGCCGGTCCCTGTGGACCAGGTCGGCCTCGACCCTGCCCTTCGCGTTGCGGGGCGACGCCGCAGACTTCCCCGACGTCACCGAGGTGTCGAACGCCTCACTCACCGAGTTCGGTCGCCGGATGCGGGCAGCCGACCAGATCGAGGAGCTCCGGTTGGCGTACGTAGCGGTCACCCGGGCCAAGAGCACGCTCGTCGCGTCCTCGCACTGGTGGGGCCCTACCCAGAAGAAGCCCCGCGGCCCGTCGCCCTACCTGCGGACGATCCGGGAACACTGCGCTGCCGGCCACGGGGTCGTGGCCGCGTGGGCGCCGGAGCCAGACGTGGCCGAGAACCCGTTCCTGGGCGAGCACGACAGCGCGACGTGGCCGATCCCGCTGGCGCCCGCGCCGCTCGCCGAACGCCGGCGGTCGGCTGGCTGGGTCCGTTCGGCGATGGCCGCCCCGACACTAGGGGCCGAGGTCGACTCGCTGAGCGCCCACGAGGAGGCCGAGGTCGCCGGCTGGGACCGCGACCTGTCAGCCCTCCTCGACGAGGCTCGCCGCGCCCACCACAAGGACCTGGATGTCCCGCTCCCCGATTCGCTGTCCGCGTCCGCGGTCGTCCGGCTGGCCAAGGACCCCGACGGGCTGGCCCGCGATCTGGCCCGACCGATGCCGCGCCCGCCCGCGCCGGCGGCGACCCGCGGCACCCGGTTCCACGCGTGGGTCGAGTCGTTGTTCGGTGAGCGTCCGCTGCTCGACCGCACCGACCTGGTGGGGGCCGCTGACGACGACCTGGTGCCGGACGAGTCGCTCACCGCGTTGCAGGACGCCTTCCTGGCCGGCCCGTACGCGGTGCAGGCGCCCTACCGCATCGAGGCCCCGTTCCAGCTGGTGCTCGACGGGCGGGTCATCCGGGGCCGGATCGATGCCGTCTACCGCACGGTGTCCGACGACGGCCTCGAGCAGTACGACGTCATCGACTGGAAGACCGGCCGCCAGCTGGCCGACCCGCTCCAGCTGGCGGTCTACCGCGCTGCGTGGGCCCGGATCGCGCAGGTGCCTGAGGAGCAGGTGCGCGGCGGGTTCTACTACGTCGCCACCGGTGAGATCGCCTGGCAGGCTGGCCTGCCAGGAGCGGTCGACCTGGCGCAGCTGCTCAGCGGCGGGTTGGGCTAGAGCTCCACGTCGACGGTGAGCGCGCAGTGGTCGCTCACCGGCAGCGACCACGCCTGCCCACCCACCACGGCGCCACCGGGCAGACCCCGCGCGAGCACGTGGTCGAGCTGCACGCGCGGCCGGTACGACGGGTAGGTCGCCGCGGTCCGGAGCGCGGACCAGCCGGTGAGCAGCCGCGGCAAGGAGCCCGGCAGGTTGAAGTCGCCCAGCACGAAGGCCGGCTGGGGCATCCGGGCCACCCAGCGAGTGATCGCGCGCAGCTGCCGGGCGTTGTACCCCGGGACGAACGACAGGTGCGCCGTGACGACCGTGATCGCCCCGAGCGGCCCCTCGACCACGGCCGCGAGCGCCAGTCGCGGCTCGTCCGGCACCTGGAGCAGTCGGGGCCGCCCTTCGCCGGGCACGAGCAGCGGCAGCGCGAACGGGGCCGCCGCGAACCGCCGCACCCACCACGAGCGCACCGGAAGCCGCGACACCATCGCGATCCCGTACGTCGGCCCCACCGTCTGAGACCCGTCCACCTCGGTCGCTGCGATCCAGCTGGTGCCGTCCCCTGGAGTGCCGTGCACCGAGGGCACGAACCGGATCGCTTGCGCACCCAGGGCACGGCCGACCACCTGCGCCTGGTCGACCCCACCGGACCTGGTCTGCCAGCGGTCGACCTCCTGCAGCCCCACGATGTCCGCGTCCAGCGTCCGGGCGGCCGCCGCCAGCCGCTGCGGGTCGACCGTGCCGTCGCGGGGAGCCATCCCGTGCAGCAGGTTGAACGTGCCGAACCGCAGCCGGGTCATCCGGTGACGCTAGTCGAGCAGGGCAGGTTCTGGCGCGCCGGCGTCGTAGGGTCGGCGCATGGCTCCTTCAGCGGTTCCCGCGCCTGATGCGGCGGTTCGTCAGGTTGTCCAGGACGGTTCGGTCGCCTTCCTCGACCGGTTGTGCGAGTGGCTTCGGATCCCGTCGATCAGCGCCGACCCCGAGTGCGCGGCCGACGTGACCAGGTCGGCCCACTGGCTGGCCGACGAGCTGCGCGCCACCGGCTTCCCGACCGTCGAGGTCTGGCCGACCGACGGTTTGCCGGCGGTGTTCGCGCACTGGCCGAGCGACGATCCCAAGGCACCGACCGTCGTCGTGTACGGGCACCACGACGTGCAGCCCGTCGACCCGGTCGAGCTGTGGACCACCCCGCCGTTCGAGCCGACCCGCGACGGTGACCGGCTTCGCGGCCGCGGCAGCGCTGACGACAAGAGCCAGGTGCTCATGCACCTGCTCGGCCTGGCTGCGCACCTTCGCGCGAGCGGCCGCAGCACCCCTGCCGTCCACCTCAAGCTGGTCGTCGAGGGCGAGGAGGAGTCCGGCTCGCCGAACTTCCGGGCTCTGCTCGAAAGCCGGGCCGACCGCTTGCGCTGCGACCTGGTCGTGGTGAGCGACACCGGGATGTGGGCCGCCGACGTGCCCTCGATCTGCGTGGGGATGCGCGGGCTGGTGTCCTGCCAGGTCGACTACTCCGGGCCGGACGGCGATCTGCACTCGGGCTCGTTCGGGGGTGCGGTGCCGAACCCGCTCACCGAGCTCGCACGGCTCGTCGGCAGCATGCACGACGCGGACGGGCGGGTGTCCATCCCCGGCTTCTACGACGACGTCCAGCCGCTGCCGGAGCGCGATCGTGAGCTGCTCGGCCGATTGCCGTTCGACGAGGCGGAGTTCCTCGGGTCGGCGCAGTCGCACGCGACCCGCGGCGAGGCCGGATTCACGACGCTGGAACGGATCTGGGCCCGCCCGACCGCCGAGGTCAACGGGATGTGGGGTGGCCACACCGGCCCTGGCCACAAGACGATCGTGCCGGCGCACGCCCACGCCAAGCTGTCGTTCCGGCTCGTGGCCGGTCAGGATCCGGGCCGGATCAGCGAGCTTGTCCAGGCTTGGGTCGAGGACGGCGCCGGGCCGGGGATCACAGCGAGCCTGCAGTTCTTCGGTGACGGGGTGCGGCCGTGCCTCACCCCGCTCGACGACCCCGCCCTTCAGGCCGTGCAGCGTTCGATGTCTCGGGCGTTCGGGGTCGAGGCGCTCTACACCCGAGAGGGCGGGTCGGGACCCGAGGCCGACCTGGCCGAGGTGCTCTCGGCCCCCGTCGTGTTCATCGGCGTCGGGGTGCCTGACGACCGCATCCACGCACCGAACGAGAAGGTCGAAATTCCGTTGCTGTTCAAGGGCGCGGAGGCCATCGCGTACCTCTGGTCCGATCTCGCGGGCACCCTGCACCGGCCCGCCGGCGCGGCCTCGTGACCTTCCCCCTCGTCGGTCAGCTCGCTTTGGCCCGTTCGGCCACCGACCGCGCCGCCGAGCATCGCCAGGACGACGCGTGGCTCGCGCGGGCCTGGGCCGACCCACGCACCAAGGTGCTCCGGATCGCCGACGGGAAGACCCTCGTGGGCGGCGGAGCCATCGCGTACGTGAGTCCCGGCGATGTCCGCGAGGGCGAGCGCTACCTGCTCGGGGTCGACCCCGACGGCACGGCGTTCTTCGCCGTCCTCGAGGCCGAACCCTTGGTGGCGGCCGAGGGTGCGACGGTGCAACCGATGGGGCTGCGTGAGGTCGGTTCGCTGCTCGACGACCGGGATGCCGGCCTGCTCGTGCTCTCGGTCGCCCTCGCCAACTGGCACCGCACGCACACCCACTGCCCGCTGTGCGGTACGCCGACCGTGGTCGGCTCAGCCGGATTCACCCGCACCTGCCCAGCGGACGGGTCGGAGCACTACCCGCGCACCGATCCGGCCATGATCGTGCTGGTCACCGACACGACCGGAGAGCGAGCGCTGCTCGGGTCGTCCGGACGGATGGGGCCGGACCGGTACTCGACCCTGGCCGGCTTCGTCGAACCGGGTGAGTCTGCCGAGGCGGCGGTCATCCGGGAGGTCATGGAGGAGGCGCGCGTGCTCGTCGAGGACGTGACCTACCTCGGCAGCCAGCCCTGGCCGTTCCCCTCCTCGTTGATGCTCGGCTTCCGCGCTCGAGCGGTGGAGGCCGACGTAGTGCCGCAGGGAGACGGGACCGAGATCCTGCACGCACGCTGGTTCAGCCGCGACGAGCTGACGACCGGGCTGGCCGACGGCTCGCTCCGCATCCCGCCGCCGCTGTCGATCGCGCGCCGCTTGATCGAGCACTGGTACGGGGGACCGCTCGTGGTGCCCGGCGAGCTGAGCTGGAGCTAGCGGGCGAGCCCGCCGTGCCCGCCGGCGGCTTTGAGCACCTCGGCCTCGATCGCGCACTCCGCCTGGAGCAGGGACAGGTCGGCCGCGCCGGCTGAAGCCGCGGCGACCAGCCCGGCAGTGAGGTCGTCGGCTGCGTTGATGAGCGCCCGGGCCCGCGAGCGGGGCCCGTCGAGCGCCAGCGCCCGGCGCTCAGGATCGCGCATCGCCTCGACCATGCGAAGCTCGGCGCCGACACTGGTCACCGCGGGTTCGAGCCGCCGCAGCAACGCAGGAACCTCCCCCACCGGGGCCTGGGCGGTGCGCGCTGCGTCCAGCGCGCTGCGTACGGACTGGTGCGACCGGGTGAGGTCACGACGCAGCCGGGCGGCCTCTCCGACCGACCCGATGGCGTACTGGCGAGATCCGGCTCGGGTCTGGTCCGCAACCGATCTCAGGCCGGCGCGCACCGCCCGGCTCAGCTGAACGATCACCACCACGGCCAACCCTCCCACCGCGACGACGAGCACCATCAGCCCGAGAACCCAGATCATGGGTCGAGCGTACGTCGGCGCGGGACCCGACGTCGATGGGTCCCGCGCCGAAGGAACTCGGTCAGACCTGCTTGACCAAGGTCGCGATGACAGCGCCCAGCTCGGGGTTGCCGGCGAGCTCGGGGTGGG
>Ga0302299_10000929_pt1 | contig 17075 bp, 14 predicted proteins | sample III_Fen_N3_4_FD_198795 | JGI IMG/M metagenome (GOLD analysis project Ga0302299, IMG submission 198795) | Peat permafrost microbial communities from Stordalen Mire near Abisko, Sweden - III_Fen_N3_4 | ecosystem: Environmental > Terrestrial > Soil > Wetlands > Permafrost | place: Sweden: Abisko... | reverse complement strand
GAAGTCCGGCCACTTCCACTTCGAGTTGCAGACAGCTGCAGTCGACGAGATGCCGAGCAGCCCGCCGTAGAGCCGTGTCACTCGCTGCGGGCCGTTGCCGTAGAACTGCGCCTCGCCCTCCACCCGCACGGCGATGGTTCGAGCCTCCCCGTCCCCTCGCGGCACCAGCCAGTAGGCGGCGACGTAGGTGAAGTCGATCCGCAGCACGCCACTGGGTCCGATGCTGGCCTTCACCTTGCCACGCACGCGGGTGTCGGCGGCGGCGCGCCAGTCTCCGGGGCGGAACCGCACCGCTACCGCCGAGGACGGCGAACCCTTCTTCCCGTGGGTCTTGGCCCACAGAGCGCGCTGGCCTTTGATCCACGTGACGGAGTAGGCGTCCATCGTCGCGTACACGGGGGCCAGCGCCCCCTGGTAGAGCACGTGCGGATCGAGCAGCACCTCGCGCAGGTAGGCGCGGGTCTTGGAATAGGCATCGGCGACCTGCTGCGGGCGGTAGATGCCCACGGACGACGCCTTGGGAACGGCAAACCCTGCAGCACCCTTCGGCCAGCTCCGCGCGGGGGAGTCCTCGAAGGCTGCGTGCACCGAGGGATCCGTGCCGTCGTTGGCGGCGGTCGCGCTCGCCGACGCTGTCGCGGACGGGCTGGCGGAGGTCGCCGCGGCCGCCGGCCTGTCGGCTGAAGCGGCCGAGGCTGTGGCGCTGGAGGCGAAAAGGCCCAGCTTGAGCGCGAACGCCGTGCCACCAGCCACGACGGCGAGCGCAGTGAGGCCGGCCACCGGGGCCACCCACCGGCGCGACGTCGAGTCGCGACGGGTCTCCTTGGCCCTGTAGACCTGCGCCTCCTCGGCGCGCGCCTTCTCGGCCTTGCGGCGCTGCTTGTACTCGCGCTTGACCTCGCGCATCGAGGCGCGGCTGGGCCGTCCCCCGTCGTCAGACGCCACGTGCCATCCCCTCCCGTGAACGGGGCGAGGATGGCACGTGGGCCGTCGTCGATGCGCGCTCGGGGTGCCGAACGGTGAGGGTCGGGCGCCGCGGCGCCTACACCCGCGGGTGCGCGGCGAGGAACGCCCAGATCGCGCGGCTCGAGTCGATGCCGGGGTACGGCGTACCCGCGGGGAGGCTCGCCGGCGCCGCGTGCATCCACGGATGGGCCGCACCCGAGACCGCGACGAACTCGACGCCGGTTCCGGCCCTGCACCGGCTCCACGTCGTCACAGCGACGCCGGGGTTGGTGGCGTCGTCGACCGTCGAGGGAGCCGTGGCGCAGGAGTCGGTCGAGGCGATCGTCTGCGACGCCTCACGCGCGGGCGGGTAGACGGTTCTGGTGCTGAGCACGCCGGTGCCGCCGTCGATCGGTACGACGTTGTCGCCGGTGCCGTGGATCTGCAGCAACGACACGGGTTTCGCGGGCTTGCACGGTGAGCTCACGAGGGCACCGGACTGGATACCCGCAGCCGCGAAGACGTCGGTGGATTCGCAGATCAGGCGCAGGGACATCATCGCGCCGTTGGAGTGCCCCGCCAGGAACACCCGCGATCGGTCGACCGCATGAGCGGCCTCGACGTCGGCGACGAGAGCACGGAGGAACGCGACGTCGTCGACCCCCGACGCCCGGGCCGGGCCGCAGCAGCCTTGGGCGTTCCACGTGCGCTCCACCGAGCCGTCCGCACCGGACCCGATGCCATCGGGGTAGGCCACCAGGAAGCCGTTGGACGTCGCGAGGCCGTCGAAGCCGGTGGTGGTCTCGAACTGGACGCCCGACCCCAGAGCACCGTGCAGCGCGACGAGCAGCGGCGCATCTCCGCTGATGCCCGCCGGGACGAAGAGCCGGTAGTGGCGCGTGCGCCCGTCGGGGGTGGTGAGGGTGCGCTCGACGACGGTGCCGTCGGGGGCCACGGCAGCCTGCGTGCCGGCGTAGAGGTCGACGGCGTCCGTCGCGGAGGCCGACGGCAGCGGTGCGGAGGACGAGGCGGACGAGCCCGACGTGGAGGTCGGGGGTTCGGCCGGCGGACGCGCGCAGGCCGTCAGCACCAGCGGGATCGCCGCGACGAGGAGGAGAGCGCGTCCGAACCGCATCGCGCCACGCTCTCACGTGTTGCTGAGAGCACCCTGCGAGCCGCGTGAGCGTCGCGCACCGCCGTCTCCCCGCTCGCGGGCGGGGTCAGTCGGCGCCGAAGTCGAACGAGGCGCGGTCGAGCGACTCGACCTCGGCCTCCTCCTCGACGTTCTCCTCGCGGTCGGCGATCGCGGGCGCCTCGCCCTGCTCGATGCGTCCGACGAGCTCGGCGTGCCCGCGCAGCTGTCCCTGGGCGGCGTAGAGCTCGAGCTTGGCCCGGGTGTCGGCGATGTCGAGGTTGCGCATGGTGAGCTGGCCGATGCGGTCGAGCGGGCCGAAGGCGGCGTCCTCGGTGCGCTCCATCGAGAGCCGGTCCGGGTGGTAGGACAGGTGCGGGCCCGAGGTGCGCATGATCGAGTAGTCGTCGCCGCGGCGCAGGCGCAGCACGACCTCGCCGGTGACCGCGCCCGCGACCCAGCGCTGCAGCGACTCGCGCAGCATGAGCGACTGCGGGTCGAGCCAGCGGCCCTCGTAGAGCAGCCGGCCGAGACGGCGCCCCTCCGCGTGGTAGTTGGCGATCGTGTCCTCGTTGTGGATCGCGTTGAGCAGCCGCTCGAAGGCGATGAAGAGCAGCGCCATGCCCGGCGCCTCGTAGATGCCGCGGCTCTTGGCCTCGATGATGCGGTTCTCGATCTGGTCGCTCATGCCCAGGCCGTGGCGGCCGCCGATGGCGTTGGCCTCGTGCACGAGGTCGACGGCCGAGGCGAACGACCGGCCGTCGATCTCGACCGGGCGTCCCTCGACGAAGCGGATGGAGACGTCCTCGGTCTCGATGACCACCGCGGGGTCCCAGAACCGCACGCCCATGATCGGCGCGACGACCTCCATCGACTCGTCGAGGTGCTCGAGCGTCTTGGCCTCGTGCGTGGCGCCCCAGATGTTGGCGTCGGTGGAGTACGCCTTCTCCTGCGAGGCCCGGTAAGGGAGGTTGCGCTCGGTGAGCCAGGCCGACATCTCGGCGCGGCCACCGAGCTCGTGGACGAAGTCGGCGTCGAGCCACGGCTTGTAGATGCGCAGGCTCGGGTTGGCGAGCAGCCCGTAGCGGTAGAAGCGCTCGATGTCGTTGCCCTTGAACGTCGAGCCGTCGCCCCAGATGTCGACGTCGTCCTCGCGCATCGCGCGCACCAGCAGGGTGCCGGTGACGGCCCGGCCGAGCGGCGTGGTGTTGAAGTAGGCGCGACCGGCGGTGCGCACGTGGAACGCGCCGCACGTGAGGGCCACCAGGCCCTCCTCCACCAGCGCCTCGCGGCAGTCGACGAGCCGGGCCAGCTCGGCGCCGTACTCCATGGCGCGGCTGGTGACCGTGTCGATGTCGTCCTCGTCGTACTGGCCGAGGTCGGCGGTGTAGGCGCAGGGCACGGCGCCGTGCTCGCGCATCCACGCGACGGCGACGGAGGTGTCCAGACCACCGGAGAACGCGATGCCGACCCGCTCGCCGGCGGGGAGGCTCGTCAAGACCTTCGACACGCGGGAAAGCCTAGGGGTCGGGCGATCCTCGCCTCCGGGCGGCCCGCATGCCGAGACGGCCGTGGGCCGGCCGACGAATCGACCGGCCACCGACCGAGCGCGGAAGTTCGCTCAGGTCACCTTGATGGTCTTCACCGCGGACACGGAGGAGGCCGTGTGGGAGCCGGTGAGACGGTTGGCGTGGACCCAGCGCCACGTCATGGTCGACGTCGGGGCGAACGAGTAGCTGGCGGCACCCGCGGACGTGGTGGTCCTCGTGGCGCGCGTGACCCACTTCTTCGTGCCGATGCGCGTCTGGAACACGACGGTCTCGCCGGCGGCGTTGGCGTAGGTGGATCCGCTCGCCTTGGTGAGAACGGTGCTGAACGTGACGCTCCTGCCCTTCTTCACGCTCGTCTTGCTCGCCGCCGCGCTGAGGTTGGTCTTGAGCAGCAGGTAGAGCTTCTTGGACGACCACGGCCCGCTGACGTACGCGCCGGCGCCGGCGGCCGATGCCACGAGCGCGAAGTCGACGCCGAGCTGGAACGTGCTGTACCGCGTCAGGACGTAGCCGAACGGCGCGTGGTAGAGCCCCGCGGACGACGTGGTCACGGCCACGTTCTTGACCATCGTCGCGTGGAAGGCGTCGGTCGTCTCGAACGCCATGCCGGTCACGGAGATGTACACCGTGGTGTCGCGCGTGAGCGCCACACGGAGGTCGCCGACACCGCCGCAGGTCTCCGTCCCGAACACACGCACGGGGACCTGGGTGGTTCCAGGACCGATCACGTACGTGGAGCCGTGGCCGAGCTGCACGTCGGTGATGGTCGGCACCCCGGTGTCGGCGTAGCCGGTCAGGTACAGGTGCGTCGGGTCCGACGTGATGGTGGAGATGGTGCACGTCGGAGACGTCGTGGGTGTCGTGCCGGTGTCCCACGGTGGCGGGGTCGCGGCCGTGGCCGGAACGGCGAGCACGACGAGCGACGCCGCCACCGTGACGGTCGCCAGCCCGGCGCCGAGGCCGAGGCGAGTGCGAGCGAGCATGGATCATCCCTCCGAGAGGTCGGGAGCGCCGGTCGCGCCCGGCGTGACGACGCGGGCGCGGCCCCCCGCAGCGCCCGGCACGTCGACGGTAGCCACGCCCGACCGCGGGTCCAGGGTTTTCGGAGTGCTTCCCCCGGTTGCCGACGCCTGTGGCGCAGCGGGTGCGGGACGCGGTCGGCGCCGTCGGCGAGGCAGGTCGCCTACGACTACCCTGGCGCCGTGGCGATCCAGGACCCGCGCGAGGCGCTCAAGGAGCACGACGCGACGCTGACCAGCATCGAGAAGGTGCTCGACGTGCCCGCGATGCGGGTCGAGGTCGAGCGGCTCGAGGCCGAGGCCAGCGCCCCCGACCTGTGGGACGACCAGGCGCACGCGCAACTGGTCACGTCGCGCCTGTCGTTCGTGCAGGCCGAGATCGCCAAGGTCACCGGCCTCCGGCAGCGCATCGACGACGTCGCGGTGATGCTCGACCTCGCCGACGAGATGGACGACGACGACACCCGCACCGAGGCGATCAACGAGATCGAGGTGCTCTCCAGGTCGATCGGCGAGCTCGAGGTGCGCACCTTGCTCTCCGGCGAGTACGACCAGCGCGAGGCGATCGTGACGATCCGCGCCGAGGCCGGAGGCGTCGACGCCGCCGACTTCGCCGAGATGCTGCTGCGCATGTACACGCGCTACTGCGAGCGCCACAACTACAACTACGAGGTGCTCGACACGTCCTACGCCGAGGAGGCGGGCATCAAGTCGGCCACCTTCTCGGTGAAGGTGCCCTACGCCTACGGCACGCTCTCGGTCGAGCAGGGCACGCACCGCCTCGTGCGCATCTCGCCGTTCGACAACCAGGGCCGCCGTCAGACGTCGTTCGCGGGCGTCGAGGTGCTGCCGATCGTCGAGCAGACCGACCACATCGAGATCCCCGACGACGAGCTGCGCGTCGACGTCTACCGCTCGAGCGGCCCCGGCGGCCAGGGCGTCAACACCACCGACTCGGCCGTGCGCCTCACCCACCTGCCCACCGGCATCGTGGTGTCGTGCCAGAACGAGCGCTCGCAGATCCAGAACCGCGCGAGCGCGATGATCGTGCTGCAGTCCAAGCTGCTCGAGCGCGCCCGCCAGGAGGAGCAGGCCCGGATGAACGCCCTCAAGGGCGACTCGTCGGGCTCGTGGGGCAACCAGATGCGCTCCTACGTCCTGCACCCCTACCAGATGGTGAAGGACCTCCGCACCGAGGTGGAGACCGGCAACACCGCCGCGGTGCTCGACGGCGAGATCGACGACTTCATCGAGGCCGGCATCCGCTGGCGCCGTACCTCCGGCCAGGGCGACTGACCCAGCGTCACGCTGCGTGACGTCGTGGCCCGGCCGAGTTCGGCCGTCCAGGCCAGGGGGACTCCCCAGCGTGACCGTCCTCGGCTACGCTCGACCTCGGGTGTCACTCCTGAGGCTGGTGTGGCACGAGTGACGTGACCGGTCGAGGGCCTGTCCCGGCCGCGACGTCGAGGAGGTGCGGGATGGCCGCGACCCGGCAGCGGCGCTCGGCCGTGCTCGCAGGGGCCGCCCTGGCGGGCGTGCTCGCCGGCCCCGTGCTCGTGGTCGCGCTGGCCCCGGCGTACGCCGACAGCACCCCCACTCCGATCGCGTCCGAGCCGCCCGGCGGCGCCACCTGCGCGCCCGGAGCCCTCACCGCCACGTGCGGCCAGGACCACGGCTCGACCGGCTCGAAGTCCGGCTCCTCGGGCTCGTCCGGGTCGTCGGGCTCCACGTCGACCTCGAACGGGTCGCGCTCGAGCTCGTCGACGTCGTCGCGCAGCACGTCCGCCACCGTCACGTCGCTGCCTCGCACCGGCCCGTCCGACGCGCTGCCCTACGGCCTTGCCGGTGCCGCGCTGCTCGTGGCGGGCGGCGCTCTCGTCGTCGCCTCCCGACGCGCCTAGCCCGACATCCCTTCGGCCGCACCGGCTCTCGCACCACCGTCGCCGTGTGCTCACCGCGGGGTGGAGCCCGCGTTCAGCACACACCAACGGACATGTGCGCGCCTGACGGGCTCATGGTCATGGGCGCCCGGCCTCGCTCGCTGCGCTCGCTCGTCGGCTCCGCGCCTGACGGGCTCATGGTCATGGGCGGCCCGCCTCGCTCGCTCGTCGGCTCCGCGCCTGACGAGCTCATGGTCATGGGCGGCCCGCCTCGCTCGCTGCGCTCGCTCGTCGGCTCCGCGCATGACGAGACCCCGGGACGGGGGGTTCCCGGGGTCTCGCCCACCTGGAGGGTGGTGGCGTCGTGGGAGACACGACGCGCTCGCGGGATCGGGGCGGAGGCTCCGGTGCCGAGTGCTCGGCGGGGCGTCGCGGCGGGCGCGTGCGAGGCCCTCCGGATCGCTCCGTTCCCGTTCTCGCATCCCGCATCGGCCGTGGAGACTCGAGGTCGTGAGTCCGGGGGAGAACCAGCCTCGACCGGTCTGAACGGGACTCGCTCATCGTCGCACGTTGTCGCGGTGGGTGCGCGCCCACTCACACTCCGTTCCTCACGTTCTGCGCGTCCCCGCGTGGCGCCCACCGCGGGCACGGTATGCGGACGGTCGGCGCGGGCGGGATCCGCCGCGCCGCCGAACGGCGCGGATGGCGAGGAGGCCCGAAAACCGCACGTAGACTCGTGGGTCAGCACCCCGGCCTTCGTCGTCGCCGGGCCGACCCAGGGAGTCCCCGCCCGTGATCCGGTTCGACCACGTCACGAAGCTCTACGCCAGCCAGACCCGGCCGGCGCTCGATGACGTCACGGTGGAGATCGAGAAGGGCGAGTTCGTCTTCCTCGTCGGGGCCTCCGGCTCGGGCAAGTCGACCTTCCTCAAGCTGTGCCTCAAGGAAGAGCGCCCCACCAGCGGTCAGATCCACGTGGCGGGCAAGGACCTCGGGCACCTGTCGCGGTGGAAGGTCCCCGCGCTGCGGCGTCAGGTCGGCACCGTGTTCCAGGACTTCCGCCTGCTGCCCAACAAGACCGTCTTCCAGAACGTCGCGTTCGCCCTCGAGGTGATCGGCCGTCCGTCCAGCCAGGTCAAGAAGGTCGTCCCCGAGGTGCTCGACCTCGTGGGGCTCGAGGGCAAGTACGACCGCATGCCCGACGAGCTCTCCGGTGGCGAGCAGCAGCGCGTCGCGGTGGCGCGCGCGTTCGTCAACCGCCCGATGATCCTCATCGCCGACGAGCCGACCGGGAACCTCGACCCGTCCACGAGCGTCGGAATCATGAAGCTGCTCGACCGCATCAACCGCACCGGCACCACGGTCGTGATGGCGACGCACGACGCCGCCATCGTCGACCAGATGCGCAAGCGCGTCATCGAGCTCGAGGGCGGGCACGTCGTGCGCGACCAGAGCCGCGGCGTCTACGGGTACGCCCGCTAGCCGCCACCCCGGCACGACCCCGAACGACCGAAGCGAAGGACCTGATCGTCACCATGCGCGCCCGGCTCATCTTCAACGAGGTTGGTATCGGCCTGCGCCGCAACCTCACGATGACGATCGCCCTCATCATCACCTTCGCGGTGTCGCTGGGCCTGTTCGGTGGCGCTCTGCTCGTGCGCGACCAGGTGTCGACCATGAAGGACTACTGGTACGACAAGGTCGAGGTCTCGATCTTCCTGTGCACCAAGAACTCCGACGCGGCCAGCTGCGCCGGCGGCCAGGTCACGGCGGCCCAGAAGGACCAGATCCTCGCCGACCTCAACTCGCTCAAGCCGCTCGTCGAGAACGTCTACTACGAGTCGAGCCAGGAGGCGTACTCGCGCTTCAAGGAGCAGTTCAAGAACTCGCCGATCGCGCAGAACGCCAGCCCCGACGCGCTTCCCGAGTCCTACCGCGTGAAGCTGTCCGACCCGCAGCAGTACAACGTGATCGCGAGCGCGTTCCAGGGCCGGCCCGGCATCGACAACGTCGTCGACCAGCGCACGCTGCTCGACAAGTTCTTCCAGGTGCTCGGCGGTCTGCAGAAGCTCGCCCTGCTCATCGCCGCGTCCATGATCCTCGTGACGATCCTGCTCATCGCCAACGCGATGCGCGTCGCCGCGTTCAACCGACGGCGAGAGACCGGGATCATGCGCCTGGTGGGCGCGAGCGACTTCTACATCCAGATGCCGTTCCTCCTCGAGGCGGCCATCGGCGCTGCGATCGGCGCCGGGCTCGCGTCGCTGTCGCTCGTGGGGGTCAAGGCGATCCTCATCGACCGCGTGCTCACTCCACAGTTCACCATCACGCCGTTCATCGGCTGGGACTCCATCGTGTCGGCGTCGCTCGCCCTGCTCGCGCTCGGAGTCGTGCTCGCCTGCATCACGGCGTTCATCTCCCTGCGCCGCTACTTGCGCGTCTGACCCCCCTCCGGCTCCGTGACACGCGTCCGGTGACGGGTGCGGCGACGCCGGGCGTCGAGATCCGCGGATTCGGCTCGGCGCCGGGGTAGCGTGGCCGGTGGCGTCCGTCCCACGCGTCACTTCTTCCCCAGCGGCCTCGTGCCGCGGTGCCGCGCGGACGTCCTCCGCGCCTGCGCGGGGGTCCCGAAGGAGTGCCCGTGCCCAGCTCGCCGGCCGCGTCGTCGCGCACGCGACGTCGGCGCACCGCGGTGCTCGCAGCCGCCTCCACCGTCGCCGCCCTTCTCGTCACCTCCGCGGGCGCTCCCACGGCCGACGCCGCCGTGCCGCATTCCGTCGCCGCGGCGCCCACCTCGGGCATCGACAGCAAGGTGCAGCAGGCCGACGACGACCTCGCGGCGGCCAACCGCGCGGTCACGCGCGCGGCGGCGGCGCTCGCCCACGCCAAGGTCGCGATGCCCGCCGCGCAGACAGCGATGGCGAGGGCGAACGCGGCCTACGCCGCAGCGCGCACGGCGTCCGACGCTGCGTCCGCCGCAGAGGCGTCGGCCGCAGCCAAGGCAGCGCAGGGCCGACGTCGTGTCGCCGCCGCGCAGCAACGCATCTCGGACGTGGGTCTCCAGATCGGCGCGCTCGTGCGTGCCGTCTACATCCAGGGTCCGTACGTCGAGCTCGCCGCCGTCCTCTCCGCGACGAGCCCCTCGGACTTCGCCGACCGCATCGCCGCCGTGAGCGAGGTGTCGCGCGCGCAGCGCTCCACCCTCGCGCAGGCGCAGACCGCGCGCGCCGACCTCGCGCTCGCCAACCTCCAGGCCGAGGCCGCGCAGCAGCGGGCGGCCGCCGCGCGCGGGAAGGCCGGCGCCGCGCTCGCCTCGGCTGCGCAGGCCAAGGCCGACGCCGCGAAGGCCGCGACCCAGGTCGCCGCGCTCCTGGCGGCGCGCACGCAAGCCCTCGCGGTCGCCCACCGCGAGCGGGCGAAGGTGAAGCGGCAGTACGCGGCGCTGCGCGCCGAGCAGCTGCGCCTCCAGCGTCTCGACAAGCGGCCGGGTGGTGCCTACCGCGGCAAGCCGTCCGGGACGCTGCTGTGGCCGATCCCGGGCGCGGGCATCTCCGGCGGTGTCGGCTGGCGGGTGCACCCGGTCTACGGCTACAAGTCGTGCCACACCGGCACGGACATCCGCGGCGGCTTCGGGACGCCGATCCTCGCCGCCGCCGACGGCCGCGTGCAGGCGGTGCTCGACAGCGGCGCCTACGGGCTGCACACGCTGATCAACCACGGCGGCGGGCTCTCCACGATGTACGCGCACCAGTCGCGCACCGCCGTGCATGCCGGTCAGGTCGTGCACCGCGGCCAGGTGATCGGCTACGTCGGGGCCAGCGGGTGGGTGACCGGGCCGCACCTGCACTTCGAGGTGCACGTGAACGGGGTCCCCTACGACCCGATGGGCTGGTTCGGTGGCGCCCGGGTCGTCGTGCCCTGCTGGAAGGGCTGATCCAGACTCGACCTCGAGTGGAGGTCGATGCTCCGCGAGCCCCGTCGGCCCTCAGGAGGCCCCGCAGCGGGCTCGCGCCGGGAATCCCGGTCGCACGCACGACCTAGACTCCTCCTCGTGTCCACGCCTGAAGCTCCCGTACGCCGCGCGGGACGAGTGTTCCTCGTCGTCGCGCTGGTGGCGGGCGGCTATGCCGCGGGCGTGCTCACCGGTGTCGTCGGCTCGCAGCCTCCGGCGTCGAGCGCCACGGCCGCGTCGGGCAGCGTCCTCGACGAGGCCGAGGCGCGGATCATGGCGCAGGCCGCGCGACCGATCACGCAGAAGCAGCTCGACCAGGCCGCCGTCGAGGGCATGCTCAAGGCGCTCGGCGACCGCTGGTCGGCGTACTACACCGAGGCCGGCTACTCGTCGTTCTCCGCAGGTCTCGACGGTCGCTACTCGGGCATCGGCGTGTGGCTGCGCGCGGCGCAGGACGGCCACGTCTACGTCTCGAGCGTGCAGAAGGCGTCGCCCGCCGAGAAGGCCGGGCTGCTCGCCGGCGACCGCGTGCTCGCCGTCGACCAGCGCACCGCGGCAGCTGCCACCCTCGGCTCCACGGCATCCGCGCTGCGCGGTGCCCAGGGCACGAAGGTGCGGCTGCGCATCTCCCGCGACGGCGAGCCGCGCACCGTCACCGTCGTCCGCGGCGCGGTCGCGAGCAGCGACGTCGACGTGACGCGGCTCAAGGGCAACGTCGACGTCGTGCGCGTGGCCGCCTTCACGCGCGGGGTCGGCGTCGCCGTCCGCAAGGCGATCGAGACCCAGCCCGGCGAGGCACCGCTGGCCGGCGTCGTGCTCGACCTTCGGGGCGATCCGGGCGGCCTGCTCACCGAGGCGGTCGAGGTGGCCAGCGCGTTCCTCGACGGCGGGCCCGTCGTCTCCTACCAGCGCCGCGGCGAGGCGGTGCAGCACCTCGACGCCCTCGGCCACGGCAACGCCGGCGTGCCGCTCGTGGTGCTCGTCGACGACGGCACGGCCTCCGCGGCCGAGGTCGTCGCGGGCGCCCTGCAGGACCGCAACCGCGCGGTGCTCGTAGGCACGCGCACGTTCGGCAAGGGCAGCATCCAGGAGCCCACCCACCTGCCCGACGGCTCGGTCATCGAGCTCACCGTCGGCACCTACCTCACACCGTCGGGTCGCTCGCTCGACGGCGTCGGGCTCGAGCCCGACGTGCTCGTGTCGTCGCGCGCCGGTTCGGCCACCGCCGAGCAGCGCGCGCTCGAGGTCATCCGCGGTCTCGTGGCCGCCAGCGACACCTCGCAGCGGGGCTGATCGCATGGCCAGGGAGAGCGGCACGAAGCTCGTGGCGCAGAACAAGAAGGCGCGGCACGACTACCACATCGAGCAGACCTACGAGGCCGGCATCGTGCTCACCGGCACCGAGGTGAAGGCGCTGCGCGCCGGTCGCGCGTCGCTCGTCGACGGCTTCGCCCAGGTGCAGGACGGCGAGCTCTGGCTGCACAACGTCCACATCCCCGAGTACACCCAGGGCACGTGGACCAACCACGCTCCGCGCCGCACCCGCAAGCTGCTCCTGCGCAAGGACGAGATCAGCAAGCTCATCGGCAAGACGAAGGAAGGCGGCCGCACGATCGTGCCGCTGTCTCTCTACTTCAAGAACGGCTACGCCAAGGTCGAGATCGCCCTGGCCACCGGCAAGAAGAACTACGACAAGCGGCAGTCGCTGGCCGAGCGCGACGCCAAACGCGAGACCCAGCGCGAGATGGGCCGCCGCCTCAAGGGACGTCCCGCCCGCGACGACTGACGCCGTTCGCCGCCCCGGAGGGGATCAGGTCAGGACGAACGTCTGCGTCACGGTCTGCGTCGAGGTGCAGGTGCCGCGGAAGTTCTGCGTGAGGCAGATCGTCCACGTGACCGTCACCACGGTGTTGACCGGAGCGGTGTTGTTCGGGTCGAAGGTGATCTGGTCGGCCGTGCGGCCCGAGCCGTAGATGAAGGCGCAGACGCCGCCCGAGCCCGGAACGACCGTGCACGAGTTGCCGGTGTTGAAGGGCACGTTGTAGGCCGACGACGTCCAGGTCGGTGCCGTGCGCGAGATGCGCGTGCTCGATGGCGTCGGGGTCGGCGTCGTCGACGTGGGCGTCGACGTCGGGGTGGTCGCGGTAGGCGTCGGGGTCGCCGTGGTGGGGGTCGCGGTGGGCGTCGCCGACGGTGCGGGTGCCGTGGCGGTGGAACCGTCGCTCAGGATCGCCTGGTTGTTCGACGCGCCCTGGAAGGCCGTGGCCATCACGCCCTTGAGCCCGACGATCGCAAGCGCCGACGCGAGCACCACGCCACCGAGGATCAGGGCGTACTCGACCGCCGTCGCCCCGCCGTCGCGCACGTGACGACCCCGCACTGCCGTCCGCTGGAACATGGTTCGCACCTTTCGTGCCGGCGGCCCACGCCGGCCTGATCGCACCCGGTGGTACGACCCGCGTTCAGTGTGCTGCCAGGAACCCCGGATTGGATCCCCCTTTCGGTCACGCGGCGTGGTTTGCCTCACCCGTTCGACGTAGTCGGACACGGGGGAGGCTCGTGGCGTCACGCACCGTGATGCGGCCTACAGTGTGCTGGTCCAGGCGACGATGGGGAGCAGTTGTGAGCGACAGCGATTTCGAGAAGATCCTCGACGGGTTCTGGCCCTACCGACGGGAGACCACCACCTACCGCGAGGTGCCGCCCGAGCCGGTCGACCGCGTGACGATCCTCGAGTCGATCTCGGGGATGGCGCACCGCGAGGACGCGCAGGGCGACACCGGCACCGTGTCGGGCAGCCTCTACTGCGGCGACCACGACCACTACGCCTTCCTCGGCGACGTCTTCACGCTGTTCTCGCACGCGAACGTGCTGCAGCGCGACATGTACCCGAGCGCGACGAAGTTCGAGGGCGAGATCATCGCCATGACGGCGGCGCTGCTGCACGGCCCCGGGGTCGGCGTGGTCACCAGTGGCGGCTCCGAGAGCCTCATCACGGCGCTCTACTCCTACCGCGAGCACGCGCGCGAGACGCGCGGTGTGACCCAGCCCAACGTCGTCATGCCCAAGACGGCCCACGTCGCGCTCGACAAGGGCGCGCACTGGATGAACATCGAGGTGCGGCACGCGCCGGTGGGTGCCGACTACCGCGTCGACGTCCCCGCGATGGCCGCGCTCATCGACGAGAACACCATCTGCCTGGTCGGCAGCGCCGCCAACTACCCGCACGGCCTCATCGACCCGATCGAGGAGCTCGCGGCGCTCGCGCAGGCGCACGGCATCGGCATGCACGTCGACGGCTGCCTCGGCGGCTGGCTGCTGCCGTGGATCGAGAAGGCCGGCTACGACGTCCCGCTCTGGGACTTCCGCGTGCCCGGCGTCACGACGATCTCGGCCGACACGCACAAGTACGGGTACGCGCTCAAGGGATCCAGCGTGCTGCTCTACCGCGACAAGGACCTGCGCAAGAACCAGTACTTCACCTACCCCGACTGGCCGGGCGGCCTCTACCTGTCGCCGGGTCTCGCCGGGTCGCGCAGCGGCGGCATCATCGCGTCGACGTACGCCGCGATCCTCGCCACCGGCGCGAGCGGCTACCTCGCGGCTGCCCAGGCGATCATGAGCACCGCCGTCGCCATCGAGGAGGGCGTGCGCGAGATCCCCGAGCTCGAGGTGATCGGCGACCCGACCTTCCTCGTGGCGTTCAAGGCGCGCGACGAGGACGACCTCGACATCTACCTCGTCAACGACTCGCTCAAGACGCAGGGCTGGCGGATGAACGCGCTGCAGCTGCCGCCGGCGCTGCACTTCTGCGTCACCCGTCCCAACACCCAGGACGGCACCGCCGAGAGGTTCCTCGAGGCGCTGCGCACGGCCGTGCAGTACGCGAAGGGCAACCGCGGCACCGCTGCGGAGTCCGGTGCGATGTACGGGTTCGGCGGCACGCCGCAGGGCAACGTCACGCTGACCACGCTCATGGCGGGAGTGCTCGACGCGATGCACGAGCCCGCGCCGTGACCGGCGAGCCCTGGATCCTCGCGGTCGACCTCGGCAACGGCGGCCCCAAGGTGGCCGTCGTGTCGCTGCGGGGCGAGGTGCGTCGTACCGCGATGCGCCCGGTGCAGGTGCACATCGGCCTCGACGGCGCCGCGACGCAGGACGCCGTGGAGTGGTGGGAGCTGCTGCAGGAGGCCGCCCGCGAGGCGATCGAGGGCGCGGACGCCGACCGCGCGCGGCTGCACGCGGTCGCGATCACGGGGCAGTGGGCCTCGACGATCCCGGTCGACAAGCACGGCGAGCCGGTCGGCCCGGTGCTGCTGTGGGCCGACACGCGTGCGCGCGACCTGTCGGCCCGGGTGGTGGGCGGCCCGGTGAACGTGAACGGATACGCGCCGCAGAAGGTGCTGCCGTTCATCCGCATCACGTCGGGTGCACCGAGCCTCAACGGCGCCGACCCCACCGGCCACGCCCTGCTGCTGCGCGAGCGGATGCCCGAGATCTACGCGCAGACCGCCACGTTGCTCGAGCCGGTCGACTACCTCGGCCTGCGCTTCACCGGTCGTGCCGCGGCCACGCCGGCGTCGATGGCGGCGTCGTGGCTCACCGACAACCGCCCCGGGGCGGCCCACGGCTACGTCGACGCCCTCGTCACACGAACCAAGCGCGACCGCGCTCGCCTGCCCGAGCTGCTCCCGACCGGATCGGTGCTCGGGCCGCTGCTCCCCCAGGTGGCCGAGTCGCTCGGGGTCTCGGCCTCGCTGGGCGGTGACGGCGTCCCGGTCGTGTGCGGCACGCCCGACGTGCACGCCGCGGTGGTCGGCTCGGGCGCGGTTGCCCCGTACGAGACGCACATGGCGATCTCGACGACGTCGTGGGTGAGCAGCCGCGTTCCCTTCAAGCGCACCGATCTTCTGCACTCGATCGCGGTGATCCCCGGGCTCGACCCGAACCACCCGCTGGTGGCCAACAACCAGGAGACCGGCGGGGCCGCGCTGCAGTGGTTGCGCGAGCAGATCATCGCCCCGCACGACGGCCTGATCGGCGGCGGCAGCGGTATCGGCGCCAGCGGCGCTGCCGAGGAGAAGCTCGACCCCACCTTCGAGGAGATGCTCGCGCTCGCCGCGACCGCGCCTGCCGGCTCGGAGGGCCTGCTGTTCATGCCCTGGCTCAACGGCGAGCGCAGCCCGGTCGACGACAAGGTGGCGCGCGGCGGGTGGCTCAACCTGTCGCTGCGCACCGATCGCGCCATGCTCATCCGCTCGGTGCTCGAGGGCGTGGCCTACAACGCGCGCTGGCTGTTCGAGTCGTACGAGAAGTTCCTCAAGCGTGACGTGCCTCGTGTGCGTCTGCTCGGGGGCGGCGCGCAGAGCGCGCTGTGGTGCCAGATCTACGCCGACGTCCTCGGACGCCCGGTCGAGCAGGTGCCCGACGCCCGGCACGCCCAGCTGCGCGGCGCGGCGCTGTGGGCGCGCATCTCGCTCGGTGAGCTGCGCCTCGAGGACGTGCCCGACCTCGTCCCCGCGGCGGAGACGTTCGTGCCCTCGGCGCACACCCGGCTGACCTACGGCGACGCCTACGCCGAGTACACGAAGCTCCACGGCACCCTCAAGGGCCTCTACGCGCGGCTCAACGGCGACCACTCCTAGCTCGTGTACGGCCGCGAGGTGTGGACCGAGCGCGCGCCCGCGCTGCCTCAGGTGCTGCTCGGGTCCGGCATCGCGATGGTGGGCGTGCTCCTCGTCGTCCTCGCGCGGGGTCAGACGGGCTCCGACGGCCGGGCCGCTCTCGTGCTCGGGCTCGGCCTGGTCGTGGCGGCGGTGGCCGCGCTCGTGACCGCCGGGGCCGAGACGACGCGGATCGATGCGGGCGCCCGCACGATCACGGTCACGCGGCGCGCGCTGATCGGCGCAGGCACGCGCGTGATCCCGTTCGACCAGGTGCTCGACGTCCGGCTGAACTACCTGGGCAAGGCGTCGTCTGGCGTGTGGTTCTACTCGCTGCGCCTCGAGCTGGCGGGTGGCCGCAACGCCGTGCTGTTCGCCCCAGGGCGCTTCTACCCGGGTGGATCGGACCGGTCGGTCGCCGAGGAGCGGCGACGTCGTCTGCTGATCCTCGTCGGCCAGACGCCGGCGTCCTGAGGCGGGCGGTGCTTCGCGTTCGACCGGGGTCGGTGGCGGCCCCTACACTGGAGTCACAACTGCACAGGGGGTGATCGGTTTCGACTTCGTCTGTCGTGATGGGAGAAGCGGGCCGAGGACGCTGGTTATCTCGCAAACGATCCAGCACCTAAATACAAGTGCCAACTCAACGCGCACTGACTTCGCTCTCGCTGCCTAAGCGAGCCTGAAGTCCGTCAGCCCGGGGGTGTTCCCGCTCCGGTTCCTGGCGTCAGCTAGGGGACTCACTGCAATCCCGGTCACGGGGTGACGCAGGACAAGAAACAGTGACTGGGCCTGTCGGCAGCTTGCCTGCGTGACTGCCGGGGCCGAGAAAAGCACAGCAGGCTGCGCCCGGAGAAGACCCTGATCGCCAACGAAGGACGCGGGTTCGATTCCCGCCACCTCCACTCACCCCTGTTCACGACAATGGGCCTCGCCA
>Ga0302299_10000927_pt1 | contig 17079 bp, 8 predicted proteins | sample III_Fen_N3_4_FD_198795 | JGI IMG/M metagenome (GOLD analysis project Ga0302299, IMG submission 198795) | Peat permafrost microbial communities from Stordalen Mire near Abisko, Sweden - III_Fen_N3_4 | ecosystem: Environmental > Terrestrial > Soil > Wetlands > Permafrost | place: Sweden: Abisko... | reverse complement strand
TGGATATCGTCCGACGGACCGCTCGGCACCGCGACCGGCGGGGGCGCACCGACGGGCGGCGGCGGCGGCGCGGCGGTGGGCTCGTGCAACGCGACCACCTCGAGCATGACGCGCTGCTTCGCCTCGGCGTCGACGTCGACCGCCGGCAGGACGTTGGTGGCCAGCCAGAGCACGCGGCGGTCCGCCACCGGGCCCGCGTAGTCGAGCCACGCGTCCGGCGGTGCGTAGAGCTGGGCCGCGATCACGCCGGGACCGATCTCTCGCGCCGTGGTGGTCGCGAGCTGGCTGTCGGCGAACGTGACCGCCGAGACCAGCGCGACCATGTCCTTGCCGTTGCGGGTCCAGATCACCGGCACGAAGAACGAGACCTGGCGCTTCCACCACCAGCCCGCGCTGTTGACCTGCGCGCTCATCTCCTCGGAGGTCGTGACCATCATCAGCACACGCGGCCGATCGGGCTCGAGCAACCGGAAGCTGCCGACCTCGGGCGGCACGTTCCACGACGTGATCACGCCGGCGAGGTCGCGCGTCGCCGGCAGCGCCAGCATGCGCATCGTGAGCTGCGGATAGTAGTAGGGAGGGGCCGGGATGGCGCGCGCTCCCCAGGTCGGGTCGTAGGTGGCGCCGGGCGGCGTGCAGTCACCGGGTGCGTGTGCCGCGGCCCCATCGGCGATCCACGTGGCGGCGGTGGCGTCGGAGGTGCGGCGGTGCCAGTGGCCGCCGAGCAGGTGTGGGCTCCGCCAGCTCAAGGTCTCGCCCCGACCGTACTCGAGGTCGGCCTCGAGCCAGAACGGGAACAGCGGCGCCACCGTGGCCACGCCGTGCTCGATCTCGTCACCGGAGGTGAGCCCTGGCGGGAAGCGCTCGAGGCGGGTGTTGCCCGGCACGCCGGCGGTGTAGCCGCGGATCGCGACGTCGCGCGCGTCGGAGTGCTGCTCCTCCTCGGAGACGATCAGACCCAGGGTCTCGACGATCGGGAACAGCGGGTGGCGATGGATCCGGACCCGGTAGCCGCCGGTGACGTCGCCGAGCGCGATCCGGCCCTCGCCCATGAGGCCCGCGCGGGTCAGCGAGGTCAAGCGCAGCGGCGCCATCGTGATCGCCTGGTACGCCGCGATCGCAGGATCCTCGAGGCTGCGGACCTGCTTGAGGTTCGCGGTGTAGAACCACGGCGACTCTCCCCCGAACAGGAGGCGCGTGGCATCGCGCATCATCGGCAGCCAGATGCTGGGATCGCGGAGCGCCGCGGACGACCGGACGCGCATCGCCTCGCGTACCAGAGTCAGCGCGCCCCACCACGGGTTGTTGAGCATCAGCGGCGCCTGCCACAGGCTCGGCCCGATGCTGAGCGGCGCCGCGCGATCGATCTCGACCAGCGGCACGCTGCTCGGCCGCTCGCTGGCGAACGGCGTCTGGAACGTCTCGGTCGACAGGGTCAGCAGCTGCTCGCGATCGGCCGGGGTGCCACTGGCCCAGGTGTTGACCTGGCGCTGGAACTCGGCCGGCTCCTTGGGCCAGCCGTAGACCTCGCGGCCGACCTCGATCGACCATGGCTGATCGACGAAGATGAACGGCGCCACGATGCCCGCCCCGAGCGGCCGCCACCGGCCGTTCTCCATCCGGCCCCAGTCGAGCGGTACGCCGAAGTAGACCTCGTTCTGCGACACCCAGCCGTAGTGCGCCGCGGTCTCCGACGAGTACGACATGCGGCCGTAGTTGAGGATGGTGAGCATCACGTACGGCGCGGACGGCCGGAAGCACACCTCCTCGGGGTACAGGTTGAGGTAGGTGTCGCACATCCGCTGCAGCGTGTGGGCGTGCGCGCGCAGCGGGAACACGCGCGAGGTGACACCATCGAAGGTGAACGGCGGTCCCTTGGTGCTGGCAGCGTTGTCCATGGTTGCTCCGTCAGCTGGTGCGTTCGACGACCCAGGCGATCAATCCCTCGAGGAAGGCGCGGTCGCGCGACGGCGGCACCGACGCGAACAGCCGCGTGTACTCGGCGAGCGCCGCGTCGGCCATCCCGCGCGCGACCTGGCTGGCGTACGCGATGCAACCGTGGTGATCCATGCGAGCGCGGATCCAGCGCACGTCATCGCCGCGGCGATCGCGGAGCGGCGTGCCGAGGTGGGCGATCAGGCGGGCGCGCTCGTCGGCGTCGGCGAGCTGCAGCAGGCGAATGATCATCAGCGTGCGCTTGCCCTCGCGGAGATCGCCGTCCGAGTCCTTGCCGTAGACCGCCTCGTCGCTGACCAGGTTGAGCACGTCGTCCTGGATCTGGAACGCGGCCCCGAGGAAGAAGCCGAACCGGACGAACGCGGCAGGGTCGACGTCGCCGGCGACCGCGATCAGCGCGCCCATTCGCACCGGGTGGATCGTGGCCAGCCAGCACGTCTTCTTGAGGACCATCTCGAAGTAGTCGCGCTCCTCGAGCGAGACGACGTTATCGGCGCGCCAGCCTAGCTCGAGCGCCTGGCCCTCGGCGGATTCGCGGGCCATGTGCTCGGTCTCCTCGATGATGCGCAGGGCCAGCCGCGGATCGGTGTGCGCGGCGGCAGCCAGGAGCGGACGCAGGCTCCGGATGACGAGCGCGTCGCCGGCGTTGATCGCCATCGCGACGCCCCACAGGGTGTGCAGGGTGGGCTTGCCGCGCCGCAGGTCACTCTCGTCCTCGATGTCGTCGTGCACCAGCATCGCGTTGTGCATCAGCTCGATCGACGTCGCGGCGGCGATCAGGAGGTGATCGAGCGGCGCGCCGAGCGCGCGGGCGACGGCGATGCACAGGCTCGGCCGCATCATCTTGCCGCCGCGGCCCGGGTAGTCGGCGACCAGATCATAGAGATAGCGGCGCGGCTCGACGGGCGGCAAGTAGGCGCGCACGGCGTCGCGGACCAGCGAGCCATAGTCGCGCAGGGTCTCGCTGACCACCGGGGGCGGCGCGCCCATGTTCAGGACAGTCGCACCGTGAGGGTGCCGCACGCGCGGCCATCGGCGAGGATCGCGCCGGCGTAGGTGCCGGCGGGATGCTGCTCGATCGAGCCGAGCGCGACGTTGACGCAACCATCGACGAGCGTCAGGCTGACGTCGGTGATGGGCGGCGCCGCGGCGGCCGCCGGGCCCAGCAGTCCGTGAACCTCGAAGGTCGCGGCCGCGCCGGGCGTCAGATCGAGCTCGACCCGGACCGCGCGTGCCGTGCGCAGCTCGACGGTGAGCTGGAGCGTCGTGCGAGGAGCCGGAGCGTCTGCCGGTGCTGGGGGCGATGCCAGGCTCGCCCGCGCAGGCCCCGACGCGGCGCTGGCTGCCGACGCGCGAACCATCGACGTCCACGCCTCCACCCACTGCACCCACTGCGTGACCGCGCCGGTCACCGCGTCGACCCACTGGCCCGTGGTCCACGATCCGCTCGAGGGCCCACTCGACGGCGCCTGCCAGCGTCCGCCGGCCCAGCCCGAGGAGGTCGTCGGATCGCCTGACACCCCGAACCCGCGGCGCACGGCTTGCTCGACGACCTCGCAGCCGGCGCGCAGCGCACGGCTCACGGGGTCGTCGCCCGGCCAGGCGAACGGGGGGCTCGCCGGTGGCGGGCCAGCCGCCGCGTCGCCGGCACCCGGGTCAGCGTGCGTACCGTCGGGCCGGCGGAACACACCCGGGATTCCGCGCAGCGGATGGGTGCGCGCCGGGTCGGGTCGACGTACACGTTCTCGCTCCGACATCCTCGCGCAGATATATCACAGGGCATGACGCCGCCGCGGGGACAGAGGTGTTCGATCAGCGCTCGCGATACCAGGCGATCGCCGCGCGGAGGGTCTCGCTCAGCGGGCGGGGTGCCGCGCCCAGCGCGCGCTGTGTTGCGCTGACCTGCAGCGCCGCCTGGCGCAGCGCCAGCAGCGTCGGCAACAACAGGGGTGGCATGCCGCCGCCGGGCACGAGCTCGAAGGCCCAGGCCGCGCCCCGCGCGATCGCCGCCGGCACGACCCGTGGCTCGACCCGGCGCCCGGCAAGCTCGCCGATCAGCGCACACAGCTCCGCGATGCCGACGTTGTGGCCGGTGATGCGCAGGGGAGGCTGGCGCTCGCCGCCCGCTGCGGCCACCACGGCGCGGGCGACGTCGCGGACGTCGACGACGTTGATCATGTGCGATGGGACGACCGGCAGCTGCCCGGCGAGGACGCGCGGCACCAGGCACATCGCGCTCGGCCGGCTGTCCCACGGCCCCAGGCAGGTGGTCGGCTGTACGACCGTGACGTCCGCGCCCGCGCGGCCGGCAGCGGCGAACACGGCCTCGCCAGCGCGCTTGGCGGCGAAGTATGGATGCAGCTCACTGTCGAGCCGCTGGCCGGGCTCGCGCGGCCGGCCCGTCTCGTCGGTGCCGAGCCCGGTGACGAACGATCCGAGGTGGACGAGCCGAGCCTCGTGCCGGCCGATCGCGTCGACCAGGATGGTGGCGCGGCGCGCCGCGGTCGCGACGCCGCCGCGATCGCCGAGCGCGAGCGGATACGGCGCAGCGGCATCGACGACCAGATCGTGTCCGCGGACCCAGCCGTCGATGGTGGCGGGGTGATCGGCGTCGCCGAGCGCGTGCGAGACCGGCAGGCCGGCCAGGTTGGTCGCGGTGGTACGGCCTCGTCGCGCCACGGTGACGGCGTGGCCGCGCGCGAGGAGCTCGCGCGTCACCGCGTTGCCGACGTGCCCGGAACCACCGAGCACCAGCGCGCGGCGCGGCCTGGCGCTCGCCCCGGGCCAGCTCACCTCAGGCACCCGCCGCCAGCTCGGCGAGCAGCGCGCGCGCCGCGGCGAGGTGAGGATCCTCGAGGCCGGGCGTGAAGCCGCGGTACACCGGGTCGAGCACCGCGATCGCCTCGTGGGGCAGCCGCTCGTCGCACAGCAGCTGCGCGAGATCGATGGCGGCGCGGAGCGCCAGCGTGCGCGCGCCGTGGCGCAGGGCGGTCGCGAGCGCGTCGGTGAATGCTGCCCGCGCGGCCGGACGCGCCGATGCGTCGCGGGCGAGGATCAGCCGGCCGCTCAACCGCAACAGCTCGGGCTCGTGGCCGCGGTCGACGCTGGTGCGGCAGACCTCGAGCCCTTCGTCGAGCGCCTGGGCCGCGCGGTCGAGCTGGCCGAGCCCGATGGCCGCCTCGGCGTACATCCCCAGGCAGTACGGGTACAGGACCTTGACGCCGATCTGCAGGCTGCCCTTGGTGCCGGTGACCAGATCCGTGATCGCGCGCTCGGCCTGACCTCGCCGGGCGAGCGCCCAGCCGCGGTAGCACAGCGCGGAGCACGCCAGGAACGGGAACTCGTAGCGCGTGGTGATCGCGAGCATGCGCTCGGCGGTGGCCTCCATGCTCGCGACGTCGCCGACGTAGCGGTACAGCGACATCTCCCAGCCCATGGCGCTGGCCAGCGCATACGGATCGAGCGCCTCGGCCTGCGCGATCGTGCTCCGCATGTGGCGCCAGGCTTCGTCGAGCCGGCCGCTCTGCCACAGCGTGCCGATCATGAGGAGATGGCCGTAAAACCCGCCGCAGCCGCCGTAGAGCTGGACGACGCCCCGGTGCTCGGCCGGCTCGAACAGCGCCATCGCGCGCTCGAGGTGGTGATATGCCTGCGCGTAGTCGGCGCGGGCGTACGTGTAGGTTCCGATCGACGCGTGCGCCATCATGCGATCGACCGGGGGGCCGCCGCGGTCGATGACGCGCTCGAACCAGGCGAGGAACGGCGCGACCTCATCGGCCGAGCCGCGCATCAGGCGCACCGCCCACAGACCGTACTTGACCGGCAGCGGCATGTCGTCGTGACGCTCGCACAGCGTCTCGGTGCGTCGGCACGAGCGCTCGAGCTCGGTCGAGGTGTAGCCCTCGGTGGCGATCAGCACGGCCGCGAGCTGCATGCGCAGCCCGATCTCGGTGCGGTCGCGCGCGTCGGACGGCGGCAGCTGCTCGAGCCAGGTCAAGGCCTGGCGGAGCAGCTCGCGAGCCTCGACCCGGGCGTGGCGACCGAGGGCGCCGAGCGCCGCGCGGTGCGCCACCGCGATCGCATCGCCAAACCGGCGGGCGCCGGCGAGCTGGTTCGCGATCAGCTCGACGCCGGGGTCGCGGCCGGCGCGTTCCTCCTCGAGGAGCAGGTCGGCGAGCTGGCCGTGCAGCTGGCGGCGATCGCCGGCGAGCAGCTCCTCGTAGGCCGCCTGCTGGAGCAGCACGTGGCCGAACTGGTACAGGCTCACGCGGTTGCGGCCGCGGCGGCGGAGCAGGATCTCCGCGGCGACCAGGCGATCGAGCTCGCGATCGACGGCCGCACGCTCGAGCCCACCGACGGCGGCGATCAGCTCGCTGGTGAACTCGCGGCCGGCGATCGCGGCGACGTGGGCGACCCGGGTCGCGGCCGAGCCCAGCTGGTGCAGGCGCGCGGTGAGCGCGTCGCGCAGCGTGCTCGGGATCTCGCCGGCGCGGCCGAGCTCGAGCGCGGCGCGCACCAGCTCCTCGGCGTACAGCGGGACACCCTCGGAGCGGCTGGCGATCAGCGCGCGCTCGGCGGCCGACAGCACGCGGTCGCGGCAGGCGTGCGCGATCACCGCGTCGATCGCGACGGCGTCGAGCCGGCCGAGCCGGAGCTGGGTGACGGCGGTGGCCAGCGGCCACGGCGGCTGGAAACCCGGCCGCGTGGTCATCAGCAGGAAGACCGGCGACGCTGCCACCTCGCGGAGCAGCAAGGCGATGAGGTCGAGCGTCGACGGGTCGAGCCAGTGCAGATCTTCGACGATGAGCAAGGTCGGCGCCTCGTCGCCCGCGCCGAGCAAGACGTCGCGCAGGCCGCCGAGCAGCTGCTGGCGGGCGCGCTCCGGCGGAGCGGTGGAGGCCTGCGCAGGCCGGCCGAGCAGCCGCAAGATCTGTTCGGCCTCGTCGGGGCCGGTGGCAGCGCGCAGCCGCTGCGTCGCGCCGGGGTTGTCCTCGCCTGCGGCGCCGGCCTCGAAGCCGAGCAACCCGGCGACGGCGTCGGCCGCCGCGTCGAACGCCGAGCGCTGGCGGTGCGAGCTACCGCGCAGCCTGACCTGGCGCGGCTCGTCGCCCGCTTTGCCGATCGCTGCGGCGAGCTCGCGGGTCAGCCGCGACTTGCCGATGCCGGGGTCGCCGATCAGCAGCGCAGCCTGGCCCTCGCCCTGGCTGGCCCGCTGCCAGCCGTCGAGCAGGAGCTGCATCTCGTGGTCGCGCGCGACCATCGGGCGGTCATGGGCGCCGCTGCCTCCGCGGGTCGTGGTGCCGGTGGTCGGGGTAGCGACCAGGCGGCGCGCGGCGGTCGCACCCTCGGGGAGCGTGGCCGGGCGCTCGAGCTGGAAGTCGCTCGCCACCAGCGGGACCGTCGCTTCGCTGAGCCAGAGGTCGCCGGTGCCGCCGAGGTGGAGCAAGCGGAGCGCGGTGTCGAGCGTCGCGCCGAGCACCAGCTCCTCGCTCGTGCCGCGGCCGCGGATCACCGCGAGCCCGGTGTGGACCGAGCCGCGCGCGGTGAACCGGGCCTGGGTGTGAACGGGGTCGAGCGACGACAGCCCCGTCGCCGCGGCCAGCATGGCGCGCCCGGCGAGCACCGCGCGGCGCGCGGCGTCCTCGAGCGGGCGCGGGTGACCGAAGCAGGCGACGAAGCGGTGGCCGAGCGCCGAGATGAGGACGCCGTCAAACTCGGCGAGGATGTCGTCGACCTGCGCGCGGAACGTGGGGAGCACGTCGGCCAGGATCTCGGGATCGCTCAGCTCGTCGGCGCCGGCCCCGACCAGGTCGATGCACGCGAGCGTCACCTGGCGGCGCTCGCCGCGGGTCGGCGTGGCCTCCGCGCCAACCATGGCGGCGCGCATGCCCTCCGTCGGGAGGGCGTCCGAGCGAGGCGAGGTACGCGGCCGGGGCTGCGGATCGCTGTCAGCGTCGAGCACGTGGCGCAGCCGATCGCGCACGAGCGCGGCGCTGGCGGGGCGCGCCGCCGGGGTCTTCTCGAGGAGGTGATCGATCAGGTCGGACAGCGCGCGCGGCACCTCGGGGGCAACCTCGCAGGCGGGCGCCTGGCGGTCATTCAGCACGCGCAGGAGTGTCACGGCGTCGACCCCCGCCGCGAACGGGCTCTTCCCGGTGACCAGCTCGTAGAGCATCACGCCGAACGAGAACAGGTCCGAGCGGGCGTCGATGTCCTGGCCCTGGATCTGCTCGGGGGACATCGCGCGCGACGTGCCGACCACGACGCCATCGCGGGTCAGCGACTCCTCTGGCTCGGAGCCTCCCAGCCGGGCGGCGTCGCCAGCGCTGGCGACCCGGCGCGCGATCCCGAAGTCGGCGATCTTGGGCTGGCCGTCGGTGCCGATCAGGATGTTCTCGAGCTTGAGGTCGCGGTGGACGACGCCCTGCTGGTGGGCGTAGGCGAGGCCGTCGGCGATCTCGGTGGCGAGCCGGACGACCTCGGTGATCGCCATCGCGCCACCGCCGAGCAGCGTGTGCAGGCTCGGCCCGGCGACGTACTCCATCACCACGTGATCGACGTTGTCGGTGGTGACCAGATCGAACACCTGGACGATCGCGCGGTGGCTGAGCCGCGCGGCGAGCTGGGCCTCGCGGCGCAGCCGGGCCCGGAAGGTCCGATCCCGTTCTAGGCCGGCGCGGATGCGCTTGATCGCGACGCAGCGGCGCAGCACCGGGTCCTCGGCGAGCAAGACCTCGCCCATCCCGCCGTGGCCAAGGCGAGTCAGCACGCGGTACCGGCTCAGCTGGCTACCCGGCCGGTCTGGTTCGGCGGGCGCGTCACCTCCGGAGGTCCCGGCTGCGGACCCGCGCGGGACATGGTCCGCGGTCGGGCCGGTGCCGCCGGCGCGCGCCGGTTGGCCGCTGGCCCCGGCCGAGCCCAGCGCCGCGGTGGTGGACGCCGAGAACCGGCGGGCAGCGGCGCGCAGGTGCTCCGGATCGTTGGCGGCGAGCAGCGCGTGGGCATCCCGCATCGACATCGCCGCGGCGGGCTCGGCGAGCGCTCGGACCAGCTCGAGGGTCTCGCGGTCGGCGGTGAGCCACGGTCCGCTGGCGGCGCGGGGCTGCCAGCCGGCGAGCAGCGCACACAGCAACCGGCCCAGCCCCGCCACGTCGCCGTGCGCCAGCGCTGCGTGGTCCGCGTTGCCGAGCGCGGCCACGCCGGTTCCCAGGATGCGCGGGGGCTGGGCCGGCGCCCACAGCACGTGGTCGAGCTCCAGTCCGCCGTGCACCAGGCCACGGTCGTGGGCGGCGCCCAGCGCGGCGGCCAGCGCGGCGCCGAACGCCCGGGTATGTCCGGGATCCGGACGGGGTGCCGAGCGCAGCGACGCGAGCGCCGGCTCTACGGCATCGCCGATCAGGAACGCGTCGCCGTCGTCGTGCTCGAGGCCATGAAACCTCACCAGCCCGGGGTGGTCGACACCGCGGTGCAGCTCGAGCAGGCGGAGCACGGGCGCGCGGCGGGCGTCCGTCAGCTCGTCCGCAAGGAGGTAGAGCGTGGCGCGCTCGCCGTCGTCGCGCTCGCCGGCGTAGTACGTCCCGGACACATCGCGCACGAGCGTGCGCTGGATGCGCCAGCGACCCAGACGCGTGAGCTTTTCGTTCATGGAGCCTGTGCAGCCCCGGCGACACGGTTCCCGCTGCGTCGTTCGAGGTCGGTAGCCCCCAATGTTATGGGCCGGCCCCGGACGTCGCAAGGGACGACGGCAGCTGCCGTCGGGCGCTCACCGCCCTCACGGCCCGACCACCGCGCCCAGGGCCTGCCCCTCGCCCGGCGGGAGTGTGTCGCCGTGCGGGGCGACCGCGTCGGAGGCCTGGCCAGGTCGGACCGGGCGGCCTGACCGCTGTGTGAGCCGCGCTCAAGTAAGGCCGAGTAAGGCACCTCGTCGGGCGAGGTGTCGCGGTCGAGCATACGCTGGCGGTCGCTGCATGCGCACCGCGCTACCCGTGGTGGTGCCCAGACTGTCACTGTTCGGATTGTCTATGAGGAATGTGTATTCATATCGGGTGACGCGCGCGGATCGCGCGGATTGCTGCGATCGACGCTGTGCAGCGGCCGTCGGGTAGATCGCGACAGGACATAACAATATTTCGCCGCCCACCTGCGCTGGCGACAAAGGTGCATGGTCATGAAACGTAGAGAGTTTCTTCGCAATACCGGTTGGTTCGTGCTCGGAGCGGCGGTCGTCCCCGGCTGCGTCACCGACGAGCCATCGCAGCTCGATGCCGCGGAGTCCGCGCTGGCGGCGGCCACGCGAAGGAGGCGGTTCCCGCAGGGCGTCGCGTCGGGCGACCCTCGGGCCACCTCGGTCGTGCTGTGGACCCGTGTCGTCGCGAACGGCGGCGAGGCGGATACCGCGCCCGTCCGGGTTCGCGTGCAGGTGTCCACTGACGCCGGGTGCCAGCGCCGCGTCCTCGATCGCTCGATCATCGCGACCGCCGAGAGCGACCACACGGTGCGCATCCTGGTCACCAACCTGTCGCCCGCGACGCAGTACCACTATCGCTTCATCGCAGGACGCGACGTGATCAGCGGACTGACCCGCACCGCGCCCGAGGCGAACGCCGACGTCCAGGTCAACCTCGCCTGGGTGTCGTGCCAGGACTACAGCGCCGGCTACTATGGCGCGTACCGCCAGCTCATCGAAGACGACGATGCGCGCGCCGACGCCGACAAGCTCCACGCGGTCGTTCACCTCGGCGACGTGATCTACGAGACCCGAGGTGACGCGTTCCAGGCGGCGCTCGACGACAACTTCCAGCCGATCGCGCTGACCAACGCCGACGGCTCGGCTCGCCAGATCGCGCCGTTTCCCTCGGGTGGCGGCACCCGGGCGGGCGTCAACTTCGCCGCCACGCTCGCCGACTATCGCCACCTCTACAAGACGTTCCTGTCCGACCCCGACGTCCAGGCCGCGCGCGCGCGCTGGCCGTTCGTGTCGATCTGGGACGATCACGAGTTCACCGACGACTGCTGGCAGAGCCAGGCCAACTACACCGACGCCTCGACCCTGGACGAGGCCAACCAGACCCGACGGCTCGCCGCGAGCCAGGCCTGGTTCGAGTTCGTGCCGGCGCACCTCACCGGCGCTGGTGGCGTCCCCGGCGTCCCGAGCGAGGCCAGAGACTTCGCGCCGACGGTGGTGACCGATGCCCCGTTCACGGCGCCGGACGATAGCAACTTCGTGCCCGAGCCGAACAACGTCGCCGCGACCGGCTCGATCGCGATCTACCGCTCGCTGCGATTCGGCAAGCACGTCGAGCTGGTGATGACCGACCTGCGCAGCTACCGCAGCGATCACGCCATCCCGGAGGAGTTCACGGTCCAGAACCCCGTGTTCTTCGCGCCCCGCAACGTGCTGCCGCTACCGCTGGTCAACACGCTCGACGCTGGCCGGACCGCCAACCACAACAATCCGCCGGATGGCGTGTCGTTCCTCGGCGGCGCGGTCGTGTTCCCCAACGTGCGCAAGGCCAGCCCGCCCGGGACCATGCTCGGCACGCGCCAGAAGGCGTGGTGGAAGTCGACGATGAAGGGCTCCGACGCTACCTGGAAGCTGTGGGGCAACGAGGTGACCCTGATGCGCCTCAGGATCCAGCAGCTGGGCGCGACCGACGTGTCGGACCGCGTGGTTAGCGGCGACTCCTGGGACGGCTATCCCACCGAGCGCGTCGAGCTCATGACCTACCTTCGCGACGAGGGGATCCAGAACGTGGTCGCGCTGTCCGGCGATATCCATGCGGCGTTCGCCGGCACCATCGCGGATGACTTCGACGCCGCCGCCCCGACCACGGTCGCGTGCGAGCTGGTGGCCCCCGGGATCAGCTCGAACTCGCTGTTCTCGTTCTTCGAGGCCGCGACGCGCGCCGCCGCTCCGGGCTTGCGCGGGCTGATCACGGTCGATGCATCGGCGACAGGCGGCGAGCGGTTCACCGAGAACATCAACCTGCTGCTGCTCGATGGCGTGCAATCCGCCGGCACGTTCGCGGGAGCGATCGCCCAGGGGGCGCCGCCGGCGCTGGCGCTCGGCGCGGCGCTCGGCGCCGCAGATCCGGGCACCAACCCTCACCTCAAGTACGTCGACACCAACTCGCAGGGCTACGGCTACGCGCGAATCACCGCGGACCAGGTCGCCGCGACGATCGTGACGATCCACCGACCGGTCGCCGACCCTGCCACGGCGCCGGGCGTCAAGCGCGCCGCTGCCTTCACGATCCCGAACGGCAACGCTGCGGGGATGACCGGACCGATCGTGACCGGCACCAAGCCGTTTCCGCTCGGCTGAGAGATTGAGAATCAATCTCGCTCCGATCGACAGAGGGTGGGAATCGATAGACTCTCACCCTATCGTCATCTTGCATATCAATCGGTTGGTTCAGCACGTGTCGCAACAGCCCTCCACAGCAAGGTAACCCACCATGAAGAAGTATGATCACAGGCAGCGTCACCTCGTCCTCCACAAGGACACCCTCCGCGTCCTGGCCAAGTACGAACTCGAGGCGGCGGCAGGTGGCGTCGAGTCAAGGACAGTCCCGACCGTGTGCCTCACGGTCCGGACCTGTGCGTCCTTCGAGTTCGCCTGCTAGCGGCGCCGCTCGACTTCAAGGCGACCTGACCACGGCGAACCAGAACGCCTCGATCGCGTGGACCACCGCCTGGAACTCGGCGAGGTCCACCGGTTTCTGCAGGTAACAGCTGGCGCCGAGCGCGTAGCACGCGAGGATGTCGCCCTGAGCGTCCGAAGACGACAGGACGACCACCGGGATGCGGCGCAGGGTGTCGTCGCGCGCCATCGCGTCGAGCACCTCTCGGCCATCGAGCCGGGGCAGCTGGAGGTCGAGCAGGATCAGGTCAGGCGGGTAGGCGTCGGCGTGGCGACCGCGCCGGTACAGGTAGTCGAGCGCCTCGGCGCCATCCAACACGACCGTCAGCTCGACCGCGAGCGTTCCACCCGCCAGGGTCTCGCGCGTGAGCTCGACGTCGCCGGGGTTGTCCTCGACCAGCAGGATGCGGATCGGCGCGGTCACGGCGCCCCCGGTACGAGGGTGAAGCAGAACGTGGTGCCGCCGCCCGGGGCAGGCTCGAGCCAGATCCGCCCGCCGTGGCGCTCGACGATCCGCCTGGCGATCGCCAGGCCGATCCCGCTGCCCTCGTACTTGCCGCGCTCATGCAGGCGCTGGAACATGAGGAAGATCCGTTCGGCATACTTCGGCTCGATGCCGATGCCGTTGTCGGTGACGGCGAACCGCCACGCCTCCGCGTGACGGCGCGCGGTGATCGAGATCTCGGGCGCCGCTTCGCCGCGAAACTTGAGCGCGTTGCCGATCAGGTTCTGGAACAGCTGGTGCAGCTGCCCCTCGTCGGCGAGCACGGTGGGGAGCGGCTCGACGCGGACCGTCGCGCCGTCGCGCGCGATCCGCTGCGAGAGGACCTCGAGCACGTTGTGGACCACCGCGCCCGTCGCGACCGGCGCGAGCGGCCTGCCCTGCGAGCCGACCCGCGAGTACGCGAGCAGATCGGCGATCAGCCGCTGCATGCGCTTGGCGCCTTCGACCGCGAAGAAGATGTACTTGTCGGCCTTGTCGTCGAGCTTGCCCCGGTAGCGCTGGGCGAGCAGCTCGGTGTAGCTCGCGACCATGCGCAACGGCTCTTGCAGGTCGTGCGACGCGACGTTGGCGAACTGTTCGAGGTCGGCGTTGCTGCGGCGCAGCTCGAGCTCGGCGACCTTGTGGTCCGTGATGTCGAGGTTCACGCCGACCACGCGGGTCGCGAGCCCGCTGGCAGGATCGCGCTGCACCAGCGAGGCGGCTCGCACGTGGCGGACCTCACCGCCGGGGCGGATGATCCGGAACGTGGACGCGTACTCGCCGACCCCGTCGACCGCGGCGCGGAGGGCGGCCTCGGTGTCGGCGCGATCCTCGGGATGGATCGTGGAGCTCCACGCCTCGTAGGCCGAGCTGAACGCGCCGGGCGTGGTCCCGTACAGCGCGTGCATCGAGCTGTCCCACGTCAGCACGTCGTTCGAGATGTCCCAGTCCCACACGCCGATCTGCGCCGCGGTGGCCGCGAGCTGGAACCGCTCGGTCGCGAGCTCGAGCCGGTGGGTGGTGTCTGCCAGGCGGTCCTCGGCGCGCCTGCGCGCGGTGACATCGATGATCGTCGCCAGGGTGGCGAAGCCGGTGGCGGTCTCGACGGTGGTCAGGCCGATCTCGACCGGGACCTCGGAGCCGTCCTTGCGCCGCGCGTGCAGGTCGCGGCCGGCGCCCATCGCCCGCGCCTGGGGGGCAGCGAAGAATCGCGCGATGTGCCCTGGATGATCGGTCCGGTAGCGCGCAGGGACCAGCATGTCGATCGGCTGGCCGAGCAGCTCGTCGCGCGCGTAGCCGAACAGCTCCTCGGTCTTGCGGTTGATGAACGTGATGGTGCGCGCGCGGTCGATCTTGAGGATCGCGTTCGGCGACGCCTCGATGACGGCGCGGAACCGCTCCACGGCGAGCTTGCGCTCGGTGATGTCGATGATCGAGGCCAGCGTCGCGCCGTCATCCTCGGTCTCGATCGGGGTGAGGCCGATCTCGATCGGGACCTCGGCACCGTCCTTGCGGCAGCCGATCAGCTCGCGACCTGCCCCCATCGCGCGCACCGTGGGATCGGCGAAGAACCCGGCCACGTAACCGGGGTGCCCGGCGCGGACCAGGAGCTCGATCGGCTGGCCGAGCAGCTCGTCGCGCGCGTAGCCGAACAGCTCCGCGGTCTTGCGGTTGACGAACGTGATGACGCGCGCGCGATCGATCGTGAGCATCGCGGTCGGCGCGGCCTCGACGACGATGCGGAAGCGCTGGTCCGCCTGGCGGCGCGTCCGGGCGTCGTCGTGCAGCCGGCGCGCGCCGCGCCGCTGCTCGAGCAGCTCGACCACCAGCACCGAGAGCTCGCGGAGCACGTCGAGCTGGGCCGGCGATGGTGCGCGCGGCTCGTGCGCGAGCACGCACACCGTGCCCAGGACGTGGCCGCCCGGCGCGCGGAGCGGCGCCCCGGCATAGAACCGGATACCGGGCGGACCGGCGACGAACGGGTGATCGACGAACCGAGCGTCGAGCAGCGCGTCAGGCACGACGAGCTCGGCGCCGCCCGCCACGACGTGGCCGCAGAACGACCCGTCGCGCGCCGTCTGGGTGGCCGCGAGCCCGTGGCGCGCCTTGGCCCACTGGCGATCGACGTCGACGAACGAGAGCAGCGCGATCGGAACCTCGAGCGCGGTCGCGGCGACCCGGACGATCGCATCGAACTGCGGTTCCGCAGGTGTGTCGATGATCTCGTAGCTGCGCAGCGCCTCGAGGCGCGCGCCCTCGTTCACCGGTGCCGCCGCCCGCGTCATCACGATCCACACGCTACCATGTGGGCGTCGGCGAGCCTGCCGCAAGGCGAGGCGTGCGGCCCAGCGCGATCGTCCCGTGCTGTGAAATGCCGCCAGGCGTGTCAGGTCGACGGCCGGAGGCGCCGGATCCGTGTCGTCGTGGCGGGCTCCGGCGCGACCAGCGACCAGATTTCGCTGCCGTCGAAGGTCGGCGCTGCGCCGGGGCGGCCGAACAGGTAGCCCTGGATCAGATCGCAGTTGGCGCTCGCCAGGCTAGCGAGCTGCCCCTCGGTCTCGACGCCCTCGGCGACGATCTCGAGCCCGAGGTGATGGCCGAGCGAGATGATCGCGTGGGTGATCGCCTCGCCGTCGGCGTTGGCCTCGACCTGCTCGACCAGCGAGCGGTCGATCTTCAAGCAGTCGACCGCGAACTGGTTGAGGTAGGCAAGCGACGAGAACCCGGTGCCGAAGTCGTCGATCGCGAGCCGCACGCCGAGCTCGCGGAGCTGGGCGAGTAGCGCGCCGTTGTGCTGGGTGTTGGCCATCAGGTGGCTCTCCGTGATCTCGAGCTCGAGGCAGCGCGCCGGGATGTCGTAGCGACGGAGGCAGCGCCGGGTCCAATCGACCAGCGCGGAATCCTCGAGCTGGCGCGGCGACAGGTTCACCGCGATCCGCAGCCCGGTTCGCCCGCCGGCGCGCCACGCCGCCAGCTGCTCGCAGGCGCGCTCGATCACCCACTCGCCGACCGCGACGATCCGGCCGGTGTCCTCGAGCAGCGGGATGAACTCCGAGGGCGCGACCAGGGCCGCGCCTGGCCGCTGCCAGCGCAGCAGGGCCTCGAACCCGACGAGGTGCTCGCGCGTGCGGGAGATCGCGAACTGGGGCTGGAAGTGCAGCAAGAGCTCCCCGCGCTCGAGCGCGTGCTCGAGCTCCTCGATCATCGCGTCGCTGTCCGCGTCGCTGCGGTCGGGCGCGCTCGCGACCAGCACGGTGTTCCGCCCGCGCCGCTTGGCGCGGTACATCGCGGTGTCGGCCGAGGTCATGATGTCCTCGGTCGAGCCGGCGGCCTCGGGATAGCATGCGATGCCGATGCTGCCGGTCACGATGGCGGCGCCGCCCGCGATCGCGATCGGACGCTCGAGGCAGCTGAGGATGCGCTGCGCGAGCTCGTGCAGCGCGGTGCGCGACGCGAAGTCATCGAGCAGCACGGCGAACTCGTCACCGCCGAGCCGGGCGACCACATCGTTGGCGCGAACCGCGCCGCGCAGGCGGGCGACCACCTCGCGCAGCACGGTGTCGCCTGCGGCGTGGCCCCAGGTGTCGTTGATCGACTTGAAGCGATCGAGGTCGATGTACATCACGGCGAACCGCGACCCGAGGCGCCGGGCGCGCGCGAGGGCGAGCTCGACGTGCTCGCGCAGCGCGCTGCGGTTGAGCGCCCCGGTGAGGACGTCGTGCCGCGTCATGTGGACGAGCTGGTCCAGCAGGTGCTTGCGCTCGCGTGCGTGGCGGAGCGTGCGGCGCAGCATCCCGAGATCGACCTGGCCCTTGACCAGGTAGTCCTGGGCTCCCTCCTGGACGGCTTGGACGGCGAGCTCCTCGTCGTCAAGGCCGGTCAGCACGATCAGCGGGGCATCGGCAGCCAGCGGGTGGAGCTCGCGCACGCAGTCGAGGCCCGCGGCGTCCGGCAGGTGGAGGTCAGACAGCACGAAGTCGAACCGGCGCTCGCGCAG
>Ga0302299_10000926_pt1 | contig 17091 bp, 19 predicted proteins | sample III_Fen_N3_4_FD_198795 | JGI IMG/M metagenome (GOLD analysis project Ga0302299, IMG submission 198795) | Peat permafrost microbial communities from Stordalen Mire near Abisko, Sweden - III_Fen_N3_4 | ecosystem: Environmental > Terrestrial > Soil > Wetlands > Permafrost | place: Sweden: Abisko... | reverse complement strand
CGTCCAGCGCCCTTCCTTGTCCATCGCCCGGACCTCGTGGGGCTGGTCCCACACCGCGATGTGGCCGCCGTTGACGGTGTAGATCTGGCCGGTCACCTCGCGGGCGGCCGGACCGACGAGCCACGCGACCATCGGCGCGACGTCCTCGGGCTCCCCCATCTGGAGCTCCATCGGGACCTGGCCCGACATGCGGCTCTTGGCCACCGGGGCGATGACGTTGGCGGTGACGCCGTACTTGTACATGCCCACCGCGGCGGAGCGGGTGAGCGAGACGATGCCGCCCTTGGCCGCGGAGTAGTTGGCCTGGGCCACCGAGCCGGCGAACGCGCCGGAGGTGAAGCTGATCATCGTGCCCGACTTCTGCTCACGGAAGATGGGGGCGGCGGCACGGAACACGGTGAACGTGCCCTTGAGGTGGGTCTCGATGACCGGGTCCCACTCCTCCTCGCTCATGTTGAAGAGCATGCGCTCGCGCAGGATGCCGGCGACGCAGACGACGCCGTCGATCCGGCCGAACGAGTCGACCGCCGTCTGCACGATGCGGGCGCCGCCCTCCATCGTGGTGACCGTGTCGGCCACCGCGACGGCGTTGCCGCCGGCGGCCTTGATCTCCTCGACCACCTCGTTGGCGACCGCGCTGTCGGGGTCGCTGCCGTCCATCGAGACGCCGAAGTCGGCCACGACCACGTTCGCGCCCAGCGCCGCACACTCGATCGCTACGGCGCGGCCGATGCCCCGCCCGGCGCCGGTCACGGCGATGCTCAAGCCGTCGAGGTACCCCACGATCGCAACCCCCTGTTGGTCCAACCTGTTGTGAACGAAGCGGACGGCACGCTAGTCGCCACTAGGGCAGACCGGTGGTGTGGCCCATCCGCCCGCGCAGCGCGTCGAGGGTCCCCCGCAGGCGGAGCCTGATCTTGTCGCCCTGCCGTGATCGAGCGAGCGCGACCAGGATCCCCGCCTCGCGCACCGCCCACCCGAAGAGCAGCGACGGGGAGCGCCGGTCCAGCGCGATCCGGAGGAGGTTCCGCGTCTGGTAGTAATGGCGCCACGGTGCGGTCGAGCCGAGGTGCAGCGGCTGGGTGCCGTCGCCCCCGACCACCACGAGCCGGAACCCGGCGTTCCGGGCCCGGGTCGTGTACTCGAAGTCCTCCAACATCATGAAGAGGTCTTCACGCGGGCCGCCGATCGCGTCGACCACCGCCGCGCTCACCAGCGCACCGTCGACCAGCGTGAAGTCGGCGTCTCGCGAGGTGCCCGGGGGCAAGTGGGCGAGCGTATGGCGGATGCGTCCCATCCGGAGGTGACCGCCCCGGTGGGCGACGACCCCGACGCCGTCGCCGCTGGCCGCCAGCATCCGCGCGAGCGAGGACGGGTCCGGAGCGCTGTCGTCGTCGAGGATCCAGGTGGACGCCGGGCCGACCTCGCGGCGCGCGTATCGCATCCCGAGCGCGATCCCGGCGCCGTAACCGAGGTTGGCGCCCGCCGGGACGTAGGCACCACCGAACGATCTGACGATGTCGCGGACGCGGGCGCTCTCCACGTCGTTGTCGACGACGACGAGATGATCGGCACTCGCACTCTGGGACCGGATGGCGGCGAGGGTGCCGGACAAGACCTCGGGCCGGCCGAACGTCACAACGACCGCCACAACCTGCATCAGGGATAGAGCGTCCGGAAGCGGAGCGATCCGACCAGGCGACCGGCCTGTGCGGCGGCGACCCGGACCCAGGATCGACGTCGCAACGGCCGCGCGAGATCCCCCACGTGCACCACGAGCCACGCGTACCGCCGCCCGGCCCAGCGCAGCCGCCGGGGCATGCCCTGGCGAGCGAACTTCCGGTAGAGCAACACGTCGCGACCACCGAAGTCGAAGTGCTGGCGCCACACCCCACCCGTCGTCGTGCGGCGGCGCTTCGCGACGACCGCGCCCGGCTCGAGCAGCATCGGGTGGCCACCGAGCTGCACGCGCCAGCACAGGTCGACGTCGTCGGCTCCGGACACCGCTTCGTCGAACCCGTCGAACGCTTCGAGCGTGCGGCGGTGGATGCCGAGGTTGCACGACATCCCGAAGGGGAGAAATCCGTACTGGTCGCCGCGGCGGTCGGGTTCCTTCGCGCTCACCGCACCCGCGTGAGGCTCCATCGGATTGAGGGTCGCGAACTCGTTGCATCCCACCACGAGCTCGTGGGTCTGCAGTGCCGACGCCATCGCCGCCAACCATCCGGGCTGGACGATGTCGTCCTGATCGCAGAAGACCAGCACCGATCCGGCCGCGAGCTCGGCTCCGATGTTGCGGGCCGCAGCGCAGCCCCGACGCGTCGATGCGTCGACGACGCGCAACGACGGGAGCCGCTCCCCCCACTCGGTCGCGAGGGCCACGCTCGCGTCGTCGGAGCCGTTGTCCGCCACGACGAGCTCCCAGGGGCCGGCGTAGTCCTGGCTCGCGAGCGCCGCCAGCTGCTCGTCCAAGGCGTCGGCGCCGTTGTAGACAGGCATGACCACGCTGATCATGTCGTCGCGTGTCATCGTCTGCCGATCCCCATCTGGTCGTCATCGTAGAACGCGCCACCGCGGCGGCGCGCTATTCGGGCAGCGTCTCCAAGAGCGCCTCGACGAGCACACCTTGGAGCATCGTGAGCCACGCGTAGGCGGACTTCTCGAGCCCCAGCGGGTCGTCGGCCTCGATCCGGTTGACGTCGGTGTCGTCGGTGATCCCGAGCCGGCATCCGAACGCGAGGCGCGCGTCGTTGAGCACAGCCAGCCACGCCGCGACCTCGTCGGGACCGAGCCCGACCTTCACCCGGCGGCCCTTCGACTCGCTCCGGGCGAGCGTCGCCAGCACCAGCTCGAGCCGGGCGAGGCGCTCGCGCAGCAGCTCCGGGTGGGTCAGGGCCTGCCACTCCTGCTCACGCCGGTCCTCGGTGGGGTCGAGGTACGCGCGCGGGAAGAGGCGCTGCAGCGCCGGGTCGTCGGGCGGGGCCTCGTAGAGCCGGCTCAGCTGCTCGGGGATGTCTCGGAGCAAGTCGGCTTCGGCGGGGTCGAGGACGAGGTCGACCGAGCCGTCGGGCCGGCCCTTGCACTTCACGAGGGGTGCTCCATCGTGGCCCAGAGCCCGTGGGCGTGGAGGCGGGCGACGTCGGCTTCGCACTTCTCGCGGGTGCCGTCGCTCACCATGGCCTTGCCCTCGTAGTGCACCTGGTACATCAGCTTCATCGCCTTGTCGCGCGAGAAGCCGAACAGCTTCTGGAACACCCACACGACGTAGACCATGAGGTTCACGGGGTCGTTCCAGACCACCACGATCCAGGGCCGGTCGACGTCGGTGGACTCGTCGAGCTCCGGGTCGCGGATCTCGGCCGGCGCCGTGCTCGCCACCGGGGTCATGCCGAGACCTCGCTCGGCGACCCCCGGAGGTGCTCGGCGATGCGCGACAGCAGGCCGTTGACGAAGCGCCCCGAGTCCTTGGTGGAGTACTGCTGCGCGAGCTCGACGGCCTCGTTGATCACCACTCCGGAGGCGAGGTCGGGCTCCCACCCCAGCTCGTAGGTGCCGATGCGCAGGAGCGCGCGGTCGACCGCGGGCATCCGGTCGACCGACCAGTTCTCGGAGTAGCGGGCCAGGAGCGCGTCGATCTCTTCCCGGTGGGCGTCGACGCCCCGGGCGAGCTCGCACGCGTACGCGTCGGGGGCGGCCGGCTGCTCGGCGATCACCGCGTCGGCCGACGACGCGCGCGTCTCGACCTCGTAGCAGAGTCCGAGCGCGCGCTCGCGGGCTTCGCGCCGGGTGGCCATCGTGAGTCGGGCTCAGGCCCGGGCGAGGTACTCGCCGGTACGGGTGTCGACCTTGATCTTCTCGCCCGGACCCACGAACAGCGGCACCTGGACCACCAGGCCGGTCTCGAGCGTCGCCGGCTTGCGGGCGCCCGACACTCGGTCGCCCTGGACGCCCGGCTCGGTCTCGGCGATGGTCAGCTCGACCGCGGCCGGGAGCTCCACGCCCACGACGGCGTCGTTGTACACCGGGAGGATGACCGAGTCGCCCTCCTTGATGAAGCTCACGGCGCTGCCGAGGTCGGAGGTCTCGACGTGGATCTGGTCGTAGCTCTCGGTGTCCATGAAGACGTACGCGGCGCCTTCGCGGTAGAGGTACTGCATCTCGCGCTTGTCGATGACGGCGAGTGGGAGCTTCTCGTCTCCCCGGAACGTGCGGTCGAGCACGGCCCCGGTGCGGTAGTTCTTCAGCTTCGTGCGCACGAAGGCCCCGCCCTTGCCCGGCTTCACGTGCTGGAACTCCACGACGGTCATGAGGCCCTCGGGGAGGTTCAGGGCCATGCCGTTCTTCAGGTCGTTGCTGGAGACGCTCAACGTCGCTTCCTCGCCAGATGGGGACAGCCGGATCTACAGGATCAGCTGCTTGGGGAACTCGGTGAGGGCCACGGCACCGTCGGTCGTGACAACGAGGGTGTCCTCGATTCGCACGCCACCGACGCCGGGGAGGTACACGCCGGGCTCGACCGTCACCACGTAACCCGGGGCGAGGGTACCAGTCGACGTGCGGGCGACCCGGGGTGCCTCGTGGATCTCGAGGCCGACCCCGTGCCCGGTGCTGTGCACGAACAGGTCACCGAAGCCGGCGGCGTCGATCACGTCACGGCTCGCGCCGTCGACCGCGGCGCACTCCGCTCCCGGGGTCACCGCCGCCCGGCCCGCCTGCTGGCTGGCGAGGACGGTGTCCCAGAGGTGGGTGGCCTCGGGCCCGGGGTCGCCCACGCTCACGGTGCGGGTCATGTCGGAGCAGTACCCGTCGACGATGCAGCCGAAGTCGATCACGACGAGCTCACCGCGCCCGATCGGGCGCTCCGAGGGCCGCGCGTGGGGCAGGGCGCCGTTGGGCCCCGCGGCCACGATCGGATCGAAGCTCACCTTGGTGGCCCCCCGGCGCCGCATCCCGAACTCAAGCGCCAGGGCGAAGTCGCGCTCGGTGGGGCCGTCGGCGAGCGTGGGCAGGAGCTCGGCGAGCGCGTCGTCGGCCATCGCACAGGCCGCCCGGATCCGCGCCACCTCGGCCGGCTCCTTGATGCGCCGAACCGCCTCGACCACGTCGGTGGTGGGCACGAGCTCGTGGTCGGTGAACTCGCCCGCGAAGGTCCGCTGCTGGGCCCAGGTCACCCCGTCGGCTTCGAGCCCGAGCCGGGGGCACCCGACCACCGCGGCGACGAGCGCCGCGTGCTGCTCGCCCGCGGTCGCCCCGATGACGACCTGTCCGTCGACTCCGGCCGCCTCGAGCTGGACCCGGGACTGCTCGGCGTAGCGGCCGTCGGTGACGAGCAGCAGCGCGTCGGGGGTGAGCGCCACGATCCCGGCCGACCCGGTGAACCCGGTGAGGTAGCGAACGTTGGGGAGGCGGGTGACGACCAGCGCGTCGACGCCCGCGTCGGCGAACCCGGCCCGCACCCGCCCCGCGCGCGCCCCGACGTCCATGGGCTCGAGCCCGTCGATCCCGCTTCGGCCGTTCACGACCCCCGCTCCTGGCGCTTCGCGCCGGGCCGCTCGGGCCCCGCTCGCCGAGTGAGCGAATCGGTACGCAACAGGGGCTCGCTCACGCGTCCCTCATCCCGCTCAGTGCCGCCTCGACCGCGAGTCGGTACCCGGCGCGCCCGAAGCCGGCGACGGTGCCGGTGACATAGGGCGCGACCACCGAGGTGCGGCGCCACTCCTCGCGCGACGCGGGATTGGACAAGTGCAGCTCGACCGCCACGCCGTCGTACGCGGCGAGCGCGTCGGCGATCGCGTACGACGAGTGCGTGTAGGCACCCGGGTTGATCACGAGTGCAGCGCAGCGCCCACGCGCACCCTGGATGGCGTCCACGAGCTCGCCCTCGTGGTTCGACTGCACGTGCTCGAGCGTGTGCCCGCGGGCCTCGGCCGCGGCCCGCGCGTCGCCGGCGCAGTCGTCGAGGGTGTCGGATCCGTAGATGTGGGGTTCCCGGGTGCCGAGCAGGTTCAGGTTGGGCCCGGACAGCAGCAGGACGATGGCCATCGGGTGCGGCTCCTCAGGAGTCGATGCCGACCGCGCGGAACGCGGCCTCGAGCGCGGGGGCAGGCGGGTCGTCGACGGACTCGAGCCCGAGGGGCCCGAGCAGCACGAAGGTCAGGCCACCGGAGGCCTTCTTGTCGCGGCGCATGACCCCGAGCAGCTCCGACGCTCCGAGGCCGGGCGCGGTGGTGGGCAGACCGAGGTCGGAGAGCAGCGCGCGGTGCTCCACGACCGACTCCGGCGCGATGCGCCCCATGGCCGCGGCGAGCGCACCCGCGAACACGAGCCCCACCGACACGGCCTCGCCGTGGTGGAGGCCGTGATGGCCCACGGTCTCGAGCGCGTGCGCGAGCGTGTGGCCGTAGTTGAGCGTGGCCCGCAAGCCGGTGCGCTCCTCCGGATCGGTGGACACGACGTGGGCCTTGATCGCCGCGCACCGCGCGACCAGCGTGGTGAGCACCTCCGGGTCGCGCGCGTCGATCGCGGCCCGCCCGGCGCCGAGCGCGTCGGCCACCGCGGCGGAGTCGGCGCCAGTGTCCATCAGCGCGTACTTGGCGACCTCGCCGAGCCCGGCGCGGTACTCGCGTTCGGGGAGCGTGGTGAGCGTGGTCACGTCGGCGAGCACTGCGACCGGCTGGTGGAACGCACCGACGAGGTTCTTCCCCTCCGGGAGGTTCACCGCCGTCTTGCCGCCGATCGCGGCGTCGACCTGGGCGAGCAACGTGGTCGGGCACTGCAGCACCGTGATGCCGCGGTGGTACACCGCCGCGGCGAAACCGGCGGTGTCACCCACGACGCCCCCGCCCAGCGCGATGACCGCATCGCCGCGCAGGAGGCCGTCGCGCGCCCACGTGCGGCACAGCTGTTGCACCGTCGCCAGCGACTTCGCGTCCTCACCGTCGCCGATCGTCGCGCTCATGACCCGCACGCCCGCGCCCTCGAGGCGCTCGACCAGTGCGGCACCGTGGAGGTCGAGCACCTCCGGCTGCGACACGAGCGCAACCCGACGCCGGGGCGCGAGCTCGAGCCAGGCGTCGGCGAGCACGCCCGCGCCCACCACGACGTCGTACGCCGGGTCGAGGGTGACGGCTACGCGCGGCACTGCGCGAGCTCCTCCAGCACGAGCGTGGCGACCTCGTCGACGGTGCGCCCGGCGGTGTCGACGGTGGCGTGCGCGGCCGCTTCGTAGGCGGGGGCCCGCAGGGAGGCGAGCCGCTCCAGGGTTGCCACCGGCGGGTCGCCGCCCGCGAGGAGCGGCCGTTGGACCCGGTTGGCGCCCTGGCCCACCCGGCCCGCGAGCGTCTGCGGGTCGGCGGTGAGCCAGACGACCACGCCGGCGGCCCGGACCCGACGCCGGTTGTCGGCGTCGCCCATCGCCCCGCCCCCACACGCGATCACCAAGGGGACGGGCGACGCGCACACGTCGGCGAGCGCGTCGCGCTCGAGCACCCGGAACGCGGCCTCGCCGTCGGTGGCGAAGATCTCGGCGACCGGACGTCCCGTCCCGGTCTCGATCTGCTCGTCGACGTCGACGAACGGCCGGTCGAGACGGGCCGCGCACTCACGTCCGACGCTGGTCTTCCCGGTGCCCATCAACCCGACGAGGACGAGGTGCGACACGCCGTCACCCCGGCTCAACCGAGCGAGTCGACGAAGGCGCGGTGGTTGCGGACGAGCTCGGTGAGCGAGTCGCCGCCGAACTTCCGCAGCGCCTCGGCCGCGAGGACCAGCGCGACCATCGTCTCGGCGACCACGCCGGCCGCGGGCACCGCGGTGACGTCGGTGCGCTCCTTGAACGAGACCGTCTGCTCCTTGGTCTGGACGTCGACGGTCTTGAGCGTCGGCCGGTTGAGGGTGGCCAGCGGCTTCATCGCGGCGCGGGCGACGAGCAGGTCGCCGGTGGTCATGCCGCCCTCCGTGCCCCCCGCCTTGGTGGAGCCGCGGGTGTAGACGCCGGCGTCGGCGTCCCAGAGGATCTCGTCGTGGGCGTCGCTCCCGCGCACGCCCGCGACGGTGAACCCGTCGCCGATCTCCACGCCCTTCATCGCCTGGATGCTCATGAGCGCCTGCGCGAGCAGGCCGTCGATGCGGCGGTCCCAGTGGACGTGGCTGCCGAGCCCGGCGGGCACGCCGTAGCCGAGCACCTCCACGAGCCCGCCGAGCGAGTCCCCCACCTTCGCGGCGCCCTCGACCTCGGCGATCATGGCGGCCTCGGCCGCGGCATCGAAGCAGCGCACCGGCGACTCGTCGACCCGGTCCAGGTCGGCCGGCGTGGGCCGGGGCTCGCCGGGCGCCGTGGCGGCCCCCATCTGCACGACGTGGCTGATGACCGAGGTGCCCAGGTGGGCGAGCATCGTCTTGGCCAGCGCACCCGCCGCGACCCGGGCCGCCGTCTCGCGGGCGCTCGCTCGCTCGAGGATGTTGCGTGCGTCGTCGGTGCCGTACTTCTGCATGCCGACGAGGTCGGCGTGGCCGGGGCGGGGCTGGTGCAGCGGCTTCTCGGTCGCGCCCGGCGCCGCCGCCATCTCCTCCTGCCACTTCGGCCACTCGGTGTTGTGGATGATGATCGACACCGGTGAGCCGAGCGTCAGACCGTGGCGGACCCCGCCGATGAACTCCACGTCGTCGCGCTCGAAGCGCATGCGCGGGCCTCGCCCGAAGCCGAGGCGTCGGCGGGCGAGCTCGTCGGAGATCGTCTCGATGGTGATCGGCAGTCCGGCCGGCATCCCCTCGACGACGACGACCAGCGCCGGGCCGTGGGACTCACCGGCCGTCAGGTAGCGCAGCACGACAACCCAGGTTACTGGCGAAGGGGCCCGATCCCCCGGAGGGTTACCGGGACCACCAGTCGAGGACGACTTCCCCGATCAGGATCGCGGTGACGGTGCCGGCGGCGAGGAAGGGGCCGAAGGGCACGTGGTCCTTGCGGGTGCGCAACCCGGTGAGGATGAGGCCGATGCCCACGACTGCGCCGTAGAGGAACCCGAGGAACAGCCCGAGCACCACCTCGCCCCAGCCGAGGTAGCCGAGGAAGAGGCCGAGCACGAAGCTCAGCTTCACGTCGCCGAAGCCCATGCTGCGGGGCGAGACGATGTGCAGCAGGGCGAAGACGACGAACGACACCAGCCCGCCCAGCAGGGCCCGCCCGTACCAACCCGGCTCGCCCTCGGCCAGCGCCCCGAGCCCGAGCAGCACGACCGACGCCCCCGCGAGCGGGAAGACGATGCGGTTCGGCAGCAGGAACAGGCGCAGGTCGATCACCGACAGTGCCACGAGTGCGCCGGCGAGCACGAGGTACGCCGGGAGCACCCAGTCGGCCCCGAACCGGGCGGCGGTGGCCCCGAACAGGGCGCCGGTGAGCACGGTGACGAACCAGCCCGTGCCGGTGCGCAGGCTGGCGCCGGGCTCGGGGAACGGCCCCGCGAGCACCGGGACCTTCTCCGGCACCCGGTCGATCACCACCGGGAGCAGCGCCCCGACGACCAACCCGAGGAGGGTGCAGACCACGACGAGCGCCGCGGTCACCGGCCCTCCGCTCGGGCGGCGTCGGCCATCACGTCGAGCGGCGCGGGTTCGCCGGTCCAGAGGGTGAAGGCGAGCGCGGCCTGGTGTACGAGCATGCTCAACCCATCGGCGGCGGGGATGCCCCGCTGGAGTGCTGCCGCCAGCAGCGGCGTGGGCGACGGGTGGTACACGGTGTCGTACACGAACTGGTGGGGCGCCAGGCGCGTGGGATCGAACGGCGGCGGCTCGCCCGCCATGCCGATCGGCGTCGCGTTGACGACGACGTCGGCGGCGTCGACCGCGATATCGAGCTCGGTGAAGTCGATGGCGGCGGCGCCCGGTGCAAGCGCCGCGGCGCGGGCTCCCGCGTCGGCCCGCCGCGCTGCGACCGTGACGGTCGCGTCGGCGCGCCCCAGCGCGTCGACGATGGCCCGGGCCGCGCCGCCCGCGCCGAGGACCAGGACGCGCCGTCCGGCGGGATCGACGCCGTGCCCACGCAGCGCGGCGATGAGGCCGGGACCGTCGGTGGAATCGCCGACGACGTGCCCGTCGCGGTTGACGACGGTGTTCACCGAGCCGAGCGCGGCCGCGGACGGCGTCAGCTCGTCGCAGGTCTCGGCGACGTCGGACTTGTGGGGCATGGTGACGCTGAGCCCCGCGATGCCGAGAGTCCGCACCGCGGCGACCGCGTCACGGCCCCGTCCCGCGGCCACCGGGAACGCCACGTAGACCCAGTCCAGGCCGAGCGCGACGAAGGCGGCGTTGTGGATCGCGGGCGAGCGGGAATGGGTCACCGGATCGCCGATGACCCCCACCACGCGCGTCGAGCCGCGCGGGGCTCCGGGTCCGGGTTGCACGGAGTCGATTACAGCAGACCGTTCGCCGGCTCGATGGTCGATACCGCTCCGCACCCGCGATCGTCTTCCTGCCGTGCGCTCCGCTCCATCTCCGCCTACAGCAGACCCTTCGCCCGCGCCGCGGCGACGTTGGCGTTGTGCTCGGCCAGCGTGGTCGCGAACGCGTGCTTCCCGTTGGCGTCGGCGATGACGTAGTACTTGTACGGGACGTCGGCCGGGTGGATCGCAGCGGAGAGATTGGCTTCGGTCACGCTGGAGATCGGCGTCGGCGGCAGGCCGCTGATCTTGTACGTGTTGTACGGCGAGTCGATCGCCTTGTCGGCGTTGGTCGGCACCGGCGGGCAGCCACCCTTCGCGTAGCAGAGGGTCGAGTCGATCTGCAGCGGCATGCCGTCGCGCAGCCGGTTGCGGATCACCGCCGAGATCAGCGGGGCGTCCTCGGCGAGCTTGGCCTCGGTCTGGATCAGCGATGCGGCCACCACCGTCTGGTACGGCGTGAGCCCGTTGGTGGCAGTCGAGTTCGCGAGCCCCACCTTGTCGGCGATCTCGTCGAAGCGGGCCACGAGCTTGCGGGCGATGTCGCCCTCGTCCTCGTGCTCGCCGATCCGGTAGGTGTCGGGGAACAGGAAGCCCTCGGCCGAGTTGACGCCCGCGGGCATGTACTTCGAGCGCACCGCGCCGGAGTTCACGATCTGGAGGAACGTGTCGCGGTTGCGGCCGGGCAGCTGGGCGATCCGGTCGGCGACCTGGTTGAGCGTGAGGCCCGGCGGCAGCAGCAGCGTGAGGTCGTTGGCCGGCACCACCGGCGGCCCCACCTTCAGCGCGTTGACGGCCCCTCGCGCACCCAGGTTCGTCTGCATCGTGTACGACCCGGGCGTGAACGGCCCGGCGCCGGTGACGGACGCGTAGATCTTGAACGCGGTCGCGGAGCCGACGACATCGGCGGCGGCGAGCTTGTTGGCCACCTCACCCGTGCCCCCGTCCTCGACCGTGATCGTGACCGTCTCGCCCGGACCGCCCCGGGGATTGACCTGGAAGTAGAACCACCCGGCGGCGAGCACGAAGGGTATGAAGATCAGGGCCAGCACCCCGATCACCGCGACGCGCCGGTTGCGGCGGCGGCGCCGGTCGGTGGCCGCGCTCCGCCGGTTCGCACTGCGCCGTACGGCGTCCCACTCGGGGTCGGGGTCGGGCTCGCCGTACGCGTCGTAGGACGAGTAGTACGCCGACCGACGGTCGTCGGGCTCGACCACGCTCGTGCGGTCGGTGGGCGGGCCGCTCACCGGTCGCCCTCCGCGCCCGCATCCCGGTGCGTGTCGAGCCAGGACTGCAGCATGACGGCCGCCGCGGCCGCGTCGATGTGGTCGCGCTGGTCGCGCGCCCGTCGGCCCCCCGCCCGGAGCGCCCGCTGCGCTTCGCGCGTGGTGAACCGCTCGTCGTGCAGCTCCACCGTGATCCCCCCTGCGGCCTCGGCCAGCTCCGCCAACGCGGCAGCCTCGCCCCGGGCTCCGCGCGCTGCCGGACCTTCGCGCCCCGACAGGGACCGAGGCAAGCCGACCACGATGACCTGGGCTTCTGCCTCCGTGGCGGCGGCGACGACCGCGACCCGGTCGGCCACCGGGTCACCGCTGCGGAGGATCACCGTCAGGGGCGACGCGAGCACCCCCGAGGCGTCGGAGCAGGCCAGGCCGATCCGCCGCTCACCGAGGTCCACGCCGAGCACCCGCGTCATCCGCTCAGCCGGCGAGCCCGAGCAGCGCGGCCGCGGCCTGGGCGCGGACGGCCTCGAGCGCGTCGTCGACGGCGCCGGGGTTCTTCCCGCCACCGACGGCGATCTCCGGGTTCTTGCTGATCCCGCCGCCGAGCAGACGCGCGGCCGGCGCGGCGATGTCCGCGGCCGAGAGGCCACGCGACACCAGGTCGCGGCTGACGGCGACCGCAACGGCCGGCTTCGCCCCGTCGGGCGGCACCGTGCCGACGAGCGCGACCACACCCGAGCCGAGTGCGTCGCGCGTCGCGAGGGCGAGCAGCCGGAGCTCCTCGTTCGGGAGGTCACGACGCGCGACGACGACGCCGTCGACGGCGCCCGCCGCGAGCTCGCCCGCTTCGCCCGCCGCGGCCTGGGCCTGGGCCGCCGCGACCTCCTGACGGGCGGCCTTGAGCTCTCCGAGGAGCCGCTCGATCCGCTCGGGGACCTCGTCGGGCTTCACCTGGAGCGCGCCGGCGGCCGCGGCCAGGACGGCCTCCTCGTGACGGATGTGCTCGAGCGCGCCCTCGCCGGTGACGGCCTCGATCCGGCGCAGGTTGGCGCCGATCGAGCCCTCGTGCACGATCTTGATCGGCCCGATGAACCCGAGCGCGTGGACGTGGGTCCCGCCGCACAGCTCGATCGAGTGCTCACCGGCCTCGAGCACGCGCACGAGGTCGCCGTACTTGTCGCCGAAGAACGCGATGGCCCCGAGGCCGAGCGCGTGGTCCTTCGTCGTCTCGTAGTGGCGCACGGGCGCGTCGGTGATGACCTCGGCGTTGGCCATGGCTTCGACGCGGGCCAGGTCGGCCGGGGCCACGGCCTCGAAGTGGGAGAAGTCGAAGCGCAGACGGTCGGGCCCGACCGACGAGCCGGCCTGCTGCACGTGGGTGCCGAGGACCTCGCGCAACGCCCAGTGCAGCACGTGGGTCGCCGTGTGGTTCCGGCGGATGGCGTCGCGGCGGGGACCGTCGATGCGCGCGGTCACCGCGTCGCCCTCGGCGATGCTCCCCGCCTCGACCGTGCCGACGTGGATCACCAGTCCGGGCAACGCGTACTGGGTGTCGGCGACCCGCACCCGTCCGCCGTCGGCGGTCTCGAGCACGCCGGTGTCACCCACCTGGCCGCCGCTCTCGGCGTAGAACGGGGTGCGGTCGAGGATCACCGCGACCGCCGCGCCGACGCCGGCCTGCGCGAGCCGGTCGGGTCCACCCACGATCGCCCGCACCTTCGCGCCGTCGGTCTCGTACTCTTGACGACCGGTGAAGTCGGTGGCGCCGACGTCGTCGAGCAGCTCGCGGTAGAGGTCCACGGCCTCGACACGACTGTGGAAAGCCGTCCCAATTCCCTTCGCCGTTCCGGCATGCGCCTCCTTGGACTGCGCGCGCTGCTCGGCCATGCGCGACTGGAAGCCGTCGAGGTCGACCCCGCGTCCGCGCTCCCCCGCGATCTCCCGCGTGAGGTCGATCGGGAAGCCGAGGGTGTCGTGGAGGAAGAAGGCGTCGTCGCCGTTGACGTCGCCGTCGCGCACGACGCCGTCGAGGAACTCGAGTCCGCGCGTGAGCGTGGTGCGGAAGCGCTCCTCCTCCCGCCGCACGATGTCGGTGACGAGCCGGTGCTGCTTCACGAGGTCGGGGTACGCGGACCCCATCACGCCGACGGTGGCGTCGACCAGGGCCGGGGTGACGATGTCCTCCGAGCCGAGGAGGAACGCGTGGCGCACGGCGCGGCGGATGATGCGACGCAACACGTAGCCGCGCTCCTCGTTCGACGGCACGACGCCGTCGGCCACGAGGAAGGTCATCGAGCGCCCGTGCTCGGCGAGGATGCGCAACGACACGTCGGCGTCGGCCCCCGGAAAGCCCCCGTAGCGCACACCGGTGACCGACTCGGCCGCCGCGAGCAACGGCTGGAACACGTCGATGTCCCAGGACGACTCCACGCCTTGGAGCACGGCGAGGTTGCGCTCGAGGCCGGCGCCGGTGTCGACGCTGGGCGCTGGGAGGGGGACCAGCTCGCCGTCGGGCTTGGCGTCGAACTGCATGAACACGAGGTTCCAGATCTCGACGTAGCGGTCCACGTTGGCGCCCGGCCCGAGGTCGGGACCGTGGTCGGGGCCGAGGTCCCAGAAGATCTCCGAGCTCGGGCCGCAGGGGCCGGTGTCGGCCATCCGCCAGAAGTTGTCGTCGCCGAGGCGCTGGATCTTCCCGGCCGGCATGCCCACGTCGTCGCGCCAGATCTGCTCGGCCTCGTCGTCGGTGGTGTGGACGGTCACCCAGAGCCGGTCGGGATCGAGGCCGAGCACCTCGGTGTAGAGCTCCCACGCCCAGCGGATCGCGTCGGCCTTGAAGTAGTCGCCGAAGCTGAAGTTCCCGAGCATCTCGAAGAAGGTGAAGTGGCGGTTGGTGCGCCCGACCTCCTCGAGGTCGTTGTGCTTGCCCCCGGCCCGCACGCACTTCTGCACCGACGTGGCCCGGCGGAACGGCGGCGTCTCGTCGCCGACGAAGTACGGCTTGAACGGCACCATCCCCGAGTTCGTGAACAGCAACGTCGCGTCGATCGGGATCAGGCTGGCCGACGGGACGACCGTGTGGGCACGCGCGCCGAAGAAGTCGCAGAACGCGGCGCGGAGCTCGTCGGCGGTCCGGGGCGGCACCCCGTCAGGCTACCGCCCGGCCCGGGCCGACCCTCCGGCGGCCCGGAGCACCGGACGGGCGCCGGAACCACCGGGTGAGGCGCTCACGGGGCGGAGCGCCGGCCGTCGACCCGCACGCTCGGGCGCGGCGAACGTCTCCCGGAGGCTGCGCTCGCGCGCGTGCATCTCGCTGCGCCCCGCGTCGACGGCGTCGGCCACGAGCTCGCGGACGCGATCGCCGAACGTCTCCGGGGTGAGCTTCACCACCGTCCGTCGCATCCGCTCCCCCGCGTACACGCCGAGGCCGAAGCCCGCCGCGAGCCAGAACGTCCGCTTCATGCCGTCACCTCGTCATCCCGCCTTGCGCTTGGTCTTGCCCGGTGCCTTCACGCGCGTCGCCGCCGACACGATCCGCACGGTGTTCGCGCGGGTCTTCGCCATCGGCGTGACGTCGGACGCGAAGCGGGCGAGCGCCCGCCGCGCGCCCGCACCGAACGCGACCACCCGAACCACCGGACCGGTGACCGACTCGCCGGCGAGCCGGGGCGGTGGGTCCTCGATGCCGACCGCGTCCTTGGCCAGGCGGGCGGCCAGGTAGGCCTCCTCGCTCTCGCGCCGGGTGAGGTCGAGGGTCGGGACGACGTCGTCGTGCACCTCGCGCTCGAGCCGCACCACCCGGGCCTCGAGCGCCGCGGTCCGCCGGGCCGTGCGCCACCAGCCGACGAGTCCCACGGTCGCCGCCACCAGGGCCACCACTGCCACGACTGCGGTCACCGACGCTCGTCCTCCGGAGCCATGTCGAAGTACCTCCGCCCCGCGACCTCGGGCGGCCGGTACTCCTGATCGACCCAACCACCGGGCTCGTCGTGGGGGTAGCGGTAGCCCTCCCCGTGTCCGAGCCGTTGCGCGCCAGGGTAATGAGCGTCTCGCAGGTGGACGGGGACCCTCCCCGACGGCCGGTCGCGCACGTCGGCGGTGGCGGCGTCGAGCGCGCGGATCACCGCGTTGGACTTCGGCGCCAGCGAGAGGTGGATCACCGCCTGCGCCAGGTTGAGGCGCGCTTCGGGCAGGCCCACGAACTCCAGCGCCCGCGCCGCGGCGTCGGCGACGAGCAGCGACTGGGGGTCGGCCAGACCGACGTCCTCCGACGCGAGGATCACGAGGCGCCGGGCGATGAGACGGGGGTCTTCCCCGGCCTCGAGCATCCGGGCGAGCCAGTAGAGGCCGGCGTCGGGGTCGGAGCCCCGGATGCTCTTGATGAACGCCGACAGCACGTCGTAGTGCTCGTCGTCGCCGTAGTGCAGCGCCCGCAGCGACAGTGCCGCCTCCGCGTCGGCGAGCGACACCTCCGTGCGCCCGCTCTCCAGGCACAGCGCGGCCGCGACCTCGAGCGCGGTGAGCGCGTGGCGGGCGTCACCCTCCGAGCGTTCGGCGAGGTGGGTCGCGGCCTCGGCGGCGAGGGACAGGCCGTCGCCACCGAGCCCCCGCTCCCGGTCGGTGATCGCCCGGTCGAGCAACGTGCGCAACGCGTCGATCGTGAGCGGCTCGAGCCGCAGGAGCGTCGAGCGCGACAGCAGCGGCCCCGTGAGCGAGAAGAACGGGTTCTCCGTCGTCGCGCACACGAGGACGAGGAGGCCTTCCTCCACGTGCGGCAGCAGCGCGTCCTGCTGGGTCCGGGTGAAGCGGTGGACCTCGTCGAGGAACAGGATCGTGCCCTGGCCGCGCTCCCCCAGCCTGGCCCGGGCCCGCTCGACGACCTCGCGCACGTCCTTCACCCCGGCGGTAACGGCAGACAGGGGCTCGAATGCCTTCTCGGTCGCCCCGGCCACGAGGCGGGCGATGGTCGTCTTGCCGGTGCCGGGCGGGCCCCACAGGACGACCGACGAGAGGCGATCGGCCTCGATCAGCGCCCGCAGCGGACGGTTGCGGGCGAGGAGGTGCTCCTGGCCGACCACCTCGTCGAGCGAACGGGGGCGCAGCCGCGCCGCCAGCGGCGCGCGGCGCGACAGCCGGTCCTCCACCGCCGCGCTGAACAGGTCGCTCGCCACTGGTCGGAGCGTAGCGAGCGTCCGTCGCGGCCCGGGTCGCCCCGATGGAGCGAGCGCAGCGACCCAGCACGGCGATGCGACGACCGCGGGACGGCGTAGCGTCGCGGGAGTGGACACCACCGGCTCGAACCGTCGACGTCTGCTGGTCGCGCTGGTGGCCGGCCTCGCGCTGCTGGCCGTCCTGATCGCACTCCAGCTCGTCGACTGACCCCTCGCACAATCGTTTTGGCGTCACTCGTGCCGCTGACAGCGGCACGAGTG
>Ga0302299_10000925_pt1 | contig 17118 bp, 11 predicted proteins | sample III_Fen_N3_4_FD_198795 | JGI IMG/M metagenome (GOLD analysis project Ga0302299, IMG submission 198795) | Peat permafrost microbial communities from Stordalen Mire near Abisko, Sweden - III_Fen_N3_4 | ecosystem: Environmental > Terrestrial > Soil > Wetlands > Permafrost | place: Sweden: Abisko... | reverse complement strand
AGCAGCGAGCTGCCGCCGAGCACGATGGTCAGCGACGCGCGCCGCGCGTTCTCGGTGACCGCGGATCCACCGCGAGCGCTCGGGCCGTTGCCGCTGAGCGCGCTGCGCAACTCGCGCTACCTGGACCCGTGGCCGGTGGTCGCCGACTGGTCCGCCGCCAGCGACGTCCGGATCTCCGGCCGCGAGGTCTACCGCGACTATCCACGCGTGGTGCTGGTGCGTGCCGCGCCGGGCGGCGAGCAGCGGCTGTTCATCGACCCCAAGTCGGGGTTTCCGATCAAGCTCGAGCTGGTCGCCCCGCACTATCTGTGGGGGCAGCAGCGCGTCGAGTACTTGTACTCGAACTGGATCCGCGTGGGCGCCGTGATGACCGCGGGCGCGAGCTTCGCGCTGGTCGACGGCCAGCCCCGCACCCGCCAGACCGTGGGCGCGGTGGATCTGGTCGCGCGCACTGCGGCGGCGCTGCCCGTGCTCCCCGACAAGCCGGGGCAATCGGCCGAGGAGCTGCCGCGATTCCTCCAGCCGATCGATCTCACCACCGTCCAGGTCGGTCCGAGCACGTATCTGCTGTCGAACCCGGGTTATACCGAGGCGGTCACTCGGGTCGGCGACGAGGTGTTCGTGCTCGACGCGACCCAGGGTGAGCAGCGAGTCGACAAGGTCGCCCACGCGATCGCCCGGCTGTTTCCGGGCGCCCGCAAGGTGACCGTCGTGGTCACCGATCTGGCGTGGCCGCATGTCGCCGGGGTGCGGGCATGGATCGCCCGCGGAGCGACGATCGTGACCCACCGCGCGGGGCAAGCGTTCCTCCACGAGGTGATCGATCGGCGATGGACCCTGGCGCCCGACCTGCTCGAGCGGCGCCGCAACGCTGTCAGCGTCCAGATCCGCGGGATCGAAGCGGCCACGCCGCTCGCCGGCGGCGCGCTCACCTTGCATCCGATCGACGGCGTCGGAAGCGAGGTCGCGGTGATGGCGTACGTGGCGGCGGACCGGTTCCTGTGGGCCTCGGACTACCTCCAGCCGCCATCGGGGTTTGCGAGCGCCTATGCGGCCGAGGTGGTCAGCGCGGTGCGCCGCGAGGGATTGGCTCCCGCGCGCGCCGCGGCGCAGCACCACGCGCTCACGGCGTGGTCGGCGATCGAGGCGCAGGCGAGTCCGTGAGCGCGCCGCCGTAGTCGCTGCTGGCCGGGACGCTTTCGGGAACGAGCGGCTGCCCGCTCGGCCCCTTGCGAGCGGAGCGCCTGATCAATGATCGACGTCGACGCTGCCGGCGTGGATGAAGCGCTGGACGTGCTCGTTGGTCGAGGCGCGGAGCTCGGCCGGAGAGCCGTAGGCGACGATCTCGCCCTGGTACAGCATCGCGATCATGTGCGCGATCCGGAACGTCGACGACATGTCGTGGCTGATCACGATGCTCGTGATCTCGAAGCGCTCCTGGGTCTCCTGGATCATATTGTCGATGTCGCGCGTGCGCAGCGGGTCCTGGCCGGTAGTGGGCTCGTCGTAGATCATGATCTCGGGCTTCATCACGATCGCGCGCGCGAGTCCGACGCGCTTGCGCTGGCCGGCCGAGATCTCGCCGGGCATGCGGTGCGCGATGTCGCTGATGTTGAGGCGCTCGAGGATATCGACCACGCGCTCGCGGAGCTCCTGCTTGGACACGTGGCCGCGCTCGCGGATCGGGAACGCCACGTTCTCGTAGACCGACAGCCAGTCGAGCAAGGCGGCGTTCTGGAACAGCAGGCCGAAGTGCTTGCGGACCTCGTTGAGCTGCAGGTCGTTCATCGGCACGATGTCCTCGCCGAACACCCGGATCGCGCCGCGCGTCGGCTTGAACAGCCCCATGATGTGCTTGATGATCACCGACTTGCCCGAGCCGCTGGCGCCGATGATCACGGTGGTTCGCCGCGGGTAGATCTTGAGATCGACGCCGCGCAGCACCTCCTTTTGCCCGAAGCGCTTGTACACCCCGACCAGCTCGACGACCGGCGCGTCGGTGATGTTCGCGGTGGACTCGGCGACCGGCGCTGTGTCGTTGGCGTTGCGCGACAGCCGCGAGGTGCGCGCGCCGTCGACGAACGCCTGGATCGGCGGCAGCGGGCTGTCGAGCAGCTCGTCGTAGCTGCCGGTGAAGATGATCTTGCCGTCGTGGAGGAACGCGACCTTGTCGGCCAGCCGCTTGGTGCTGGCCATGTCGTGGCTGATGATCACCGACGTGATCTGGTACTGGGTCTTGGCGAGCGCGATCATGTCGTCGACCGCCTCGATCATGATCGGGTCGAGCCCGGTGGTCGGCTCGTCGAACAGCACGACCTCGGGGTTGGCGATCAGCGCGCGCGCGAGGCTGACGCGCTTGCGCATGCCACCGGAGAGCTCGGCGGGGAGGAGCTTCTCGCTGCCCGTGAGGTTGAGGATGCGGACCAGGCCGGAGGTCAAGTCGGCGATCTCGTGGCGCTCGAGCCGGGAGTTCTCATCGAGCGAGAACCCGATGTTCTCGTCCACGGTGAGCGCGTCGAACAGCGCGTAGTTCTGGAACAGCATGCCCATCCGCTTGCGCAGCGCGATGACCTCGAGCGCCGAGCAGGTCGCGAGGTCAACCCCGAACAGGGTGACCCGCCCGCTGGTCGGCTTCATGAGGCCCATCATCAGCTTGAGCAGGACCGACTTGCCCGAGCCGCTGCGGCCGACCACGACGGTGGTCTGGCCGGGCAGGATCTTGAGGTTGAGGCCGCGGAGCACGTGGTTGTCGCCGAACGACACCGAGACGTCGGCCAGCTCGATCACCGGGCGCGCGGGATCGAGCGGCCAGCGTTCGCTGTCCGGCAACAGGAGATTCTTGCGCGTCGCGTGTGGCTCTGCGAGCTGGTGATCTGCCATGGCTAGTTCTCGCTGTGCCGGTCACCTTCGGTGACGACTTCCGCTTCGCGGTCGTCCCCGGCTTCGCCGGGCGGCACGCGAGACCCGCGCGGGGACTTGCCCGCGGGGTTCGCGCGCGTGCCGGTCCCGGGAGCGGGCGCGGCGGGCGCTGGGTTGGGGAGCCAGATCGCCTGCGGCACGACCGTCGCGCCGGTGTACAGCCTGGGTTGCTCGTCGCCCGGTAACAGGCTCGCGAGATGGTAGTAGCGAACGATCGCGTCGAGCTCGGTGTTGAGGTCGCGATTGTCGAGCACGATCGCGGCGAACCGGTGATTGCGCAGCCCGTCGTCGAGCCCGGCGATCGCACGGGTCTGCCGCGTCGTGACATCCTTGATGCCCATGCGGTGGACGTGCGGCGTCTTGCCGGCGAGCTGCAGGTACCAAGGGTGCGACGGCATCCAGACGTCGCCGTCGATCGAGCGCAGGTGCTGGATCAGGCGATCGCCGGCGGCGACGTCGGCGGCGGTCGGGATGAACCGCGCGGGCTGCCAGCGCGCGGTGGCGCAGGTGACCGCGAGCGGGATCGCGGCGGCCAGCGCACACAGCGTGGCGACGGCCTCGGTGTGACGGCGTTCGCCGCCCAGCCGCCGCGCGCAGCCGACCATCGCGGGGACCGCGGCGCCGGCCGCGAGCGAGCCGTGGAGCAGCGCCGGCATGTAGGCGTTGAAGTGCGCGAACTCGGTGCCCCAGCCGACCGCGCCGACCACCGTCGACACCACGTAGGCAGCGCTCCACAGAAGGAATGGCCGGCTGCCGGGCGGCGTGGCCCGGGTGCGCGCGGCGGTCGCGCCGACGACGAGCGCGGTGACCACGATGACGATCGTCGCCGCTGGAAAGTGCCACAGGATGTTGCGGAACGACACGGTGAACCGGTCGATGTTGAAGTCGTGGGCGCGATGGATCTCCGAGACGTAGGTCCAGAACCAGCCCGAGGTCGCGCGATTCAGGATCCAGGTTCCGCCGAGGCCGAGCACGCCGGCCACCGCGACGTAGGTCGGGGCGCGGCGCCAGTTGACGACCGCCACGATCGCGCCGCCGAACGCGACATAGAAGATCGCGGTCTGCTTGCAGAAGAACGCCAGCGCCATCACCGCGGCGCCGGCGGCCACCTTGCCCTGGCCGACCACGCCGACATCGCTGTGCGCCCACTGTGGCAGGCCGACGAGCCCGGCGGTGATCATGAACAGGAACAGCGTGTCGGCGCGCACCACGTCGTACCAGCCTTCGACGTAGGGGTAGCAGGCGGCGAACAGGCCGAGCGCGAGCACGAAGCCGGCGACGGTGGCGCCCGCGTGCCGGTGCCGCGGCCCGGCGAACGACGCGAGCGCGACCACCGCGATCCCGGTGAGCGCGGCGATGGAGATCACGCGGCCGAGCAGGTACGAGATGCCGAACGGCGTGCCGAACAGCGCGAGCAGCGTCGGGTAGAGCGGGGTGTAGAGGTAGGGGATGAAGTCGACGCTGGGCGCGACGTAGATGCCCTCGCCGAGCCCGATGCGGAGCGCGTGGTGGAGCATGCCGCCCTCCATCCACTCGAGATCGTACGGGTAGGCGACGCGACCGGCGATCGCCTGGACGAGCAGGCCGATCTGGTACAGCGCTGGCACCGCGACGATGGCCCACAGCACGAAGCGCGCGGCGCCGGCCGCGGAGAACCCGCTGGCGCCGGCGTGGACGCGGACCGGCTCGCCGCCGCTGGGCGCGGGGCGTTGCTCGACGACGATCGCGGTCGGCAAGTGTTCCGGGGTGGGGGCGGTCACGGCGAGATCTCGAGCTCGGTCGCGGCCACCGCATCATCGACGATCTTGGCCCGCGGTGCGCTAGCCTTCGCGCGCTGGTTTGCCTGGAACATCCCGGCCCACACGGTGTAGTGCCCGAGCTGTGCGGTCCGCGGGACGACCAGCGAGGTGGTGTAGCGGATGAACTGCCCGGCGCGCCACCATTCGAACGGCCGCGCCGGCCGGTGGTCGCCGTTGAGGAACTGCTTGTTCGGCCCCTCGACGTGGACGAACATCCGCCAGCCCGGCGCGACCGTGCCGCGGGCCTCGAACGTCCATACCAGCTCGATCGTGTCGCCCGGCCGGGCGTGCGGCGGGGCGTCGACCGCGAGCAGCCGGACGGTGGCGCCGAGGTCGGCGTCGAGCGGGTGGGCGATCACGGGCCGGCCGCTGAGCAACGCCTCGCCCGCGCCCGGCGGCACCTGCTCGGCGTCGAACCACTGCTCGAGGGCGCGCCGGGTGTCGGGGCAGGCGTCATCGTCGCCGGCGAGATCCTGGGTCTCGCCCGGATCGCGGTCGACGCGGTAGACCTCCCAGCTGGTGTCCGGGCTGACGTTGTAGATCACGTGGCAGCGCGCATCGACGCCAGCGCGCATCTCGTGGTTGCCCTCGTACGACAGCTGCTGGAACACGGTGCGCGGCGGATCTGCGCCGGCGAGCACGTCGACCAGCGAGCGGCCCATCATCTCGAGCGTCGGGGCACCGCCGGCCAGGTTGACCAGCGTTGGCAGGATGTCGACGTGGCCCGCCGGGGTCGCGGCGCGCCGCGGCGGCAGGCCGGGGACGCGGATGATCAGCGGCACCTTGGTCTGCGCTGCGTAGAGGTGATAGCCGTGCAGCTCGACGCCGTGCTCGCCGAAGCCCTCGCCGTGATCGCCGGTCACGACGATCACGGTCTTGTCGTACAGGCCCTTGGTGCGAAGCTCATCGAGCAGCCGGCCGATGTGGAGGTCGGTGACCCGCAGCTCGCCGTCGTACAGCGCGACCCGATCCGCGCCGAACGACGGGACCTCGGGGTGCGGCTCGTAGGCGTAGTGCGGATCGTAGTAGTGGACCCACAGCATCCAGCGCTCGGCGGCGTGGCGATCCACGAAGCTGATCGCCTTGTCGGTCTGCTCCTTGGACGAGCTGCCGCGGGTCTGCTCGGGGCCGGCGCCCGCGACCCCGGCGTGCAGTCGCGCGTCCTCGTTGTCGTACTCGGTGAACCCCTGATCCATGTGGCGGCCGCGATCGAAGTACCAGTAGTTGGTGATCGCGCCGGTGACAAAGCCGAGCGGTCCGAGCGCCTCGGCGAGCGTGGTGGCCTTCGGCAGCAGGCCCGGCCAGCCCTCGATCGACGTGTCGTAGTAGACGTCGAGCGGCAGCCGGCCGGTGAGGATCGCGGGCATCGAGTACCGGGTTGACGGCGCGTGCGCCCAGCCGTTCACGAACACGGTCGCGCTGCGCGCCAGCGCGTCGAGGTTGGGTGAGGTCGGGCGCGGGTAGCCGTACATGCCGAGGTGATCGGCGCGGGTGGTATCGATCGTCAGGACCAGCACGTTGGCGTCGCGCGGCACGCCCGGTGGCAGCGGGCGAAACGCGACGTCCGACGCGCTGCGCCGGGTGGTGGCGTCGCCGCCGACGCAGTTCTGATCGATGCCGTCGTCGGGGATCTCGGGCGCGCCGGGGTGGACCGTGGGGTCGGAGTCGTCGCAGTCACCGCCGCCGAGGAACCGCGAGTAGCCGTCGCCGTCGCGATCGAACGCCTGGCGCAGCGTGCGGGCGATCGGGCCGCCGAGCCCGGTTCCGGCCGCGACAGCCTTGATCACCGCGGCGGAGCCGCCGGTCGCGAGCACGAGGCCGAGCAGCGCGAACGGCAGCGCTGCCCAGCCGGCGCGGCGCGGCCAGCGCGCGAGCCGGTCGAGCCGCCGGACCGTGGCGTGCGCCGGGCCGAGCGCGGCGAGCCCGAGCAGCGAGGCGAGCGCGAGCACCATCGGGGCGCGGAGCGGGAGCTGGCGCGCGGTCTCCCAGTCGTGCGCCGCCCACGCCGCGGCGGTCGCGGCGAGCATCGCGCCGAGCGCTGCGGCCGGCGCCCACGGCGACGCGACGAACGCGACCCGGCGCGCGAGCCGGGTGAGGCCGAGCTCGACGAGCCGCGCGACGACGAACGCGAGCGGCACGGCGACCGCGAGCGCGGCGAACGCCGCGGCCATCGCGACGACGACCTCGAGCTGGATCACGTGGCGGTTGGTGACGTACGGCACCGTGACGCGAAACGCGACGAGCAGCGCGGCCGCCAGGCACGGTAGCCCGGCGAGCACGAGCGAGAGGCCAGCGACCGCGCTCGCCGGGGCCTCGGCGCGCCGCCGCGCGTGGTCGCGGAGCGCGAAGCGCGCCAGGTCGCCGAGCCGGGTGGCGCGCGACATCCAGAGCGCGATAGCCGCGACGACGAGGCCGGCGAGCGCGCCGGCGAGCGCGTTGCTGACCGCGGCGAACGCGACGAACCGGAGGCGGCCGGCGAACCCCGGCACGAACTGGGCGGCCGGTGCCCACGACCACGCGGCGTCGAGCGCCCCGGCGGCGAGCCCGCCGACGAGCCCGGCGAGCGTGCCGGCGCCGAGCACGTCGCCGAGAGGGCGCAGCGTCGGCTCGCGAACGGACTCCATCGTGTGCAGCTAGCCTACACCGGTCGGACGGCAATACCGCGGAGCGAGCGCGGTCTCCTGACCCCATCGGATCTCCTACGCGGTGAGGTCGGTGAACCGGGGTGATGTGGTGATCACCGCTGCGTTCGCCCACACCGTCGGTGCGAGCGGCTCTGACCGGCGCAAGACGCTCGACGCGCGAATCGTCGAGCGTGATAGGTTGATGCTCTGTTCGTGAAGATCCTCCAGAGGTACGGGAGGCTGGTGGCCATCGCGGTGATGGCCTGTGCGCACGCGCCACCTGCCGTCGCGCCGCCGGCCGCGCCGTCGCGGAGCCTCGCGCTCGCCGTGATCCCGCCGGAGAGCGACGCATTCCCCCGCGCGGCCCGCGCGCTCGGCGCGTCGCTCGCGGCCGTCAAGCTGCGCGGCGTCGAGCAGACCCGCGTGTCGAAGGCGTCGCTCGAGGTCGTGCAGCTCTCGATCGAGTGCGTCGATCCGACCGACGCTTGCTACGAGGCGGTGGGCCGCTCGCTGTCGGCGAACCGCCTGCTGTTCGCGCGGATCGACAGCGGCGCGACGCGGCGCGGACTCAAGGTATCGGTGACGCTCTACGATGTCGATGCGCGGACGGCGAAGCGGACCGCCGAGAAGTCGTTCGCGACCGAAGACGATGCGACAGCGGGCGCCGCGGCGCTCGTCGCGGAGGTAACGCGATGACCAAGCCGGCGCCACCGTCAGCCCGGAGCGGCGAGCAAGTGGTCGAGATCGATGCGATGGACGTGCACGAGTGGGAGCACGGGCAGCGAACGCCCCAGGCCTCCGACGCCAACCTCGCGGCGCTGGTCGAACAGAGCGCGAAGCCACACGAGTCGGCGCCGGTCGATGGCTCGCGCACGCGCTCGATCGCGACCCGCCCGCGGGTGACCGGCACCGCGCCACCGGGCGCGTCGGCGAGCGTCGCTCGCCCGCCGGCCAGCGCTCCGGCCGTCCCGGCGCTGCCGCGGCGAATCAGCGCCCCGGTGCTGAACCCACGCGCCGTCGACCTCTCGCCGCGGAGCGCGACCGCCACGCCGGCCCCGCTGCCACCGCCGCCGGTCCCCGAGCTCTCGATCCCGCGCACCGGGCCAACCCCGCGCGCGAGCTCGAGCCCGCCGGTGGCGGCCGTGCCGGCGCGCGCTGGTTCGTCACCACCGTTCGCCGAGGCGATCCCATCGAGCATCGAGGTCGACGTCGCGGCCGAGCCCGCGGCGGCGCCGGCCCCGGTCGTCGCACCACCGGTGGCGATCAGCGACGTGCCGACCGCGCGGCTTGCGCCGTCGGCAGTGCGGGTACCGCTCGCGCGCGACGAGCTGCCGGCGCTGTCGGGAGAACGCCCCGCGATCGCGGAGCTGCCGGCCCCCGATGTGCGCGACGACTCCGACGAGCGCGTCGAGTCGATCGCCCCGCGCCGGCGCTGGCCGTGGCTGCTCGTCGCCGCGGCTGGCGTGGGGATCGCCGCCGGCCTCGCCTCCCTGGCTGGACCGGGCGCGCGCGCCGCTCTCGTCGAGGACCCGGCGCCGGCGCCGGTCGCGTCACCGGTCGCGCCGAGCCCGCCGCCACCGGGCGCGCGGGACACCGCGGAGGGCCGTACGGTCAGTACCCAGGCCGCGGCAGACAGGCCGACACACGTCGCGCCGCCCGCGACCGCTCTCGCATCGCCCGGCGCAGCGCTCCCCGGCAAGCCCGGCCCGGCGACGCTTCGCACGGTTCAGCGCCCGACGCGGCGGCCGGCCAAGCGCCTCGTCGTCGAGTACAGCGGCCAGGCACCCGAGGTCGCACCGGGGATGATCGCGCGCGCCGCCGAGGACCCGGCGATCGTCCAGGCGCGTGCGGCGTACGTCGCAGGCAACCAGCAGCTGTTCGCCGGTGATACCGACGCCGCGATCCGCTGGTACCGCCAGGCGCTGACCCTGTACCCCGGCTACGTCGGCGGCTACCGCGGCCTCGGGTTGGCCTATGCGCAGCGCGGCGACGCGGGCAAGGCGCTCGAGGCGTTCCGGACCTATGTGCGGCTGGTGCCCGGCGCCAAGGACGTCCCGTTGATCGAGAAGCGCATCGCGCGGCTGTCCGGGAAGTGACCGCCGATCGCGGCCGGACCACCGCGAGCCCGGGGCCGCGGCGAGGTATTTTCGCCGGCCTATGATCGCCAGCGGGCCCCAGCCCGGACCTGCGGACGCGCCGGCGCGCGCGTGGCTTGGCCGGGGGCTGCTCGGCGCGGCGGCGGTGGTGCTGATCGTCCACTCGCTCGCGTATAACTTCATCACCGACGACGCGTACATCTCGTTCGTGTTCTCGCGCAACCTCGCCGAGCACGGCCAGCTCGCGTTCAACCTCGGCAGCCCGGTCGAGGGCTACACCAACTTCCTGTGGACGTTCGTGCTCGGCGTCCTGATGCTCGCCGGGATCCCGCCGGAGTGGTCGTCGCGCGTGCTGGGCACCGGGTGCGCGCTGGTGACGCTGTACGTGGTGTTCCGCACCACCGAGCGCGCGCTCGGCCGACCCTCGCCGTGGGCCGCGGTCCCGTCGCTCCTGCTCGCGTGTTCCTCGGGCTTTGCGTGCTGGACCTCGGGCGGGCTCGAGACCCAGCTCTACACGATGCTGTTCGCGCTCGCGCTCGACGCGCTGGTCGCGGCCGCGAGCGAGCGCCGCGCGCTGCGCCGGGTCGGGATCGCGCTCGCGCTCGCCTCGATGACCAGGCCCGAGGGGCCGATGATCGCCGCGGTGTTCGGCGCGGTGTGGCTCGCCGTCGCGGTGTGGAACGCGCGCGCATCGCGGTCGGAGCCGGTCGAGCGGCCAGCTGCCGGCGGGCGGTTCCGCGACGAGCTGATCGCGGTCGGCTGGTTCGTCGCGCTGTGGGCGCCGTGGTTCGCTTGGCGCTGGTGGTACTACGGCTGGCCGTTCCCCAACACGTACTACGTCAAGGCGACCGGGCGGTGGGTCGGCGCGGACATGCCACGCCAGCTGATCGACAACGGCCTGTACTACGTGTGGAGCTGGCTGCGCCAGACCCGGCTGGTCTACGCGCTCCCGGTCGCGCTCGTCGGCCTGGTCGCGGTCCGCGCGCGCACACCGCGCTTCCTGCTCGCTGCCGCCTGCGCCGCGTTCGCGGCGGTCTACCTCGCGTACACGGTGATGGTGGGCGGCGACTTCATGGGGCTGCACCGCTTCATCATGCCGATGTTCGTCACCGCGGCGCTCGCGGTCACGCTCGGCGCCGAGTGGCTGGCCGGTCGGCTCGCGCGGCTGGCGCCGCGCCGGGCCAGCGCCATCGCCGCCGCGCTCGCGGTCGCGCTGGTCGGCGGCTTCGCGGTCACCCAGGTCGGCCTGACCCGCGCCTCGCTGCGCTGGGGCAACTTCGCCAACGATCGCGGCATCGATACCCCCGCGTTCCTGATCGTCTACACCGAGGATCGCGCCGCGATCGGGCGCGCGATGGCCGGCTGCTTTCGACCGGACGACTTCTCGATCGTCGGCGGCGCGGGCGCGCAGCCGTACCTCGGCCGGATGCGCGCGATCGACGTGTTCGGCCTGGTGTCCGAGACGATCGCGCACGACGAGCCCCGGATCCGTCCGCGCGCCGGACACACCAAGTTCGGCTCCGAGCCGGTGCTCGCGGCCTACGATCCGACGTTCGTGTTCAGCTGCTACGCGATCCACCGGCAGCCCGCGGCACCTGCGCTGCCGTGCGCCGGGTTCTGGCTAGCCCGCGGGTTCGAGCAGGTCACGATGCACATCCCCGGGATGCGCGAGCAGGGCGAGTACTACACGTTCCTCGCGAAGCGCTCGCGCGACTTCCAGTGCCCGGGCCGCGTGCGCTGAGCGCTGCGCGGTCGCCTCGGCGGGCCGGTGCCGCGGATCACCTCGGACGGGCGAACACGCCGCAGGCGAGCCATGCGCCCGGGCCGGCGCCCTGCGTGCCAACGCCGGGTCCCGGGGGCGTATCCCCGTCCTCGAGATCCTGGACGACCGCGATCATGCCGAGCGCGTCGAACGCGGGGTTGTCGGGGTTGACATGGATATAGGCGAACCGGGTCACGACGTCGACGTCGATCACGCGGCCCCCGATCTCCACATCGGTCGAGAAGAAGTGGGTCTCCGCTCCGACCTGCCGGATCTGGCCGAGGTTCCACGCCAGCGCCACGGTATCGTGCGGCGCGTCGCACGACGCCGCGGTGAACAGCCGGATGCGCCGAGGCCTGGGGTCGGGCAGCCGCACGTGGTACGCGGCGAACATGTGCTCCGAGACGCTATCGGGCTTCGCGTCGCCCGTGCCGAGCAGCTCGAGGGGCCCGTGGATGTCTGCCGCGCCAGGCAGCAAGTTGGCGGAGGCGAGCACCTCGTAGGGCTCGCGCGTGACCCCGCACGCAGCGCACACCGGGAGCAGCCAGGGCAAGAGCCTCACAGCACGATCTCCAGGCCGACCACCGCGAGCGGCAGGAACACGGTCTGCTCGACGACCCGCGTGGTCTCGGGGTCGACCTCGTAGCCGGAGACCTCCTTCGTGAGGCTCGCGTTCTGCACCTCGAAGGTGAGGCTCATGCGCCAGCCCGCGAGCTGATAGGCGCGCTCGGCGCGGAGGTCGATGCGCCAGGTCGGCGCCGGCCGGCGAAGCTGGTCGAGGCTGGTGAACGGGCCTGCGGAGCTGCACGCATCGGACGTCGGGTAGCGAAGCGCGCGGCCGGTATGGAGGTGGGCCGTGCCGCCGAACGACCAGGCGCCGCGCCTCCACTGCGCGGTCGCGTTGAGCGTGTGGCGCTGATCGAAGTCGCCCGGCAGCCGGACGAAGCCGAAGTCGCGATCGAGCTTGGCGAGCGAGTACGTCAGCCAGCCGGTCACCGAGCGCGCGAGCTCGCGTCGCACCATCACCTCGGCGCCGATCGCGCGCGTATCGAGGTCGCGATACGGCGCGGGAAAGTCGCGGCACGACACCGCCTGATGGAACGTCTGATCGACCACGCCGAAATCGACCGCGCGGTGAGTGTTGCGGTAGTACGCCGCGACGCTGCCCTCGAGGCCGTCGCCGAGCGGCAGCCGCGCCGATACCTCGGCCTCGAAGGCGTGGTTCATGCCCGCGTTGCTGCCGACGCCATCGGTCATCGGCAGCGGCCCGATCACGGTGGAGTTCCGGAACAGCGATACCTGTGGTGGCGCCGAGTAGGCTCCGACGGACAGCTCGGCGCGGGCGCCGCTCGGGAGCTCGGCGCTGACCGCGAGCCGTGGATCCACCGTGAGGTGGCGGGTCGTGGCGCCGTATAGCTCGGCGCCGTAGAGGTCGCCGCGGAGCCCGGGCGTGATCGTGAGGTTCGCGGCGTGCAGGTCGAGCGCGGTCCACGCGCCGCCGGCATCGACCCGGCGCGCGAGGCCGAGGTAGGGATCCGGGCTCGTGCTCAGCTTGAACGGCGCCTTGCCGTTGACCAGGGTCCGGTGGCGCGCCTCGAGCCCTCCGCGCACGCGTAGCCATGGCGCGGGGGACATGCTGCCATCGGCGTACGCACGCGCGCCATACGACGCCCCGCCTTCACGATGGGTGAGCGGCGCCGGCCCCGGATCCACGCCGGGTGGCGCCTGCGGCATCTCGTAGATCGTCGTCGCGCGTAGCGTGTCGAGCTGGGTCTCGACCCCGGCGCGCACGGTCCAGCCGTCCCGGCTGCGCGTCCACCTGCCGTCGAGGCGGTGAAACCCGAGCAGGTCGGAGTGTAGCTTGATGCCGACGTCCGGCCGGCCGAAGTAGTCGATCGCGCCGAGGCTCGTCAGCGTGAGCTGATCACCGTTGCCGAGCCGGTGGACGATCTGGGTTTGCTGATCGACGTAGTACAGATCGTAGTCGGGATTGTAGATCTTCGCGAGCGCGAGCGTGCCGACGCGGCCTGCGACGGCGAGCGACGTGGCCGGCGAGAGCGGCTGGAGGTGAAACGCGCCGATCTCGATCGGGTTGGCACGCAGCTCGGTCCGCGTGCCCTCGGCCCTCGCGGGTGTCATCGTGACCAGCCCGCCGATCAGCTCGCCTTGCTCGGCGCCCGCCCCGCCCGCGCGCAGCTCGAGCTGGCCGATGAACGACGGGTGGATCACCTGGTTGCCGAGCGCGAAGTGATAGAGCATCGGCAGCTCGATCCCGTCGTACGTGAACCGTGACTCTCCCGGCAGGGCGCCGCGGATGATCGGATAGCCGGAGGCGGCGATCCCGGTGGTGACGCCGGGGAGCAGGGCGAGCGTGCGGAGCTGCTCGCCGAGCGCGCCCGGTGTGCTGCGCGCAACCTCGCCATCGAGCTCGATCGTCGAGGGTTCCACCGGAGCTTCGCCCGTCACCTCGATCACCTCGGGGCGCTCGCGCGGGAGTGCGGCGCCCGCGGCATCCGGCTCCGCGGGCTCGGCGGCCGGCGGTTCGTGCGGCCCGCTCGGCGCGGCGGCCGCTCCGGGATCCGGTGGGCGCGCCGGGGCGTCGCCGGCGAGCGCCGGACGCGGGGCAGCGAGTGACATCGCGACGGCGATCAGGGCACGGCGCGGCGCGCGCGCTCCGCCGGCTCGCGGCGGCGTCTCGCGACTGGGTTCGGCGGGGCGCGCACTCGAGCCTGACTGCATGCCGGGTAATGGGCACCAGCGCCCGGATGTTTCACGCGCGCGGTGCGCATCGCGCGTCGCGATCGGTTCAGCGATCGCGAAACCTGCGCTCGGCTTGCTCGGCCAGCGCGCGGAACCGGCCGCGTGGAAACCGACGAAGGTACTGCTCGGCGAGCGAGCGCGCTGCACCGTCGCCGAGCTCCACGCGCGCCTCGATCGAGAGCGCGAGGGACTCCTCGGCGAGATCGCCGTCCGGGAAGCGAGCGCGATAGCCATCGAGCTCGCGCAGCGCGCCTCGTGGATCGTGGTCGCGGCGCAGCAGCTGGAACGCGCGGAGGACCCTCGCCGCCTCCGCGGGCTCCGCGTGTGGCAACTCGGACCGCGCCACCTCCGGCGCGATCTCGGGACTCGCGGTGTCCCGCGCGATGGGGTCTGGCGGTGCCGCGCTCCGGGCGACGTCTTGCTCACCGCTCGCCGGTGCGCGGGCGGGCGCCGTCGCTCGCTCGGGCCTCACCTGGACCTCAGGTGCGGCGCGCCGATCATGCGCTGCCGGCGGCTGCAGCTCCGGGCCGTGCGCGCGCTCGCTGGACGGCAGCTCGGGCGGCGGGCTGGACGGCAGCTCGGGCGGCGGGCTGGACGGCAGCTCGGGCGGCGGGCCGGACGGCAGCTCGGGCGGCGTGCTCGACGGTAGCGAGCGCACCGGGCGCGGGTTCACCGACGTCGTGTCATCGACGCGCTGGATCACGGCGGGCCGCGGCGCGGGCCCTACGAGCTGCCCGACCGCTGCGAGCACCACCGGCATCACCACCACGAGCAGGACCAACACCAGCACCCGCTGTGGCCAGCGCATGCGGCGCCGCCTGGGCTCGGCCAGCCGCGCGCGCACGCGCTGCTGCGCGCCCGGGGACGGCTCGAGATCGGCCGCCGCCCGGACCAGCCGCGCCAGCTCGGCGAGCGCGGGATCCTCGACCTCGCCGAGGTCTCGCAGTCGCTCGCTCACGGTTCGCCCTCGGCCTGCAGCTCGGCCACCAGGGCGACCATCGCCTTGCGCGCCCGGAACAGGTACGTCCGCACCGTCGCCGGCGGGATCCCGAGCAGCCCGGCGATCTCGTCGCCGCTCAGGCCGCCGACCTCGAACAGCAGGAAGACCTCCCGCCAGCGTGGCTTGATCTGGTCGATCAGCGCGTGGAGTTGCGCTTCCTGTCGCCTGCGCGCGAGCCGCTCGTCCGAGCCAGCGCTCGACGACGCGACATCGTCCGGCCCCAGGTCGTGTGCGCGCAGGAAGATGTGACGGAACCAGGCGCGGCGGCGATGATCGCGCACGGTCAGCTGCGCGATCCGATACAGCCAGCCGGCGAGGTTGCCGCCATCGAAGCGGGCGAGCTTGCGCTGGACGACGATGAACACCTCCTGCGTGAGATCCTCGGCCTCGATGTGCGGGCCTCCGAGCGCGCGGATCCAGCGGTGCACGGATCGAAACCACTGCTCGTAGAGCGCGGAGAAGTCCGGCGCGTCGGACAGCTCGGCCCGCTCCAGGGTCATCCCGGCCGTCGCGGTGTCTTCGACGGTCAACATCGGTCCTACGGGTACCAATGGGGCTCCCGGTCGGAAATGTTTCACCGGATCCGCAGCACGAGCCCGGCGCTGCCGCCAAGCCACCAGGAAGGTAGCGGAACGGCCAGTCCTCTGCCGACCAGCGGCGCCGGGTTCGGTACGTAGGTGCCGGTGATCGCAGCGAACACGCCCACCCCCGGGCGGAACCACAGCTCGGCGCGCGCCGACAGCCTGAGATCGAGCTCGACGCGGGTGGCGCGATCGTTGCCGTCCTTGGAGCGCTGGACCACGAGGCTCGGCCCGAGCTCGACGGCCCCGGCGAGCCAGCTCGCGCGTCGCCGCAGCTGGAGCGCGAGGTCGATCGGCGTGCGTTGCAGCAGCCCGGCCCCGGCGTCGCTCCAGCCGAGCAGCGTGGCTCCGATCACCAGGCCCAGGCCGTCGCGCTCGAGGCCCACGCGCACGGCGCCACCGCTCGGCGCCAGCCGTACGCCCGGGAGCCAGGCGCGCTCGGCCACCGCGCCGGTCTCGAGCTGCACCGCGGTCCGCGAGCTCGTCGCCGCCGCAGGGTGCTCCACCGCGGCCTCGAGCGCCTCGGCCTGCGGGCTGGCGACCAGGGGCGGCTCGAGCGCGAGCGCCGCCACCACGGCAACCTTGCGGGCGCGCTCCTCGCAGTGCGCCGGCGCATCGACCAGCGTGCGCACGACGCCGCGGACCACCGCGCGGTACGAAGCGCCGCCATCGCTCAGCACGACGACAGGCTCGGCATCACCCGAGGAGTCTGCGCCGCTGGCGACGATCGTCGCGTCGGGCATCGCCTGTGCGAGCGCGCTGATCACCGTGTCGCGCGCGGGGCAGCTCCCCGTGGAGACCAGCGCGATCCGGCGCCCGGCCTGCGCGAGGCGCGGCCCAGCAGGCCCCAGCAACACGGTCGCCAGCATGGCGGCGATACAGCACGAGCGGCGCATGGAGGAGAATATGCGCCAGGCGCCCCGTGATTGCGAGGTGCAGGTCCGGCCCGCCGTCGTCACAACCCGAGGTACGCCGCGCGGATCTCTGGGTTCGCGGCGAGCTCGGCGCTCGGACCCTCGAGGCGCACGCGGCCGGTCTCGATGATCACGCCGCGCTGCGCGATGGCCAGCGCCTTGGTCAGGTTCTGCTCGACGAGCAGGATCGTCATGCCGCCGGCGTGGAGCTCGACGATCGTCTGCATCAGCTGATCGACGAGCACCGGCGCGAGCCCGAGGCTGAGCTCGTCGATCATCAGCAGCTCCGGCTCGCTCATCAGCGCTCGCGCGATCGCGCACATCTGCTGCTCGCCGCCCGACAGGCTTCCGGCGGCCTGGTCTCGGCGCTCCTGCAGGCGCGGGAACAGCGCGAACATGCGCTCCATGGTCCGGCGCAGGTTGCGGCGCGCCCGCTGGCTGTACGCACCGAGCTCGAGGTTCTCGCGCACCGAGAGCTGCGGCCACAGCTCTCGGCCCTCGGGGACCAGCGCGATGCCGAGCTCGACGCGCGCGGCGGCCGGCACGGCGGCCAGTGGCCGGCTGCGAAACCTGAGCTCGCCGGCCCGCGGCGGACGCAGCCCCACGATCGCGCGCAGCGTCGTGGTCTTGCCCGCGCCGTTGGACCCGAGCAGCGTGACGATC
>Ga0302299_10000924_pt1 | contig 17123 bp, 17 predicted proteins | sample III_Fen_N3_4_FD_198795 | JGI IMG/M metagenome (GOLD analysis project Ga0302299, IMG submission 198795) | Peat permafrost microbial communities from Stordalen Mire near Abisko, Sweden - III_Fen_N3_4 | ecosystem: Environmental > Terrestrial > Soil > Wetlands > Permafrost | place: Sweden: Abisko... | reverse complement strand
GGCCACCAGACACGCCGGGATTTGTTGCCTGGATGCTGATGACTGCTCGCGTGTAGTGACGAAGGACTCCCGCCGCGCACCGCGGCCGCGTAGCCTCCCCGTCGAGGGAGGTCGATATGGCAACGAAAGGCACCGTCGCCGTCACCATCGCAGCGCCACCCGAGAGCGTGTGGCCGTGGATCGCGGACGTCACCAAGCATGCCGAGTGGTCTCCCAAGCCGTATCGAGTGGAACTCGTCTCCGGCGAACCCAACGCCGTCGGGAGTCACTACCGATCAGTCGGCTGGGTGCCGCCCAACGACAACGACCACGAGAACGACGTCGAGATCACGCAGGTCGCCCCTCTGACTCGTTTCGCACTCGACGCCACCGACAGCAACGGAACATTCGCGAACACCTACGACCTCAAGGCGGTCGACGGCGGCACCGAGGTGACGTTCCTGATCGTGTTCCCGCAGATGAAGGGGATGTCGGCGATCATGGTGCCGATCCTGTTCCCGCTCGTGGGCATGACGGACATCAAGAAGCGGATGCAGCTTCTCAAGCAGAAGGTCGAATCGACCCAGTAGCCCGCTCGCACCGCACCGTTCGGCTTGACCGGAATCTTCTTCGGTGGCGAACGTGAGCAGCAGCTCAGTGCGAGCCGAACTCCTCGTCGAGGGCGGCGAGACGGATGCGCGCGAGGCTGTGCTCGGCCGACCCGGCCGGCAGCCCGCGCAGCGCGGCGGCCCACACCTCCGGGTCGTCGTGGCCCCAGCTGGTGTCGGCCCATCGCAGCAGCACGGCGGCGTCGCCCTGCGAGAGCACCGCGGCACGCAGCCGGTCGTGCAGACGTCCGCGGATGCGGCTCACACCAGGCGACTCCGAGTGCGGCAGCACCGGCCCGCGGTACGCCGAGAGCGCTGCGGTGAGCTCGCCGCGGCGCACGGCGGCGTCGACGTCGGCCACGTCGGTCGTGACACCGTGCGGCAGGCGGTAGGGACGCGACGACGGCGCGAGCGACCCGAGGACGCCGCGCAGGCGCGACATCTCGGCGCGCACCGTGACGAGCGGGAGGTCGTCGGCGTGCAGCTCGACGCCGAGCTGGTCGGCGGAGAGGCCCTCGGGGTGCGCGCACAGCAGCAGCAGGATCTCGGAGTGCCGGGCCGAGAGCACTCGGCGCTCACCGCCCACGAGCAGGACGCCGTGGTCGATGCCGAGGACCTCGAGCCGCGGCATGTCGAGCGCAGCACCGGGCGCGGGGACGACGATGCGCGGCGCACCCTCCGACATCGCGCGCAGCCGCAGCTCGCTCTCCACCGCGTGCACGGCGGCCTGCACCAGCGCCATCGACTGCGGCGCCGCGACGAGGTCGCCGCCGGTCACGTCGAGGACGCCGATGACCTGACCCGTCGCGGGGTCGTGGACGGGGGCCGCAGTGCACGACCACGGCTGCACGATGCGGCCGTAGTGCTCGTGAGCGAAGATCTGCACGCCATGGTCTAGCGCGAGCGCCGTGCCGGGCGCGTTGGTTCCCGCGTGGTCCTCGCTCCAGCGCGCCCCAGGCACGAAGTTCATCGACTCCGCGCGGCTGCGCAGCGACGGCGAGCCCTCGACCCAGAGCAGACGTCCGTCGGCGTCGGAGACCGCGACGAGCAGGTCGCAGTCGACGGCGTCCTCGACGAGCAGCCGGCGCACGACGGGCATCACCGACGCGAGCGGGTGAGCGTCGCGGTAGGTCTCGAGCTCGTCGTCGGTGAGGTCGACCGGAGGCAGCACGCCGTCGGGGTCGACGCCGCTGGCGCGCGAACGCTGCCACGACTCGAGCACCACGCGGCGCACGCCGTCGGACACCAGGCCGTGCGCGACGAAGCCCTCGTGGGCGCGAGCCACCGAACGGCTGCGCTCCTTGGCCCGGGTGCCCAAAGGCAGGGCAAGGTAGGGACTGGACATCAGTCGCCTCTCCTTCGCGCTCCGCCCCTCGTGACCCGGACGTCACAGGGTCGCACGGCCGTCGTCATCCGGGGTAGACCTCGAGCTCGGTGGCCTTGACCGACAGCCACACGGAGTCACCCCGGGCCACATGCAGGTCGCTGACGGCGCCCCGCGTCACCTCTGCGACCACCGTCGGCGGCCCCGTGACCGTCACACGGACGCGGTCGCCGATCGGCTCGACGCCGTCGACGACGCCCTCCCAGACGTTGCGCGCGCTGCCCTCCGGCCGCTGGGTGCTCACCACGATCGCGCTCGGACGCACCGCGACGAACACGTCCCCCACGACTGCCGTGTCGGGCACCTGCAGGTGCCCGCCGTCGTGCAGGGCGATCGCTCCGTCGCGCGCCCCGCCCCGCAACAGGTTGAGCCCGAGCAGTCGAGCTACGTAGTCGGTCGCCGGACGCCGCGCGACGTCGAGCGCGGTGCCCTGCTGGGTGATGCGGCCGTCCTCGAGCACCACGATGCGGTCGGCGAGCGCGAGGCCGTCGACCGCGTCGTGGGTGACCAGCACCGTCGGCCCGCGGAAGAGCGGCCCCCGCAAGTGCTCGCGCAACCAGGCTCGGACGTCGAGGCGCGTGCTGGCGTCGAGAGCGGCGAGCGGCTCGTCGAGGAGGAGCACCTGCGGTCGCGAGGCGAGAGCGCGCGCGAGCGCCACCCGCTGGGCCTGTCCGCCGGAGATCGAGTCCACGCGGCGGTCGGCGAACTCTGTCAGGCCGAGCCGGTCGACGAACTCGCCGGCGAACGGGCGTGCTTCGGTGCGGGCCATGCCTGTCGAGCGTGGCCCGAATGCGACGTTCTCCAGCACCGTCAGGTGCGGGAAGAGCCGATACTCCTGGAACACCATGCCGATCCGGCGTCTCGACGCCGGCACGAAGATGCCCCGCGAGGGGTCGTCGACGACTGTGCCGTCGCACGAGATCGTGCCCGCGGTGATCGCCTCGAGACCGCTGATGGCGCGCAGCAGCGTCGACTTCCCGGCGCCGTTGGGGCCGAGCACCGCGACGATCTCGCCGGGGTCCACGGTGAGATCGGCGTCGAGGGTGAACCCGTCGCGCTCGACCACGACGCGTGCATCGAGGCCGATCACGACGCCGGCCCGCTTCGCAGCCACTTGTCGCGCAGAGCGACGAGCACGATGACCGACACGGCGAGGAGGACGAGGCTCAGGGCGACCGCCTCCGACGGATCGCCCTCGAGCCCGACGTACACGGCGAGCGGCAGGGTCTGCGTGACGCCGGGGAGGTTCCCGGCGAAGGTGATCGTGGCACCGAACTCGCCGAGGGCTCGGGCGAAGGTGAGCACGCCGCCTGCCACCAGCGACGGCAGGATCAGCGGCAGCGTGACGCGTCGGAACACCGTCCAGCGCGAGGCGCCGAGCGTCGACGCGGCGTCCTCGAGCCGGGTGTCGAGCCCGCGCAGCGCACCCTCGACGGTGATCACGAGGAACGGCATCGCCACGAACGCCTCGGCCACCACGACGCCAGGCGTGGTGAACGGGAGGGTGATGCCGCAGCACGAGTCGAGGTACTGGCCCACGATGCCGCGCCGTCCGAACGCGAGCAGCAGCGCGATGCCTCCGACCACTGGTGGGAGCACGAGGGGGACAGTGACGAGAGCGCGCGCGAGCCGGCGGCCGGGGAAGCTCGCCCGGGCGAGCACCCACGCGAGCGGGACGCCGACCACGAAAGCCAGAGCCGTCGCCGACGTGGCGGTGACCAACGAGAGGCGCAGGGCGTCGAGGCTGGTCGGTGACGTGAGCACCGACCACAGTCGGTCCCAGGGCGCGCGCACGAGAAGGGCGATCAGCGGCAGCGCGAGGAAGAGGAGCGCCAACGTCGCGGGCACCGCCACCCACCACGGAGGTGAGGTGACGGTGCGCCCGCGACGGGTCGTCACGGAGCGGCGAATCCTGCGGCGGAGAGCACGCTCTGGCCGGCGGGCGAGAGCACGTAGGCGACAAAGGCCTGGGCCGTGGCGGTCTGCGTGCTGGCCGAGATCGCGGCGATCGGGTACGTCGTCGTGACGTTCTGGTCGGTGGGGATCTCGACGCCGAAGACCTTGTCACCGGCGGCCTTCACGTCGGTCACGTAGACGATGCCCGCGTCGGCCTCGCCGAGCTCGACCTTGGTGAGCACGGCCTTGACGTCGGCCTCCTCGCTCACCGGTGTCACGGTGACGTTGTTCTTGGTGAACACCGCTGCGGCCGCGACCCCGCAGGGGACCGCTTTCTGGCACACCACGACCTTGACTCCAGGCTTGGCGAGGTCGGCGACCGAGGTGATCGTGACGGTCGACTTCGGCGGTGTCGCGATCTCCATCGTGTTCACCGCGAAGGTCTGCGGACCGCTGGCGGCGCCGGCCTGCACGACCGTGTCCATCGTCTTCGTGCTGGCGGCGGCGAACACGTCGGCCGGCGCCTTCTGCGTGATCTGCGTGGCCAGCGTGCTGCTCGCACCGAAGTTGAACGTGACCTTCGAGCCGGGGTGCGCGGCCTCGAACTGCGTGCCGATCGTCGTGAACGACTCCTTCAACGACGCTGCCGCGAACACGGTGATCGAACCGGTCGCGGAGTCGGACGCCGACGGCGACGACGTGCTGGACGACCCGGACGAGCCGCACGCCGACAGTGCGAGCGTGGCGGCGACGACGAGCGTGGGGACGCGGAGGCGCATGGGCGGACCTCTCCTGGAGCGGACGACGACGGGCGGACGAGCAGGCGTTCAGCGGTGCTCGGGGATCTCGATGCCGACGTTGGTGGCCTTCACGGTGGCGACCGCGAGCACGCCCGGCTCGAGGCCGAGCTCGTCGGCGGCCTCCCGGCTCATGAGCGACACCATGCGGTGCGGACCGACCTGCAGCTCGACCTGCGCCATCACGGTGTCGCGCACGACGCGCGTCACGATGCCGACGAGACGGTTGCGCGCGGACGCCCCGACGACCGGGTTCTGCAGCGCCGGCTCCTCGTCGGCGCGCTCGGCCATGAACCGGGCGAGATCGGCGCCGTCGACCACCGCGCGCCCGACCTCGTCGACGCTCGTGGCGAGCTTGCCGGCGTCGGCCCAGCGTCGGACGGTGTCGTCGCTGACCTGGAGCAGGGCGGCTGCTTCGGCGATCCGCAGTTGCGTCATGGCGGGGAGGATACGTCGTATCTGCGGATACCGCGCCCTACTTGATCCGCAGGTGCGCGAACTCAGGTTCAGCGGGAAGGGGCCTCGTCCAGGTCGTCGTCCGTAGCCACGTCGCCGACCTCGACCAGCAGCGGGGCGTGCTCGGCGAGGTAGTCGCGAGCCCCGGCGTCGCCCCGCGCGCTCGCCACGAGCTCGGGCCACAGGGCGCGGGCGAACCGCACCGGGTGCCCGCGTCGTCCGTCGTACGACGCCGCCGCGAGCGGTGCGTCGCACGCGACGAGCCGGGCCACCGCGTCGGAGGTGAGGCCCACGAGATCGACGAGCATCACGAGCGAGGCGTCGACGTCGGCGTCCGCCTCCTGCGCCAGCTGGTCGAGGCCCACGCGCAGCGACGACCCCATGCCCTCGCGCCACCCGTCGTTCACGACGACGTCGGCGTCGGCAACCTCGCCGGTCCACGCGCCGAGGACGACGACGACCGGATCGCAGCCGCCGTCGCGCAGCACGCGCACGGCTCGGTCGACGAGGCGCTCGCCGTCGAACAGGTGCGGTGCCTTCGGCCCGCCGAAGCGGCGTCCCTCGCCGGCGGCCAGCACGAGGCCGGCGGTGCGCGTCATCGGTGGCTGCGGCTCAGCGCGGGGCGCCGACGTGGATCGGGCCGTCGGTGGCCGTCAGCCGCTGGCCGGTTCCGCCCCAACGGCTCTGCACGATCTCGGCGGCGATGGAGATGGCGGTCTCCTCGGGCGTGCGCGCGCCGAGGTCGAGGCCGATGGGCGAGTGGATGCGCGCGATCTCGTCGTCGGTGAGCTCGGCGTCCTTGAGCCGGACGACGCGGTCGTCGTGGGTGCGGCGCGATCCCATCGCCCCGATGTAGGCGGCCTTGGTGCCGACCGCGACCTTGAGAGCCGGGACGTCGAACTTGGGGTCGTGGGTGAGCACGCAGATCACGGTGCGGGCGTCGACGGGCGCCGACGACAGCCATCGGTGCGGCCAGTCGACGACGACCTCGTCGGCGTCGGGGAAGCGCTTGCGGGTGGCGAACACCTCGCGCGCGTCGACGACGGTGACGTGGAAGCCGAGCAGCTTGCCGGCCCGGCACAGCGCGGCGGAGAAGTCGATGGCGCCGAAGATGTACATCCGCGGTGCGGGTGCGAACGAGGCCACGAACACCTCGAGCTCGGTGCCGAGCCGCTCGCCGTCGGGGCCGTAGTGCAGGAACCCCGTGGTGCCCGACTCCAGCAGCCCCAGCACGTCCGCGCCGACGGTGTCGTCGAGCCGGGTGGATCCCAGGCTGCCCTCGACGCCGATCTCGCGCACCACCAGGTGGCGCCCGACCGAGCGCGGTCCGCGCACGACCGTCGCGACGGCCACGGGCTCGTCGACCGCGACGCTCGCCGCGATCGCCGGCAGCTCGGGCCACGACTCGGCGTCGACCTTCTCGACGAACACCTCGAGGATGCCGCCGCACGTGAGGCCCACGGCGAAGGCGTCGTCGTCGCTGATCCCGTAGGTCTCCCACGTCGGCTCGCCCGAGTCGCGCACCTCCGAGCCGAGCTCGTAGAGCGCGCCCTCGACGCAGCCGCCGCTCACCGACCCGACGGCCTCGCCGGCCGCCGTGACGAGCATCGACGCGCCCGCCGGACGCGGTGCCGAACGCCACGTGCGCACCACCGTGGCCATCGCCACTGCCTCGCCGCGCTCGCGCGCAGCCATCAGCGCCGGGAGGACCTCACGCACCTGCGGCTCCTCGTCGTAGTCGTGAACGCACCTGCGTACTTGAACTCGACCGAGGTTCGGTCGCAAGGAAGGGCACCCATAATGCCTGCATGTCGCTCGTGCGTCGCGCGGACGTGGTGGAGTCACCGATCTCGGTCGACGACGTCGCGCGCCTGGTCGACGACCGCTCCGCAGGAGCCGTCGTCACGTTCTCCGGCGACGTGCGCGACCACGACCACGGTCGCACGGTCGAGCGGCTCGAGTACGAGGGCCACCCCACGGCTGCGGCCGTGATCGCCGAGGTGGCCGCCGACGTCGCGAAGCGGCACGACGTCATCGCCATCGCCGTCGTGCACCGCGTCGGTGCTCTCGGCATCGGCGACTCCGCTCTGGTCGCGGCCGTGAGCGCCGCCCACCGGCAGGAGGCCTTCGCCGCCTGCGCCGCCCTCGTCGACGAGACCAAGCACCGCCTCCCGGTGTGGAAGCACCAGGTGTTCGCCGACGGCACCGACGAGTGGGTGAACTGCGCATGAGCGAGCTCGTCGACACCTACGGCCGCGTGCACCGCGACCTGCGCGTCTCGCTCACCGACCGCTGCAACCTGCGCTGCACCTACTGCATGCCGGCCGACTTCGCCGACTTCCTGCCCGGCCCGGAGGTGCTCTCGACCGACGAGCTGATCACGGTGCTGCGCGTCGCGACCGACCTCGGGATCACGGGCGTGCGCCTCACCGGCGGCGAGCCGCTGCTGCGCGCCGACGTCGTCGACGTCGTCCGCCGCATCGTCGAGCTGCCCAACGCGCCCGAGATCAGCGTGACCACCAACGCGCTCAAGCTCGTGCAGCTGGCTCAGCCGCTGCGCGACGCAGGCCTCACCCGGGTGAACGTCAGCCTCGACACCCTCGACGCCGAGCGGTTCAAGGCGCTCACCTTCCGCGACCGGCACGCCGACGTCCTCGCGGGCATCGCGGCCGCGCAGAAGGCCGGCCTGTCGCCCGTGAAGATCAACGCGGTGCTCATGCGCGGCGTCAACGACGACGAGGCGCCGGCGCTGCTGCGCCGCGCGCTCGACGAGGGCTGGCGGCTGCGCTTCATCGAGCAGATGCCGCTCGACCCGTCGGGCATCTGGAACCGCGCGCAGATGATCACCGCCGACGAGATCTTCGCCGCGCTCTCCGAGCACTGGACCCTCACGCCGAAGCCGGCGCGCGGTTCCGCGCCGGCCGAGGAGTTCTTCGTCGACGGCGGGCCGGAGACCGTCGGCATCATCGCGAGCGTGTCGCGCCCGTTCTGCGGCGCGTGCGACCGGGTGCGGCTCACCTCCGACGGCCAGCTGCGTAACTGCCTGTTCGCCCGCGAGGAGCTCGACCTGCGCGCGGTCCTGCGCGACCCCGCGCGCAGCACCGACGAGATCGAGGCGGAGATCGAGCGGCGGCTGCACGCCGTGATCGCCGACAAGCTGCCCGGCCACGGCATCAACGACATCGGCTTCATCCAGCCGGCGCGTCCGATGTCGGCCATCGGCGGCTGAACCCCGCATCTACGGCGCTCTCGCCTTCAGAGGTCCGCTTCTGCGACGGCGGGTTCATGGGCCTCACGAACCGGACGGGCCTGTCCGGTGGCCCGCCGGCGCGCCCTCATCCCTCGGTTCGCTGAGCCTTGGTTATGGGACCCTCACTTCGGGTGGCGGCGGCGTCCCTCGCGGTCTACGGTCGCGCCAGGTGACGCCGGTCACAGCAGGCCCGAGCAGGAGCGCAGATGGACCTACAGAACTCGTTCGTCGTCCCCGCCGACATCGACACGGCGTGGCGGGCGCTCCAGGACGTCGAGGGTCTCGCCCCGTGCATGCCCGGCGCCACGCTCGACACCCACGACGGCGACGACTTCACCGGCAACGTCAAGGTGAAGCTCGGGCCGGTGAGCCAGGTCTACGGCGGCAAGGCCAGCTTCGTGAGCAAGGACGAGGCCACCCACACGCTGCTGATCGAGGGCTCGGGAAAGGAGACCCGCGGCGCCGGCACGGCTGCGGGCAAGGTCCGGGCGACCCTCGTCGCCGAGGGTCCCGACCGCACCCGCGTCGACGTCGTCACCGAGCTGTCGATCACCGGCAAGGCCGCGCAGTTCGGCCGCGGCGTCATGCAGGACGTCGCGAGCCGCATCATCGACCAGTTCGCGAACAACCTCGCCACGCTCATCACGGCGTCGGTCGCCGTCGAGAGCGCGGCCGCGGCCGAACCGTCGGCGGCCGCTGCCGGCGGCCCGCCGCTCGCGACGGCCACGACCACCGCCACGTCGGCCGCACCCCGACCCGTGCTGCACCACGAAGACTCGATCGACCTGCTCGGCACCGCCGGGGCCCCCGTGCTCAAGCGCGCGATACCGGTCGCCATCGGCGTCGTCATCATCGTCGGCGTCATCATCTGGCTCGCCCGCCGCGGCAGATAGCCCGCACGCGTCAGGCCGCACGTCGGCACCAGGGGGACCTGCTCGGATCCAACCGCTCGTCGATCTCAGCCCGTCGATCACCGCTCGTCTCTTCGCACTTCTCGCACGGTGACCGGGACGTCGTTCCGGCCACAGGACACCGTCGTTCTCGGGAGGGCCACCGCATGCAGACACCCGCACCGGTCGACTACGCGAAGGCGACCTCGGTCGCCGACGCGCTGACCAGGCTCGGCGAGTTCGGGGAGGAGGCGCGCGTCATCGCCGGCGGCTACAGCCTGCTGCCCATGATGAAGCTGCGTCTCGCCTATCCCGAGGCGCTCGTCGACATCAATGACATCCCCGAGCTCGTCGGCATCCGCGTCGAGGGCGACGAGATCGTCGTCGGCGCGATGACGCGTCACCGCGACGTGCTCGACTCGGCCGTCCTCGCCGAGCACTACGCGATCTTCCGCGAGGCCGAGCGCGTCATCGCCGACCCCGTCGTCCGCGCCCGCGGCACGATCGGCGGCTCGCTGTGCCAGGCCGACCCGGCTTCCGACATGTCGGCTGTGGGCTCCGCGCTCAAGGGCACCGCCGTCGTGCAGGGCGCGAGCGGGCGCCGCAGCGTCCCGCTGCGCGAGTTCCACCAGGGCCCGTACGAGACCGTGGTCGGCCCCGGCGAGCTGCTCCTCGAGATCCGCTACCCGATCCGACCCGGGGCGGGATCGGCGTACGAGAAGGTCGAACGGCGTGCAGGCGACTGGGGTGTCTGCACGTCGGGCGTCTACGTGGTCGTGAGCGGTGGCGTCGTCACCGACTGCGGCATCGGGCTCGCCGCCGTGAACGCCCCGCACTACTCCTCGCCCGCCGCAGAGGCAGCGCTCATCGGCAAGGCGCCCACCGAGGAGAACCTCGCCGCCGCAGCCACCGCCGCGTCCGACGAGTGCGAGCCGAGCGCCGACCAGCGCGGCCCGGTCGACTACAAGCGGCACCTCGCCCGCGAGCTCACCCTGCGCGCTCTCCGACGCGCGTCCGCCGCCAGCCAGGGAGTCTGACCATGCAGGTGACCGTCACCGTCAACGGCGTCGACCACACGCGCGACGTCGAACCGCGCACGCTGCTCGTGCACCTCATCCGCGACGACCTTCTCCTGCGCGGCACCCACTGGGGGTGCGACACCTCCAACTGCGGGGCGTGCACCGTGTGGGTCGACGGCGACCCGGTGAAGAGCTGCACGTTCCTCGCGGTGCAGGCCGACGGCAAGCAGGTGCGCACCGTCGAAGGGCTCGAGCAGGGCGGCGAGCTCGATCCTGTCCAGCAGGGCTTCATGCAGTGCCACGGGCTCCAGTGCGGCTACTGCACGCCGGGGATGATGATGGTCGCCCGTCATCTCCTCGACCACAACCCGCACCCCAGCGAGGCCGAGATCCGCGAGGGAATCTCCGGGAACCTCTGCCGCTGCACGGGTTACAAGAACATCGTCGAGTCCATCCAGTGGGCCGCCGAGAACCCCGCCACGAGTGAGGTGACCGCGTGACCGCCGTCGAGGAGACCCCGCTCTCCGCTGCAGGAAACCCGATCGGCTTCGGCCGGATGCACCGCAAGGAGGACGCGCGCTTCCTGCGCGGCCAGGGCAACTACGTCGACGACGTGCAGCTGCCCGGCATGCTCTACGGCGCGATCCTGCGCAGCCCGTACGCCCACGCGAAGATCAACGGCATCGACGCCTCGGCCGCCGAGGCGCTGCCCGGCGTCAGGGCCGTGATCACCGGCGCCGTGCTCGAGACGCTCGGCCTCGCGTGGATGCCGACGCTGTCGTACGACACCCAGGCCGTGCTCGCCACCGACAAGGTCCGCTTCCAGGGCCAGGAGGTGGCGTTCGTCGTCGCCGAGTCGAAGTACATCGCGCGCGACGCGCTCGAGCTCATCGACGTCGACTACGAGCCGCTGCCGGTGGTCGCCGACGCGAAGAAGGCGCTCGAGCCCGGTGCGCCGGTGATCCGCGACGACAAGGAGGGCAAGACCGACAACCACATCTACGACTGGGAGGCCGGCAACAAGGAGGAGACCGACGCGGTCTTCGCCTCGGCTCCGGTCGTGGTGACCGAGGAGATCCTCTACCCGCGCGTGCACCCGGCACCGATGGAGACGTGCGGGTCGGTGGCCCACATGGACGCCGTCACCGGCAAGCTCACGCTCTGGACGACGTCGCAGGCACCGCACGCGCACCGCACCGTCTACGCACTCGTCGCCGGTCTGCCTGAGCACAAGATCCAGGTCATCAGCCCGGACATCGGCGGCGGCTTCGGCAACAAGGTGCCGATCTACCCCGGCTACGTCTGCTCGATCGTGGGCTCCATCGTCACGGGCGCGCCCGTGAAATGGATGGAGGACCGCAGCGAGAACCTCATGTCGACCGGCTTCGCCCGCGACTACCACATGACCGCGTCGATCGCCTCGACCGAGGACGGCAAGATCCTCGCGGTGAAGGTCGACGTGCTCGCCGACCACGGCGCCTTCAACGGCGTCGCGCAGCCGACGAAGTACCCGGCCGGCTTCTTCCACATCTTCACCGGCTCCTACGACTACCCGACGGCGCACTGCACGGTGAAGGCCGTCTACACCAACAAGGCGCCCGGCGGCGTCGCCTACGCCTGCTCGTTCCGCATCACCGAGGCGGCGTACGTCATCGAACGCATCGTCGACCGACTCGCAGTCGAGCTCGAGATCGACCCGGCCGAGCTGCGGCTCAAGAACCTGCTGCGCCCCGAGCAGTTCCCGTACACGACGCCGACCGGCTGGGAGTACGACTCGGGCGACTACGCGAAGACCATGCGCGTCGCGATGGACATCGCGGGCTACGACGAGCTGCGTCGCGAGCAGGCGGAGAAGCGCGCCCGCGGCGAGTACATGGGCATCGGCATCTCGTTCTTCACCGAGGGCGTGGGCGCCGGTCCGCGCAAGCACATGGACATCCTCGGCCTCGGCATGGCCGACGGCTGCGACCTGCGCGTGCACCCCACGGGCAAGGCGCAGGTGCGCCTGTCGGTGCAGACCCAGGGCCAGGGCCACGAGACGACGTTCGCGCAGATCATCTCCCACGAGCTCGGCATCCCGCCCGAGGACATCGAGGTGATCCACGGCGACACCGACAACACACCGTTCGGCCTGGGCACCTATGGATCGCGGTCGACGCCGGTGTCGGGTGCCGCTGCGGCGCTCGTCGCGCGCAAGGTGCGCGACAAGGCGCGCGTCGTGGCTGCGGCTGCGATGGAGTGCGCGCCCGACGACCTCGAGTGGGAGCTCGGCCGCTTCTACCTCAAGGGCGACCACGAGAAGGGCATGACGATCCAGGAGATCGCCATGGCCTCGCACGGGGCGATCGAGCTGCCGGAGGGCGTCGAGGGCCACCTCGACGGCCAGGTCGTCTACAACCCGCCGAACCTCACCTACCCCTACGGCTGCTACATCTGCGTCGTCGACGTCGACCCGGGCACCGGCCAGGTGAAGGTGCGCCGCTTCATCGCCGTCGACGACTGCGGGCCGCGCATCAACCCGATGATCGTCGAGGGCCAGGTGCACGGAGGCCTCGCCGACGGCATCGGCATGGCGCTCATGCAGCTCATCGCCTTCGACGAGGAGGGCAACAACCTCGGTGGTTCGTTCATGGACTACCTGCTGCCCACCGCGATGGAGTGCCCCGACTACGAGCTCGGCGAGACCGTCACGCCGTCGCCGCACCACCCGCTCGGCGCCAAGGGCGTCGGCGAGTCGGCGACCGTCGGGTCTCCCGCAGCCGTGGTCAACGCGGTGATCGACGCGATCTCGCCGTTCGGCGTGAAGACCGCCGACATGCCGCTGACGCCCGCCAACGTGTGGCGCGCCATCCAGGGCAACAACATCCGCACCGACCTGGCGGTGGAGTAGCGATGACCACGCCGGCGCTGCGCGAACGGGCCGAGTCGCTTCGAGCGCACCGGATCCCGTTCGTGCACGCCCGCGTCGTGCTCGCCGAGCGGCCGACGTCGGCCAAGCCCGGCGACGAGGCGCTCGTGACCGCAGACGGGGCCATCGACGGCTTCGTCGGCGGTCAGTGCGCCGAGGCCACGGTGCGCAGCCAGGCGCTGTCTCTGCTCACCTCGGGCGACTCGATGCTGCTGCGCATCGCGCCCGACCCCGAGCAGGACCAGCCGGGCAAGACCGTGGTGCACAACCCGTGCCTGTCCGGCGGCACCCTCGAGATCTTCCTCGAGCCGGTGCTGCCGGTGCCGCTCGTGAGCGTGCTCGGCGACAGCCCCATCGCGCAGGCCTTGCGCGACCTGGCCCGCTCGCTCGGCTACGAGGCGTCGGCCTACGACAGCGCCGACATCGGGTCGGCCGACGTGGTGGTCGTCGCGTCGCACGGCAAGGGCGAGGAGCAGGTGCTCGTCGACGCCGTTCGGGCCGGCGTCCCCTACGTCGGGCTCATCGCCAGCCCCAAGCGCGGGCGAGCCGTCGTCGAGTCCCTCGACCTGACCGACGACGAGCGCGCCCGGATCCGCTACCCGGCCGGCCTCGACATCGGTGCGCGCACGCCGGCGGAGATCGCGCTGTCGGTCTACACCCAGGTGGTGGCGCAGCGGCCAGCCCAGCCGCGGGCACGGCTCGACCACCAGCACCTGCCCGGCGAGGCACCACTCACGCGCACCGGCCTGCTCACCGTGCTCGAGCCCGACACTGCTATCGACCCGGTGTGCGGGATGACCGTGGAGGTCGGCCCCGACGCGATCTCCGCGGAGGTCGACGGCGAGACGGTGTGGTTCTGCTGCCCGGCCTGCCGTCGCGCGTACGTCGCCGATCCCGGGAAGTACCCTCGAGCGTGAGCCTCGACGACCTCGTCCCCGACATCGCCACCCTCACGGAGCGTCTCGCGGGTGCCGGTTACCTCGCCGATCCCAGCCTTGCCGCTGCGCTGTTCTGCGCCGTCCGGCTGCCGCAGCCGCTGCTGCTCGAGGGCGAGGCCGGCGTCGGCAAGACCCAGGCCGCGAAGTCGCTCGCCCAGCTGCTCGACACCCCGTTGTTCCGCCTCCAGTGCTTCGAGGGCATCGACGCGGCGGAGGCGCTCTACGAGTGGAACTACCCGCGCCAGCTGCTCGGCATCCGTCTCGCGGAGGCGACCGGGGCGCCGCTGGAGGAGAGCTCGCTGTTCGGCGAGCAGTACCTCATCCGGCGTCCGCTGCTGGCCGCGCTCGAGCACCCGGGGCCGCGGCCGGCGGTGCTGCTCATCGACGAGGTGGACCGGGCCGACGAGGAGTTCGAGGCGTTCCTCTTCGAGATGCTCGCGGAGTCTGCCGTGACGATCCCCGAGATCGGCACGCTCAACGCGACCGTCCCGCCCGTCGTGATCCTCACCTCGAACCGCACGCGCGACCTGCACGACGCCCTCAAGCGCCGGTGCCTCTACCACTGGATCGAGTACCCGCCGCTGCAGCAGGCGATCGCCATCGTCCGCGCCCGCGTCCCCGAGGCGAGCCCCGAGCTCGCGGCGCAGGTGGCCGGCGCCGTGCAGCGGCTGCGCTCGCTCGACGTGCAGAAGCCGCCGGGCGTCGCCGAGGCGATCGACTGGGTGCACGCGGCGCAGCTGCTCGGCCTCGACACCCTCGACGAGGAGGGCATCGAGCTCACGCTCGGATCGGTGCTGAAGTACCGCGAGGACCACGACGTCGCCCGGGCTGCGAGCCTGCGCTGGATCGCCGACCCGGTGCGTGCGGCCCGCGAGTCGGTCGACGACCTGCGCCGGGCCGCAGCCGGCGACGCGTAGGAGAGCGGCGGTGGCCGACCTCCCCGCGATCGTGGCCGCCTTCGGCCACGTGCTCCACCAGGCCGGCGTCCCCGTGACGCCGGAGCGCAGCGCGCGGTTCGCCCGGGCGGTCGCTCTCGCCGAGCCCGCGACGCTCACCGAGCTCGCTGCGCTGGGACGCACGACGCTGCTCTCGTCGCACGAGCAGATCGAGGTGTTCGATCGCGTCTTCGCGCAGGTGTTCCGCGGGATCCTCGACTACGCGGAGTTCCGCAGCGACTCGGCCGAGACCCCGCCGCTCGCCTCGTCGTTGCCGCAGGACGACGTACCACCGACGGAGTCGGACGACCGCGGAGGAAGCACCGAGGTGCGCCCCGGCGGATCCGCCGACGCCGGCGAGGGCGACGACGACGAGGACGAGACCGACGACGACCGCGAGACCGTGCTCGCCGCATGGAGCACCGAGGAACGCCTGGGGCACAAGAACTTCGCGGACTGCACCCCGGACGAGCTGGCCCTCATCACCGCGCTCGTGGCGCAGCTGCCGTTCGTCGCACCGCTGCGCACGGCACGCCGACAACGCAAGCATGCGTCCGGGAAGACGCTCGACGTGCGCGCGACGCTGCGCCGCGCGCACCGCACGTCGGGCGACCCGGTCCACCGCGTGCACCGGAAGGCGACCACCCGCCCGCGGCGCGTCGTGCTCCTCGCCGACGTCTCCGGCTCGATGGAGCCCTACTCGCGGGTCTACCTGCACCTCATGCGGGGCGCGGTGAAGGCGCTGGGCTCCGAGGCGTTCGTGTTCGCGACCCGGCTCACGAGGCTCACCCGCCAGCTCTCGCTCACCCACCCCGACATCGCCTACCGCAAGGCTGCCGAGGCCGCGCCCGACTGGTCGGGCGGCACGCGCATCGGCTCGGCGCTCAAGTCGTTCATCGACGACTACGGCCGCCGTGGCCTCGCGCGCGGCGCGGTGGTGGTGATCGTGTCCGACGGCTGGGAGGTGGGCGACCCCCAGCTCGTGCGCCGGTCGATGGAGCAGCTCTCGCGCCTGGCGTTCCGCGTGATCTGGGTGAACCCGCGCAAGGCGGCGCGCGGTTACCAGCCCCTGGTCGGCGGCATGGCCGCGGCGCTTCCCTACGTCGACACCTTCGTGAGCGGGCACTCGCTGCGCGCCCTGGCCGAGGTGATGTCGGCGATCCGTCAGGCGCAGGTGGCGGGGCGCCGAGTCGCTGCTCCGGTGCGGCTGCCCGCGTTCCCCGAGGTCCCCGATCCCGAAGCGGGCGCTGACGCGGCCTCGGCTCCGCGCAACATCTTCCCGACCGGCACGCTGCTGTCCGGTGGTCTGTGAGGATGACCGGGTGAGAACCGTCGCCGAGCACCTGGCCGCCGTGCTCGAAGGTGTCGAGCCGCTCGAGCCCGTCGACCTTCCGCTCCTCGAGGCGCGCGGGCTGGTGCTCGCGCAGGACGTCGTCGCGCCCTGGCCGCTGCCGTCGTTCGACAACTCCTCGATGGACGGTTACGCCGTCCACGCCGCCGACGTCGCACCCGCCACCGAGTCGTCGCCGGTGACGTTGCCGGTGCTGGGCGACCTCGCGGCCGGCGCGTCGAGCACGGAGCCGGTCGCCGCCGGCACGTGCGTGCGCATCATGACCGGCGCGCCCATGCCGCCCGGGGCGGACGCCGTCGTGCCCGTCGAGCTCACCGACGGGGGCACGTCGCAGGTGCTCGTGCGCGGCGCGGTCGAGGCCGGCGCGTTCGTCCGCCGTGCCGGCGACGACGTCCCTGGAGGCGCCACGGTCGCGCGCGCCGGCGACGTGCTGACCGAGCGCAACATCGCCGTCATCGCGTCGGTCGGCGCCGGTGTCGTGTCGGTCGTGCGGCGGCCCCGCCTCATCGTGATCAGCACCGGCGACGAGCTGGTCGACGCCGGCGAGCCGCTCGAGCACGGACAGATCGTCGACTCCAACGGCGTCATGCTCACCGCCCTCGGGCTCGCCGCGGGAGCCAACGCGCTGCGCGCGCCCCGGTCGCGCGACGACGCCATCGAGTTCCAGGCTCTCGTCGACGCCGCGGTCGAGCTGTCCGACGTCGTGGTCACG
>Ga0302299_10000923_pt1 | contig 17130 bp, 14 predicted proteins | sample III_Fen_N3_4_FD_198795 | JGI IMG/M metagenome (GOLD analysis project Ga0302299, IMG submission 198795) | Peat permafrost microbial communities from Stordalen Mire near Abisko, Sweden - III_Fen_N3_4 | ecosystem: Environmental > Terrestrial > Soil > Wetlands > Permafrost | place: Sweden: Abisko... | reverse complement strand
ACCAGGTCCTGCCCGTCCTCGAAGTAGCCGAGGATGGCCTTGCGCTCCTCGCCGGTGCGGCGCCCAACCGTGCGGAGGCGAAGCATGCCCCAGCGGTCGGCCGAGGCGGATCGGAGACCGAGCCTGCCGCGGGTGACAGCGTAGAGGAAGCGCTGAGCCGCCCAGAACGAGCGGATGAACCAGCGCGGAGGCAGCGAGGGCGGCCTCTGTGACAGTCCTGACATGGGTCCTCCCGCGAATGCGAGTAGTGCCGAGTCTGCGGAGGGAGCGCGACGATCGAAAGACCCAGCTGTCACTTCGACACGGTGGTCCCGTCGCGCTTGGCGCCGCCTGCCTCGTTCGCGCGGCGCAGCCGCTCGGCCGCTCGCGGGTCGTGGGCTGGGAGCACCACGAGGTCGGGGTGGCGCTCCTTGAGCTGCAGCACGAGCGCCGACGACAACCGCAGGCCGGCCGCGTCGCCGACGCCGGGGACGCGGCCAGCCTCGAGCAGCTCGGCCCCGTACGTGAGGTCGCCGACCATCAGCAGCGGCGCCATGCGCGGGCGGCGGACGAGCAGCGCCATGGAGCCGGGCGTGTGCCCCGGGACCGGCAAGAGGACGAGCGACCCGTCGCCCATGAGGTCGAGGGCCGACGCGAACGGCGCGAGCGACGGGTCGCCGGTCGGCGCGAAGCGGACCCGCCGGTAGCGGACGCCGGGCAGGTCGATGTGGCGGCGCAGGAAGCCGTCGAGGTCCGATCGCGGCCGCTCCATCGCCCGCCATTCCGCCTCCGCGACGATGAACTCGGTCCCGGGCAGGTAGCGGATGCCGCCGATGTGGTCCTGGTGGAGGTGGGACAGGATCGCGAGCCGGACGTCCGACGCGCCGTGCCCGAGGGCCGCGAGCCCGGCGACCAGCGTCTCGTCCGGCGCGATCTCGAACCGGGCGAGGCGGCCGCAGAGGAACCGCTTGAGGCCGCCCGGGAAGTAGCGCGGGTCGGTGATCGAGGAGCGGTCCTGTCCGGTGTCGAAGAGGACGAGGCCGTCCTCGTGGTCGATCACGAAGGCGTTGATCGGCAGCTGCGGCGTCCAGCGCCGGGAGCCGAGGAGCCAGGCGAAGAGCGGCAGCCGGCTGCCGTTCGGCTGCTGGGGGTGGATCTGCACGCTCCCGGTGCTGACGACCGAGACGGACCTGATGGGCCCGGCCGGGGTCGCTCCCGGTCCGGCGGCGGACGGCGAGGTCACGGCGCCCCCGGCGGTCACGAGTGGCCCGCGTCGGGCGCCGGCGACGCGAGCCGCTCGCCCCAGGCCGCGGCGCGCTCGGCCTCGCCGGCGACCAGGACCGTCTGCGCGTCGACCAGGAAGCTCTCGGGCTCGGCGACGAGCCTGAAGCCGCGCTTGGCCAGGCCCTTGGCGATGGCGCCCGACGCCCGGCCCGTGAACAGCGGCGGTCCCGAGACGCGCGTGTCGAAGGCGGCCGCGGGCGTGCCGCGCACCGTGGCGAGCGCGTCGAGCCACTCGCGGAGCCCCGCGCCCGAGGCGGCGGGGTCGAGGGCCAGCGTGCTGTCGGGCCTGGCCGCCCGGGCACGTCCGTCCTCGCGGGACTTCGGGCGAGACAGGCCGTGGACGTGCGTGGGTCCTCCGGCGACAACGAGGTCGGCCCAGGCGACGAGGTCGGCGCTCGCGTCCCCGACCGGCACCACGCGGACCTCGCCGTGCGGCCGGAGCCCGGCCGCGACCGAGTCGGCGATCGAGTGCGTGTTGCCGAAGAGGGACTCGTAGACGACGAGGGCTTTCATCGCGCGACCGCCCGCGATGACTCGGCGGCGGCAGCCTGGCCATCCAGGCGCCACCAGGCGAGCGTCGTCGCGATGGCGTCGGCGTGGGGCGTCACCTCCGCCCCGAACGCGCGCTCGAACTTCGCGTGGTCCACGACCCAGGCGCCGTCGCGCTGGTACTGCTGCTCCCGCACGGCCCTGAGCATCGGGCTGAAGACCGCGAGGAGGCCGAGGAGCGCGGGCGGCATCACGCTGAGCCGGGCCGGGTTGCCGACGGTCTCGTAGACGAGCTCGATGAACCCGCGGGTCGTGAGCGTCTCCGCGCTCGGGAGGTGCCAGACCTGGCCGAGCGCCTCGTCGCGGATGCCAAGGGTCACGAGACCGCGCGCGAAGTCGCCGAGGTAGGTGTAGGTGTGCGGCAGGTCCGGGTCGCCCAGCACCTGCGTCGCCCTGCCACGCAGCGCCGGCACGAAGAGCCGCTCGCCCGCCGTGGACTGGCGGCCCCACGGGCCGTAGAAGTCGGACGCGCGCCCGATCGCGGCGCGGACGCCGCCCCGCGCGTGCGCGTCCATGAGCTGGGAGGCGAGCACGGCCCGGACGCGGCCGTTGGGCCCAGTGGCGCGGGAGGGAAGATCCTCGGTCAGCGGCCCCTCGATGGGGCCGTAGGCGTACAGGTTGTCGGCGTAGACGATGCGCGCGCCGGCGGCCGCCGCGCCGGCCACCACGCCGCGCATCAGCGGCGGGAGGAGCTCCGGCCAGCGGTGGTAGGGCGCCGACGCGGCGTGGTAGACGACGGCCGCCCCCTTGATGGCCCGACCCGCCGCGGCTTCGTCGGTGATGTCCGCGAGCATCGTCTCTACCCCGTCGGGCAGCTCCGCGACACCGTGCCGGGCGACCGCCCGGACGCGGAAGCCTCGCGCGGCGAGCTCGCAGATCACGGCACGTCCGACGGGCCCGGCCCCGACCACGACGTGGAGATCCTGTTCCGCCATTTCGTTGTTGCTCCAGTCACCGCCCGCGGTGATCGTGGCGTCCAGCGCCCGGCGACCGGCGGTCACCAGGAGTGGAGCGCCCGCAGCCGCGGCGTCTTCTTGCTCTGGTGCGCCTCCATGCGCACGATCACGTCGACGAGCGTGTCGACGCCCTCGAGGATGTACGGGCCTTTGTTGAGCATCACGCACTCGGCGCGCTCTGCCATGGCGGCGTCGGTGAGCTCGGCTCGTGTCGGGATGCCCGTCTTGACGAGCGACTCGAGCACCTGGGTCGCCCAGACGACGGGGACGCGGGCGGCCTCGCACAGCCACAGCAGCTCCTCCTGCATCTCGGCCAAGCGCTCGTAGCCGATCTCGATGGCGAGGTCGCCGCGGGCGATCATCACGCCGAAGGGCCGCCGCGACGCCCCGGCCACGATGATGTCGGGCAGGCGCTCGATCCCAGCCTGGGTCTCGATCTTGGCGATCACCCCGATGCCTCGCGCGCCGCGCGCGTCGAGCTCCGCGATCAGGCGGTCCACGTCCTCGGGCGCCTGGGCGAACGACAGTCCGACGAGGTCGGCGACCTCCGCCGCGACGTCGAGGGCGGCGAGGTCGTCGGGCCCGAACCCCGCGCCGCGGACCGGGGTGTCTGGGAAGTTGAGGCCCTGACCCTCCCGAAGCCGCTCCTCCGGGCGCCGCGTGCTCACCACCCGGAGCCGCGCCCCGCCAGCGTCGACGGCCTCGACGCAGGTCACGACGTGCCCATCGTCGATGTCGACCGCGTGGCCGACCTCGAGCGCCCCGAGGACGCCGGGCTCGGGGCACGAGATCCACGGCTCGCCGGCCTCGCGGCCCTCGGCGGCCGGGTCGGCGCCGGGTGGGCCGGCCACGAGCCTGACCGCGGCCCCGGACCGCACGGCGACCCTCCCGGGCAGGGCCTCGAACGGGCGGACCGCGGTGGTCCGGCGCTTGGCATGGCCGCCCGTGCGGTGCAGGCGCGTGCCCTCGACGATCGAGATCGACGTCGGGGTGGACACCAGCGCCAGCCCGGGACACTCGCGAGCCTCCACGGTCAGCGTCCGCGCCCGCCCCCGCGCGTCGGCGCACTCGATCCGGTCGCCCACGCGCACGCGCCCGAGCCAGGCCGGGTCGACCGCGGCGCGGGGCGGCTCCCCGCCGCGCACCCCGGGCGCCCCCGGCGCGCCCGAGCCGTCGAGCAGGAGGGTGTTCGGGCCGCCCGCCCCGGCCGGCGCCTTGAGGCGGAGACGGCCGGGCGTGCCCGGCAGCGGCCCGATGCGCATCTTGGGCCCGGGCAGGTCGAGGAGGACCCGGCAGTCGCGCCCGGCGTCGCGAGAGGCGGAGCGGACGAGGGCGGCCATCGCGCGCCACGCGTCCGGCCCGTCGTGGGCGGCGTTGATGCGCGCGACGTCCATGCCCCTCGCCACGAGGTCCCCGACGAGCCGCGGGTCGGTGGCGGCCCCGCCGGGCAGGGTGACCATCACCCGGGTGCGCCGGTCCGCGGGCTCCGTCCCGAGCAGGGCGGCGGCGGCGGCTTCGAGGAGCCCGTCCTGGGCCGAGCACAGCCTGCCGACGCGGACGGCCCGGGCGAGCGAGGCGTCGTCGCCGAGGACGGCCCCGAGGGCGGCCGAGACCGCAGCGATGCCGGCGCGGACGTGGGGCTCCGTGCGGCCGAGCGAGGAGAGGCCGAGCACCGCGAGCTCGCCCTGCACCTCGCGGACGTCGTGCTGCCGGAGGGCGAGGTAGGCGGCGAGGTTGGCGGCGCCCCCGGCGTAGCCCGACCCGCGCAGGCGCGGCCGCCAGCCAACGAGCCGCGCCTGCTCGCCGGCGCGAACGTGAGCGCTCAGGGCGTCGAGGCGATCCAGGAGCCGTATGGCCGAGTTTGTGGCCGCAGTCTTCGTCATCAGCGCCGAGTTTGGCCCACCAGTGTTACCGGACGACGCGCGGCGTCACGGGCCGACCGGCTCAACTAGGAGACTGCGGCCCGCCGGCGCCAGCCCCACAGCCAGGAGACCGGTCCCGATGAGGACGACCGCGGCGAAGACCAGCGCGATCGGGGCGTCGACGGCCCCGCCCGCCCGTGCTTCCACGAGGAAGATCGCGAGCACGGAGATCCCCATGAGGACGCTGAACATCAGGAGGGCGAGCGCCGTCCCGGGTCCCCGGGGATCGCCCCGAATCAGCCGGATCCCGCCGATCGTGAGCACAGGCAGCGCGAAGGCCAGATCGAGCGTGTAGACCGGGTTCGTCGGCAGGTTGAGATCCGCCACCGCAGGTGGCAGGCGCCCGCTTGTGATCGCGCCCGCGATCAGGCCGAGCCAGGTGAACGCGAAGAGCACGACCACGACGAGCAAGAATGCCGCCGTGGTCCGGCGCGGAAGCCGGGCTGCAAGCTCCGGGTCGGGCGGCGACGACTCGATCGACCCGGTCAGGAGGATGAGCGACCAGGTCGCGAGTCCGACGATCGCGATGTGAAGCACCGTGGCGGGGCCGATCACGACCGAGAACGCGAAGATGGCATAGGTGTAGGCGATAAACCCGAGCGCCCCGAGGGCCACGTGACGCCCGGCGGCCGAGCCGTCCCGCGCGCGCCAGAGGCCGATCGCGAGCACGGGCACGGCCACCAGCAGCGTCGCGAGATCGCTTGCGTGGGCCTGCCGGATCATCGCCGCGTTGTCCCGGTAGAGGCCGGTGACGGCGAGCCCGGCGGCGGCCGCGATCGCAGTCAGCGCCAGGGCACCCGAGGCCAGTCCGTCCGCAACGCCACTGCGTTTCGCCAAGCTCACCTATATCCCCTTAGCGTCGTCTTTGGAGCGGACGCCTTGGGCGCCTCGAAGGCAGGCCCGACCGAGGCGATGTCGCCGCGCGCCGGACGCCCAATCCCCTGAGATGAGGAGCCTGCCGCCGGACGGCCACGACCGCATGACCGAGCGTCATGCCGTGTCCCCGCTAGAAGCCGGAGATTGCCGTGAAGACGATTTGGATAGCGTAGGTGCCGGGCTGATCCGCCGGGCCTACCGTCTGGTCGAAGACAACGCGCAGCGCCGCAGAGCCGCGGCCGCGGTAAAGGACGGTGGGAGCCGCGACTGACAAGTCAACCGGCTGGCCCGAGCCCGTCAACACCTGCATCGCCGACGCGAGCACGGTGGCCTGCGACGTCGTCAGTCGCATGTGGCCCCGCGTGGCGTCGCTGGCGGCCGGAGCGGCTGTCAGGTGCCATGGCCCATTCGACTTGACGTCGACCCCGACGAGAGCGCGGTTCACCGCACCGCGCTGGAGTGGGATGGTTGGCACGGGCTGCACCGAGATCTCGACGTACGTGGCTGGTGTCGGCGTGGGGGACGGCGACGCCGATCCGGATGGACTGGGCGATCCCGATCCGGACGGGCCCGAGCTCGGCGGGGGCGAGCCGGACGGACCCGGCGTCGGACTGGGCGAGTGGGACGGGCCGACCGTCGGGCTCGGCGACGGTCGCCCGGATGGCGAGGACGTCGGTCGTGGCGAGGGCGACAGGCACGGGCTCTGGGACGCCCGAAACGATGACGATGGCCTCGGGCTGTGCCTCGGTGCCGCAGTGGAGGACGGCGCCGGCGTCCCACGACTCCGTGCGGGCGTCGGGCTCGGTTCCGGTGATGACGACGATCGGGCTGGCTCGTCGTGCGGCGTGGTAGGGCTCGCCGCGGGAGCGAGAGGCTCGACAGATCCGGTCTCGCGTGCGTGGGGTCTCCGAGACATCGTCGGCGAGGCGGTCGCCGACGGGCGCGGCGTGGTCGGCGGCGCGCTGGCAGCGGGTGGACACCCTGAGGGCGACGGTCGCGGCACGCTGAGGAAGGTCCCCACAAGGCAGGTCTGCCACCCTCTGCCTGCGCACGCGCGGTCGGGCCGGTCGAGATAGGCGCGACTGAGCCGGAACGGCGCAACGGCGGTGAGGTGCGCCTGTCGCCGGTTGCCGGATCCGCGGATGGTGTCGAACAGCGCCAGCCACACGACTTTCCCGGCCCAGGACCCATTGAGCGCCGAGTTCGCGGCCGCCAGCCGTGACTCGCGCACGCCAGGCTGGACTGTGTCCCAGCCCGGGACGCTCGTGAGCTGTGCGCCGGGGTCCTTGATCCAGTCGACGAGCGCGCTCGACCCGTCAGAGGTCGTCGTATCGGCCTCACCGTCTGGGTGGAGCCAGAGCGCCGCATCTGGGCAGGCCCTGCCGGCAGGCACGACGACCTCCTCACCGACCGGCCAGGCGGTGTCAGACACCTTCCCGTCGCACGTGACGGGGTCCGCCGGCACAACGATCGGCAGCGGCGGACCGCTCGCTGTGGTGGGAGCGGCGGCCGCCGCGAACCCGGCCGTTGCCACGAACGTGAGCAAGACCGATGCCGCAAGCCAGTTGGCGCGGCGACCGACGCCGTTGCGCTTGATCGTCTGGGTCCCTCATCCATGCCGGCGTGCGGATCCTTCGCACGCCGGAGCGCCCATGCGCCGCGTGAAGGGGAATCGTGGAGCCGAAGTGTTGCCGACTCGTGAACGACGGATGAGAACGGCGACGCGGCGAGACGGCCCTCGCGGGCGAGGGAAAGCGGTCGGGCGGGCGCCCGGACCGGGGGTCGTCCGGGCGCCCACCACGAGGGGGATGCGCTCCTACCTCGCCGAGATCACGACACCATCGATCAGCACCTTCTTGCCGCTCGTCGAGACCGTGATCGACAGCGTCCCGGACGTGACCGCCGAGAACGTGTAGACCGTGATCAGCTTCTTGTTCACGGTGGCCGTGGACTTGAGGCTCACGGTCTTGAGCAGCTTGCTCCCGAGGTAGACCTTGACGCTGCCGCAGGTCGGGCACGTGGTGGCGACCAGGGCGAGCCGCTTCACCTTGACGCCCGTGCGGGTCAGCTTCGCGCCCGACTTCGTCGACAGGAGGTACGTGGAGCGGTAGAACGCCGAGCTCGACTTGGCCGACCACGTGCCCGACTTGGTCAGCGAGCGATCGTCCAGCGGCGCGGCCGTGCAGGTCTCGGCCGTCCATGCCGAGACGTGGGAGGCGTTGTCGCGGGCGAGCTCGGAGAAGCAGTACGTGGTGCCGGGCGCCGTCGTGAAGTTGGCGGTCGTCAGCGCCGTGGCGTTCTGCCAGAGCGTATAGGTCGCCGGCATGGTCGCGTTGTACGCCGCCTTGCGGTAGCGGACGTCGTAGGTTGCGATCGGATTGGCTCCCGGCGTGCCGCCCCACTTGACCGCAACGGTGTTCGTGGCGAGCCACGCAGCGAGCGCGGTGATGGACCCGGTCGGAGGGGTAGGCGGGGCGGGGTTGACGACGGAGCCGGTGATCGTCGAGTCGACGGTGACCGGCGAGCCGTAGTTGGCGACGGTGCCGTCGATGATGCCGCCATAGGTGTCGATAACCGGCGTCAGAGTGCTGTCCCCTGTGGCGGTCACCTTGAAGGTCGCCCTGAAGATCCCGTGGTCGACGCCGGCCGGCTCGGAGTCGGTGGAGATGTAGAACCAGCTGATGGACGGGATCTCGCCCGCAGCGTTGGCGTTGGCGAGGAAGGTCGCCGTGTTGGCGAGGGACGGGAAGCCGCCCCAGCCGCCATTCCCGCTGTTCGTGATGTTGGCGGCCTCGGTCGCGTCTTTGGCGATGCCCGTGAGCTGCAGCTTGGTCTTGTCGAAGGACAGGGCGGCTCCGGCGCCGCTCGTGTCCACGGCTGCGTTGAACGAGACGGTGACGTCGAAGCTGCTGCCCGTGCTTCCGGCCGGGTTGATCGTGGTGGTCGCGGGGCTCACGAACAGCGTCGTGGTGGCGGTCGCAGTCGCCACCACAGGGGCGACGATCTCGCCCACCGTCAGGATGGCCGCGAGGGCGATGGTCAGGCCGGCTGTGCGGCGGCGGCCCGTGATCGTGAAGTGCATGTTGTCCTCCTGTATCGGGATGGTGGTCAGGGCCGCGTCGTCTCGCGGCGGGAGTGCGGAAGGCCCTCAGCGCACCGCGACGCCTCCCCGGACGAGGTCCGCAAGGTCGTCGTCGGCCGGGAGGGTGACCAGCCCGCCGGACAGGTAGTCCCGGGTCGCCGTCTCGCGCGGCGCCTCGAACAGCTGCTTGGTGGTGCCGAATTCGACGATGTGCCCCGCATACATGAACGCGAGGTTGTCGGAGATCCGGTGCGCCTGGCCCAGCTCGTGGGTGACGATCACGACCGTGTAGTCGCCGCGCAGCGCGAGGATCGACTCCTCGAGCTTGGCGGTGGAGCGCGGGTCGAGCGATCCCGCGGGCTCGTCCATCAGCACGATCTCGGGGGACACGGCGAGGCTGCGCGCGATGCAGATGCGCTGCTGCTGGCCGCCGGAGAGGGCGAGCGCGCTCTCGTGGAGCCGGTCCTTGACCTCGTCCCAGATGACGGCCTTGCGGAGGCTGGACTCCAGGATCTGGTCGTGCTGCGCCTTCGTGACCCCCTGCGCCTTGACGCCGTAGAGGACGTTCTCGCGGATCGACATCGGGAACGGATTCGGCCGCTGGAACACCATCCCGACGCGGCGGCGAAGCTGCACCGGGTCCATGCCCAGGCAGTCGTCGCCGTCGAGGCGGATCTCGCCGCTCACCCGGCAGCCGGGCGTGAGTTCGCTCAGGCGGTTGAGCGTCCGCAGCAGCGTGGTCTTGCCGCACCCGGACGGGCCGACGATCGCGGTCACCATGCCGCGCGCCACGGGGAGGGCGACCCCGTGCACCGCCTCGCGACCCGAGTAGGCGACACGGAGGCCGGTCACCTCCATCACGTTCTGCACCGAGGACTCCTTCTTGGGCGCCGGGATCGCACCGCCCGACGTCGTTGGCTGACTAGGCGGTGATCGAGCCGCGGTACCGCTTTGCGAAGCGGCGCTGCAGCAGCATCGCGATCAGGGTCAGGCTGATCGTCAGGACGAGGAGCAGCAGCGCTCCGACGTCTTGGTTCTCGAGCATCGTGTCGTAGTACGGACGCGGCCCGTAGATCGACGCGAAGACCGCGAAGTCGAGGTCCGTGACGCTCGAGAACAGGTTCACGCCGTGCTGACCGACACTGGCCATGAACCAGATGACGGCCAGGGCCCCGGCCGCCTCCGCGCCGGCGAGGATCAGCGCCGTCATGACGTTCGGCGCGGCCCACGGCAGGAGGATCCGCCGCAGACTGTAGCCGTCGGTGGCGCCGAGGCCCACGGATCCTTCGCGCATCTCGCGCGGAACTGACCGCAGCCCCTCCTCGGTCAGCCGGGCGATGATCGGCATCACCAGCATGGCCATGAAGAACGCGGCGAGCACGAACGAGCCGCGCTGCGCCTGGATGCGGGTCCCGTCATCCCAGCCGCCGCGGAGCAGGAGCGAGAGGAAGCTGTTGGAGTCGAAGGCGTCCGCAAGGTGGACGACGCCGATCGCGGCCGCACCGATGATGAAGATCGCGATCCCGCGCAGCATCGTGGCGCAGAAGTTGATGACCCTCGCCAGGCGTCCCGGGTACTCGCTCATGAACACCCCGGCGCCAACGCCTGGCAGGATCGCGAACAGCAGGGTCAGCCCAATCAGCAGGAACGTGCCGAGGATGTTGTTGAGATAGCCGACGTTGTACGCGTTCTGGCCCGGGATCTGGCCCCACGCGGTGGTCAGCATGCTGAGCTGGAACTTGCTCGCCCCGTTCACCACGATGCCGACGAGGACGAACAGGAAGCCCATGACCGCGAGCAGGATCGGCCCCATGAAGACCGCGCCCAGCGCCAGGTCCTGGCCGCTGGGTGCCGCAACGAGGAGCCGCCGGATCGACAGGGCCGAGATCGCGGTCGCGAACACGAACAGGGCGGGTCCCGAGAAGACCGTCCTGTGGAGGATGCCGTTGAGGTCGTACCCGAAGGTCCAAACCGGCATTAGCGCATTCAGCAGACCCGTGACCAGAGGGAGCAGCGCGAGTCCGACGCCCAGCCGGTCGAGGGACCCTGTCCGCGCCCGCCGCACCGCCACAGCCGCCGCTTGGGCGAGACCGAGGAGCACGAGCAGGGCCGACATGATCCCGTCGGTGGCGTTGGAGACGACCGCGAGCAGGGAGACGAAGAGACCGATGATGCCGACGGCGAGCGGCAGCGCGTAGACCAGGCTCTCGGGATGCTGCCGCGCCTCGTCGAGCCCAGCCGGCAGCCGGAAGCGTCGAGCGGAGGAGGTTGTCGGCGCCGCCGTTGCGTCGCCTCCGTAGACGGTCATACGGCGAGCCTCCGGCGGCTGCGCGCCTGCAGGGACGTGAAGATGAGCACGAAGACCACGGCAACGAGCAGGAGCACGAACGCGGCCGCGTAGCCGGTGGCGCAGTCGGCGGGCTTGCATGCGTCGTCGAGCGTCTCGAACGAGCCGATCAGGTTCGATGCCCACGACCCGATCGGGGCCGCGCGCTCGAGGGCGTCGAACGGCGGCGATGGGAATACGGCCTCGGCGCCGACGACGAAGAGGACGATGACGGCGTCGCCCATGGCCTTGAGGGTCGCGAGCGTGGCAGCCCCGGCCATGGCCGGGAGCGCCCGCGGAAGCACGACGCGGCGGAGCGTGTAGGTCCGGTTGGCGCCCAGGGCGAGCGACGCCTCGCGTCCCGCCCTCGGCACGTCGCGGAGCGCGTCCACGAGGAGCGGGGTCAGGAACGGGATGATGAACAGCGCCACGATCAGGCCGCCCAGCACGACGCTGCTCGCGTCACCTCGCGTGGTGCTCCAGGGGAAGCCGCCCGCGCTGTACGGGACGTGGGGGGGCGGCCACGTAGCGGGGTCGGCGCCGATCGCCGCCGGACCGCCGTTCTGGAACTGCGAGAAGTCCATGTTGCCGGCGAACTTGGGGATCATGAACGAGATGACGAAGACGGGAAACGACACGGCGTACACGATCGGCGGCACGCCGGACAGGACCCCGATCACGGGGCGGACGAGCCGGCCGATCAGTCCCATGGGGAAGTCCACGGCGGCGATCGCGAGGATGAGGGAGATCGGGAGCGCAATCGCCACCGCGATGACGGTGACCATGACCGTCCCCCAGACGGCGGGCAGGATGTTGTACCGGTAGACGGCTTGGCCCGCGACGTCGTAGATGGGAGCGCCGAACAGGGCTGGGATCCCCGGGTTGTCGATGACCGGCAGGGCCTTGGCCACCATCATGAGCACGATCCCCACGAACAGCACCACGGGGATCAGCCCGAGGCCCATCGTGAGGTAGTACGGCCAACGCCGACGCACGCGGACCGGGATCCGGCCCGTGCGCAGGGCGAACACGAACCCGCCCACGAGGATCGCCAGCAGGGCCAGCGGGATGACCAGCGTCGGGTCCAGCTGCAGACCCTTGTCCGGCGGCTTGGTCAGGCTGGCCGCCTCGACGGTCACGGTGAGCTTCTCGCCGGAGACGCCGAGCGCGCCCGCGTTCCCGATGGACAGGTTCGACGTTCCGTCAGCCTTGGCACGCACGATGGCCGAGACGACGACGCCCTCACCGTAGGGCAGGGCCTGCACGCCCGGCGCGAAGAAGGCGCCCGCCTGTTGCAGCACGCCCGACTTGTTGGCCTCGGCGATCGCGCCGTCGACGCCGCGGGTCGCCCCACTGGCAACCGCGATCAGCGTGCCCGCTCCCCAGGCCGGGCCCGGCTCGAGCGACAGGACCTCGAGCTTGCCCGGGTCGAAGCTGAGGTCAGCGGTGACGCTCGAGATGTCCCCGTTGGAGTTCGCGATGATGAAGACGCGGGCCTGGTCGCCGTTCTTGAGGGTGAGGCTCGTGGGCGCAAGGGACATGCCGACCGGCGTGGTCGGGCTCACCGGCGGCTCCACCGAGGGAGCCGGCCCGCCGCTTCCCCCCGGCGCGGGCTGCGTCCCGGGGCAACCGCCCGCGTCTTCGGACGGAAGCGGACCACCGCTCTCGCCGGGCGAGCTCGATGCGCCTGGGGCGTCCGAGGCGGCCGGCGAGCCCGAGGCGAGCGGCGAGCCGGAGGCGCCTGGGGCGATCGAGGCGGCCGGCGAGCCCGAGGCGCTGGGCGCACCCGACGGGCTCGTCGAGCCCAATGCGGCAGGTGCCGCGCCGGTCCCCACGATGACCGTGCCGTTCAGGAGGTGCGGGTCCATCGGCCCGCCATTTGCGTCGATGAGGGAGCCCCGGAGCAAGCCGATGTTGGCCTGTCCGTTGACGTCCCGCTGCGCCACGAACCGCAACGTGAGGAAGACCGACGAGCCGGCGACGAGCGTGCCGCTGCCCGGCAGGAGGAAGCCCGCGGCATTCTCCAGCGTGCCGAACTTGTTCGCCCGGCCGATGGCCAGGTCCTTGTTGCCGCTGGTGCCCAGGTCCGCGTTGCCGAATGCGAAGACGGCGTTGGAGCACGTGTACGCGGGCCCGAGCGAGAAGTCCTTGAGCTGGAGCAGCGCCGGGTCGTAGTTGACGTTCACCTGGGCGCCGGTCGTGTCGACCGTGGTGACCTGGTAGATCCTGAGCGTGAACTCCTGGCCGGGCTGGACGCTCACCGAGGCCGGATCCACCTTGAGGGACGGCCTGTCGTCAGCCCTTGCGTTGCCCGCCGAGCCCGGGAGCGCGGCGAGGGCGAGCAGGATCGCGATCAGCATCGCGGGCAGGAGGCCACGAGCCCGGCCTCGGGAGCGGGCTGGGTCCTGGCGGATCCAATGCAGCTGGCGGCGGCGCCGTCGTCTCAAGACAGCGCCCCTCTGCCTGACATGGGGTTCCGCTGGGCTCGACTCACTTGTCGGCGGCCCCGCCGTCGCTGTTCGGGCGCCGCCGGATGCGCGGCAGGATGAGGAACAGCAGGGCGACGACACCCGCGCTGAGCATCGCGGCCGCGATGATGAGGCCCGTGTCCGAGGTGGCAGGGGTCGGGGCGCTGGCCGGAGGGGCCGAAATCGGAGCCGCGGTGGGGCTCAATGCCCCGCCGCCGGACCATGTGAAGTCCATCGCCTTCCGGTCGAAGATGGTCCCGTCCTTGAGACCCGCGCCCACCTCGATGTGGTAGGTCGTGCCGTCCACGAGCGGCTTCGAGGGCGTCATCGTCAGCGGCATCCCGCGGGTGAACCCCGGGATGAGCGAGAGCTGATTGCCGTTGGCGGTCGCACTGGCCAGCTCCGCGCCAGCGGCGTCCTGCAGCGTGGCCGAGGTCACCAGCTCGTCGGGCACGGCGCCGTAGTGGGTGTCGCCGGTGTTCTTGAACGAGACGGTGACGGGGAGCGGCTGGCCCGGCAGGGCCTTGCCGATGTCGATGCCGTCGATCGTGCCGGTCTTGTGCTGCGGCGTGTTCGCGATCTGCACGATGGTGCTCACGCCGAGCTCCACGCCGAAGCCCACGTTGGAGCTCCCGGCCGGAGCGGGCGGCATGCCGGTGATCGTCAGGATGGCGTAGCGCGTCCCGTCGCCTGCGTTGGCCGGGACGGCGATGTTGACGTTGAGCTTGATCGTGTCGCCCGGCTTGACCGTGAGGCTCTCCGGAGACGCCGTGATCATCGATCGCGCCGAGAAGGCGCCGGTGTCCTTGTCAGGTGCCAGGGCGGTGAAGCTGCCGTCCAGCGCCTGTCCCAGACCCTGCGTCTTGATGGTGACGCTCAGGTTGGCTGCGGAGCGGACGGTGAGCTGCGCCGTGGTGGTGGCCCCGGGCTTGGCCGTCAGGCTGATCAGCGACGGCTGCACCGAGAGCATCTCGTTGCCGGTCGGCCCGCTGGGCGCGGCCGGGATGGGGGTGGCGGAGGGATCGGCGGCGCGCACGGACCCGCCCTGCCCGAGCAGGAGCACGGCGGCGATGGCGAGTCCGCCAAGCAGGCGACGGGTCGAGGTGTTCATACGCTCCATGTCCATGGTCTGTGGAGAGTCGGTCGGGGGGCGACCGTGCGGCCGCCCCCCGTGTGCGTCCAGCCGGGGGCTAGAAGGTGCTGGTGATCGAGAAGAGGACGCTCATCCCGTACGAGCCCGACTTGTCCGTGGCGCGGACGTTCTGGACGAACGTGAGCGGGAGCACGACGTTGTTCTGGCCCGTGGCGAGCGCCTGGAGGCCCGTGGCGCCCGCGAGGTTGACGTCGGTCGCGGAGGAGGTGACGTGCAGCGCGTCGCTCAGGTGCACGACCGGCGTCTGGGTGCTGTCGAGCATGTAGCCGTGCAGCACGGGGTCGGGGTTGTTGTCCTGGGTGCTCAGCGTCCAGGTGACGTTCGAGCCAACGTTGCAGGTGAAGTCCTGCTTGTTGAGGACGTTGCGGACGAGCGGAACCGCCACGGAGGTCGGGCAGGTCAGCGCCACGTAGCCCGCGTCAACGGAACCGCTGACGTTGGCGGTGGTCGAGGTGGTGCTCCCCGTGCCGGCCGTGATGGTCACGGCGGCGCCGGTCGAGGTCGTGACGACTTCGGAGCCGTAGGTGGCGGCGGCGCCGTCGATGATGCCGCCCTTGTTGCCCGCGATGGGCAGGCTGACGGCAGCGCTGCCGGTGCCCGTGGCGAAGAAGGTCACCGTGGCGAGCTTGGTCGGGGTGGCGGCCGGGAGGCTGCTCGTGCCGTCGGTGAAGTAGGCGGCGATCGCGGGCAGGTGGCCGGTGGTGTTCGCAATGGCGATGTCGGAGACGCTCGGCACCACCCAGGTGATCCCCGCGACGTCCCAGGCGGCGCCCTTGGCGACGCCGATGAGCTGGAGCTTGGTGTTGTCGAAGTCGACGGCTGCCGAGGCGCCACTCATGGCGGTGCTGGCCTGCGAGTTGACGTCGACGGTGAAGGTGCTGCCGGTGGTCGTGCTGATCGAGCTCTGGCTCAGGCTCAGCGAGCCGGTGCCCGCTGCGAGAGCCGTCGCCGGCACGAGCACCGAGGCGACCAGGAACATGGCGCCGGCGGACAGGGCCGCCAGCCTGGATCGATTCACGTGGTTGTCCCTCTCTGGAATCGGTAGGAGGTGTCGAACCTGATGAGCGGTCACCTCTGCGCTCGCGCGCTAGAAGACGCTGACCGCCGAGAACAGGACCTGGATCCCGTACGTGCCGGGCTGCGTGCTCGCGCGCACGAACTGGCTGAGCACGAGGGGAGCCGAGGCGGAGTTCGACCCGGTGAGGACCGTGCCGCCAGCCGAAAGGTCCACGTTGTTGTGGTACTGCGTGTTGCCGGCCACGTCGATGTAGGCGTCGGCGAGGACGTGCATCGAGTCGGCCATGTGGTACGGCCCCGTGGCGTCGTTGACCGGCCGGCCCGTGACCATGTAGCCCTTGTAGGCGTCAGTCGCGGTGTCGTTCACGTTCAGGTTCCACACCGTGTTGGTGTAGACCGAGCACGGGACGTTGAGCTGGTTGGTGTTGCCGCGAAGGAGCGAGATGCTCAGAGAGGTCGGGCACGTGAGGGCGAGGAAGCCCGCGTCCAGCGTGCCGGTGACGTTGACGTTCTGGCCGCCAGCCGGGGTCACGATCACGTTGAGCGAGACCGTCACGCTGTGGCTGTAGGAGGGGGAGCCGGAGCTGGTGCCCGTGATGGTGACCGTGGCGGCGCCGGAGACGGCCGTGGCGTCAGCGGTGAAGGTCACCGTCGTGCCGGCGCCGGCGGCCACGGAGGCCGCGGCGAAGCTGGCGGTCACGCCGGTCGGGAGACCGGTGGCCGCCAGGGCGATCGTGCCGGGGGCACCGGTCAGGATGGTCGTCGAGACGGTGACCGGGCTGCTGGGCCCGGCGCCGCCCGTGACGCTCGCCGACGCGGGGGAGCGGCTGATGCCGAAGTCGTTGTTGCCGGCCACGGTCAGGCTGATCGTCTGGCTGTGGCTGACGGAGGAGGCGTCGGTGCCGGTGACCGTGACGGTCGTGGTGCCGGGGACGGCGGCGCCGGTGGCCGTGAACGTCAGCGTGGTGCTGAACGCGTCGGAGCCGGACGCCGGGGCGAAGTTGGCGGTGACGCCGCTCGGCAGGCCCGTGGCCGACAGGCTGATGGCGCCCGGCGTGCCCTGGCTGACCGAGGTGGAGACGGTGTAGTTGGCGCTGGTGGCGCCCGTGAGCACGACCGCGCTGGCCGGAGCCGACAGCGACCAGACGGGCGAGGAGCTGTTGACGACATTGCCGTTCACGACGGTGACCGTCACGGCCGAGCCGTACGAGGCGGCCTGGCCGTCGAGGAGCGTGGGCGACGCGTTCGGCGTCAGGACGTTGTCGCCCGTTGCGGTGACCGTGAACGTGGCGGTGAAGATCCCGTGGTCGGTGCCGGCCGTCTCGCTCGAGACGCCGTCGAGGTACGACCAGCTGATGTTCGGGATCTGGCCCGCGGTGTTCGCGGTGGCGATGAACGCCGCGGTCGCGGCGGCGGTCGGAAAGCCGAGGTACGAGGCCCCGTTGGCGGTCTCGGTCGCGTCCTTCGCGATCGCGGTCAGGGTGAGCTTGGTGTTGTCGAACGACAGGCCCGCGCCTG
>Ga0302299_10000922_pt1 | contig 17144 bp, 15 predicted proteins | sample III_Fen_N3_4_FD_198795 | JGI IMG/M metagenome (GOLD analysis project Ga0302299, IMG submission 198795) | Peat permafrost microbial communities from Stordalen Mire near Abisko, Sweden - III_Fen_N3_4 | ecosystem: Environmental > Terrestrial > Soil > Wetlands > Permafrost | place: Sweden: Abisko... | reverse complement strand
TCCGTGGTCGTCGAACAAGTCGCGAACGGCGTCTCGGTGCGAATGGCCGTCCTGTATCTGCTGCTCGCCGGAGAGGAGGCCGCATCGTGACCACAGCCGCAAGGCCCATCGTCATCACGGGAGTTTCCCTCTATGGGGACACGCCCGCGGATCTGGTTCTCGCGGACGGGAAGATCGCCTCGCTCTCCGCGGCCGACGCGCCCAAGGGCGCCACGGTCATCGACGGAACCGGACTCGTCGCCCTCCCCGGCCTGGTTGACCTTCACACGCACCTGCGCGAGCCCGGCCGCGAGGACGCGGAGACGATCGAGACGGGTTCGCGCGCCGCCGCTGCGGGCGGATACGTCGCCGTGCACGCCATGGCCAACACGACGCCGGTCGCGGACACCGCGGGGGTCGTCGAGCAGATCTGGCACAGGGGCCGCGAGATAGGGCTCGTCGACGTGTTCCCCGTCGGCGCCGTGACGGTCGGCCTCGCGGGGGAGCACCTCGCGGAGCTCGGGGCCATGGCGCTCTCGGCCGCCCGCGTGAGGGTCTTCAGCGACGACGGCAAGTGCGTCCACGACCCGGTCGTGATGCGGCGCGCGCTCGAGTACGTCAAGGCCTTCGACGGCGTCGTCGCCCAGCACGCGCAGGACCCTCGCCTGACCGAGGGCTCGCAGATGCACGAGGGAATCGTCTCCGCCGAGCTCGGCCTGCAGGGGTGGCCCGCCGTCGCCGAGGAGGCGATCGTCGCGCGGGACTGCCTCCTCGCCGAGCACGTTGGCGGCAGGGTCCACATTCTCCACCTCTCGACCGCTGGATCCGTCGAGATCGTGCGCTGGGCCAAGGCAAGGGGAATCGACGTCACCGCCGAGGCGACGCCGCACCACCTCTTCCTCACGGACGAGCGCGCGCGCGGGTACGACCCGAGGTTCAAGGTCAACCCGCCGCTACGGCCCGAGGCGGACGTCGAGGCGGTGCGCGCCGGCCTGGCGGACGGAACGATCGACGTCGTCGGAACGGACCACGCGCCCCACCCGGACGAGGACAAGGACTGCGAGTGGGCGTCCGCCGCCTTTGGAATGATCGGACTCGAGACCGCGCTCGGGATCGTCCAGAAGGCCCTCGTTGAGACCGGCCGCATGTCGTGGCGGGACGTCGCGCGAGTGATGTCGGAACGGCCCGCCCAGATTGGACGGGTGCAGGGCCACGGCCGCCCGCTGGCGGTGGGGGAGCCCGCGAACATCGCGCTCGTCAATCCCGCCCTTGCGTGGACGGTCAGTCCTCCTGCGATGCGCAGCCGTAGCCACAACACCCCATTCGCGGGGATCGAGCTCCCCGGATCCGTCGTGGCGACTATCCTCCGCGGAACCGTGACGTTCTCCCACGAGTCGCTCGGGGGTCGGTAGGGTGTCCGACGCCGCCGTGAGGGACGCCGACGCGGGAGGCGCCGACGCGGCCGTCCTCGTTCTCGAGGACGGCCGGGCTTTCGAGGGCAGGGCCTGGGGCGCGCGCGGCGAGACGACGGGCGAGATCGTCTTCAGCACCGGAATGACGGGCTATCAGGAGACGCTGACCGACCCGTCGTACTACCGCCAGATCGTCGTGATGACGTCGCCGCACATCGGGAACACGGGGGTCAACGACGAGGACGGCGAGTCGTCGCGGATCTGGGTGGCGGGTTACGTGGCGCGGGAGCCCGCGCGGCGCCCGTCGAACTGGCGCGCCGTTAGGACCCTCGACGAGGACCTCGTCGCCCAAGGCATCGTCGGGATCGCGGGAATCGATACTCGCCAGCTCGTGCGGATCCTCCGGAGTGCGGGGGTGATGCGCGCGGGGATCTTCTCCGGCGGCGCGCTCGGGTCGCACGACGCGATGCTCGCCCGCGTCAGGGCGAGCGATCCCATGGAGGGCGCCTACCTCGCCGACGCGGTCTCTGCCAAGGCGCCGTACGTCGTCGAGCCGCCCGCCGGCACCCCGACGACGGCGCGCGTCGTCGCGGTCGACCTCGGGATCAAGTCGATGACGCCGCACCTGCTCGCCGCGCGTGGCGTCTCCGTCACCATCGTCCCCTCGACGACCACCGCGGCGGAGATCCTCGCGATGAGGCCCGATGGCGTGTTCTTCTCGAACGGCCCGGGTGACCCGGGGGCGGCGGACCACGCCGTGGAGACGCTCAGGGGGGTGCTGGAGGCGAGGGTGCCGTTCTTCGGCATTTGCTTCGGCAACCAGATCCTCGGGCGCGCCCTCGGTTTCGGCACCTACAAGCTCCGGTTCGGCCACCGCGGGATCAACCAGCCCGTCATGGATCGGACGACCGGCAAGGTTGAGATCACGGCCCACAACCACGGCTTTGCGGTCGACGCCCCGCTCGATGGCGAGGTTCAGGCGCCCTACGGCGGCTTCGGCAGGGTCCGGGTGAGTCACGTCAACCTCAACGACGACGTGGTCGAGGGCCTCGAATGCCTCGACATCCCCGCCTTCGGCGTGCAGTACCACCCGGAGGCCGCCGCCGGCCCGCACGACGCCCAGTACCTGTTCGACCGGTTCGTCGACTCGATGAGCGGCGGCCGCTGATGCCAAGGCGCGACGACATCCACTCGGTGATGGTGATCGGCTCCGGCCCGATCGTCATCGGCCAGGCGTGCGAATTCGACTATTCGGGGACCCAGGCGTGCCGGGTGCTCAAGGCCGAGGGGATCCGCGTCATCCTCGTCAACTCGAACCCGGCGACCATCATGACCGACCCGGAGTTCGCCGATGCCACGTACATCGAGCCCATCACCACGGAGGTGATCGAGGCGATCATCGCCAAGGAGCGCCCGGATGCGCTCCTGCCGACCCTCGGGGGACAGACCGCGCTCAACGCCGCCGTCGCGCTCGCCGAGGCGGGGATCCTCGAGAAGTACAACGTCGAGCTGATCGGCGCCAAGATCGCCTCCATCCAGATGGCGGAGGACCGCGAGCAGTTCAAGCACGTCGTCGCGCGTTGCGGCGCCGAGAGCGCCCGGTCGTTCATCTGCCACACGATGGACGAGTGCCTCGCGGCCGCCGACGCGCTGACGTACCCCGTCGTCGTGCGCCCCTCCTTCACGATGGGTGGGCTCGGCTCCGGCTTCGCATACAACCCGAACGACCTCCGCCGCATCGCGGGCGCGGGGCTCCACTACTCGCCGACCACCGAGGTCCTGCTCGAGGAGTCGCTCCTCGGGTGGAAGGAGTACGAGCTCGAATTGATGCGGGACCGACACGACAACGTCGTGGTCGTCTGCTCGATCGAGAACATCGACCCCGTCGGCGTCCACACGGGGGACTCGGTCACCGTGGCGCCGGCGCTGACACTCACGGACCGTGAGTACCAGCGACTGCGGGACATCGGCATCGCCGTGCTGCGCGAGGTCGGCGTCGACACCGGCGGGTGCAACATCCAGTTCGCGGTGCAGCCGTCCACCGGGCGCGTGATCGTGATCGAGATGAACCCGCGGGTGTCCCGGTCCTCGGCGCTCGCCTCCAAGGCGACGGGGTTTCCGATCGCGAAGATCGCCGCGCGCCTCGCGATCGGCTACACGCTCGACGAGATCCCCAACGACATCACCGGCTCCACCCCCGCGAGCTTCGAGCCGACGCTCGACTACGTCGTTGTGAAGGTGCCTCGCTTCGCCTTCGAGAAGTTCCCCGCCGCGGACCCCATTCTCACGACGACGATGAAGTCGGTCGGCGAGGCCATGAGCCTTGGTCGGAGCTTTACCGAGGCCCTCGGAAAGGCCCTTCGCTCGATCGACAAGAAGGGCGTCAACTTCCATTGGCGGGGCGAGGTCCCGTCCGGGGCGGCGCTCGACGAACTCATCGCGACTACCGCGACCCCCACCGAGTGGCGGTTGCTTCAGGTCCAACAGGCGCTTCGGGCGGCCATCGCCGACCCCGGCGTCCTCGATCGCGTCTTCGAGGCGACGAAGATCGATCCGTGGTTCCTTGACCAGATCCTCCTGATGAACGAGGTCGCCGCCGAGGTCGCGGCCGCGCCCGAGCTCGGCGCCGCACTGCTGCGGCGCGCCAAGTCGCACGGGCTCGCCGACGTCCAGATTGCCGCGATTCGCGGGACGACCGAGGCGGAGGTCAGCGCGCTTCGGCACGCGCTCGGCGTCACGCCCGTCTACAAGACGGTGGACACGTGCGCGGCCGAGTTCGAGGCCAGCACGCCCTACCACTACTCGACCTACGACTCCGAGAACGAGGTCAGGCCCCGGGAGCGGGAGGCCGTCATCATCCTCGGGTCCGGACCCAACAGGATCGGGCAGGGAATCGAGTTCGACTACTCGTGCGTGCACGCCGCGATGGCGCTCAAGGACACGTACGAGACGATCATGATCAACTGCAACCCCGAGACGGTCTCGACCGACTACGACACGTCGGATCGCCTGTACTTCGAGCCCCTGACGTTCGAGGACGTGATGGCGGTATTCGAGGCCGAGAAGGCCGCGGGCCCCGTCAAGGGCATGATCGTTCAGCTTGGGGGCCAGACCCCCCTCAGCCTCGCGCAGCGCCTCGCGGACGCGGGCGTCCCCATCCTCGGGACGTCTCCTGAGGCGATTAACCTCGCCGAGGATCGCGGCGAGTTCGGGAAGGTTCTCGCCGAGGCGGGGCTCCCCGCGCCCGCCTTCGGCACGGCTCATGGCATCGACGAGGCGATCGTCATCGCCGAGCGCATCGGGTATCCGGTCCTGGTTCGGCCCTCATACGTGCTTGGGGGCCGCGGCATGGAGATCGTCTACGATCGCGCCCAGCTCGAGGACTATGGGGTGCGCTCCGTTGACGTCGGCGATCACGCGACCGACGCGCCGCTTCTGGTGGACCGGTTCCTCGACGACGCGATCGAGATTGACGTGGACGTCCTGTTCGACGGGGTCGACATGTTCCTCGGCGGCGTCATGGAGCACATCGAGGAGGCCGGGATCCACTCCGGGGACTCCGCGTGCGTGTTGCCACCCGTGACGCTCTCGCGCGCGGAGATGGGGCGCATCCGTCGGTCGACGGAGGCCCTGGCACGCGGAATCGGCGTCCACGGGCTGATGAACGTTCAGTACGCCCTCGTGAGCGACGTGCTCTACGTCCTCGAGGCCAACCCGCGCGCGTCGCGTACCGTCCCGTTCGTCGCAAAGGCGACCGGGGTGCCGCTCGCCCGCGCCGCCGCGCGCGTGATGGCGGGGGAGAGCATCGCGCAACTGCGCGCGCTCGGCGTCCTTCCCGAGACCGACGCCTCCGACCTCGACCTCTCGAGCCCCGTCGCGGTGAAGGAGGCGGTGCTGCCGTTCAAGCGCTTCCGCACCGCGGACGGCACCGTCGTCGACACGGTCCTGGGGCCGGAGATGCGCTCGACGGGCGAGGTGATGGGCATCGATGTCAATTTCCCGACGGCGTTCGCGAAGTCCCAGTCCGCGGCGTTCGGCGGTTTGCCGACCGGCGGAACGGTCTTCATTTCCGTCGCCGACCGCGACAAGCGCGCGATGATCCTCCCCGTCGCCCGCCTCGCGCAGCTCGGATTCGAGGTGCTCGCGACCGAGGGAACGGCCCAGGTCCTGGCCCGAAATGGCATCCCGGCCACAGTGGTGCGAAAATACTCTGAGGGGCCCGGCCCCGACGGAGAGGGAACCATCGTCGACCTCATTGCCGCTGGCGGCGTCGACATGGTGGTGAACACCCCGTCGGGCCAGGGCGCCCGTGCGGACGGATACGAGATCAGGGCGGCAACGACGGCGGCGGACAAGCCCATCGTCACCACCGTCCAGCAGCTCGCCGCCGCCGTGCAAGGTATTGAGGCGGTCCGAGCCGGGCCGTTCACCGTGACGAGCCTGCAGGACTACCACCGCCAGGCGTAGCAACCGCGGATCAACGGTCTTTGGACCACCGAAAGAGGAGACGAACATGGCGTTTGGGGCGCAACTGGCCGCGGCGATGGACAAGTTCGGCCCACTCTCGGTGGGGATCGACCCGAGCCCGCAGATGCTCGCCCACTGGGGCCTGCCGGACACGGCGGAGGGCCTACTGACGTTCGGCCAGGCGGTCGTCGAGGCCTCCGAGCGTTCCGTCGCCGCCGTCAAGATTCAGATCGCCTTCTTCGAGCGCCACGGCTCGCGTGGCATCGCGGCGCTGGAGCAGGTCCTTGCTTTCGCGCGCCACCACAGCCTCATCACGATCATGGATGCCAAGCGCGGCGACATCGACTCGACGATGGCGGGGTACGCCGACGCGTACCTTCGTCCCGATTCCCCGCTCGAGGTCGACGCAATGACGCTCTCGCCGTACCTAGGGTTCGACTCCCTTGCCCCCGCGCTTGACCTTGCGGCCGAGTACGGGAAGGGAGTGTTCGTCCTTGCGCTGACGTCCAACCCGGAGGGCGCGAGCGTTCAGCACTCCCGGGACGAAGAGGGCGTCGCGGTCGCGGCCATGATCGCCCTCGCCGCGGCGGAACGCAACCGGGGCGCGAGCCCCATGGGAAGCGTCGGCCTGGTAGTCGGCGCGACGGTGGGCGACGCGATTCGCTCCCTCCCCGTGCCCCTCAGCAACCTCAACGGGCCCATCCTCGCGCCCGGCGTCGGGGCCCAGGGCGCGGGGCCGGATCAACTCGCGCAGGTCTTCAAGGGCGTGACACGCAACGTCCTGTCCCACCAGAGCCGCGCCGTGTTGATGGCAGGTCCCTTCGTGGAGAAGATGCGCGGCGCCATCCAGGCGGCGGCCGGCGCGGCGCAATATGCGCTCAGGGGCGACGAGTAGGCGAATGGGCACCGCGCCGAACCTGACGAGCGACGAGCGAGCGGCGGCGCTGAGAAAGGCGACCGCCGTGCGGATGGCCCGGCGCGCGTTCAAGGACGCCGTCGCGAGGGGCTCCTTCACCCTCGCGGGCGCGATCGAGGCGGCGAAGGCCGATGAGGGCCTGATCGGAATCCGCGTCCACGATCTGCTGCAGTGCCTTCCGGGGGTCGGGCCCAAGCGCGCGTCCGCCACGATGGCGGCCGCGGGCATCGCGGCGTCGCGGCGCATCAGGGGGCTCGGGCAGCACCAGGTAGAGGCGCTCGTCAGGCTGGACCGCTCGTGACGCGACTGTTGGTGCTCGCGGGTCCGACCGCGGTGGGCAAGGGAACGATCGTTCGCCGCCTCGTGGAGCGCTACGACGACGTCTGGGTGTCCGTCTCGGTGACGACGAGGGAGCCCCGCCCCGGGGAGCGCGATGGCGTCGACTACTACTTCGTGTCCGACGAACGGTTCGACTCCATGATCGCCGAGGACGAGTTGCTCGAGTGGGCGGTCGTCCACGGCGAGCATCGCTACGGGACGCCGCGGGCCGCGGTCCTGCGCCACATCGCCGCCGGAATCCCCTCCATCCTCGAAATCGACCTCGCGGGGGCTCGGCAGGTCCGCCAGGCCATGCCCGACGCGACGTTCGTGTTCGTCGAGCCGCCGTCGTGGGAGGAGCTCGTGCGTCGGCTCGAGCTCCGCGGGACGGAGGACGAGGGCGAGCGCATCAGGCGACTCGCGACCGCTCGGATCGAGATGGCCGCGGCGGCCGAGTTTGAGTACGTCATCGTGAACGCCGACCTCGACACCGCCGTGGACGCCGTGCACGCCTTGATCGCCGAGGAAAGGTAGACTTACCCCCGCCGCCGGACACCTGGTCCGGTCAGAATGGGAGTGGACGTGGCCGGAACGATCGCGAACCCCGAGGGCATCACGTACCCCCCGATCGACGAGCTCCTCGCGAAGGTGGACTCCAAGTACGCCCTCGTGGTCTTCAGCTCGAAGCGCGCGCGCCAGATCAACGCCTACTACGAGGCGCTCGGCGAGGGCCACTTCGAGAACGTCGGACCCCTCGTGGAGGCGGACACGACCGACAAGCCGCTGTCCGTCGCGCTCCGCGAGCTCAACGAAGGCAACCTCCTCGAGCTGACCAAGCTCCCCGAGTAGCCATGCGCGTCCTTCTGGGCGTGACGGGCGGGATAGCGGCGTACAAGGTCGCCCTCGTCCTCAGGCGCCTGGTCGAGGACGGCCACAGCGTGCGGGTCGTGCCCACGCGTTCCTCCCTCAACTTTGTCGGCCGCGCCACGTGGGAAGCCCTCTCGCATGGGCCCGCGACGAGCGACGCCTTCTCCAACGTTTACGGGGTCGAGCACATCCGCCTCGGGCAATCGGCCGACCTCGTGCTCGTCGCGCCGGCGACCGCCGACTTCCTCGCGCAGATCGCGAACGGGGAGGCGCGCGAGTTGCTCGGCAACGTCATCCTCGCGACCAACGCTCCCGTCATCGTCGCCCCGGCGATGCACACCGAGATGTGGCTGAACCCGGCGACCCGGGCCAACGTCGCAACCCTCAAGGCCAGGGGCGTGCATGTCATCGAACCCGCCGTCGGGAGGCTGACGGGCGCGGACAGCGGGCCTGGGCGCCTGCCGGAACCCGAGGAGATCGTGGCAGCGGCGTACGCGGTCGCGGCGGGGGAGGGGCTACCGCTCGGCGCGGGCAGGTCCGCCCCGTGGGGCGACCTCGCGGGGCTTCGCGTCCTGATCAGCGCCGGCGGAACGCACGAGTCCATCGATCCCGTGCGGTTCATCGGGAATCGCTCGACGGGACACCAGGGGCTCGCGCTCGCCCAGGCCGCCTCCGAGCGCGGAGCGGCGGTCACCCTCGTTGCGGCGAACGTCGCCCTGCCTTCGGGCGAGGGGATAGAGAGGATCGACGTCGAGACCTCGGCGGAGCTCGGGGGGGCGATCCGCGCCGCCGCCGAGCGCGCGGACGTGGTCATCATGGCCGCGGCGGTCGCGGACTTCCGCGCGGCGGCGCCCTCGCCGACCAAGATCAAGCGGAGTGACGCGGCGGTGACGATCGAGCTCGTCCCGAACGAGGACATTCTCGCCGGCCTCGTCTCCTCGCGCCCCGCGGGCCAGACCATCGTTGGGTTCGCCGCGGAGACCGGCGATGACGCCGGGAGCATCGCCGAACACGGGGCCGCCAAGGCGAGGCGCAAGGGAGCGGATCTACTCGCGGTGAACGCGGTCGGCGGCGGTCGGGGCTTCGGGGACGTCCCCAACGCCGTCACACTTCTCGACGCCGAGGGAAGCGTCGTCGCGACGGCATCGGGGAGCAAGTTGGCCGTCGCGCACGCGATCCTCGACGAAGTTGTCGCGCGCCGCGGGCGTCACGGGGGCGTCGCCGGGCGGGGCTAGGCTATGCGCATGACGAACCTCCGCCTCTTCAGTTCCGAGTCCGTGACCGAGGGCCACCCCGACAAGATCTGCGACCAAGTCTCCGACGCGATCCTTGACGCGATGCTCGAACACGACCCGATGTCCCGCGTCGCCATCGAGACGATGGTCACGACGGGCCTCGTCCACGTCGCCGGCGAGGTGACGACGAAGGCGTACGTCGAGATCCCCCAGATCGTGCGCGAGGTGGTGACGAGCATCGGCTACACGTCGTCGGCATTCGGCTTCGACGGCGACTCGTGCGGGGTCTCCGTGTCGATTGGTTCCCAATCGCCGGACATCGCGCTCGGCGTCGACAGCGCGACGGACGGCCCCGAGGCTGGCGGAGCCTCCAGCGGCGAGCCGGTTCTCGCGGAGAACCTGGGCGCGGGCGACCAGGGCCTGATGTTCGGCTACGCGTGCCGCGACACGCCGACGCTCATGCCCGTACCCATCGCCATGGCCCACGACCTCACGCGGCGCCTCGCAGAGGTGCGTCGTTCCGGGGCGGTCGAGGGGCTGCGGCCGGACGGCAAGTCCCAGGTCACCATCGGCTACGACGGCGACACGCCGGTGACGGTGGAAACCGTGGTCGTGTCCACGCAGCACGGTGTGGGGATGGACATGGCAAAGTTGCGCGCCGCCGTCGAGGCCGAGGTGGTGGCCCCGGTCCTCGCACGCTACGAGTTGGACTCCACCCACCACCGCTCGCTCATCAACCCCACCGGCCGCTTCGAGCAGGGCGGCCCCAAGGCCGACGCCGGCGTCACGGGCAGGAAGATCATCGTCGATACCTACGGGGGAATGGCCCGCCACGGAGGCGGCGCGTTCTCGGGCAAGGATCCGTCCAAGGTCGACCGCTCGGCGTCATACGCGATGCGCTGGGTCGCGAAGAACGTCGTCGCGGCCGGACTCGCCGACCGGTGCGAGGTCCAGGTTGCGTACGCGATCGGAACCGCGCGCCCCGTCGGGCTGTACGTCGAGACCTTTGGCACGGCGACGGTGGCACCGGAGCGGATCGCGAAGGCGATTCGCGAGGTCTTCGACCTCCGACCGGGTGCGATCATCCGCGACCTCGACCTCCGTAGGCCCATCTACCGCGCCACCGCCTCCTACGGCCACTTCGGTCGGGAGCTGCCCGACTTCACGTGGGAGCGCACCGACCGCACCGCAGCCCTCCTGGAGGCAGCCGGGGAATGACGGGTACGCCCGCGATAGCTCGCGTGTGCGTTGACAGCCCCCTGCCCCACCTCGATCGGCTATTCGACTACGCGATTCCGGCGCCGCTCGCGCCGGTTGTCGCCGTCGGCTCACGCGTCCGGGTTCGCTTCGCCGGAAGGCTCGTGCACGGCGTCGTTTGCGCCATCGGCGCGACGACCGACTTCGACGGCGAGCTCACGCCGATACGCACGAGCGCCTACATCCCGTCGTACACGGATGCGGGGATTGCGCTCGCCCGGGCCGTCGCCGATCGCTACGGGGGCAACCTTTGGGACGTCCTTCGCCTGATGGCACCTCCGCGCGTCGCGTCGGTCGAGAAGCGCGATCCCCGCCCGGGCGCGAACGAGGACGACTCTGCGCTCGCCCGCGCGCGGGAGGCGCTCGGCGTCGGCGGCGGGGAGTGGGCCGAGTCCGGCGTGTTCGCATCGGTCGTCGCGGGCGCGCGCCTGGTGTGGGAGGCGCTGCCGTGGCGGGGGGATGCGACCGGCGCCGCCCTCGGCCCCATTCCCGCGCGAGCAATCCTCGCGGCGGTCATCGAGGGCTGTGTGCTCGGCTCGTCGATCATCATCGTTCCCGACGCCAGGGCCGTCGAGGCATTTGTCGCGGCCGCCCGGGACGTCGGCCTCGCTCGCTGGAGCGCCCGTTCGGGTGGGCAAGTCGCCGTCATCCACTCGGACGACACGCCGGCGCAGCGCTACGGGGCGTACGTCGCGGCGATGCGTGGCGAGGCCAGGCTCGTTCTCGGAACCCGCCCGGCCGTCCTCACCCCGGTTCCGAACCTCGCCGCCCTCGCGATCTGGGACGACGGCAACTCCTCCTATCGCGAGCAGCACGCCCCCTACCCGAACGTCCTCGCGGTTGCGGCGATGCGCGCCGAGCGCGAGGGCGCGGGGCTTCTCATCGGCGGGTTCTCGCAATCCGTCGCCGCCCGCGCGCTCGTGGAGCACGGCTGGGCCGAGGCCGCGCCGGCCGCGCGCGACGCCGTCCGCGAGGCCATCCCCGGCATCGCCGTCCTCGGGACCGAGGAGAGGGACCGGGAGGGGGGAAGCGGGTGGCACTGGATGCCGGGCCGCGCCTGGGCGGCCTCGCGGGAGGCGCTCGGGGTCGGGCCCGTGCTCGTTCTGGTGCCGCGGTCCGGTTATGTCCAGGGGGTCGCGTGCGCCTCGTGCCGCGCGTGGGCCGTGTGCCGCGACTGCGGGGGCCCGCTGGCCGTTGCCGCGCGCGGCGCCGAGCCCACGTGCATCGAGTGCGGCCTCGCGAATCGGGACTGGCACTGCAGCGAATGCGGCGACTCGCGCCTCGCCCACGTCAGGCAGGGGATCGAACGAATCGCGGAGCAACTGCGCTCGATGGCTCCCGGATCGGACGTCGCGGTGTCGTCGTCTGGCACGGGCATCGTCCCCGACGGCGCGGTGACCGGGGGGTTCGTCGTCGCGACTCCCGGCGCGATTCCCGCCGTCCGGGGCGGCTACGCGTACGCCGTCGTGGTCGACGCCGCCGCGCTCGTCGGGCCGGGGCTCGACGGCGAGGAGGACGCGCTGCGGCACATCCTTGCGGCGGTCGCGCACGTCAGGGCCAGGCGCGAGGGGGGCGCCGTGACGGTCGCTGGCGCCCTTCCCGACGCGGTGACGAGGTGCATCGCGACCTGGTCGCCGGCGTCCTGGGCGGCCGACGCCTACGCGGAGCGTGCCGAACTGGGCCTGCCCCCGGCGAGGAGGGTCGTCGAGGTCGAGGGCTCGGCCCCGGCGCTGGCCGCCGCGCAACGCCTGGTCCTCGGACCGACCGCGCTCGTGCCCGAGTCCGAGGTGCGAGAGGCCTCGGCGAGCGGCGGCGCGCGCGCCTACCTGGTGTCGCGGCGGGCGACGCAACCGATCGTCGACGCGCTCCGTGCGCTCCAAGTCGAGCGCTCACGCGGGGGCCAACCCGACCTTCGCATCCACGTTGACAGCGCGCTGGAACCAGCGGGCTAGGTATCCGCTCGACCGTACGATGGACGCATGCGCGTCTTGGTCGTCGGTACCCCCCAGATCGCGGTGCCAACGCTCGACGCCCTCGTCGCGTCCGATCACGAGGTGGTGGCGGTCGTGACACGCCCGGACGCCCCTGGTAGGCGCGGGTCGGAGTTACTCCCAAGCCCCGTCAAGGCGCGAGCCGTCGAACTCGGACTGCCCGTCCTCGCCCCCGAGCGGGCGTCCGAACCGGCCTTCGCGGACGAAATCCGAGAGCTCGCTTGCGACGTGGCCGCCGTCGTCGCGTTCGGCCAGATCCTTCGCCCCGCACTTCTCGGTGCGACGCGCCTCGGCTGGGTCAACCTCCACTTCTCCGTGCTCCCCGCGTGGCGCGGGGCCGCGCCCGTGCAAAGGGCGATCATGGCCGGCGACGACGTGACGGGCGCCTGCACGTTCCTCATCGAGGAGGGCCTCGACACGGGTGCGGTCATCGGCCTGGTGACGGAGACGATCCGGCCGACGGACACGGCGGGCGACCTGCTGGAGCGGCTAGCCGTCGTGGGCGCCACCCTCATGGTCCGATCGCTCGACGCCCTCGCCGACGGCTCCGCATCGCCGATCCCGCAGGGCGAGGAGGGCATCAGCTACGCCCACAAGCTCACCCGCGACGATGCGCGCGTCCGGTGGGAGCTCGCCTCGCACGTCGTCGATCGCCAGGTGCGCGGATGCACGCCCGCCCCCGGCGCCTGGACGACGCTTCCGGATGGCTCGATCGCGAAGATAGGGCCGCTCACGCCGCGGGAGGACCTGCCGGGAGGAGCGCCCGGGACTGTCAAGGAGGCGTCGGGAGCCATCCTCGTGAACTCGGGCTCGGCACCCCTCGAGATGTCGTGGATCGCCCCGTCCGGGCGTCGGCCGATGCCCGCCGCCGACTGGTGGCGCGGGGCGAGGCTGACCGAGGGCGCGCAGCTGGGCGAGGCGTGACGCGGCCGGGGCTTGCCGCGCGCATCGCGGCGTATCGGTGCCTCGAGGCGGTCGACGCGCAGGGCGCCTTCGCGAATCTCGCGATGCCCGCGATCCTGAGGGAGGCGGGGCTCGCGGGGCGGGAGGCGTCCTTCGCGACGGAGCTCGCGTACGGAACGATTCGGCTCCAGGGCCTCTACGACGCGATCATCGGCGCGGCGTCCGGGCGCGACCCCGCGCGGCTGGAGGGGGCCGTTCGGCGGGTGCTGCGCCTCGGCGCGCATCAGGTCCTGTCGATGCGCGTCCCGTCGCACGCCGCCGTGTCCGAGACGGTCGCCCTCATGCGGGAGATTGGTAGGCCCGGCGTCGCGGGCCTCGCCAACGCGGTCGCGCGACGCATCAGCGAGGCCGAGCTCGAGGAGTGGCGGGATCGCGTGGCGCAGGGGGATTCGGACGCCGCGCTCGGTGTCCGTTACTCGCATCCCGCGTGGATCGTCGCGAGGCTTCGGCAGGCGCTCGAGGCCGACGGGCGGGCTGGCGAGCTGGGCGCGTTGCTCGCCTCGCACAACGAGCCCGCGTCGGTCACCCTCGTCGCCCGGCCCCGCCTCGTCTCGCGGGACGCGCTTCTCTCGGCGGTGCGGGGCGCGGAGCCGACGATCCTCTCGCCGATCGGCGTCATCATGTCAGGCGGCGACCCCGGGGGCGTCGCGGCGGTCAGGGACGGCCGCGCGGGCGTGCAGGACGAGGGCAGCCAGGTGGTCGCCCTCGCCGCATGCGAGGTCCCGACGCTCACCGGGGCTCGCGTCGAGGCGTGGCACGACATGTGCGCGGGGCCGGGGGGCAAGGCGGCGATCCTCGCTTGCCTCGCGGCCAGTCGCGGGGCGACCCTCGACGCGACCGAACTCCACGCCCACCGCTCCGCTCTCGTCGAGCAGGCTCTGCGCGCGGTCCCGGACGGGACCGTCACCCTCCGCACCGGGGACGCCCGCGACGCCGGCGGTTCGTACGATCGCGTCCTCCTCGACGCCCCGTGCACCGGGCTGGGCGCGCTCCGGCGGAGGCCAGAGGCTCGCTGGAGGCGCACCGAGGCCGACCTGACCGAACTCGTCCACCTTCAGGGCGAGCTCCTCGCGGCCGGGCTCCGAAGCCTCGCGCCCGGAGGGGTGTTGGCGTACGTGACGTGCTCTCCCGTCGTCGCCGAGACGCGGGGCGCGATCAAGCGGGCTCTTGCGGCCCCGGAGGGCGCGGGGATCGAGGTTCTCGACGCAAGGGCCGCCGTCGCGGCGGTGACCGGGACGTCTCCTGAGGAGTGGGGGAGCGGCCCCTACGTCCAGATGTGGACCCACGCTCACGGGACCGACTCGATGTTCCTCGCGCTACTGAGGTCACCCGGCAAGCCCGGCGTGGCGCAGTAGGGTCTAGGCATGGGAATCCAGATCGCGCCGAGCATCCTCGCCGCGGACTTCGCCAACCTCGAGAGCGAGATCGCGTCGGTCGCCGACGCCGATTGGCTTCACGTCGACGTCATGGACGGCCACTTCGTGCCCAATATGACCCTCGGGCTCCCGGTGCTCGAGCGCGTGGTGCAGGTGTCCCCGCTCCCCGTCGACGCCCACCTGATGATCGACGATCCCGACACGTGGGCCCCGCGGTACGCCGAGGCGGGTGCGAGTTCGGTGACCTTTCACCTGGAGGCCGCCGCCGCCCCGATTCGGATCGCGCGCGACCTGAGGAAGCTCGGCGTTCGCGCGGGGGTCGCCGTCAAGCCGGGAACGCCCGTGGAACCCCTCTTCGAGTACCTGACCGAGTTCGACATGATCCTGATCATGACCGTCGAGCCGGGGTTCGGTGGACAGGCGCTGATGGAGTCCACGCTTCCGAAATTCCGGGCCCTGCGGGCCGCGGCGACGTCCGCCGGTTCCGAGGTCTGGATTCAGGCCGACGGGGGCGTCTCGCGGGAGACGATCGCGCGCGTGGTGGACGCGGGCGCCGACGTGCTCGTCCTCGGCTCGGCCGTCTACGGAGCCGAGAACAGGGGCGCCGAGATCGCGGCCCTCAGGGCTGCCGCAACGGGGAGCCACCGTGCCTAGCGCGGCCGTACCGCCCCACGGCGCCACCCTCACCCCCGAGGCAGCGATGGTCCGGGCGGTCGAGCTCTCCCTTGGGGGCCCGGAGTATGGTCCCAACCCCCGGGTGGGCTGCGTCATTCTCGACGCGCGAGGCGTGGTCGTCGGCGAGGGGTTCCACCGCGGCGCGGGCACCGCTCACGCCGAGGTCGAGGCCATCGCGGACGCGGGCGCACGGGGGAACTCGACGAAGGGCGCGACGGCGTACGTGACCCTCGAGCCCTGCCGCCACGTCGGGCGGACCGGTCCGTGCGTAGACGCCCTTGCCGAGGCCGGCGTCGCGCGCGTCGTCTACGCCGTAGCGGACCCGGGTGAGGCCTCCGGGGGAGGCGCGGAGGTCCTCAAGGCGCGGGGGATCGACGCAATCCTCGAGCCCACTCCGGCCGCGAGGAAGGTCAACGAGCGCTTCCTCCAAGCGCTCGCGGCGGGTCGCCCGTACGTCATCCTCAAGTTCGCGTGCACGCTCGACGGACGCACGTCGGCGGCGGACGGCACGAGTTTCTGGATCACGGGCGAGGAGGCGCGGGACCACGCGCACCTGGAACGGGGCAGGGTGGGCGCGATCGTCGTCGGGACCGGGACGGTCGTGACCGATGACCCCGTGCTCTCCGCCAGGCCCGGCGGGATCGAGCAGGGCCACCAGCCGCTCCGCGTGGTGATGGGGACGCGCGAGACTTCGGGCAAGAGGATCTGGCGCGATGACAACGCGATGCAGGTGTGGACCCACGACCCGCGGGTGGTGCTGGAGGCGCTCCAGGAGCGCGAGGTTCGCTCGGTGATCGTCGAGGGGGGCGCGACCGTGAGTTCCGCGTTTCTCCGCTCGGGCTTGGTGGACGAGGTTCACGCGTACCTGGCGCCCGTCCTGCTCGGCGCAGGACGGGGAGTCGTCTCCGGTCTCGGAATCCGCACCATCGGCGAGGCGTTGCGCCTAGAGGAAGTGCGAACGGTCGCGCTCGGCCCGGATACCCTGGTGACGGGACGACTTCAACCGAGAGGATAGGCCCGTGTTCACCGGCATTGTGGAATCCATCGGGACGATTACATCCGTGGACGAGTCCGGGGCGCACGCGAAGCTCACGATCTCGTCGCCCGGGTTCGGCGGCGACCTGCGGCACGGCGAGTCCGTCGCCGTGAGCGGCGTATGCCTCACCGTCGCCAGTCAGGCGGGCGACTCGTGGGTCGCGGACGTCATGCGTATCACCAGGGACACGACGACCCTTGGCCAGGCCGCCCCCGGCCGGCGGGTCAACCTGGAGCGGGCCCTCCGGGCGGACGGCCGCATGGGCGGCCATATCGTGCAGGGCCACGTCGACGGCGTGGCCACCCTCACCCGGCGGGACAGCGCGGCGGAGTGGGACGACCTCACGTTCTCCGTCCCTGACGCGATCGCGCGCTACGTCGTGGCGAAGGGCTCGATCTGCCTCGACGGCGTCTCGCTCACCGTCGCCGCCCTCGATGGACACGAAGTGACCGTCTCCCTCATCCCCACCACCCTGACCGACACCACGCTCGGCGCCCTCGCCGTAGGCGACCGCGTCAACGTCGAGGTCGATGTGCTCGCCAAGTACATCGAGCGATTCGTGGGCGGCGTCGCGTGAGCGGGGATCGCGCGGGCGCCGATCGCCCCACCCGCGACCGCGCGAGCGAGGAAACGCTCGCCCTCGTCGAGGCCG
>Ga0302299_10000921_pt1 | contig 17166 bp, 16 predicted proteins | sample III_Fen_N3_4_FD_198795 | JGI IMG/M metagenome (GOLD analysis project Ga0302299, IMG submission 198795) | Peat permafrost microbial communities from Stordalen Mire near Abisko, Sweden - III_Fen_N3_4 | ecosystem: Environmental > Terrestrial > Soil > Wetlands > Permafrost | place: Sweden: Abisko... | reverse complement strand
CCTTCGTCTGCAGCCCACGCGTCCGTCTCGATGCCGTCGTCGTCCATTCCGAGTCCAACCCTAGGGCAGCCGGGTGGCCTAGGGAGCATCGACGTGCCCCCGCGGCTTCAGGCGGAGGCGCCTCCTGCCGATAAACGATTGGACCCTGGCCGAAGTGGGACATTTCACTCATATCTTCCATGGCCGGTCGCGCCGACCTATGATCGGCAGGTTGAGAAGGAGGGCTAGACGTGGTGCGAGTGCTGTCGTTCCGTTCGTTTCGCGCCATCGCGCTAGCAGGCCTCGTCGCCATCTCGGCCTCGATCCTTGTGGCCTCCTCGCCGCGCACTGCGGGTGCCGACACCTATCCAGGGCTCGCCGACATCGCCGCGGCAAAGGCCGCCGTTTCAGATGCCCAAGCGGGAGTCGCCCAACTCGATGCCGCCATCGTCGGCCTCGAGAGCGCCGCCCAAGCCGCCCAAGACGAGGCGCTCGCCGCCGCGGACAGGTATTCCGGGGCGAAGAGCACCGCCGATCTCACTCAACGCGAGTCCGTCGCGGCCGCCAAGAGCGCCTCGGATGCCGACGCCAAGCTCGCGGCCGCTCGTGCGGATCTCGCGGGCGTCGCCCAACAGGCCTACCAAGACGGCGGAACGATGACGTCGATCGAGGCGGTCGTGGGGGCCAGCGGCTTCCAGGACGTCATCGCGCGCACCGAGGACAACGAGCTTGCAGCGACCCAGCTCGACGCGGTGACTCAGAAGGTCAAGGCCGCGCAGTTGTACGCCGACACGATGAGCGACTTCGCCAAGAAGGCTGCCGATGCCGCAGCCGCAGCGGCCGACGAGGCGGCGACCGCTTTGGTCGCGGCCCAAGACTCTCAACGCACGGCGGAGCAGGCGGTGGCCGACGCGGCCGCAACGCGTGAGGCCGCGATGGTTCGCCTCGCATCCTTGCAAAACACGACGGTCGCTCTCGAGAAGGCGCGTCAGCAGGGGCTCGCGAACGATCGCGCCCAGCAGGAGAGGGCCAAGTACGAGGCGGCCGTCCGTGCGGCCCAGGAAAAGGCCGCCGCCGATGCCGCGGCCGCGGCGAACTCCGGCGGCAGTACCGGCGGGACGACCGGCGGGACGACCGGCGGGACGACCGGCGGGACGACCGGTGGCAGTACAGGTGGAACCACGGGTGGCTCGACCGGCGGCGCTCCACAGACAGGGTCGTGGTCGTCCTCCGCCAGCCAGGGTCAACAAGCCGCCAATTACGCGCTGACGCTCATGGGTGCGCCGTACGTGCTTGGCGGGAACGGGCCAGGGTACGACTGCTCCGGCATCACGTACGCGGCGTGGGGGTCGGTGGGCTACACGCTGTCTCGGACCGCGCAGTGGCAATACAACACGACCACGCACATCCCGATCTCCGATATGCGACCCGGCGACCTCGTCTTTTACGGCACCGGTCGCAGCTCGAGCGCGATCTACCACGTGGCGATCTACATCGGCAACGGTCAGGTGGCCGAGGCGGCAACGTACGGTCAGCCCGCCCTCGTCCGCGCCTACGACGCGTTCTGGCGGATCAACAACCTCATCCCCTACGCGGGGCGTCCTTAACAGGTCCGTCGGGCTAGTGCTGCGGCGGGCTAGTGCTGCGGCGGTCTAGTGCTGCGGCGGGATCAGCGGGTTGAGGTGCTCAAAGAGCGTGCCCTTGGCGCGAGCGAACGCCCTCAGGATCTCGGCCTCCGCCTCATCGCGACCCACCCAGTGGGCGCCCTCGACGGACTTGCCTGGCTCGAGGTCCTTGTAGACCTCGAAGAAGTGCTGGACCTCGAGGCGGTGGAAGTCGGAAACGTCGGAGAGCTCTTGGCGCCACGCGGCGCGCTGGTCGGCCACGGGCACGCACAGCACCTTGTCGTCCCCTCCGGCCTCGTCTCGCATGCGGAACATGCCGAGCGCGCGGCAGCGGATCTGGCAGCCGGGGAACGTCGCCTCCTCGAGCAGCACGAGGGCGTCCAACGGGTCTCCGTCTTCGCCGAGCGTGCCATCGATGAACCCATAGTCGTCGGGGTACCGCGTCGAGGTGAAGAGCATGCGATCGAGAACGATCCTGCCCGTATGGTGATCCACCTCGTACTTATTGCGTGAGCCCTTGGGGATCTCGACCGTGACGTTGAATTCCATGTGTACCTCGCGACTGACGTGGGGTTGCAGGCTATTAGTCTGACCCATGACGGGAGGTGGCGCGTGCGCGGGAGAGTGATTGCCGGCATTTTGACGCCGGTTCTCGTGCTCGCTGGCGCGGCGGGCTACCTCGCGGCCGATGCCGCAGACCTCGTACCAGGCTGGTTTACCACCTCGCCGGAGTCGGTCGCTCCAGCGCCCTTCCTCACGGCCGAGCCCGTTGAGGCGAGCGCCGCGCCGGGGACCGACATCGCGCCCCTCTTTGATCCGGCCGCGCCCTTGCCAGACGCGGCTCGCATCCAGGCGCTCGCTCAGTCGTTGCGAGACGATCCCCGGACGGGGCCGTCAACCAATGTGTCGGTGATCGACCTCATCACGGGGCAGACCCTCGCGGACCTCGATGCCGCCGACGGTCAGGTCCCCGCCTCGACCACCAAGTTGCTGACGGCCATTGGCGTGGTCTCGGCGTTGGGTCCAGATCATCGGCTCTCGACCGTGGCCCGCTACGACGCCGGTCGCGGGGAGGTCGCGCTCGTCGCGGGAGGCGACATGCTTCTCGCGGCAGGTGAGGGTGCACCGAAGACGCCCGATCCTGGGGACACCCGTACCGCCGCCGAGCGCGCGGTGGGATACGCGGGTCTCGGGGACCTCGCGGATCAGGTCGTCGCGAGCCTCGCCAAAAGAGGAGTCACCTCCGTCACCGTGGTCGCCGACACGTCGGCCTTCCCCGGCCCCGCATACCCCGTCGAGTGGCCCGCCTACGCGCTCCAGCAGGGCTATGCGGCTCCCGTGACTGGTCTGGCAATCGACGTCGGCAAGACGAACGTCGATGAGGAGTACTCGCAGCGCTGGCCTGACCCAGCGGCAAACGCCGCGGACGAGTTTGCCGCGAGGCTCGCGGAACGAGGCATTACCGTCACGAGGGGCAAGGCGCGTTCAGGCTCCACGGGCGACGAGCTGGGTCGCGTCGAATCCGCGCCCCTTGCCGACGTCGTGGCGTACATGCTTCACCACTCGGACAACACGGTGGCCGAGGTCCTCTCACGGGTGCTCGCCGTCGAGAGCGGGGTGACCGCGAGTCCTCAGCAGTCGATGGCCGCCGTCACCGCCGCGCTCGGCGCGCTCGGCGTAGACACCTCCGGGCTGGAGCTGTATGACGGAGCGGGCTTCTCCACGCGGAACCGCATCCCTCCAAGCGTGCTGACACACGCGATTCGCGCCGCGGTCGAGTCGGGACCCACCCACGATCTCTTGGGCTGGCTCGCCGAGGGGGGACTGACGGGAACGCTTCAGAATCGCTTCACGTCGTCTCCTGGCACGGGAGTAGTGCGCGCAAAGACCGGCTCGCTCACCGGGGTGACCGCGCTCGCGGGTGTGGTCCTCACAGCGGATGGAAGGCCGCTCGTATTCGCCGCGCTCATCGACGGAATGCCCTACGGTCCGGAGAAGCCACAAGCGGCGATCGACGAGTTCGCCGATGGGTTGGCACAATGTGGTTGTCAGCCGTGAGAGGGTGCGACGCGAGCGATCGTCTTGATGAGGGAGAAAAGTGACGGGTCCCCACCCCGCAGTGGCCGCGACACGCAACGCCGTGCGCGAGGCGCTCGACGGTGTCGACATGGGTTCGCGCATCTGGGTCGCGTGCTCCGGCGGGCCCGATTCCCTCGCGCTGGCGGCGGCGACCGCTTTCGTCAGTCGCAAGGAGGGCTTCCTCTCGGGGGCCATCGTTGTTGACCACGGCCTCACACCCGAATCGGGCATCGTCGCCGAGAAGGCCGTCGCCCAGGCGCGAAAGGCCGGCATCCACACCATCTTTGTCGAGAAGGTGCTCGTGGGGCGCGAGGGCGGGCTCGAGGCCGCCGCGCGCAAGGCGCGGTACGCCGCCCTCGACAAGAGGGCCGATGCTGAGGGCGGGCTCACGCCGCACATCCTCTTGGGTCACACCATGGACGACCAAGCCGAGACCGTTCTGCTGGCCTTGGCGAGAGGGTCCGGCGCGCGAGCGCTCGCGGGGATGCCCGTCAAGAGGGGACGCTACGTGCGGCCCTTCCTGTCCTTGCGCCGCAAAGACACCGTGACGGCTTGCGAGGCCCTCGAGCTCACGCCCTGGTTCGACCCCACGAACGAGCCCGACGGTGGCCCGCGTCGTTCGGCACTGCGCGGCATCGTCATGCCCGCGCTGATCGACGTACTCGGCCAAGGAGTGATCTCCGGACTCGCGCGATCCGCGGCGCTGCTGCAGGCCGATGCTGATGAGCTCGAGCGTCAGGCCCGATCAACCATCCGAGCCACCGAGCCGCAGGTCCACGGGGACGAGTGGCAGTGCGACATGCTCGCGGCATTGCCCGACGCGATCAGGACCAGGATGCTCAAGATGATCGCCGAGAACAAGGGAACGGGACCCCTTGCGGCATCACACGTGGCCGCGCTCGATCGCCTCATCATGACGTATTCCGGTCAGGGCGCGGTCTGGCTTCCCGGCGGCTATGAAGCAAGGCGCGAGTATGGCAGGCTGATCTTCACCCACCCTCTGGAGCGCTTCGAGCACCCCGACGAGAACGGAAACCCCGAGTGAGCCCCGACTTCTCCCACGCAGCCTTCACGATGGACGACTTCACGCGGGTGGTGGTCACCGACAAACAGATCGGCGCCAAGCTCGACGAGCTCGCGGTGAGGATTCGCGAGGACTACTCGGGCAAGGATCTGCTCCTCGTGGGCGTCCTGAAGGGCGCGGTCATGGTCATGGCCGACCTCGCCCGCAGGCTCCCCCCGTACGTGCAAATGGACTGGATGGCGGTGTCGTCCTACGGCTCCGGCACGCGATCCTCCGGCGTCGTGCGCATCTTGAAGGATCTTGACGCCGACCTCACGGGCCGCCACGTGCTCATCGTCGAGGACATCATCGACACCGGCGTGACGCTCTCGTGGCTGCTCGGAAACCTGCGCTCCCGCGGGGCCGAGTCTGTCGAGGTGGCCGCCCTTTTGCGCAAGCCCGACGCGATTCAGGTCGAGATTGATGTGAAGTACATCGGCTTTGACATCCCGAACGAGTTTGTCGTCGGGTACGGACTTGACTGGGCGGAGAAGTACAGGACGCTGCCCTTCGTCGCGATTCTCAAGCCAAGCGTTTACGCCGAGGGCTAGGTCCCGCTGCGTGGCGTGGCTCGTGCCGCGCCGGGGCGTCAGTCCCGCTGAGCGCGAAACCGGGCAACGCCCGGCAGGGACTCGCGTAAAGTCGTGCTCACCATGAGAAGACTTCGCTGGTCCTACTACCTCCTCGGCGCGCTAGTGCTCTCTCTCGTCATGTTTGGTTTCATGACGCTGAGGGAAACGCCCGTCACCCACATCACCACGTCGCAAGGCTTCGACGTGCTAGCGACCAAGACGGTCGACCAGGTCAAGGTGACCGACGGCGACCAAAGTGTCCGCATCAAGCTGGGCACCACCGTCCCCACCGTCCTTGCCGACTACAAGCTCGAGGCAGGGGCGCTCGTCGAGTTCTTCTACGTCGCGCCGCAGGGTCCGTCAGTGGTCGCCGCCGTTGCGGCATCCGCACCAACGGAGGGCTTCGATTCCTCGGTTCCGAAGGGGTCTCTGTGGCAATCGCTCTTGCTCAACATGCTTCCCCTCGTCCTGGTGCTTGGACTCTTGTGGTTCCTGATGTCGAGCATGCAAGGCGGCGGCAACAAGATCATGCAGTTTGGCCGCTCCAAGGCCGCGCTCACCTCGCCCGACACCCCCAAGGTGAAATTCGACGACGTTGCAGGCTGCGACGAGGCGGTCGAGGAACTCAAGGAGATCCAGGAGTTCCTCGAGAACCCGGCGAAGTTCCAGGCCGTCGGCGCCAAGATCCCCAAGGGCGTGCTGTTGTACGGCCCCCCCGGGACCGGCAAGACGCTCCTGGCTCGCGCGGTAGCGGGCGAGGCTGGCGTGCCGTTCTTCTCGATCTCCGGTTCCGACTTCGTCGAGATGTTCGTCGGCGTGGGTGCGAGCCGCGTGCGTGACCTTTTCGACCAGGCAAAGAAGGCAAGCCCCGCCATCATCTTCGTCGACGAGATCGATGCGGTCGGTAGGCACCGCGGCGCCGGCATGGGCGGCGGTCACGACGAGCGCGAGCAGACGCTCAACCAGATGCTTGTCGAGATGGATGGTTTTGACGCGACCACCAACGTCATCATGATCGCGGCCACCAACCGGCCCGACATCCTCGACCCCGCGCTGCTTCGACCCGGTCGCTTTGACCGCCAGATCGGCGTCGACGCGCCCGACTTCAAGGGCAGGCAGAAGGTGCTCGAGGTGCACGGCAAGGGTAAGCCGTTGTCTCCCGACGCCAACCTCACGGCGATAGCCAAGCGCACCCCAGGCTTCACCGGTGCCGACCTCGCGAACGTGTTGAATGAGGCCGCGTTGCTTACGGCCCGCAGGGGCCTCACGATGATCGGTCCCCGCGAGCTTGACGAGGCGATCGACCGTGTCATTGCTGGCCCTCAGAAGCGCACGCGCGTCATGAACGATCACGACAAGGCGGTCACGGCCTACCACGAGGGCGGACACGCCGTCGTGGCCGCGGCCATGAACCACACGGATCCGGTCACCAAGGTGACGATCTTGCCGCGAGGCAGGGCGCTCGGCTACACGATGGTCATGCCCACGGAGGACCGCTACTCGAAGACTCGCAACCAGCTTCTCGACAACCTCGCGTACGCCATGGGTGGCCGCGTGGCCGAAGAGGTCGTCTTCGGCGACCCGTCGACCGGCGCGAGCAACGATATTTCGCAAGCGACCGAGATCGCCAGGCAGATGGTGACCGAGTACGGAATGTCGCCCAAGGTCGGATCCGTGCGTCTTGCAAGTGCTTCTGGCGAGGTGTTCATGGGCCGCGACATGGGCCATGGGCGCGAATACTCGGAGGACCTCGCAGCGACGGTCGATATCGAGGTTCGCACCCTCATGGACAACGCCATGGCCGAGGCCACCGCGGCGCTGACCGCCAACCGCAAGGTGCTGACTGCGCTCGCCGAACAGTTGCTCGAAAACGAGACCCTCAACGAGGCCGAACTTGCGGTGCTCTTCGCAAAGATCAAGAAGGCGCCCGAGCGCAAGGGCTGGACGAGTGGGGACTGGTCGACCAAGCCGCCTCGCACCAGCACGACCAAGGCACCCGTGGCCCGCAAGGTCGAGCCCAAGGACATTCTCGCGACGGAGTCCTCGGAGGAGAGCGTGTGAGTCGGGCGATCGATGGTGAGCGCATCGAGGCCGCCGTACGCGAGATCCTGGCGGCCATCGGTGAGGACCCTGACCGCGACGGCCTGAGGGACACCCCTGCGCGCGTGGCCCGCGCCTACGAAGAGATGTTCGCGGGCCTCGGTCAGAACCCGGCCGACGTCCTGAGCGCTGTATTCGAGCTCGGGCACGAGGAGATGATCCTTGTCAAGGACATCGAGTTGTACTCGATGTGTGAACACCATCTCGTGCCCTTTCACGGTGTCGCGCACGTCGCATACATCCCCGGCGTCGACGGCCGCATTACGGGCCTGTCGAAGATCGCGAGGCTTGTCGACGTCTACGCCAAGCGGCCGCAGGTTCAAGAGCGACTCACCACTCAGGTGGCCGACGCCCTTGTCGAACACCTCGGCGCCCGCGGGGTCATCGTCGTCGTGGAGGCCGAGCACTTGTGCATGTCGATGCGAGGCGTCCGCAAGCCAGGCTCGCGCACGGTGACGAGCGCGGTGCGCGGGCTCATGCGCGACGGCGCCACCCGCGCCGAGGCCATGAGCCTCATCGTCGGGAAGTAGCCGATGCGGGCGCTCGCGGCCGATCAAGACGACGCGGCCAGGCCCGCCTTGCCAGTGGCCCGTCGCACGATCGTGATGGGGATACTCAACGTCACTCCCGATAGCTTCAGCGATGGCGGCCTCTACTCGAGCACCGACGCGGCCATTGCCCGCGGACTCGCCTTGGCCGCGGACGGTGCAGACATCGTCGATGTCGGAGGCGAGTCGACGCGACCAGGGGCGCAGCGCGTGGAGCCGGCTGCGGAGCTTGCGCGCGTGATCCCCGTGATCGAGGCGCTCGCAGCCGCCGGGGTCCCGGTGAGCGTCGACACGATGAGGGCCGCCACGGCGCGGGCCGCCTTCGCCGCGGGCGCGTGCCTCATCAACGACGTCTCGGGTGGCCTCGCCGACCCCGAGATGGCCGCGACGGTCGCCTCGCTCGACGTTGACTATGTCGCCATGCACTGGCGAGCCCACTCGACGGAGATGGACGCGAGGGACACGTACGCCGATGTCGTCGCCGAGGTGAGGTCGGAGCTCGCCGCGAGGGTGGCGGCGCTCGTGGCCGCGGGGATCGACGAGCGCCGCATCATTCTCGATCCCGGTCTCGGCTTCTCCAAGGTCGCCGAGAGCAACTGGCCGCTCTTGGCGCGCATGGCGGACTGGAGCGGCGGCGCCAGGGTGCTCGTGGGCGCTTCCCGCAAGCGATTCCTTGCCGCGGTGATCGCCGCCGGCTCGCCGTTGGCAGGCGGCGCAAACGGTCGTGCAGCGCAGCCGTCCGCCAGGGAGCACGCGACCACCGCGGTGACGACCCTTGCGGCGGAGGCGGGCGCCTGGGCAGTCAGAGTGCACGATGTGAGCGCGGCGTGTGATGCGATCGCGGTCGTGTCTGCTTGGCAAGAAGCCACAAAGGCGACACGATGAAGCCATGACATGGACGTCGGGCCCCTATCTTCGGGCTGGAATCGAACTTGACCGGATCTCCGTCGAAGGGATCCGGGTTACCGGGCACCACGGCGTACTCGAAACCGAGCGCTCGTCGGGGCAGGTGTTCCTTGCCGACGTTGTCGTGCATGTGTCGACGCGCGCCGCGGCCGCAAGGGACGATCTGTCGAAGACCGTCAACTATTCGGACATTGCCGACAAAGCCGCGGCCGTACTCGGCGGCGACCCGTCCTACCTCATCGAGGCCGTCGCGGAACACGTCGCGTTGGCCGTGCTCGAGATGGAGGGGGTCTATTGCGTCGACGTCCGCATCCACAAGCCGCAGGCACCGCTCCACGTGGAGTTCAAGGACGTGACAGTCGCCATCAGGCGCGATATCCGCACTGGGGGGCTTTGGGCCGACAAGCGCATCGGTTCCTCCGCGGGCATGCCCGACGACCCGCTCGACTTGGTGGCCCAAGCGCCCGTTCGCGACCAGTTTGACCAGCGCCCCGTCAGGGCGGTGCCCGTTCTTCTCGCGTTGGGCGGCAACGTTGGCGATGTCGAGCCGACGCTGCGCGCGGCCGTCGATGACTTGAGCAGGATCACAGGTATCGACGTCGTCGCCACGTCCGCCTTGGTCGCGTCGGCCGCCGCCGGTGGCCCCCCGCAACCCGACTACCTCAATGCGGTGGTGCGCATCAGCACGATCCTGTCGCCGCGCGAGGTGCTCGGCGCATGCCAAGGAATCGAGATGGTGCACGGCAGGGAGCGCCTGGAGCCAAACGGTCCCCGAACGCTCGACATCGACATCATCGACTTCGACGGCGCCGAGGGCTCGACGAAGGACCTCACCCTTCCGCACCCGCGTGCGCGTGAGCGGGCGTTTGTCCTCGTTCCCTGGGCGCACATGGAGCCGGAGGCCACTCTTCCGGGTGCGGGCCCCATCGCTCCGCTGGCGTCGGCGGTGTACGCGACGGTGTCGGTGGCCGCGAATCCGTGGCCAGCGCCCCCTCGATCGTGACGGCCACCTCGTGAGCGGGGGCGTGAGGTGAGGCCGCTCAAGTGGCGCGTTCTCGCAGGGGCGCTCCTCATTTCGGCCGCAGTCGGTGCGGGCGGATCCTTTCTTGCCCTCCGCGGGGGTGCCGCGCCCGTGCATCTGCCGTGGTCGACTCTGATCGTGGGGATAGCCATGGGCGGCCTCGCGCTGATCATGGCATGGCCCATTCGCCAACTGAAACGCGGCAAGCACGGACGGATCGACCCTACGAAGGCGGTCAGGACCGCCATGCTTTCTCAAGCATCGGCATACGCGGGGGCCCTGCTAGGCGGGATGTACGGGGGCTACGGCCTCGTCTTGCTGCGTGACTGGTCCCACGAGCCGCGTCGCGAGGCCGCGATCGCCGCGGGGATGGCCGCCTTGGGCGGACTCATCATGCTCGCCGCGGGAGTGGTCGCCGAGTGGTGGTGCAGGATCACGGATGGCGGCGACGAGGAGCAGGCCCACGAGGGTCGCTCGCCCGGGGTGGCACACTAGCGGTATGACCTGGTTCGCCCCTGGGGCCGTGGCGTGGACCGCCGCATCGCGCCGACTGATTCCCGCCCGCCTCATTTCGCTTGGGGTGGTGCTCGTGCCCGCGCTTGCCGCCGCGGTGGTGGGGGCGATACTCCTGACGCCGTTCTTGTGGTGGGTCGCCGCGGCGATCGCGGTGCTCTCCGCGTGGTCCTCCTGGATCACCGTGCGCATCGTCCTCGCCCACGGCTGGGCGGAGCGCGACGACGACCTCTTGGTGAAGCGCGGGCGAATGTGGCGATCCGTCACCGTGGTTCCCTATGGCCGCATGCAATACGTCGAGGTCACGGCTGGACCGCTTGCGCGCGCCTTCGGCATCGCGACCGTGCAGCTCCACACCGCTTCGCCTGGCACCGACGCCTCACTCGCGGGGGTCCCCGCCGACGATGCCGCGCGGTTGCGTGACAGGCTCACGTCGCGCGGCGAGGCGCGCCTGGCAGGCCTATGAGCCTCGAGGACGAACGCGTCTACTCGGCTCCGCGCGAGTGGGTGCACGTGCACCCTGTGTCTCCGGTATTGGGCGGATGGGCCGCATTTGCTGGAGTCGTCGGCCTGTGGTTCTACAACGGTCCTGCCAAGGCAGACCCAGGGCAGCCGCGCGAATTGCACGTGTCGATTCTTCTCCTGGCGGGCGCCGCCGTGGTCGCCGCGATCGTCGCGATCGGGGTCGGCTACGTTTCCTGGTGGTTCCACACCTTCCGGATCACAGACGAGGCGGTCGAGCAGCGCAAGGGCTGGCTCTTTCGTCAGCAAAAACAGGCTCGCCTCGACCGTCTGCAGGCGGTCGACGTCGTGCAGCCGCTGCTCGGCCGCATCTTCGGATTCGCCAAGATCACGATCGAGGTCGCCGGCGGGAGCAAGTCCGGGATCGAGCTCCACTTCTTGCGCCTGGCCGATGCGGAGGCGCTTCGCAACGAGATCTTGGCGCTCGCGGCGGGATTCAGGGCCGATGTCGCCTCCGCTCGCGACGCGGGTCACGAGCACGTCGCCAAGGAATTCAGCCTGCGGACGGAGGCCGAGTCGTTCAGGCTCGCCCCCGCGCCCGGTTCGGCGCGGACCTCGATCGCCGCGGCGGTGGAACGACCGCTCGTCGCGGTTCCCGTGCCGCGACTCTTGTTGTCGATCCTGCTGTCATGGGGAACCATCGCGGGCGCAATCACGATGCTCGTCGTGGTGGTGGCCTCGATCGTCGTCGGGCTGCTCGTTCCTGATGTCAACGTCGTCGGCGCGCTCTTTGGCGGGGGATTCATCGGCGTGCTGACGGGTATCGGCGGAATGATCTCGTCCGCGCTCAAGACCCTCAATCACGGCCTCAACTTTCGCCTAGGCATCTCGAGGGACGGCGTGCGCATCGCCCACGGACTCCTCGAGACAACGAGGCAAACGGTGCCTCCGGGGCGCGTTCAGGCCGTGAGCTTCTCGCAGTCCCTCTTGTGGAGGCGGCGCGATTGGTGGCAAGTGGTCATCAATGTGGCCGGCTACCAGGACAACCAGGCCCAGGTCTCCACGCTGATGCCGGTGGGAACCACTCCAGAGGCCCTCCTGGCGCTGTGGGCGGTCCTGCCAGACCTCGGCGACCCCGACGCCCCAGGAACCGTGGCGCGGGCGCTCGTCGGCCAAGGAGGCGATGGTGGCTTCATCCCCTCGCCGCCCGCGGCGCGTTGGGTCGATCCGTGGCAATGGCGCAGGCGCGGCGTCCGCGCGACCGACACCGCTCTGCTGATTCGAAGTGGGCGCTTGGTGCGCAAACTCACGGTGCTTCCTCACGAGCGGACCCAATCGCTCTCGCTCAGGCAAGGCCCCCTGCAGCGGCTGCTCGGCCTCGCGACAGTCGAGGTGCACTCCACCAAGGGAGTGGTCAAGCCCGTGGCGCACCACCTCGCGGTGGCCGACGCGATCGAACTTCTCGACGCGCAGGCTACGAGGGCGCGCCAGCGGCGCTCGTTGCAGACTCCCGAGCAGTGGATGGTCAAGGTCGGCATCTCGGAGGTACGCGATGCGCGCGAGTGATCCCTTCGCGGGAGGCGCGAGCCAGGGCGTGGGGAACCCGTCATCGCGTCCCGGCCGCCTAGCGATCGGCATCGTGGGTGCGGGTCGAGTGGGCGCGGTCGTGGGCGCCGCCTTGCTTCGAGCGGGCCACAGGATCGTCGGCGCCTCCGGGGTTTCCGAGGCGAGCCTCAGCCGGATCGATGCGATGCTCGAGGGAGTGCCGCGCCTCGATGTGGAGCAGGTGGTTGGGGCCGCGGAGCTCGTGTTCCTCACGGTTCCCGATGACGAGATCGCCGAGGTTGCGGCGGGCCTCGCGGCGCTCGAGGTATGGCGGCCGGGGCAGATTGTTGTCCATTGCTCTGGCAGGCATGGGCTCGCGGTTCTCGACGCTGCCGCCGCAAAGGGCGCGATCCCGATGGCGATTCATCCCGCGATGACGTTTACGGGGACCTCGCTCGATCTCGACAGAATGGTCGGCGCAACCTTTGCGGTCACCGCGCCTGGGGCGTTTCTTCCCATTGCTCAGGCGCTCGTCGTCGAGATGGGAGGGGAGCCTCTCTCGCTCGAGGACGCGGCGAGGCCGCTGTATCACGCGGCGCTTGTCCACGCAGGGAATCACGTGGTGACGCTCGTGACCCAGGCGGCGGCACTGCTCGCGGCCGCGGGGGTGGAGGATCCAGGGCGGGTATTGTTGCCGCTCGTGCACGCCTCCGTGGAGGGCGCCTTGACGGATGCCGCGGGGGCCGTGACGACGCTCACGGGTCCCGTCGTGAGGGGCGATGCCGGCACGGTCGCCGCGCACGTGTCGGCACTCGAGCATCGGCCCGAGGCGCTTCACGCGTACAGGGCAATGGCCCTGGCCACAGCTGATCTTGCATTGTCAGGGGGACGCATTGGACCCGTGCAATACGCCGACGTCATCGTCGCCCTAGGAAAGGACTGAGCATGCACGTGGCATATACCGCCGCAGAGCTTGCGGAGTTTGCGCCCCTCGCGGGCAAGAAGCACAAGACTCGCGCGGTCGTCATGACGATGGGTGCGCTTCACGAGGGTCACCTGGCGCTGGTGCGCGCCGCGAGGGAGGCCGCCGACGAGGTGGTCGTCACCATCTTTGTGAACCCCCTGCAGTTCACCGACCCCGCCGACCTTGAGCACTACCCGCGCACTCTCGATGAGGACTGCGCCTTGCTTGAACCGCTCGGGGTCGACCTGGTTTTCGCCCCTTCCGTCGACGAGATGTACCCGAGTGGCGAACCCTTGGTGCGCGTCAACGCGGGTGCTATCAACGACGTGTTCGAGGGCCAGTTTCGCCCCGGCCACTTTGACGGGGTGCTGACCGTCGTATTGAAGCTGCTGAATCTCACACGCCCTGACATGGCTCTGTTTGGCCAGAAGGATGCTCAACAGGTGATCGCCATCAAGGCCATGTGCAGGGACCTCTCGGTTCCCGTCGAGATCGTCGCCATTCCCACGGTGCGTGACGCCGATGGCCTGGCGCTTTCTAGCAGAAACGTCTTCCTCTCCGCAGACGAGCGCACCGACGCCTTGGCGCTGTCGCGAGCGCTCGACGAGGCCGCGCAGGTTCTCGACGAGGGTGGGCCGATCACGTTGGCGCTCGCCGTTGGTCGCGCGGTGCTCGCCGAAGTGCCTCGAGTCGCGGTCGACTACTTCGCCGCCATAGACCCCGCCACCTCGCAGCCGGTGCCCGACAACCACAAGGGAGACGTGACCGTCGCCGTGGCCGCCCACGTCGGCACGACCAGGCTCATCGACAACGTCCCGACGCGCGTCGGTCCCCGCGAGGCTTCGCCAGAGGCAGCTTCCGAACCGGCGACCGAACCGGCGACCGAACAACCCACCGATCGAGGCGAAGCGTGACCTTTTCGACCCTGCAGCGACCCATGATGACCTCCAAGATCCACAGGGCGACCGTGACCCAGGCCGATCTTCACTACGTCGGCTCGATCACGATCGACCGGACGCTCATGGAGGCGGCCGACCTCATCCCTGGGCAACAGGTGGACGTCGTCGATGTCACCAACGGCTCGCGCCTGACGACCTACGCGATCCCAGGTGAGGCCGACTCCGGAGTGGTCTGCATCAACGGCGCGGCCGCTCACCTGGCGCATCGGGGCGACGTCGTCATCATCATCGGTTACGGGCTGATGGGCGACGAGGAGGCCCGGCGCTACGAGCCGCACGTCGTATTCGTCGACGGCGCCAACCGCATCGTCGATATCGGCGACGAGCCCGGTCAGGTGCCCGCCGGATCGGGGCTCGAGCGCTCGGGGTTGGCCCTTCACGACTTCCGGTCCGGAGGGTGGCAGGCATACAAGTCGGCGGGCCTAGGCTGAGGCCCATGACTCGCTATGTGCAGCGCCTGTCGGCGCCAGCGACCGGTTGGACGGCCACGGCCGACGTGATTGTGGTGGGATCCGGCATCGCCGGGCTCACGGCGGCGCTCGAGTTACGTCGGCTCGTTGGCAAGGTCCTCATCGTCACGAAGGGCCCGCTGAGCTCGGGGAACACGGTCTGGGCTCAAGGCGGAATCGCCGCCGCCCTCGACCCGGAGGACACTGCCGAGGAGCACCTGCAGGACACTCTCGTCGCAGGCGCGGGGCTGTGCTCTGAGCAGGCCGTGCGCGCGCTCGTCACCCAGGCCGACGGCTCGATCACCCTGACTCGCGAGGGCGGTCACCATCGTGACCGCATCGCACACGCAGGCGGCGACGCGACGGGGGCAGAGATCTCCCGCGCGCTCGTGGCGCGCCTCGAGGCCGTGCGGAGCGACCCCCGCATTGAGGTGATCGAGAACGCCATGGTCGTCGACCTCTTGACCGCGGCGCCCGATGGCGACGGGCGCCCCGGCCCCGTGTGCGGCGTGACCCTCCACGTCATCGGCGAGGGCACCAGGGATGGCGTCGGTGCGGCCCTCGCCAAGGCCGTTGTCGTGGCGACGGGCGGCATCGGGCAGGTCTACCTGTCGTCGACAAACCCCGCATCCGCGACTGGCGACGGCGTCGCCGCCGCACTTCGCGCGGGTGCAACGATCGCTGACATGGAATTCGTCCAGTTTCACCCGACGGTGTTGTGGCAGGGCGCGGCGGCGCGAGGGCAGCAGCCGCTCATCTCGGAGGCCGTGCGCGGGGAGGGTGCGTACCTGCTGAACGCGGCGGGCGAGCGCTTCATGGTGGGCAGGCATGACCTTGCAGAACTCGCGCCGCGCGATGTCGTCTCCCGCAACATCGTGCGGGTGATGGAGGAGGAGGGCTCCGAGAACGTCTTCCTCGATTGCAGACACCTGGGGGAGACCTTTGTGCACGAGCGGTTTCCCACGATCTGGGATCGGCTCGAGGAGCGTGGCATCGACATGGCGCACGACCTCATCCCGGTCGCTCCCGCCCAGCACTTCCACTCAGGAGGCATCCTCACGGAACTCCATGGTCGGTCGACGCTCCGAGGGCTCTATGCCGTGGGGGAGTCAGCGTGCAGCGGGGTCCACGGGGCCAACAGGCTCGCGTCGAACTCGCTCGTCGAGGGCCTCGTCTTCGCGACGAGGGCGGCGGCCGACGCGGCTTCCCTCGTTGCCGATGGCACCCTCACCCAGGAGGAGCCCATCGAGAGGCCGGGTCCAGCCTCGCTCGTTCCCGCGACGATGCGTCCCCGCATTCAGCAGATCGCACACAAGGGTGCGGGCCCATTCCGCACCGCCGAGGGCCTCTCGACCGCGGCGACGATGTTGGCCGGCATTCGCGGGCGGTTCCACACGATGGACGCGCCAGCAGTCATGCCGCAGGTCGCGGAGTGGGAGACCTCGAACGTGTTGGCGTGTGCCGCGCTCATCTCAGAGGCCGCGCTCGCGCGGGAGGAGAGCAGGGGCGGACACCAGCGCACCGACTTCCCCGAGACGGACGACGTCCGGTTCAAGGTGAGGCTCGCCGCGTCGCTCGACCCTGACGGCCACCTTGGCCTCACGGCCGCGCCGCTCGAACTTGCTTGAAGCTCGAACTCTCCTGAGAACGTACGGGGACGCGACATCGGCGGGAGGCCTGTAGGCGCTCCCGCCGATGGAGATCCCCACGATCTCTTTCGCGACGGCCCGGAGGCCGCCACGTCTTATGCGCCGACGGTTGTCAGCGCTGGTCCCGTCTCGAGCTCAAGCTCGGGCAGGGTGGTCTTCATGGTGAGCATTCCGCCGTCGAAGTTTGCGGAGTCGAATCCGCTCTGGTCGAGAATGCGGTGTGCGAGGTAGGAACGGAATCCTGACGCGCAGTGAACCCGGACCGGTCGCCCCGCCGCGCGTTCGCGGATGAGCTCGAGGTTCTCGCGAATCTCGTCGTGAGGAACGTGCAAGGCCTCGGGCAGGTGGCCAGATTCGAACTCCCCAGCCGAACGCACGTCGATGATGAGGGCATTCTCGCGGGCCCAGTCGAGGTCCGACGAGTCCCACAGCTTGAGGGTGCCCTGCACGGAGTTCTGCATCATGAAGCCGAGCATGTTGACGGGGTCCTTCGCGGAGCCGAAAGGCGGCGCGTACGAGAGCTCGAGCTCGGCGAGGTCGTCCGCGCCGAATCCCGCTCGAAGCGACGTGGCGAGCACGTCGATTCGCTTGTCAACGCCCTCGCGCCCCACTGCCTGGGCGCCGAGCAGCGTTCCGTCCGGAGCGAAGACGCCCATGAGGTGCACCTGCTGGGCGCCAGGGAAGTAGCCGGCGTGGTCGAGGTGGTGAGTGTGGTGCACGACGTATTCGATT
>Ga0302299_10000920_pt1 | contig 17171 bp, 14 predicted proteins | sample III_Fen_N3_4_FD_198795 | JGI IMG/M metagenome (GOLD analysis project Ga0302299, IMG submission 198795) | Peat permafrost microbial communities from Stordalen Mire near Abisko, Sweden - III_Fen_N3_4 | ecosystem: Environmental > Terrestrial > Soil > Wetlands > Permafrost | place: Sweden: Abisko... | reverse complement strand
GAACGCGGTCGGGGAGGTTGGATGAGCTGGATCGCCACCTGGGTCGAGGACGGGGACCCCGTTCGAGCCTGGGCGCTGGCAACGCTGCTCGACGCTGCGGGTGTGCCGGCGCGTCCGGTCGACGGGCCGGGCGCACCGCGACCCGGTCTGCTGCTCGTCCACGGGAACGTCCCGACGGGCAACGGCGTGGTGGTCATCCCCATCGATGACGATGCGCCGCTGGCGTGGTCCGCGGCCATCAACGGCGCCGAGGAGCTCGAAGCCGCGACAACGGCGCCGTGGCTCCCGTCGGACATCGTCCGGCAGACCGCACGGCTCCTGCGGGACGACCCGCACCGGACACCTCCGGCTGCCGCGCTCGACCGCCACGGGCGCCTCCGGCGCGACGCGTCCGCCCCCGAGGCCGCGGGCGTGGGGGGCGTGCCGCTGGTGGATCGGATGGCGGACGCGCTCGGCGTCTGGCTCGACCGCAACGGAGGCCCGGCCCGCCGCGCCCGGTGGCCCGGTCACGCTCGTGCCGCCGTGGGCCTCTCGCACGACGTGGACCATCCAGACCGCTACGGGATCCTGCGCGCGGTCGCGCGGAATCCGCTGCGGGTGCGGAGCGCGCCGCGGACGTTCGCCGCCAAGGCGGTCGCAGAGGCGCGCGCCCGTCGCCATGACCCCGACCCGGACGCGTTCTGGGCATTCGACGCGCTGATGGCGTCCGAGGGTCGGCGCGGGTTCACCTCCACGTACCACTTTGCTGCCACGCCTTTCTACGGGCCGGCGGGCTCATCGTTTGACGTGGCGTACGACGTGACGGAGCCGCGCTTCCGGCCGGTCTTCGAGCGGCTGCGGGAGACGGGGAACCCTGTCGCGCTCCACACCGGGTACAACGCGCACGCCGCGCCGGGCCGGATCACGGCGGAGAAGCGGCGGCTCGAGGCGGCGGTCGGCGCGCCGGTCATCGGCAACCGGCACCACTACTGGCATCTCGGGCCGGACATCGCGGCGACGCTGCGCGAGCACGAGACGGCGGGGTTCGCCTGGGACACCTCGCTCGCGTTCAACGAGGCGATGGGCTTCCGGCGGTCCACCACGCTGCCGTTCCACCCCTGGGACGACAGCCTCGCGCGCCCGCTCCGCACGCTCCAGCTGCCCACGACCTGCATGGACGGCAACCTGTTCTACAAGAGCGCCGACGTGGACGCGGCCGTGACCGCCATCGCCGGGATGCTCGACACGGTGGTCGACGCCGGCGGCGCGCTCGTCATCGACTGGCACCTTCAGGCGTCGGTGCCCACCAACCCGGAGTACCGCGCCTGGGCCGAGGCCTACCAGCAGGTGCTGGACCTCGTCGCCGCGCGCCCCGACGTCTGGGTCGCCGACCTCGACGCGATCGCCCGATGGTGGCCCGAGCGCATGGCGGGCACCGCCGAGGACGCCACGGGCGCCTGACGGCGTCACCGGCCGACGGCGGGCGCACGAGCCGACTCATCGCCAGCAGCGATCGCTTGCGTGCCCGACGCGGTCGGTGGTCGGCGTCCGCAACCTGGTGATCGCCCGCGGCGATGGAGCGGCCCCGAGGGGGTCGTGCGCGTCGTCCGGGCCGCGGAGCAATCGCCCGCAGCGATCGGCGCACCCGGCTGTCGAACGCCTGACGACGAGGGGGATCCGCGATCAGCCCGCCTGGCGGCGCTCCTCGAGCAGGGCGTCGATCGTGAACTTGGCGGCCCAGTTGGGCAGGACGAACCGCAGGTAGGTGCCCCAGGGCGGATCGGAGCCGGGGATGCCGCCACGGATCCCGGGATCGCCGGAGCCCAGGTCCTGCGCCTCGAGCACGCGGTCGAGCACCATCCGAGCCGCCTCGAGGTTGCCCGCGGCATGGCCGATCTCGGCGAGCTTGAACCAGATCAGCGCCATCTGGCTGTTGCCCGTCAGGCAGGCCCATCGCGTGGTGTCGGTCCGGTCGGCGCCCAGCATCCCGGGCAGGCGACCCTGCTCGTGGACGACCCCTGCGACGCGCTTGGCGGCGGTCGCCGCAGCCTCGACCGCATCGTCGCGCCCGAGAACGAGGCCAAGGTCGAGCACGCCCCAGATGGTGTACGCCAGCGTGTGGGTGACCGACCGGCGGGCGGCGTGGTCCTCCTGCGTGAAGCCGGTGAGGTCGAACCAGCCGGTCTCGCGGTCGAACTGGCGCAGCACCCAGTCGAGGTGGCGCTCGGCGGCCGCACGGGCCTTCGCGTCACCGGTGAGCGCAGCGTGCTCCGCCAGCCAGCAGGTGCCGTGCGCGAGGTACGTGACCGGGAAGCCGTGGTAGGCGTGGCGGCGCCAGGCGCCGTCGTCGTCCTGGCAGGCGACCAGCCAGGCGGCCGCGGCATCGGCCATCGCCCCGACGGCCTCATCGCCCGACACACGGCGCCACGCTGTGAGCCCGTTGAGGATCTGCGCGGTGTTGAACACCGACGGGACGGTCTGGTTCTCGTCGATGCGGGCGCCTGGAAAGGACCCGTCGCCGAGACGAACGCTCGCGAGGAAGCCGATCGCCCGCTCGGCCCGCGCGTGGTCGGCGCCGTCGGGGGCGGCGAAGGCCGGGTCCGCATCGAGCGCGAGGTAGGTCGGGACGATGTAGCCGGTGGTCTCGGGGTACGACGGTGCCCAGCCGCCGCGCAACCGATAGCCCCACGCCACGCCGCCATCGGTCGTGCCGTCCCCGGCCCGACGCAGCCACTCGGCCGCCGCCTCGATCCGCTTCACGCGCGTGCCGGGATGCCGCCTCGTCGTGGTGCGCAGCAGCGAGCGCGCAGCCTGCGGACGGTACGGGGCGGTCGAGAGGACGGTCGAGGCGATCCGGACGGGATTGGTCACGCGGGCTCCAGAAGGGGGTCGGCCACGATCGCGGCTCGGCGCGGGATCATACCCGGCACGCTCATGCCGGGACGACTTCGGCAGCAAGAGGACCTGATTCTGGTGCAATCGGGACGCCCCTTGCCCGCCGACCAAGGCTCCCCCCGGTCGGCGGCTGACGGCCTACTCGCCCCTGCGGAGCACGTCCCAGACCGACGATCCTGCGCGACGACCGTCCCACGCGCTCGAGAAGGCGAGGCCGAAGAGCACGGCGGCATTGACGACCTGGCCGCTCCAGCCGCCCGCGAGGAGCAGGACGGCGGCGAGGACGAGCCAGCCCGCCGACGCGAGCACGGTCAGGCGGCGGCTGCCCCGGCCCCAGGCGCGCCGGGCACCAACGAGGCTGGCACCGGCGAGGGGGACCAGGACGAGCAGGGCCAGCACGGGCGGCACGAGCACCCCGTTCAGCACGAAGACGACCGGGTAGTCGTTCGTGATGGCCGGCCCTGTGTAGCTCGCCACGCCGACGAACCCCATTCGGAACTCGTTCGGGTGCATGCCCAGTAGGGCGAGCATCAGCGCCCACAGCACGAACACGCTGCCGAGGACCTGGAGCGCCGCGACCAGCGCGATGCGGGCGGCCCCCGGTCGCTCGGACCGCGAGCGACCGCGCATCCGATCCAGAAGGTCGAGCGCGTTGACTGTCATCTTGCTGTTCCCCCGCACATCAATCCGCCAGCACCATTGTCCTCCGTGGCGGGCGGCTTGCAAGGTCCCTCGCCGTCAGCGTCTGCGGATCGACACCACGGAAGTCCTTCGTGCTGCCGAAGTCATGCCGGGAAGAACCCGCGCAGGAACCGGTCAAGCGCGACCATCAGGAAGACCGCGTCGTCCCAGGCCGGCTCGCCCCGGTGCTCACGCCACGTCGTCGCGAACGCGCGCAGTCCGGCCGTGTCCGTGAACGAGCCCCAGAGCGGGTGCGGTTCCTCGACCCACCCGCGCACCGGCTCGGCTAGGGCCTCGTCGAGCCACGCCGCCTGCGGGACCCCGAACCAGCGCTTGCCGCGCCGCCACGCCGGGACCTCGCCGCCGCGGGCCGCGAGCGCCTTCCGGAGCGGCCACTTCGTCCAGCCGTCGTGGACCAGGACGTCCTCGGGCATGGCCAGCGCCAGCGCCACGAGACCGGGCGCGAGGAACGGCAGGCGCATCTCGACGCCGTGGGCCATCGCGTTGCGGTCCGCGAACGTCAGCAGGTTGGGCAGGCTCCAGCGCTCGATGTCCGCGATCCGCATCCGCCGCCCGCCCGCCCGAACAGACGGGGCGCTCTCGCTCGGCAGCGGCACAGTGAGCAGCGGCCCGAGATCCGGCGCGCGGCCGGCCCTCCCGAGATACCGGTAGCCGTCGCGGAACACGGCGCGCGGTCCGCCGACATGGCGCAGGAACCGTGCTCCCTCGGCCGGTGCCGCCCAGGGCCGCCTCGCCGCCGTCCGCAGCACATGCCCCGCGAAGAACTTGTGGTACCCGCCGAGCACCTCGTCGGCGCCCTGCCCGTCGAGCATCACGATCACGCCCGCCGCGCGCGCCGCCTCCTGGACCCGCCACTGGCCGTAGAGGCTGGTTCCCGCGACGGGCGCCTCCTGATGCCACGTGAGGCGGTCCCACACCTCGGCGAACCCGGCCGGGTCGGCGACCACCTCGTGCCAGACCGAGCGCATCTCGGCAGCGAACGCCCGCGCCTCGTCCCGCTCGTCGATCCGCGGGTCGTCGGAGCCCAGCGTGAACGAGTGGTAGCCGATGTGGCCCAGCGCCGTCGCCTCGGCCATCACCGCCGAGCTGTCCACCCCGGCCGAGAGCGAGGTCCCCACCGGCACGTCGGACCGCAGCCGCAGCCGCACAGAGTCTGCCAGCGCGGAGGCGAACCGGGCGGCCCACTCGTCGGGGCTCGACGCCGGCTCCACGAGCGCCACCTCGGCCGCGAGGTCGTGGTAGCGGCCCTGCTTGATCCCGTCGGCGTCGATCCACAGCCAGGTGCCGGGCTCCAGCTGGTGGATCCCCTCGAACCACGACGACGCGCCGTCGAACGGGCGCCCGCTGGCGAGGAACGCCGCCGCTCGGGTCGGGTCCAGGCGCAGTGTCACGTTGGGCATGGCCGCGAGCTGCTTGACCTCGGACGCGAAGGCGATCCCGTCCTCGTACGGCATCCAGAACAGCGGCTTCTCGCCGAAGCGGTCACGCGCCAGCAGGAGCCCGTGCCGCTCGCGGTCCCAGAGCGCGATGGCGAACATGCCCTCGAGGCGGGGGAGCGCCTCGAAGCCCCAGGCATCCCAGGCGTGGAGGATCACCTCGGAGTCGCCCGTGGACCGCGACTGGTAGCCCATCGCCGCCAGCTCGGCGCGCAGCTCGATGTAGTTGTAGATCTCCCCGTTGAACGCGAGCGCGAGGCGGTCGCCCGAGAGCATCGGCTGATTGCCGGTGGGCGAGAGGTCGAGGATCGCCAGGCGCAGGAACCCCAGCGCGACCTCGGTCGAGGTCAGCGGGTCGTCGGCCAGCGTGAAGAGCGGCTCGGCGGCGTCCATGCCGGGCACCCACCAGCCGTCGGCGTCGGGCCCGCGATGGCGCGCCTGCTCCGCGGCGTCGGCGAACCACGGCCCGAAGGGGACCTCGTGGCCGGGCGCGCAGAGGCCCGCGATGCCGCACATGCCGAACGCGCCTCCCCGAGCTCCCCGTCCCGGCGCCGTACCGGGTCCCCCGCCATGTTGCCGCATGGACGCACTTCGGTCGACCGGACCGGTTGCGCCGACGCACCACGGAAGCCCGGGCCGCGAACGCCTGCACGAGCCCGGGGCGCTACGATGACGACCCCCGCCCGCGCCCCATCGAGGACTCCGCGATCTCCCGTCACCTTCTCGCCCGTGTCATCGGGCTCGTCGTCATCGCCGTGCTCGCCATTGTGGGGATCGGCGCCGGGCTCATCCTTCCCGGTCAGACCGCCGGCGCGCCGTCGTCGACCGCCGCGCCCTCCGGCCCGGCAACCGTCCCGACAGCGCCCGTCGCTGCCGTCTCCGGCCCCACGCCCGCCCCGACCAGCGTCGACCGATACCTCGCCCCGAGCGGATCGGACGCGTCCGCCGGCACGATGGACGCGCCGTGGGCGACGCTCGCCGGTGCCGCCGCCCATCTCGTTCCCGGCCAGACGCTGTGGGTCAGGGGCGGCCGCTACGTTCTGGGCGAGACGGACTGGACGGCGTCGGGGTCGGCGACCGCGCCCATCACCGTCCGCGGCTACCCGGGCGAGCAGCCCGTGTTCGACGGCAAGGGCTCGGAGGACAAGTTCCTCTGGCTCCACGGCGGCGCGGCGTGGATTGTGCTCGCAGACCTGCACGTCCTGGGCTACAAGACGGCCGAGACCGGCGTGATCTCGGTGAGCGACGGCTCGCACGACGTGACGTTCCGCAACGTGGAGGTCGACGGCAACCGCGGCGGCACCACGCAGGACCACCTGATCTACCTCGCGGCGCCGGGCGTCCACGACGTGACCATCGCCGGCTGTGTGCTGGCGGGCGCGTCGGGCGCGGCCATCCACGTCTACCACACGCCTGCCGCGACGGCGATCCGCATCACCGGTAACCACATCACCGACGCGCACTGGGGCGTGATGCTCTACAGCGGCACGAACGACGTGGTCGTGAGCGGCAACCAGTTCACCAACGTGGACGTCGCGGTCCGGCTCGAGCGGGCCACGAACGTCTCGCTGCTCGACAACGTGGCGAGCGGCACGGCCGGGATCCAGGTGGTGGGTCCGCCGGTCCTCGCCCAGTACATCGACGAGGGCAATACCTGGCCCGCGCCGGTCCAGCAGGTCTCGCCCTAGCGATCGGCTCGCCCGGGGGGCCCGGTGGCCCTATGGAGCGGCCCGGCGGCAGCCTGACCATTGCGTCGCGCCGCCGAGCGCGCCAGACTTGGCGGCATGAGGACCGTTCGGTCCGACGGTCGGCGCGCGCGGCGCGTCCCGTCCTACGACACCTGCGACGACGACCCGGCCAGATGACGCCCCACGCGTCATCCGCCGTTCGCCTAGAGGTGTCCCGATGTCCCGAACCCTTCCTGCGCGTCGTGCCGTCGGCGCGCTGATCATCGCCGCCGCCTGCTGGGGGGTCGGCACGGCCGTCAGCAAGCAGGCGGTCGCCGAGGTCCCCCCGCTCACGCTCCTGCCGGTCCAGCTCGCGGTCAGCCTTGTCGTCCTGGCCGTCATCGCCCAGCGCCGCGGGGAGCGCCCTCCGGCCGGGCGCGAAGGGCGGCTGCTCGGTCGTCTCGGCCTGCTCAACCCCGGGCTCGCCTACGCCCTGAGTCTTGCCGGACTGACGATGATCACGGCGAGCCTGTCGGTCCTGCTGTGGGCCGTCGAGCCCGTGCTGATCCTCCTCCTGGCCGCCCTCGTGCTCGGCGAGCGGCCGGGCTGGGCGCTGGTCGCCCTGTCAGCCATCGCGATCGCCGGGCTGGGCCTCGTCCTGTACGACCCCTCCGCCACGGGCGCCGCCCTCGGTGTTGTGCTCACCGTCGCCGGCGTCGGGTGCTGCGCCGCGTACACGGTCGCGACCCGGCACTTGCTCCTGGGCGCCGACTCGACGCTCGGCGTCGTGGTCGCCCAGCAGGCGCACGCGCTCGCGTTCGCCACTGGCCTGCTCGTCGTGGGCGGCCTGGCCGGTCTGCCCGTGCTGCCGATCGCGCTCACGGCCGCCGGCGTCGTCAGCACCATCGTGTCGGGCCTCCTGTACTACGGCCTCGCCTACTGGTGCTACCTGACCGGGCTCCGGCTTGTGCCGGCCTCGGTCGCGGCGGTGTCCTTCTACCTGATTCCGGTCTTCGGCGTCGCCGCGGCCGTCGCCTTTGGTGAGCGCCTCGGCGCAGCCCAGTGGGCGGGCGCGGCGGTGGTGGTCGTGGCGGTCGCGGGGATCACGGTGCGGACGGCCAGCGCGGGGGTGGAGCAGAGCAAGCGGGCCGGCTCCCCGGAGATCGCCTAGCGCCGCCAGCCCTTGCGGAAGCGGACCAGACCGGCGAAGCCGCCGAGCCCGTAGGCGAGGTGGATAGTCGGGTACACGACAAGCAGCCGCGCAAAGCGGACGAGCCTCGATCCGGGCGCGGACGCGTCCGAGGTGCCCTCGAGCGTCGTCGCCGAGCCCGCCGCTGAGAACGCCACGTCCGCCGCGACGTACGAGGTCACGACCGCCGCGAACCCGAGTCGGCCGAGCCGCGAGAACGGCGCGAGCGCCCACGAGCCGAACAGCGCCGCCACGAACGCGGCCGGCACGAGGTGCCGCACGCGCGCCTGCCGGGGGTGCTGCTGGAAGACGCGGATCTTCCACGAGCCGTAGGCGAACTGCTGGCGCCACAGGCCGGGCAGCGTGGAGCGGTTGCGGTAGGTGCTCCGTATGGCGGGGTCGCAGACGATCCGACCGCCCTCGTCGAGGATCCGGTAGCTGAGCTCGTCGTCCTGGTTGCGGACCATCTCCTCGTTGAACCGCAGCCGCGCGTAATCCTCGCGCCGGGCAACGCCCATGAAGACCGTGTCCACCTCGGCGCGCTCGGTGAGGTAGTGGTGGCGCGCGCCGCCCACACCGAACGGCGTGCTCGTCGCAATGGCGACGGCCTCGCCCACCGGGCCCTCGGCCTCGGCGGTCACCGGTCCGCCGACCATCGTGGCGCCCGTCTCCTCGAGGACGCGGACGACGCTCGCGACGTAGTCGGGCGCAAGCTCCGCGTGACCGCTCACGATGCCCACGTAGTCGCCCGTCGCGAGGTCGATGCCCAGGTTCCAGCCCGCCGCCTGGACGATGCCCGGATTGTCCACGACGCGCCCGCGCGGCCGGTCGGCGAGCAGGCGCTGGGCCGTCTCGCGACAGCCGTCAGTCGAGCCGCCGTCCATGACGAGGATCTCGAGCCGGTCGTCGGGCCAGTCCTGGGCGAGCAGGCTCGCGAGGCAGGCCTCGATCGAGGCGGCCTCGTTGCGCATGGCGACGATGAGCGTGACGGACGGCAACACGGCGGGGCAGCGTAGCATCTCTCCCCATGGCCCAAGTCCCCGCGCCCACGTCTTCCCTCGTCGAGCCCCGCCCCGGGCTCCGCATCGCCATGGCGGTCTACGGCGACCTCTCGTTCGACAGCCGCGTCCAGCGCGAGGCGACGACGCTCGCCGCCGCCGGGTACAGCGTGGCGGTGGCGTGCCTGGACTGCTCACCGGCGGCCGCTGCGGCGCTCGCCCCCGTCGAGGTGCTGGTGGTCCGGCCGACCCGCCCCGACGTCATGCCCACCGGCGACGGCCCGTTCCTCGCCGACAGCGGAGCGAGGAGGCGCGGGCCGATCGCGAAGGTTAGGGCGCCCGTCGACAAGGTGCTCGACCGCGTGCGCTGGCTCCGCGGCTACCGGGCGACGCTGCTCGACTGGGGCCGGGCCGTCGTCGCGGCAGCCGGGCCGGTCGACCGCTGGCACCTCCACGACCTGACCGGCCTCCTCGCCGTGGACGGGGCGATCCCCAAGGCGCTGCCACGGGTCTACGACGCGCACGAGCTGTTCATCGACACGGGCTCGGCGGCCAGGATGCCCAAGCAGGCCCGCCAGCTGATCGTCCGGCTCGAGCGAGGCCTTGCCGCCCGGTGTGCGGCCGTCGTGACGGTCAACCCTGGGCTGGCGGCCGTGCTGCGGCGGCGCCTCCGCCGCGACGACATCATCGTGGTCCGCAACTGCCTGCCGCGGGTCGACATGCCGGCTGGTCCGCGACCCCGCCTGCTCCACCAGCGGCTGGGCATCCCCGAGACGGCGCCCCTCGTCCTGTTCCACGGCAACATCGGGGAGGATCGCGGCATCGAGCCGATCGTGGGGCTGATCGAGTCTGGGCGGCTGGGCGATGCGCACTTCGTCTGTCTGGGCAACGGCCCGCTGACCGGCTGGCTGGAGGAGCACGCCGCCGCCGGTCCCGCAGACGGGCGCGTCCACGTGCTGCCCGCCGTGCCGCCCGCCGAGCTGCCCCCGCTGGTCGCCTCGGCCGACGTCGGGGCGGTCCTCGTGACGCCCGTCGAGCTCAACCTGCGACTCTCCACGCCCAACAAGCTCTGGGAGTGCCTCGCGGTCGGCACGCCCGTGGTCGCATCGGACTTCCCCGAGATGCGACGGGTGGTGGCGGACTGGCCGGACGGGCCGCTTGGCGCGCTCTGCGACCCCACTGACGAGGACGCCATCGCCGCTGCGCTCAACGGTCTGCTCGGCGATCCGGCCGCGCTCGCCGGCGCCCGCGAGCGCTGTCTGGTCGCCGCCGCCGCGCGCTGGAACTGGGAGGTCGAGGGGGCCGCGCTGGTCGCCCTGCACCGGGGTCTCGACCCGGCCTGACGACTGCCCGGGGGCCGCCGCAAGCCCTCGCCAGGCGCGCCGCCGAGCTCGCTCGACCGGATCGTGGCCGGGTGTTCGCCGGCCGCTCGCGGCCAGGGTCTGGTGCGCCCGCGCAAATGTCTATACCCGGGGTCCTCGACCGACTGCCTTAAGGCCCTCCAACGGGCCATCCGCCCTGCATCGGTCCTTACCGACCTTGACCCCACCGGCCCCCCACGTTCGTTGACGGACGAATAGGTGATGGCTCGCGAAGGGGGCTCGCGGGCACGATTCGGGAGCCGAAAGCGCCGAACAGCCGGGGGACGGCGGCGCTCAACGAAACGGCACACCCGTCGCGAGGCGGGGCCGCAAAGCCACGGGACTCTGCGAGTCAGCCGGGCTACCGAAATGGAGCGCTATCGATGGACTGGGTCGGATCCAGCGTGATCCGCCGCGCCGCCCGCCAGGTCTCTCCCAACCCCATCCACGTCGGCCGCCGAGCCGTCCTCCTCGCCGCCACCGCCATGATCCTGGTCGCCGGCATGCCGGCTGCGCCTGCTAGCGCCGCTCGATGGACGCTGACGCACTCGCGTCCCGCGCCGGCCAGAGTCGGCGGCACCGCGATCATCACCCTCAACTCGACCTCGGCGACGCCCGACCAGTCCATCGACGTCACAGGGCTCGGCTTCCCCTTCGCGGCGACGGTCCAGCTCGCCTGGGACGGCGCCACGGGCGGGATGCCCAAGGCGACCAGCACGTTTGTCGGAAGCCTGTCGGTCAGGTTCACGGTCCCGCCCAAGGCGGCAATCGGATCGCACAAGGTCACCGCGGTCAGTGGCGGCAGGCGCGGCGGCTGCATCGCCTCCGCGACGATGACGGTCGTGGCCGCGGCCCCAACCGCCCCGGCGCCCACCGCCACGCCGACACCGGCGCCCACCGCCACGCCGACACCGGCGCCCACCGCCACGCCGACACCGGCGCCCACCGCCACGCCGACACCGGCGCCCACCGCCACGCCGACACCGGCGCCCAGCGACGACCCGTCGGCCGCGCCGACCGCGACCCCGGCCCCGACGCCGACCGCGACGCCCACCCCGACGCCTGCGCCGACCGCGACGCCCACCCCGACGCCTGCGCCGACCGCGACGCCCACCCCGACGCCTGCGCCGACCCCGACGCCGACCGCGTCGCCCACGCCGACGCCCACGCCGACGCCTCGGCCAAGCCCGACCCCCACGCCCACACCCACGCCGACCCCGACGCCGACGCCCACGCCGAACCCCACCGGCAACACCTACTACCTCGCGCCAACCGGTAAGGACAGCAACGCGGGCTCGATCGGCGCACCGTGGCTCTCCATCTACACGGCGCTGCCCAAGCTGCACGCGGGTGACACGCTGCTTGTCCGCGGCGGCAGCTACTCGTTCGGCGGGGTGAACTACACGGCGGTCGCCGGCACGCAGGCAGCCCCGATCACCATCGCCAACTACCCGGGCGAGACGCCGGTCTTCACCGGCACCACGACCCCCGCCGACTTCCTGTACTTCTCCGGGTCGAGCGCCTGGGTGACCATCCAGGGACTCACCGTCCAGGGTGGCGGCGCGACGAGCGACTCCAATGGCTCCTCGCTGCTCGGCTTCGTCGACAGCGCCAACCACATCACGGTCAAGGGCATGCATCTGGTCGGCTCGTCCGGCTGGAGCTCCCAGCAGCACCTCGCGTACATCGCCGCGACGAACGTCAAGAACATCACCTTCACGGGCAACACCTTTGACGGCGGCGGATGCCTGTGCGGCGGTCTCCTGCACATGTACCACGACCCCAACGCGGCGAACGTGGTGGTCACCGGGAACACCTTCACCCACGGCGACCAGGGGATCCTGATCTGGGCCAGCATCAGCGGTCTCCAGATCTCCAACAACACGTTCAGCAGCCTCCGGATCGCCGTCCGCCACCACAACAGCGGCGGCACCAGCGTGACAGGCAACACGGGCACGTCGGTGCAGACCGGCCTCTATGCCGACTCCACCACGAACCTGACCCAGTCCGGCAACAGCTGGTAGTCCAAGCACCTCGCCGCGCGGGCTCGTCCTCGCGCGGCGAGGAGCCCGTCCCGACCCGCTAAGGCTCGCGCAGGACCCGGATCCCGCGCCGCTCGGCGAGCGCCTGCACCCAGCCGGCGGCGTTCATCCCGGGGTCGCTCTCGCGGGAGGGCTCGTCGTCGCCGTCGTCCGCCCGGCCGGCACCGCCCACCAGGGTGAGCGTCCCGCCGTCGGCCGCGAGGTTGTCGAGCAGCCGCTCGAGGTCGTCCTCGCCAACGGTCACGAACCGCGAGCCCACGTCGACCGAGACCGAGCCGTCGTCGCCCGCCATGACGGTCAGGTCGCCGCCGCGCGTCTCGCTGATTCCCACGGGTCCCGCTCCCTGCGCCGGCTACTCGGCCCGGGTCGCGCCGGTGAAGCTGAACGAGGACAGGCGCACCGCCGGCACCACGCTTCCGCCGAGGAACCCGCGCAGACACCGCCGGTCGCGGCCAACCGCCTCCACGCCCGCGAGCGCGTCGAGGTACGACATCGTGAACCGCAGGTTCCGCACCGGGCCCACGATCTTGCCGCCCTCCACGAGGAACGTGCCGTCGCGGGTCATGCCGGTGATCACCACCCGCTTGGGGTAGACCGGGTTCGTGTAGTGGAACCGCGTGACAAGCAGGCCGCGGTCGAGACCGCCGATCAGCTCCTCGGTCGTGGCCTCGCCCGGCGCCATCGACATGTTGACGGGGAACGGGCCGTACGGGTTCGGCGCGGGCAGGCCGTGGCCGGTCGAGCGGCGGCCGGCGCGGGCGGCGGTCTGCGCGTCGAACGCGAGGTCGCGGCACACGCCCTTGTCCAGGAGCGCAAGACGCTGCTTGGCGACCCCCTCCGCGTCGAAGCCCATCGGCAGGCCGGCCGGGTCGCGCCCGTCGTCGGTGATGGTGACGAGCGGCGAGGCGACCTGCTTGCCGGCCTCGAAGAACGAGCGGTCCTCGGCCACCGCCAGCGCGGAGAAGCCGAGGTACCCGAGCATGTCGAGCAGGTCCACCACGGCGTACTGGTTGAGGACGACCGGATAGTCGCCGGGCTCGATGTCGACCGGGTTGGCCGACACGCGCGCCCGCTCGGCCGCCTCGCGCCCCAGCGCCGCGGCGTCGATCGCGGTGGCGTCGACCGAGCAGTCCTCCGCGTACCCGGTCCCGTTGTCGGGGCCCATCGTCACAGTGAGGAGCTGGCTCGTCGTGCGTCGCTCGGCCGCGCGAATGCCGCGTGAGTTCGCCACGGCGAACGCCTCGGCGTCGGTGGAGAACGAGCCGAACGCGGTCACGCCCTCGGCATCGGCGGCAGCGATGATGGCCCGCGCGCCCTCCGCGCGGAGCTCCGGCGTGGCGCCGCCCGTGCCATCGGACCAGGCCTCGTCCACCGCGTCGGGCGCAATGGCGTCCGGCTCGGGCAGGCCCGCCCAGTCCTCGAGCTCCTCAACGTTGGCGGCGATCGCGGCGGCCCGCTCGACGAGCGCCCGCAGGCCCTCGGCATCGGTGCGGCCCGAGGACGCAACGCCCACGCGCCGGCCGTTGGCCACCCGCAGGTTCACGAAGGCCTCGGACGAGGCGACGTTCTGGTGGATCTCCGAGTTGGCGAACCGCGTCAGGGCCGACTCGCCGGAGACCACGAGCGCCTCGGCCTCGGCCACGCCGGCCTTGTCGGCGAGGCGGACGACCTCCTCGGCAATGCGCAGCGCAGCATCCGGATCGGCGGCAGCGCCCAGAGTGCGCGAAGAACCGCTCACGACATCACCCCCACACGCACGTTGCGGAACCGCGCGCCCGACACGCCATGGCCCACGTGGCCGGTCTGGGGCGGCTCGCCTTTGCCGCAGTTCGGGGTCCCCCACATGCGCCACGAGCTCGCGTCGCCGACGGCGTCCATCGACCGCCACAGCTCGTAGGTGATGCCGGTGTAGGTGCCGTTGCGGTACAGCTGGCCGAGCTTGCCGTTCTTGACCTCGCGGACGATCTCGGTGCCGAACTGGAAGTTGAGCCGCCGATCGTCGATGGACCACGAGCGGTTGGTCTCGAACAGCAGCCCGTCGTCCGTGTCGGCGACGATCTGGTCAAAGCTCATGCCCGGTTTCGGCAGCAGGTTGACATTGGTCATGCGGATCAGCGGGATGCGGTTCCAGCCGTCCGCGCGCATGGCGCCACCGGACTGCCGGCCAATGCGGGGGGCCGTCTCGCGGGACGTGAGGTACCCGACGAAGATCCCCTCCTTGATCAGCGGGACCTGCTGGGCGGCCACGCCCTCGTCGTCCCAGCCGAACGTGCCCAGACCGCCGGGCACCGTGGCGTCGGCCACGATGTCGCACAGGTCCGAGCCGTAGCGGAAGCCGTCGCGGAGCATGTCCGGCATCAGGAAGCTCGTCCCGGCGTAGCTGGCCTCGGTGCCGAAGGCGCGGTCGAGCTCGGTCGGGTGGCCGCAGCTCTCGTGCACCTGCATGTAGAGCTGGCTCGGGTGCAGCAGGATCGTGCGCGTGCCCGAGGGGAGCGGCGGGGCGGTGAGCAGCTCCACGGCCTCGCTCGCGATGCGCTCCGCGTTGTTGGCGAGGTCCATCGCGCGGACGAACTCGTAGCCGGCCGAGCCCCACAGACCGCCGTTGTCGGGGAAGCTACGACGCTGGTGCTCGTCGCCGTCGATGGCGTTGGCCTCGAGGCCGCTGCCGATGTGCGTGATGAGCTGCTCGGTGTAGCTGCCGTCCGATGCGGCGAAGGTCTTCTCCTCGCGCTGTGCGGAGTAGGTGGACTCGGTCCAGGCGATGCCCTTCACGCCGTTCATGGCGCGGTCGGCCTCGAGCAGCGCGGAGATCTTGCGGTCGAGCGGGATCGCGAACGGGTCCTCCGCGACCGGCGTCTCGTAGCGTCCCTGCGCCGGCGGGCGGTTGTCGAGGACCACCTTGTTGCGGATGGTCGTGGCGCTCGCGCGGGCGATCCGGACGGCTTCGGCCGCGACCCGGTCGGCCTCGGCCGTCGAGAGGTCGTGGCTGGCCGCGAAGCCCCACGCCCCGTCCACCACGACCCGGACGCCAAAGCCCTCGGTCTCCCCAGCCGAGACGCCCTCGACCCGGGTGGACTTGATGGTGATCGACTCCTCGAGGCGCCGAACCACGCGCACATCGGCGTACGTGGCTCCCAGCGCGGTAGCCGTGTCGAGGGCGCGGCCGGTCAGGTCTCGCATTGCTCGGGAGGGTACCGCGGGTTGCGACGGGGTGTCGCTCGGGCGAACGGCGTATTGGGCGTCGGGTGGGCGACATTCCGCCGCCGCTCCGTCGCTCCCAGCGTCGGTTGCCCGGCTCGTCAGGCGGGGAGAGCCGCCCGGTCGAGGGCGAGGTCCGCGAGCAGCGCCACGTGGGCATCGAGCGCGTCGACGACCGGGTAGCCCGGGTCGTGGCCGTCGAACGCGAGGCCGAGGTCGGTGCCCGCGAGGACGATTGCCTCGGCCCCCTGGTCGACCACCATCCGGAGGCCGGTCTCGAACAACGCAGCCCGCTGCTCGTCCGTGCAGGCGCCGGCCACCGCAATGTCCTGGTACGTGCGGCCGATGGCGGCGAGGTCGCCCGCGGGCGCAACGGCCTGGGTCCGCACGAGCTGGCCGTACAGCCGGGTCCGCATGACGGTCGCAGTGCCGAGGATGCCGACCCTCGCATAGCCGCCGGCCACGAGGTGCGCGTCGATCGGCCGGACGCCCGACACCAGGGGGAGCGACGCGAGCGCCGCGGTCTCGGCGAAGCAGAAGTGGCCGCCGATCGAGGTGATGGCCGCGCACGCGGCACCGGCACCCCGCAGCTGGTCGATGAGCTTCGTGTAGGCGCGCGCCTGTGCGTCGCGGTTGTCCGCAAGCCCGTTGGCGACGAGCTCGTCAATGTCGGCCTGGACGATCGTCATCTCGAGCCGTCCGCCCGCTGCCCGCACGCGTCCGACGATGCGCTCGTAGTACGTCACGGTCGCCGCGGGCCCAATGCCGCCGAGGAGTCCAATGTGCATGCGCCCATGATGGCACTCGAGCGGCCCGATTGAGCGGGCGATAAGGGTCGGTCGATAAGCGGGAGTTGAGCGCTCGTCGCCAACATCGTCGAGTGGATGTCGTCCAGCTCGGCCTTGCCTTTCGTGCGGTGCGTCGGCATCTCGGCCTGCGGCAGTCGGACGTCGCGCGACGGGCAGGCATCAGCCAGCAGCGCGTCTCGGATCTCGAGCGTGGTCACGTCGGCCGCATGTCGATCGAGGACGCGGAGCGCCTGTACGGCGTCCTGGGCGCGCGCCTCACCCTGATGGTCTCGTGGCGGGGTGCGCACCTCGACCGCCTCCTGGACGAAGACCATGCCGCCATCTGCCGAAGCTTTGCCGAGGCGCTTCGTCAATTCGGCTGGTCGGTCCTGGCTGAGGCCACCTTCTCGATCTACGGCGAGCGGGGGTCCATTGATCTGCTCGCCTGGCACCCAGCGACCCGGACCCTCCTCGTCGTCGAGGTCAAGACCGAGCTCGTCTCCGCCGAGGAGACGCTCCGGCGGCACGACGCGAAGATGCGTCTCGCCTCGCAGATCGGCCGGGACCGTTTCGGCGTCGCGCCAGCGAGCATCGGGGGCCTCCTCGTCGTGGCCGACACCATGACCAACCGTCGCAGGGTCTCTCGTCTCAACTCGTTGCTCGATGCGGCCTATCCCCAGCGGGGCGCCGACGTCCGCACCTGGTTGCGGACCCCGGCCGGGAACCTCCGTGGGCTCGCCTTCACATCTACCGGTGGCGCCGGTACAAGATCGAGGGTCGGACGCACGCCACGCAGGGTCCGATCCTCAGATACCGACGCCAGTGGTACCTGAGGATCGAGCGATCTCGAACACCGACACCACCGGTATGTGATGCCCGCCGGCCGCGACGCGCGAGGGGCTCGGGCCGGTACCCG
>Ga0302299_10000919_pt1 | contig 17175 bp, 14 predicted proteins | sample III_Fen_N3_4_FD_198795 | JGI IMG/M metagenome (GOLD analysis project Ga0302299, IMG submission 198795) | Peat permafrost microbial communities from Stordalen Mire near Abisko, Sweden - III_Fen_N3_4 | ecosystem: Environmental > Terrestrial > Soil > Wetlands > Permafrost | place: Sweden: Abisko... | reverse complement strand
CGAGCCGGCGAGCCGGCCGCCGCCGAGATCGAAGATCGCTAGCTCGCCGGCGACGGCGCGCGTGATCGCCGCAACCAGCTCGTCGAGCTCACCGGGTGGCACCAGACGAGCCAGCTCGATCGCATCGTCGAGCGCGCTCACCCAGCGATCTTACCAGGTTCTACGACCCCGACATGCTCCGCGAGCGCGCGGAGAAACGCCGCGCCGTCGATCCCTAGCCGCTCGGATAGCCTGCAGTCGGCGTCGATGGCGTCCCACGCACGGCCGACCAGCGCGAAGAACGTCTCGACGACGCCGACCCCCGCCTTGGCCGAGGCCTCGTGGACCGAGCGCTCGGGATCGCCGAACCGATCGACGTCGGCGATCGCGACCGCGTCGGGCAGATCGCGCTTGTTGTACTGCAGGACGACCGGCACGTGAGCGAGCCCCAGCGCCTTCAAGTTGGTCGCGAGGTTGTCCCACGACTGGCGATTCGCCTCGCGGTGATCGGGCTGCGAGTCCGCGACGAACGCGACCGCATCGGCGTTGGCGAGTACCACCTTGCGAGTGGCCTCGTGCACCGGCTGACCGGGCACCGTGTAGACCTTGATCTGGAACGCGAACCCCGACGCGCGGAAGAACACGGGCAACAGGTCGAAGAACAGCGTGCGATCGTCGCGAGTGTCGAGCGTCATCAGCCGGCCACGGTTGAGCTTGTCGACGGCGCCGTACAGTGCGCGCAGGTTGCTGGTCTTCCCGGAGTGCGGCGGCCCGTAGTACACGAGCTTGAGCGTCAGCTGCCGCTCGGCGAAGTCGACTTGTGCCACGAGAAACTCTACCTCACTTGATCGTCGACGGGCTGACCGGATGCCCCGGGGTGAGCGGCCGCGGTGAGCCGGTGGGCGCGGCGGTGCGTGCGCCGGCCCCCGCGACCACGCGATCGTGCGCCAGCATCGCGTAGGCCAGGCCCGCGACGATGACCACGACGAGGACGCCGAGCACGGTCCACGTCGCGCGGTACGGTGTGGGCGTGGCAGTGTCGCGCACGGTCGCGCCCGCGAGCAGCGCGGCCGCCGCGGCGCGCCGCAGCCTGTCGAGCTGGCGCACCGCGATGGCGTCGTCGCCGCGCGTGCGGTAGCGGCCGGCGGCCCAGGCGTAGGCACGGTGGGTCGCGACCTCGCTCAGCAGCGCGTCGTGCCGCGCTTGCTCGCCCCAGCCCTCGGTAGCACGGCTCCACGCGCTCGCGACCGCCTCGGGCACCGCCCGGGCACCGTCACGCGCGTCGCGGAACGCCGCCATCCGCTCGACCGCGAGCCCGCACGCGACGCACGCGACGCCCCGGACCGCCGCGCCGCACTTGGGGCACGGGCGCACGTCGCTCTGCGCTGCGGACGCGTCGACCGCCGGACGCATCTCGTGGCGGCACGCCGCGCAGGTCACGCGCACGGCGGCGCCGTCGATCGCGACGCTCGCGGTCACGAGCTCGCCACAGGCTTCACACTCGACGCGCACAGAACGAGCTTGTCACAACGCGGACCGGAACGGCACAGGCGTCGCGATCAGAACAAACACCACGAGCATGCCGAGGGCGTAGAGCCTGCGGCGCGGGTCGAGCGGCTGCTCGCTCACCGGCGGGTGGTACTCGCCGGCGCGCTGTCTCATCCAGCCGAGCATCAGCGTCCATACGAGCCACGGCACGATGCCGGCCGACGCGTGAGACAGCGCTTCCGTGATCTCCCGATGTTCGGCCCGCGCCTCACGGTAGAGGTGGCTGCCTACCGCAAGGCCCACCAGCGGCAGGATGGCGTGGAGCACGCCGGATAGCCGCTCGTGAGCCTGGCCGAAGGCCGCGCGCGCGATGTGACCGCCGTCGAGCTGGCCGATCGGCATGAGGTTGATCATCGTGAGCAGAAGGCCGACCCAGCCCGCGAACGCCATCGGATGGAGCTGCACATCGATGCCGTCACCCGGTAGCCAGCGGCCGAACACCGCGTACTTCAGCAGCGCGTAGAGGATCGAGTTACCCTCGAGCTGCGTGTCCTTCACGATCGGCACGAGCTCGGACATGGACAGGCCGATCACGAGCAAGGGGATCGCGACCACGAGGCCCGCGATCGGCCCGGCGGCGCCGACGTCGAACAGCGCGCGGCGGTCCGAGATCTCGTGCTTCAGCTGGATCACCGCGCCCAGGGTGCCAAGCGTGAGCACCGGCGGCATCGGGATGAAGTACGGCAGGGAGATGTCGACGCCGCGGCGCTTGCCGACCACGTAGTGGCCGAGCTCGTGGCACAGCAGGATGCCCATCAGGGTCATCGCGAAGTACAGCCCGCCGCTGACTCCACCGTCCAGCGCGCCAGAGATCCACGTGGTAACGCAGCACGCGAGAAACAGGCCGAGGTGAATCGCGGCGTCCCGCGGGCGTACGTCCACGCGGCGAGTCTATGCTGAAACCCGCGCCCAGGCACGGCGCGGGCGCGGCGGACGCTCGTGAGAGCAGCCGTGATCACCTCGACGGCCATGGACGGCTGGGCTAGTGACTCGTCGAGCGCCGCTCGCGCTGTCGGGTCACGGCACCACGACCAGCTCGTCGCCCTGGACCTCGAGCACGGTGGGCGTGCGCGCCAGCTCGCCGTCGGGGCCGATCGCGGCGGGGCCGCACGCCCCATCGTCGAGCCTCGCGTGCGCGAGCGCACCGCGCAGCGCCGCGCGTGGCTCGCCTCCCGCGGTTGCCGCGACCGCGCGCGCCGAGGCGACCAGCGTGGCCGCGTCGTAGGCCTCGGCGGCCGCGGTGCTGGGGGGGCGCTTCGTGCGCTGCTGGAACGCGGCTACAAGCTGGGTCGCGGCCTCACCGCCGAGCTCGCCCGCGAAGTCGTCGAGGATCAAGGCGCCCTGAACGGCCGCGCCACCGCGCACGGGCAGCGAGGCGTGGTGCCAGCCGGCACCGCCGACGAGCTGCACGACCTGCGGCGCGCGACCACCATGCTTGCGCGCGAGCCGCTCTGGATCGGGCGCATCGTTGGTGCGCAGCTCCACGTTGTAGTACGGCAGGAACGCGGCGACGATCGCGGCGCGATCGTAACGATCGGGGACGTACAGCAGCGTGTACGGGATGTCGGGCGAGAACGTCGTCCACCCGGACCTGCCGTGGCGCGCAAGGTGAGCCGCGAGCCGTGGGTTCTGCGCCGGCACCAGGCCGAGGAACCGCTTGACGTCGGCCTCGACGTCACCGCCGGTCGGATCGTAGCTGCCCTGCGCGGTGACCTGGAGGCCGAGCCGGGCCGCCTCGTCGACGAACGCGTCGGCGGCCTCGCGGCCGAGATCATCGCGCGGCGCGAGCACGGCCACGGTCGGGAAGCTGTCGTCGAGCGCGAGCCGGGCCACCGCGCGGCCCTCGTCGGCGGCCGACGCGACGACGCGGAACACGCCCGCGCCGGGCTCGGCGCCGTCGGCGGGCGCGAGCAGCGCGATCGGCAAGCCGTGCAGCGCCGCAACGCGGGCGGCGGCGACCGCCTCGCGCTGGCCGACCGGCCCGAGGATGCCGACCGCGCCCCGGGCCGCGGCGGTCTCGACCGCTGCGGCAGCCCCCTCGGGGGTCCCGTGGGTATCGAGCATCAGCCAGCGCGTCCCGCTCGGTGGCGCGAGCTCGATCGCCGCGCGCAGCTCACCGCCGAGCGCCGCGTAGGTCCCCGACAGCGGGAGCAGCACCGCGACGACCGCGGGATCAACGGTGACGAGCGAGAGCTCGGCGCCGAGCTCGGTGGCCTGGGCCTTCACCTCGGCAGCATCCGCCGCGGTCGCGGCGCGGGCGAGCCAGGCGCGCGCCTCGCGCTCGTCGCCGCGGTGGTGAGCGAGCCGAGCCGCGCGCAGCGCGAGCTTGCCGGCGGGCGCCCGATCGCCGAGTGCATCGAGCGCAGCTCGCACGGTCGGCTCGTCGGCGTCGTCGATCCGCGCGGGATCGATCGCCGGGCCGGCGGGAGTCGCGCGCGGCGCCGCGGTGGCATGGCTATCGCCGTGCGCATCGCGCTCGATCCATCCTGGCTCGCTCGGCCCCGGCCGCGGGCCGCACGCCGCGAGCGCGATGACGATCCAGGGGCCCACCGATCGGGAGCCACGGCCGCCTGCCCGCGCGAGCAGGCCGCAGTGGGGCAAACCGCCGCGCCGGCTCTGCATCGCGATCACTCGTCCAGCAGCGAGCGCACTCGGTCGAGCAGCCGGCGCCGCGGCGCACCGCCCTCGCGGTGCTCGCCGGCCGAGCGCGCCAGCTCTTCGATCAGCTCGCGCTGGCGAGGCGTGAGGTCGGTCGGCACCTCGACCCGGACCTCGACGAGGTGGTCGCCGCGCGGAGCCGACTTGCCCGACGCCTGCGGGATGCCGCGACCGCGGATCCGGAACACCTGGCCCGGCTGCGTGCCCTGGGGGATCCGCATCTGGACCGCGCCGTCGAGCGTGGCGACATCGAGCACCGCGCCGAGCGCGGCCTGCGAGAAGCTGATCGCCTGGTCGCTGCGCACGTCGAGGCCATCGCGGCGAAACGTCGGGTGCTCGGCGACCCGCAGGTTGACGTGGAGATCGCCGGCCGCGGCCCCGCCCTTACCGGGTTCGCCCTCGCCGCGGAACGTCTTGACCGTGCCGTCGACCAGGCCGGCGGCGATCACCACCGTGAACTCGCGCGGCTTGCCGCCCTCGAACGGGATCTCGATCGTCTTGCTCGTACCGAACGCCGCCTGCTCGAAGGTCAGCTCGAGCGTGTAGCGCACGTCGCGCCCGCGCTGCTTGCCGCGGCGCCGACGGAACACATCGTTGATGATGTCCTGCGCGGCCTCGACCACCGCCGACAGCCCGCCCGGATCGTCCTGGTGGCCCCAGCGATCGTAGCGCGCGCGCGCCTCGGGATCGGACAGGACGGCGTACGCCTCGTTGATCTCGCGAAACGCCTCGCCGTTGTTGTCGGGGCTGACGTCGGGGTGGTGCTTGCGCGCCAGCTCGCGAAACGCCCGCTTGAGCTCGGTGTCGCCAGCGTCGCGCGCGACGCCGAGCACGGTGTAGTAGTCCCGCTTGCGCCGCGCCATCACGTGCCTCCCGTGCCGGGCGCCGGATCGGCGGCGGCGTAGATCGCCTCGCCGATGCGCTGCGCCGAGACCTCGAGCCGGGCGACGGCGTCCTGGACCAGCGCCAGATCGTCGCCCTCGAGCGCCGCACGACACTCGGCGAGCTCGGTCACGAGGAACTCGCGCTCGGCGTCGGGCAGTAGACCTCCAAACTCCTCCATGGCCTTGTCCGAGGAGTAGAGCAGGCCCTCGCCCTTGTTGCGAGCCTCGACGAGCTGACGGCGAATCACGTCGGCGTCGGCCATCTCGAGCCCCTCGGTGACCAGGCGCTCGATGTCGTCCTCCGACAGCCCGGTGGTCGGCGTCACGGTGATGCGCTGCATGCGGCCGGTCCCGTGATCACGAGCAGATACACCGAGCACGCCATCGGCGTCGATGTCGAACGCGACCTCGATCTTGGGCACGCCGCGCGGCGCGGGGGGGATCCCGGTGAGCTCGAAGTGCGCGAGCGACTTGTTGTCGGCCGCCAGCTGGCGCTCGCCCTGTAACACGTGGATGTCGACGAACGGCTGGTTGTCGATCGTGGTCGAGAACACCTCGGTCGCGCGCGCCGGCAGCGCGGTGTTGCGCGGGATCAGCGAGGTGAACACGCCACCCATGGTCTCCACCCCGAGCGACAGCGGGGTGACATCGAGCAGGAGGACCTCCTGGACCTCTCCGGTCAGGACACCGCCCTGGATCGCGGCCCCCACAGCGACGACCTCGTCGGGGTTGACCCGGCGGCTCGCCTCCTTGCCGAACATCTCGGCGACCAGCGCCTGGATCCGCGGCATCCGGGTCTGGCCTCCGACCAGGATCACGACGTCGATGTCGGCCGCGGCCATCCCGGCGTCCTCGAGTGCCCGCCGGCACGGCTCGAGCGTGGCCTGGACCAGCGGCTCGACCAGCGCCTCGAGCTCGTGGCGCTCGATCACGCGCTGGAGGTGGCGCGGTCCGTCGGGCGCCGCGGCGATGAACGGCAGGTTGATCTCGGTCCGCGTGCTGCTCGACAGCTCGATCTTGGCGCGCTCCGCCGACTCCTTGAGGCGCTGGAGCGCCATGCGGTCGCCGCGCAGATCCATGCCGTCGTTGGCCTCGGTGAACGTCGTGAGCAGGTGCTCGACGATCGCGTTATCGAAGTCCTCGCCGCCGAGGAACGTGTCGCCCGCGGTCGATCGCACGCGGAACACGCCGTCGGACAGCTCGAGGATCGACACGTCGAACGTGCCGCCGCCGAGATCGTAGACCGCGACGCGCTGCGCGCCCTCGGTTTCCATACCGTAGGCCAGCGCCGCCGCGGTCGGCTCGTTGACGATCCGCAGCACGTTGAGCCCGGCGATCCGGCCGGCGTCCTTGGTCGCCTGGCGCTGGGCATCATCGAAGTACGCCGGAACGGTGACCACCGCCTCGGTGACCGGCTCGCCCAGCCAGTCCTCCGCGGTCTGCCGCATCTTCTGCAGCACCAGCGCCGAGATCTCGGGCGGCGAGAAGTCGCGGCCGCGGACCCGGACGTAAGCGTCGCCGTTGTCGGCGCCGACCACCTCGTACGGGCAGGTCAGCACGTGGCGCTGGACCTCCGGATCCTCGAACTTGCGGCCCATCAGCCGCTTGACCGCGTAGATCGTGTTCTCGGCGTTGGTCATCGCCTGGCGGCGCGCGGCCTGGCCGACCAGCCGCTCGCCGGTCTGCGCGAACCCGATCACCGACGGTGTGGTCCGCGAACCCTCCGCGTTGGCGATGACGATCGGCGAGTCGCCGTCGATCACCGCGACGCACGAGTTGGTCGTGCCGAGATCGATACCGACCACCCGGGCCATGTCGACCTAACCTCGGCGCTCCCGCGCGCCTGTGCAGGCTCGCGACGTCATTCGGCGGGCGGGCTCTTGGCCTTGGCGACCACGACGAGCGCCGGACGCAGCAACCGGTCGCCCGAGCGGTAGCCGCGCTGCAGCACCTGCACCACCGTGCCGGGCGGTGCGTCGCTGTCCTGCTGGGAGATCGCCTCGTGCAGGTTGGGGTCGAACGGCTGGCCGGCGGCCTCGACCGGCGACACCTCGAGGCGCTCGAACGCGGTCAGGAACTGGCGCAGCACGAGCTGCACGCCCTCGACGATCGCGTTGCTGCCCGCCGTGGCGATCGCGTGCTCGATCGCGCGCTCCAGGTTGTCGACTACCGGCAACATCTCCTTCAGCACGCGCCCCTTGGCGTCGAGCTTGGCCTCATCGACCTCGCGGCGCTGGCGCTTGCGCAGGTTCTCGAGATCTGCGGCCGCGCGCAGGTAGCGATCCCAGTTGTCCTTCTTTTCCTTCTCGAGGGTCGCGAGCTTGGCCTCCAGGTCGCTGGCGGCCGCCGGCGGCTCGACCTCGACCGGGATCACGGCGCCGTCCGCTGGCTCTCCGGCGACGACCGCCGCGGGATCAGGGGGTTCGTCGTTCTGGTTGGGTTCTCCGCTCATCGGACCGACCATAACCACCTTTCACCGGCCAGACCAGCGGCGCCAGGCACTTGCCTCCGGGTGAGGCGCGACCTACGAGGTGCCGCCGAGCTCGGCCAGCAGCTGCGACACGGTGTCCGCGGTGACATCGACGACCGACATCACCTTGCCGTAGTTCATCCGCATCGGCCCGATCACCGCGAGCGCGCCGATCGGCTGGTCCTCGGGGCCATACGACACCGCGATCACCGAGCTGCCGGCGAGCGCGCGCAGGGCGGTATCGGCGCCGAGGAAGACCTGGAGGCCCTCGGCGCGCCGCGTGCGGTCGAGCAGCCGGATCAGCGTCTCCTTGTCCTCGAGGGTGCGCAGCAGCTCGCGGACGCTGTCCTGGGCGAGCGTGTCGTCGATCAGGTTGGCCTGCCCGCTGATCACGACGTCGGCGGAGCGCTCGCGCGCGACGAACATCGCGTGGCCGAGCCGGAGCGCCGCGCTGATCGCCTCGTCGTAGCGGTTCTTGTCCTCGCCGAGCTCGCGGATCACACGCTCGCGGACCTCGTCGAGCGTCATGCCCTTCAGCAGCACGTTCAAGTAGTTGTGGATCGACTCGAGCCGCCGCGGATCGACGTCGTCGATGATCAGGCGGTTCTCGATGCTGCCGTCGGTCGTCACCAGCACGGCGATCAGCTTGCCGTCGCGCAGGGGGACGAACTCGATGTGGCCGAGCCGCTGATGATCCGGATCCGGCGTGATGATCACCGCGGCGTGCTGGGTGAGGTCGCTGAGCAAGCGCGACGCGCGCTGGACGACCTCGTCGGGAGTCGGCGCCGCGACCCGCTCGCGGATCTCGTCCTTCTCGCGCGCGGTCAGGCCGCGGACCTTGAGCAGCTCGTTGATGAAGAACCGCAGCCCCGACGCGGTCGGCACCCGGCCGGCCGACGAGTGGCGCTGCTCGAGCAGCCCGAGATCCTCGAGATCCGCCATGACGTTACGCACCGTGGCCGGCGACAGCTTGAGATCGTGGCGCCGCGTGACCGTCCGCGAGCCCACCGGATCACCGACGTTCAGGTACTCGGTGACCACGGCGTGCAGGATCCGCTGCGCCCGCCGTGATAGATCGGAACCGCTCATCCTGTGTGAGGGAGCTTAGCATCCCAGGTCGCGACCACGCGGGTCGCAATGTGGTCGGCCATCAGAAAGCCGCGCAACGTCGGGCAGATCCGCCCCGAGACGCGCTCGGCCAGGCGCTCGGCGACCAGCCACTCGGCGAGCCCGGGCGCGGCCGCGAGCTCTCGCTCTGCGACGCCGCTGGACGTGCGCAGGCCGAGCCACGCTCGCTCGGCGGCGAGGTCCGATGCGCTGCACGCCACCACCTCGGCGGGCGCCCCCGGGGCCGCGAGATACTCGGAGGCGCGCCGCGGGTTGGTCAACCTGCGGCCGGTTCCGTCGGGCGCTAGCTCGAGCGACGCCGCCCCGACGCCGAGCCCGAGGAACGCGGAGCCCCGCCAGTACAGCGCGTTGTGGACGGCGCGCTTGCCCGGCCGGGCGTACGAGCTGATCTCGTAGTGCTCGTAGCCCGCGCCGGTCAGCAGGTCATGTACCCCCTCGTAGAGCTCGGCGAGGGTGTCCTCGGGCAGCGGCACCAGCCGGCCGTCGCGCACCCGCTTGCCGAACGCGGTGCGGTCCTCGATCGTGAGCTCGTAGATCGAGAGGTGGTCGGCAGTGGTGTCGATCGCCGGCACGCCAGCGGTGGCGCCCGGCACGCCGAGGATGAAGTCGGCGGACGTCGTGAACCCGGCGGCGATCGCGCGCGCCACCGCGGCCCGGCCGTCGCCGAACCGATGATCGCGCCCGAGCACCGCGAGCGCGCGCGGCTCGAACGACTGCACGCCGATCGAGATCCGATCGATCCCCGCGACGCGCCACGCGGCGAGGTTGTCGTCGGTGCAGTCGGTCGGGTTGGCCTCGATCGTGACCTCGCGCGGCGCCCCGCCGAACCGCGCGCGGATCGCGGCGATCGCGGCGGCGATGCACGCGGGTTGCCACAGCGACGGCGTCCCGCCGCCGAGGTAGATCGAGACCAGCTCCCCGGTGAACGCGCCGGCGCGGAGCTCGAGCTCGCCGATCACGGCGTCGAGATAGGCCTGGTGCGCGGGGGGGCCGAGCTCGACCGCGAAGTCGCAGTACGGGCACAGCTTGCGGCACCAGGGGTAATGGAGGTAGACGCCTAGATCAGGTATGCCGCCATTCTATCTCGACAACGCGGCGTCGACCCGGATCGACGACGACGTCCTCTCCGCGATGACCGAGGTGATGCGCACCGCCTGGGGCAACCCCAGCTCGCAGCACCCGCAGGGCGCCGCGGCGCGCGCGCACATCGCCACCGCCCGCCGGCGGCTGCTCGCCGCGCTCGGCGACAGCGATGGCGACCGACGGCTCGGCGACGTCGTGTGGACCAGCGGGTGCACCGAGGCCGACGCGCTCGCGGTGCTCGGCGCCGCGCGGGCCAGGTCCGGCTCGATCGTCGTGTCGTCGATCGAGCACCCCGCGGTCGGCGCGCTCGCCGCGCGGCTCGGCGACGGCCGGCGCGTCGTCCACATCGAGCCCGGCGCCGACGGCGTGATCGACCCCGACGCGGTCGCCACCGCCGCCCACGACGCTGCCGTCGTCGCGATCGTGATGGTACAGAACGAGATCGGCGTCGTGCAGCCGGTCGCCGCCATCGCCCGCGCCGTGCGCCGCGTCAACCCGACCTGCCACCTCCACGTCGACGCCGCGCAGGCGTTCGGCAAGATCGGCATCGCGGTCACCGAGCTCGGCGCCGACTCGCTCGCGATCGCGGCACACAAGCTGCACGGCCCCAAGGGCATCGGCGCGCTGTGGCTGCGCACCGGCGCCGTGCTCGAGCCGCTGTGGGTCGGCGGCGGCCAGCAAGGCGGGCTTCGCGGCGGCACCCAGGACGCGCCCAGCGCGGCCGGCCTCGGCCTCGCCGCCGAGCGCGCGATCGCCGCGCTCCCGGCTGCCCGCGTACGCTGGCTCGAGCTCGCCGGCCGCGTGACCGCGCACCTCGCCGAGCGCGGCGTGGCATTTCGCCAGCTCGTCCCCGATCAGCGCCGCTCGCCCCACATCCTCGCGCTCGGCCTGCCCGGCGTCCCCGCGAGCGCCCTGCGCACCGTGCTCGCGAGCCGCGGGGTCTACATCTCGACCGGCTCGGCGTGCGCGGAGCGCGACGGCCACGGCAAGCCCTCGCCGGTGCTGGTCGCGATCGGGCTCGATCCCGACGCGGGCATGTGCCGGCTGTCGTTCGGCCTCGACACCACCGCCGGCGACGTCGACGCGGCCGCGCGCCTGCTCGCCGACGTCGCGCTCGAGCTCGCGCGCGCTGATGCCGGGCCGCGCTAGCCGCTCACGAAGTTCAAGCTGAACCGGAACGAGCCGCCCGACGACGGCCGGAACTTCCAGCCCCTCATCGAGCCGATCAGGCACTTGCCGAGGTTGTCGGCGCCGTGCTCCGAGAGCTGGACGTCGCTGACGTTGCCGTCGCGATCGATCATCAAGGTCACCGCGATCTTCTTGACGTCGCCGACGATGATCGAGTCGGCGCCGCGCTGGGACCGCAGGTAGCAGCGCTGCGTCATGTCCTGGTGCTTGCGCGCGGTGTCCTCGATCTCCTCGCTGCGAAGCGACGGGCCGGCGATCGCGGGCTCCGGATCGTGGTTGCTGCCGACCGGCGGGTTCGGCGGCGGGTTCGGCCGCGGGTGGTTGGGCCGCGGCGTCACGGGCGCGCTCGAGCCGGTGCCCGGCGGGCCGGGCTCGAGCGGCCGGTGGGTGATCGGATTCTCAGGTCGCGAGGTATCGATATCGCGGACCGAGCCGAGCCGGCCGCCGGAGGGATCGTCGCCGGTGGTCACGAACAGCACGACGGCGCCGACGACGCCGAGCACCAGGACGCCGGCCACGCTGAGCAGGGTGATGAGGCCGCGGCGATGCGACCGCGCGACCGGCGCCATCGTCAGGCTCGGATCTCCGTCGGGGAGCGCAGCCGGGGCGACCTCACCGGTGGGGGGCGCCGCGAGGCTGGGCTGGGCGCCGGTCGCGCGCAGCATCGCGTTGGCGCCGGTCAGCCGGGCAACGGCAGCGGTCTGCCGGCCGACGGCGCCGGTCTTGCCTCCAGCTCGCTCGGCCGAGCGCGGAGTGCGCACGATGTCGGCGAGCTTGACCACGCGCGACACCTCGCCGATGTCGAGATCGGCATCCTCGTCGCCGGTCAGCGCACGGCTATCCTCGGGCTCGCCTGCGGTAGCGGTCACCGCCGCCACGGTCACCGCGGCGTTGGCGCCGGTGCCGTGCAGCGTCGACGCCGCCGGCAGGTGCGGCGTGGTCAACGCGGCGTCGCTCGAGCTGGGTCGCGCGGCCCCGCCGACGCCGGGCTCGGACGCGGCGCGGGGCGCGAGCACGGGATCGCGAAATGGCCGGCCCTCGAGCGGCGAGGCCGGCTCGCCGGCCTCGCTGGTGTCGAACGGTGCGCTGCCCGGCCGCCGCGCGGCCCCGGCAGCAGGCAGGCTCGCCGCCACGTTGTTGCGCGCCGGCAGCGCCGTGCCACGCGGCGGGGTGGCGCGCGCCGCGGGTGGAGGCAGCGCGATCGCCGGGCTCGATGCCGGCGGCGCGCCGCGCTCGAGCGAGGCCATCGTGGCGGCGAACAGCGGCTTGGGCTCCTCCTCGACCGCCGGCACGCGCGGCGGTGGCGCGGCGCGCGGCGGTGGCCCGGCCGGGCGCGGCGTCGGCGGCGGCGCCGGTCGCTTGCGCAGCCCGCGAAAGTGGCTGACCTTGTCGACCGGAAGCCAGTCATCGAAGCCCTCGCTCCAGCAGTGCAGCTCGGCGTCGAACGACTTCTGGCTGACCCAGCGCTGGGCCTCACCGAGCGAGAATGGCCCGTCCTGTTCGCCGTCGATCGAGACGTACCACTCCTCCTCCAGGGCGGGCGGCGGCTTGGCCATCGCCGAAGCGAACGCGGCGTTGAGCGCACTCGCGGTGTCGCTCCGCCCGAGCTCGCCGCCGGTTCGCCTCGCCGCTCCAGCCTGGCCGCGCGGCGCGTCGTCTCCCCGCGCGCGCTGAGCCTGCGCTGCGACCTGCCGGTCCTTCGCCACGACGGCCGGATCCCGGCCAGCAGCACCCGCGGCGGGTCGCTGCGCGCGTGCGCCAGCCTCGGTCCCCGGCGACACGCCGGCGCGTACACTCGCTGCAGAGGCGGGCTCGCTCGCGGCCGTCGCGCCCGGAGCGCGCCCCGCCTCGGGGGTCTCCTGCATCACAGCCGGCGCGACCGTGGTCGTCTTCTTCGCCCGCCCGGCGTACTCCGGGGCCACCGGCGCCGATGCATCGGGATCTGCCGCCATGCCCTCGCGAACCGTGATGACGTTCGCGCAGTTCTTACAGCGGATCTTGAGGATCTTGCCGCGGACCCGCTCATCCCCGATCGAGTATCGGGTCTTGCAGCGATCACACAGGAACTTCACGCTGTGCTCCGGCGAGCCTGGGAGCGAACGTCACCGGCGCGGTGAAGGCGGGGAGCGCGAGGCGACACGAGCTATCATTGTGCCGAAAAAAAGCCGTCGTGGCAAAGCGGTTGCGCGACGGCACCCCGGTCAGGGCCTGGCTGTCGGCGAATCGGGATCAGCCGGAGTCTGAACCTCGGTAGCCGGTTCGGTCACGACGCGCGGGGGTGACGGCGACGCGGCCTTGGCGTCACCCGGCTCGGCGGCGCTCGCGCGGGCGCGACGCCGTGGCACGGAAGCCCCCGAGATCACCACCACGTCGCCGATCTTCGTCCCGCCCCGCGCCGCGTGCAGCGTGGCCAGAAGACCACCGACCTCGATGCTGTCGGGCCCGCTCGTCAGCTCCAGGTAGAGCTCGACATCGTGCAGGTCGGCGCCGATCCACCGGGCGTTGGCGCTCGACAGCTGATAGAGCAGCGCCGGATCGAGCGTGCGGACGAGGCCCTTGGCCTCGAACCGGTAGGCCGAGAGCCACCAGCTTCGCACCGCAGGCTCGTCCGTGCGCGTGATCACGACTAGCTCGTCGCGCACCTCGCTCCCGACCCGCAGCGGCGCCGCGAACACCAGGCCAGGCGCACGGACCGGCGCCGTCAGCGCGCGCTCGCCGTCGGCGCTGCGGATCGCGATGTCGTCGGTGCCCGGCTCCACCAGCTCCCCCGCTGCGGTCATGCACGCACCGCTGGCCTTGGCGGTCGACGCCGGCCGCTCGCAGTCGGTGGGCTTGCGCGCCGGGGCCGGCGGCGCGGGGCTGGTCACCACGATCGCCGCGACCCGGCCGCCCTCGAGGATCGCGCGCAGGCTCGGTAGCCCGCTCGGGACGATCAGCCGGGGATCCCGGGCGCGTGCGGGATCGTCGATCGGCGGTCCGAGCGCGGTGATCAGCTCATCGCGGGTCGAGCCGACGTGCAGCCCTGACTCGGTGCGCGCGACCTCGGCGCCGACCACCGCGACGAACGTTGCGGTCGAGGCCTGCTCGCCCCCGACCAGGATGGTGTCGTCCTCGGCGCGGATCACGTTGCGGTGGACCACGCCGGGGATCTCGAACAGCGCGATCCGCGGGCCTGACGCGAGCTGCTCGAGCAGATCGGACAGCTTCTCTCCGACCTTGTACGGGCCCACGCCATCGGCGCGGATCGCGTAGGGCGGCAGCGGGCCGACCCGATCGGTCGACGGCTCGATCACGCGCCGGGCGCGCTCGACCTCGTGCGGTGGCTCCTTGTGCTCGCGCGATCGGTTGCCGCACGCGCCGCCGAGGGCGGACGCGAGCGCTACCACGATGCGAAGCCTGGAGGTCACCTGGTGACGATATAGACCATGCGCGCTGCGCAGGCCACGTCGCTGAACGTGCCAACCCCGGGGTTTCGGGCAGCTGGAGCCGAAGGGTTCGAGGTTCAAGGGGTCGAGCGTCCCCGCTTCAGCGCATGTTCACAGGATCGGGGATCGCTGCGCCAGCGTTGCGGTGCGCGGTCAGCGTGCCGTCGATCGCAGCGCGTGCGCCGAGGTGAGCCGGCAGCGGCACGATCGCCGGGAGCGGCTCGGCCGGGCCCGCGAACGCCGACAGGACCGCCGACATCCCACCGCCGAGGCCGGCGAGGTCGTAGCCGCCTTCGAGCACCGCGACGATCCGACCCGCGGACCAGCGGTCAGCCGCCGAGCGCAGCCGGCGCGCCATCGCGCCGAACCCGGCGTGGGTGACGCGCATCCCGGCGAGCGGATCGTCGTGGAACGCGTCGAACCCGGCGCTGATCAGCAGGACGTCCGGCCGGAACACCGCCAGCTTGGGCAGGAACACGTGATCGAACACCGCTGCGTACTCGGTGTCGCCGCAGCCGCCGGGCAGGCCGACGTTGACCGTCCCGCCGATCGCCTGCCGGCCGCCCAGCTCGGTCGCTGCGCCGGTGCCGGGATAGAACGGGAACTGGTGCACCGACAGGTACAGCACGCTGGGATCGTCCCAGAAGATGTCCTGGGTGCCGTTGCCGTGGTGGACGTCCCAGTCGAGGATCGCGACGCGCGCGGCGCCCTGGGCACGCAGGGCCGCGGCGGCGGCCGCGACGTTGTTGAGCAGGCAGAACCCCATCGCGCGGTCGCGCGTCGCGTGGTGCCCGGGGGGCCGGACCACGGCGAGGCCCGAGGTCAGGCGGCCGTGCAGGACATCGATCGCGAGCTGGGCTGCCGAGCCCGCGGCGGACCGCGCCGCCAGCCACGTGCCGGGCGAGAAGTACGTGTCGGCGTCGAGCCAGCCGGTCTTGCCGGGGACGACCTTGGCGAGCTCATCGAGGTAGGCCGGTGCGTGAACGGCGGCGAGCTCGTCGTCGGTCGCGAGCCGGGTGGCGACCCGCTGGCCGCGGGTGACGATACCGGCGGCGTTGAGCGCGTCGCGCACGGCCTCGGCGCGCGCCGGCCGCTCGGGGTGGCCCGAAGGTGCGCGGTGGTCGACGAACACCTCGTCCAGGATGTAGCCCAGCATGGTCGGCCTCAGTCGCGTTCCGAGCGCGTCGGGCGCGTCAGCAACGAGTGGATCGCCTCGCGGACCGGCACGCCCGCATGAATGATCGTGTACATCATGTCGGTGATCGGCGCGGATACGCCGAGCTTTGCGGCCAGCTCGTGGCCGACCTTGGCGGTCTTGACGCCCTCGGCGACCTGCTTCATCTCGCCCAGGATCTCGGGCATCGTCTTGCCGCGCCCGAGCGCGAGGCCGACGCGCCGGTTGCGCGAGGCATCTCCCGAGCAGGTCAGCACCAGGTCGCCCATGCCTGACAGCCCGGCGAAGGTCTGAGGGTTCGCGCCGAGCGCGACGCCGACCCGCGTGATCTCGGCCAACCCCCGCGTGATCAGCGCGACCCGGGAGTTCGAGCCGAACCCCAGGCCGTCCGACACGCCGGCGGCGATCGCGATGACGTTCTTGAGCGCGCCGCCGATCAGCACGCCGACCACGTCGTCGGTCGTGTAGATCCGGAAGTGGAGGTGCGACAGCGCCTGCTGGGCCAGCGCGCAGGTCTCGCGATCGTGGCCCGCGAGCACGATCGCCGCCGGCATCCCGGCAGCCAGCTCGCCGGCAAAGGTCGGGCCCGACAGGTAGGTCGCGCGCGCGGCGATGCGAGGTGGCAGGATGTCGCGATACACGGCGTCGATCAAGTTGCGTGTGCCGTCCTCGAGCCCCTTCGACGCGTTGATCACGATCGCGTCGGGATCCATCGCCGCCGCGGCACGCCCGAGCACGTCCCGCGTGCCGTGCGATGGCGTGACCCCGAACACGAAGCGCTTGGCGCGCACCGCCTCGCCGAGGTCGCTGGTCACCCGCACCGACGGGGGCAGCGGGTGGCCTGGCAGGTACGCCGTGTTCTCGCGGGCGGCGTCCATCGCGCGCGCCGCGTCCTCGCCGCGGCAGTACAGGCTGACGCGATGGCCGGCGTTGCCGAACAGCACCGCGAGACAGGTGCCGTAACTGCCAGCGCCGATCACCGCGATGTCTTCACCGCTCATCTGGCACACACCGTATCACGGTCGATAACCGAAACAATCAGCGCTGCGTCCGCCGGCAGCCAGCGGCTCAGAGCTTGGGCACGGTTCGCCGCGCCGCACGGGACCGCAAGCCGGCAGTGACCGCGACGTCCACGAAACGGCGGCCTCAGTCCGCGGCGATCGCTGTACGCAGGTCTCGCTGATGCATGCGCTCCGCGGAGGGCCGCCCGTGACCTGCGCGTCTCGACCGGCCGGGCGGACCCAGCGCGCAGCTCACCGGCCTTCCGCACCCGCCCACAGCCCTGACCTCCGCACGACTTTGTCGACGGAGATCTTCGATCTCTTCGAGGAGAAAGAGCCGGAGCAACGATCGCATTGGCTCCCGCCGGCGGCGCCTGGGCGAATGCCCCGCAGGCCGTCGAGCCACAGCTGGGGCTGCCGCGCTGATCGGTGCTGGGCGCAGGCCCGCTGGCGGCTCAGGGCCCGCCTCGCCTCCATCCCGCGCGCAACAGCCAGGTCTCGGCCGGCGGCAACGCCAGGTCGGGCGCGCCCGCCGACGAGTACGGATCGACGTAGCCGGGCGCGTAGGTCTCGCCGCGCTGGGCGGCGTGCTTGCGCGCATTCTCGCGGACGTAGTGGATCGCATGGCGGACCTCGG